>Ga0116144_10002386_pt1 | contig 20362 bp, 13 predicted proteins | sample AD_UKC035_MetaG_FD_89746 | JGI IMG/M metagenome (GOLD analysis project Ga0116144, IMG submission 89746) | Active sludge microbial communities of municipal wastewater-treating anaerobic digesters from USA - AD_UKC035_MetaG | ecosystem: Engineered > Bioreactor > Anaerobic > Digestate | place: USA...
ACCAGGTTTTGGGTACGTGGATGGTGGTCAAGGCAGGTGTAATCTCTTTGGTCATATCAATGTTGTCGAATCCAATGATAGAGAGCTCCTCTGGAACTGCTAACCCCATATCCCGCGCTGCGTGCAGCGCGCCTATCGCCGTTAAATCATTACAGGCAAAAATTGCAGTAACTTCAGGGGCGCGTCGCATAAGCCTAACGGTAGCATTATAACCTTCTTCCCGGTTAAGAGAAGCGGATTCCTCGATATAGTGTGTTGAAAGCTGATGGGCCTCGAGCGTGCGCTGATACCCTATTTTTCGTTCCATAATACTGGGAGGGGAGTGTTGTGTCCACCCAATTAGCCCGATGTGCGTGTGACCTTGTTGAATAAGATATTCAACCGCTTTGCTTGCGCCGGCGATATTCTCAACCACAATACTGTCAAAGGGCAAATTGGGGGCGTAGCTGTCTACCAATACAATTGGAATGTCATTGCGTTGTCCCAATATCCTGGTTGTGTGTTCAATGAAGGTCCCGGCTATGATTAGCCCGTCAATGTGTTGCTCGTTAATCATCGAAGGCCAGAGCACCGGGTGGTTGGACGGGTCAACATCAATATTGGCAAACATTAGATTGATGTTGTGCCGGCGACACTCGTTTTCAACACCCGCCTGTATGTAGGAATAAAAGGCATTGACTTCAAAGGGAAACCCATAGTCATGTTTGGTTAAGAGTCCAATAACGGACAAAGAACTTTCCCCAAAACCATTCCCCACTTCTTTTAGGGGATATCCTAAAACTCTGGCCGCATCTAAAACACGCGCACGGGTCTCTTGGGCTACGCTAGGACGATTGTTGAGTGCTTGGGAGGCCGTCCCTATGGAGACACCGGCAAACTCGGCGACATCTCGCAATGTAATAGAATCTGGCATTTGAACAAATGAGGGTTTTGAATTGAAATTTCAATGAATAGTTCAATTGTATGCCAAAACCTTGCTTTTGTCAAGAGGATTTTTCCGATAACAATACCGATAACAGTACCGGTATCGTTTCCGAAGCTGATTTTAACTATAGCACAATTTTTTTGTCGTGTCAATAGGTGATGAGTGTGTCAGTCTTCCAATGTTCGCAATGCCAGTGCGACGGCCAAGGCCCAGGGAAGCAATTTGAATTCTCCGGCATCCAGGGCCTGCTCTACTTCTGTGCGCGACAAAAACAGCAGTTCCTGTTCTTCCAGGTCGTCGGCGACGATGGGGGCAACCAGGCAGGCGTTCAGGGCCAGAAAAGGGTAAGCTACGCCGGCGCCGCGGTTGCCATCCACCGGATAGCGGCCTAGGGGGACCCAGGTCGGTGCTTCGTAGCCGGTTTCTTCACGGAGTTCGCGCTGGGCGGCGCTCAGGGGCGCCTCTCCTGGCTCCAAGTACCCTCCCACAATTGCCAAAGATTCGCCGCTGATACTGTATTTGGTCTGCCGAAAACAGAGGAATTGGCCTTCTGTGGTGACGGCGGTGACATTGATGTAATCAGGGGTAACAACCCAACTCCAATCGGGGATGGTGCGCCCATCCGGGAGCTGGATGGTGTGGACTTCAACTTTTAGGAATTTGCCCATGTCCAGGATGGTACGACGGGCAAGAGTCTTCCAGGTATGCATAGCGTTTACTCCTCCGAAAGTCGTCTGCTAGTTGTTAGTACACCATAAAATAAGTAATTCGACAAAATCGGCGTCTGGAAATATCGGGAAACTTAATTGACGATGTAGTTAGTCAGACAGTCTGATAGTCAACAAACTCTGTGGCCCCGCGGCGCTGCGTTGAAATTTTCGTTCTTGTCGGTGAACCCGGTTCATGACGACTCCTGGGGGGTTAGGGGAGCGGCGAGTCGGCGGCGTTCATAGGCCGCCAAAATTTCTTGATGGGAGTTGTGGCTTTCGAGGTAGGCCCGGCGCACCGTTTCGTCTTTGATTTGCGCGGCGCGCACAACGAGCAGATTGTAAGCAATGGTCAGCACCTCTTCGGCCCGATAAGGACCTTTCGTCTTGTCTGGTATAGCTTCCAAAACTTGATAACACGTCAGGTAAATTTGGAGCATTTCCAGCGCACTGTATAAAACTTGAGGGGTCTCCAGGCTGGCTAATACTGGGAGGATGTGTTGGTAGGCGGTCGTGTAATCTGCCTGGCGATAGTAAATGGCAGCTAATGCGCTGTGGACCTCCAGCGCCAAACCGGTCTGATGGAGGGCTTCCCGTAAGGTGAGCGCGTTCTGGTAGACGTTGAGCGCTTGGGGGAAGAGTTGTCCCGCTTGCAGGGTGTGCCCAAACAGTGTTTGGCTCAGGGCCTGTCGGGCGCGATCTTTCGTCTGCATGGCGATGTCGCAAGACTGTTCGCCGTATTGTCGGGCAGTCTTGAGGTCGTGGCGCTGGCGCGCGAGGCTTCCCAAGTAGGCCAACGCTTCACTGATACCCGCGCGATCCTCCAGTTTTTGGCGAATCTCAAAAACCTGTTGTTGGTAGGTCTGGGCAAAGGTAAAGTTCCCAAACATCTCGGCGATGATTCCCAGGTGATGAAAGGCATTCGCTTGACCGCGCCGGTCGCCGATGCCGGCGGACAGCAGGATGGCATGTTCAAATTGGGTCTTGGCTTGTTCATAGGCGCCTTGATCGCGGAGCGTGACGCCAAGATTGACGTGGGCTTCGCTGTTGCCCTGCATGTCGCCAATATCTTGGGCAATTTGCATAGCTTCTTCCCCACAGGTCACGGCCAAAGTGTAGTTCCCTTCATTGCGGGCGATGACTCCCAGGTTATTGAGCAAGGTGCTTTCCCCCCGGCGGTCTCCGATTTCACGGTAGATGCGCAGCGCCCGTTCATGGCAAGCCCGACTCTCACTGTACTTTCCCTGGCTTTCGAGGATCAGGCCTAAGTGACTCAGCACGGCGCTCTCGCCATACTGGTCGCCAGTTTCATGGTAGATGCGCAGTGCCTGCTCGAAGTTGGCTTGCGCTTGGGCGCTTTGTCCTAGATGGCTCTCCACTACGCCAAGATTCTGTAGACTATTGGCTTCGGCCTGCCGCAAATTGGCGGCTTGGGCCAAGATCAGGGCCAATTGCAACTGCGACTGCGCTATGCCATAGTCGCCCTGTCGGATGTTAATCCACCCGGCAAGGTTGTAGAGTTGGGTGGCCGCGTTGGCGGGTTGGTGATTTTGAAGATATTCCAACCCCTTTTCCACCCAGGAAAGGGCCAGGCGGTATTCACTGCGGCGTTCCCGGATTCGCGCAATTTGATGGCACAGCCGCGCCAGTTGTTCGGGGCGCGTGGTCGGGGTTGTTGTCAACTCCTTCCAGACAGTGTGACTGTGTTCTAGGGCTTCATCGTAAGCGCCTTGCAGCAGTAGCACTTCCCCTAGCGCCTGGTGGGCTTTCAGATATTGATCGTGGTAGTCCGAATCGGGGGGCGCGGCCAATTGTGGATAGAGCGTGAGTACCCGTTGATACCACTGCACGGCCACATCATTGGCGTAGGCGCTTTGGGCTTGCTGCGCTACCAGAAAGCTGTAATGGAGTGCGCTGCCCAATTCTTCCGCTTGGGCAAAGTGATACGCCAATTTTTCCGCAATGCGTTCGGGATGAGGCTGCGCTTGATGTTCCAGCGCGTCGGCGGCTTTGCGATGTAACATTTGCCGTCGCAATGTGCCTAGGTCTGTATAGAGAATCTGTTGGATTTCATTATGGCGAAAGCGTAGGGCGCCTTCCCCCGGTGTTTCTTCCAACAACCCTCGTTCCAGCGCCTGGTCGAGATTTTCCAGCGCCTCCCATTTGGAGAGTCCACTCATTTCTTGCAGCGTGTCGAAGTTGAAGGAAGCTCCCAGGATGGCCGCCTGCTGGAGAAGGGCGCGGGTGCTGGGACTTAATCGCTCAATGCGCTGCCGCACGGCTTCGCGCATACTGGGGGGCAATTGCACCTGCGTAATGGCTTGGGGCGTATCCGGAGCTTGTTGCGCGTTGAGCACTCCGTTATCCAGTAAGGCCTGCGCAATTTCCTCAACATAGCGGGGATTTCCCTGTGTGTGCTCGAAAATGGTCTGCGCCAGAAGCGCCGGCGCTGGCATGTGCCAGAGGATTTGTAGTAGTTCTTGCACTTCATTCTTGTTCAACCGCTGTAGGGGGATTTCCAGATAGCCGGGGTGGCTGCTCAGGTGATGGAGCGCCTCTACCAGAGGATGTTTGCGGGTGAGTTCGTCTTCTCGGTAAAGGCCAACAATGAGCAAGGCCATCGTGGGCAAGTGGTAGCCCAAATAGCGCAGGAGTTCCAGGCTGTTACGGTCAGCCCACTGCAAGTTATCAAGAATGATGAACCAGGGGCGACGCTGGGTAGCCGAGTGGATGAACTGGGTTAGATGGCTCATCAAGCGGAATTGTTCCTGTTCCGGTTCCAGTGGGGCCGGTGCCGGGAGGTTCGGGAGCATCTGCTGAATCTCGGGCGCAAGCCGGATAAAGTTGCCGAGCAATTTCTGGGTTTCTTCGTTAAAAAACTCGGGCGGCACTGTGGCGAAGTAGGCGCGCAAGATATCGGCAAAGACCTGATACGCCGTTCCGGTTTGATGTTCTTGACACTGACCGGTCAGGGTGACGGGCGGCTGACTCTGGGCGGCGACTTGCTGCGCGAGGGTGGTTTTGCCCACGCCGGCCTCACCAGTGATGAAAACCAGTTGCCCATGCCCTTCGCGGGCCGTTTCCCAGCATTTTTGTAGCGTCTGGTGCGCTTGACTGTGCCCAACTAATGGCGTCCGCCGTTGTTGATGAGGATCTTCCGTCGAGGTGGTCAAACTACTCAAGACGTTGCGTACTTGCTGCGCGCTGGCGTAGCGATGGTTGGGGTTTTTGGCCAACAGTTTCAAAATCAGGTGCTCTTCGGCTGGCGAGATATCGGGATTGATTTCGCGGGGTGGGCGCGGCGCGCGCCGCAGGTGAATTTGTAAAACCTCTTCGTCGGTCTGCCCATCGAAGGGGAATTGGCCTGTGAATAACTGATAGGCAATCACGCCCAGTGCGTATAAATCGGTGCGCGCGTCCAGGATGTGCCCCAGGATTTGTTCCGGCGCCAAATAATGACTGTCTAAAAATAGGAAAGGGGCGGTCAGCAAATTGTGATTTTCTTCCAGGCGGCCCAGGCCAAAACCATCTATCTGGATGCCCTGTTCGGTCAGATAAATGTTGGAGGGCTTTAAATCGCCATGAACGACACCTTGGCTGTGCGCATACTCCAGGGCCAGGGTGACTTCTTGTAATACCTGGATCCGCTGTTCCCGACTCCAGGTAGTTACCTGGGCCATGGTGAAATAGGTTTGAAGGGTAGCAGCGGGGACAAATGCTTCCACCTGAAAAGTATAATCCGCATCCTGATCCCAGGCATACACTTTGACGATGTGAGGATGGGAAAGGGCGATCACCTGCTGGGCATGCCGCAACACGCGTCCGGTGGTTTCGGTGCTGAAGGTGGGCGAGAGCACCTTCAGGGCCACCTGCCGGTTCTCCTGGGTATCATACGCTGTCAGTACCGTACCTATCGGCCCCTTGCCTACTGTGCTCTCGATGCGATAGCGGCCTTTGATGATTTGGCCCGGCAGGTTGAGCGCTTTACGCACCTGTTCGGCGGCCAATGCAGCCTCCACCGTGGGATAAATGGCGAAGTAGTCGCGGTAGCCGGCCAATGTAATCATCTGAACCAGATTGTCGGCAGCCGCCGCCAATACCAGCGGGTCGTTGCGGCGCGTCTGGCGCAGATTGATGATGGCTTTGAGGTTGGCCGTGGTCAGTGTCTCTACCTGTGACAAGTCAATGATCGGACTGGTAGTTTCACTTCTGGCGATCGCGGCGAGCTGCTTGGCCAGTTGCCCCATGCTTTCCTGCGCGATGACGCGGATGGGGGTCAGGATGGTGGCGGCGCCGTTGGCGCTGACTTGGACATCCACTGCACCGGGACGCGCCAGATCGAGGGTTAACCCTTCCTGAGCCAGCAGTACCTGTTGGGGGGCGAACGCCGGTTTTTGCGCTTGATAACTGCGCGCGGCCTCCAACATATTTTCCAATTCTTTGTCTGAATAGGTAGGATCATGGTGAAACAGGAGGAGTGTATTGACATTGGCCGCGCGCGCCAGGTCAATGCCGATCATAGCCGAACTATGCCCCCAATCGGATTTATTGAACCATGCCTCTCGAAGTGTGTATTGGGCATCGAATATGAGGGCGTTGGCGTCCATATAGAATTCGATGTAAGGGCGCAACGCGGCCTCGCTTAAGTCTTTGAACTCCACATCACTGGCGTAGACCATGCTGCTGAAGCGATCTTCAATGCGGTAGCTGTAGGATTTGCCGGGATGATTGTTTTCCAACATACGCACCTGGATATTCTTCAGGGTTAGTGTTTGCTCCGCTTCCAGATGCACAAACGTTTTTTCGGCGCGCATGTGCTTAAGGGTAACCGGCCAGTTGTGCGAGTTGTGTTGTGTTTCAAACGTAGCCTGTACATCGTGAACGCCATAGACAAAAATCTTATTTCCTGGAACAAACGCCGGTGGAAAAATGGTGAAGCCCTGGATGTGATCCCAATGGGGGTGGCTGATGAAGAGGTGCAGCACACCTTCCCCACGCCCCATAGGGCCTTTCATCAACTCCAGCCCCAACTCACGCAGCCCCGATCCGGCGTCAATGACAAAAATTTCATCGCCGCCGGTCTGAATTTCAACACAGGGGGTATTACCCCCGGCCGTGCCCTGAAGCAGCGGCGGCAGGCTGGCGACGAACGACTTGACCGCCTTCGGGTCGCTGGTGTCCAGTTCCGGTGGTAGGCGCAAGATAGCTTCGTAGATTTTATTCGCAACTTCGTATGGTTTTAGCGGGGTGGGGATGGATCCGCGCGTGCCCCAAAATCTGATCTTCATAGGTTCTACTTTCGAGCGTGTTTTGCCTTTGCCACTAAGGATAATATGACAGTTATACCAATTGGCAAATTGCCTGAGATAGCCGGACAAGATGTAACACAATAGGAGTTAATGCGAAAATTGTAAGAGGGGATTTTGAGCCGATCATTTAAGAGTGACATCATCCTCTATATGCACAAACAGGGCACACCAAAAGAGGAAGTGCCCTGTTTGTCACGGATGCTCGCCTTCAATATAGCTCAGGGACGAAGGTCTGATACTCCATCGGCGGGCGCACATAGCCGCTGGTCTCTTGACGCGGCGGCAGTTCCATCGGCGGCGGCGTCAAATCCTGGTAGGAAATCACACTCAATAGATGGCTGATACAATTGAGGTGAGCGCGGCGCTTGTCATTGGAGTTGACAACGTACCACGGCGACTGTTTGGTGTCGGTATAAGCGAACATTTCATCTTTCGCCTTGGAATAGTCTTCCCAACGCCGCCGCGATTCCAGGTCCATCGGGCTGAGTTTCCAACGCTTGGTCGGATCGTCGAGCCGCGCCTGGAAACGCCGTTCCTGTTCCTCGTCGCTGACCGAGAACCAATACTTGACCAGGGTGACGCCGGAGCGGATTAACATCCGCTCAAATTCGGGGCAAGAACGCAGAAATTCGCGGTACTCGTCTTCGGTGCAGAAATTCATCACCCGCTCTACCCCGGCGCGGTTATACCAACTGCGGTCGAACAACACCATCTCCCCGCCCGCCGGCAGATAGGGGGCGTACCGCTGGAAGTACCACTGCGTCTTTTCCCGTTCGGTGGGGACGCCCAGCGCCACCACGCGGCAAATGCGGGGATTCAGCCGTTCGGTGATGCGTTTGATCATCCCCCCTTTCCCCGCTGCGTCGCGTCCCTCAAAGATGACCACCACCTTCAAGCCTTTCTCTTTGATCCAGTAGTGGAGTTTGACCAGTTCCAGTTGGAGTTTGCTGAGTTCCGCCTCATAAAACTTGCGTTTGAGCCGGTCAGATTTATCTTCGCTGTGGGGAGGGGTTGGTTCTATCGCTTTCTTTTTCCCCTTCGACTTTGCCATGCTGACCTCCTTTGGGTTGAGGGAATCATCGTGGATAGGTTTGTCCATTATATTCCCATTATATAACCCAAGTGACGATATGTCCACAAATCTTTATCGAATAGAACGATAGGGTTGCTTGTTTCACAGGCGGGACTAGAATCAGACAACCACATTTCTGGAGGACGAAGGAAAGAATATGATAAACAAACCGATCAAACCCGTGGTTGTAGACACTTCTCGTAGTGCCTATGCGCGCCTGAAGCCGGCGCCGGTCACGGCGGTGACGCTGACCGACGGCTTTTGGGCCGCACGTTATAAACTCAATCGAGAAACGATGTTACTGGCGCAGTATGCTCAACTGGAAGAGACCGGGCGGATCAACAACTTCCGACGGGCAGCGGGTAAGCTCGACGCCCCGTTTGCCGGGCTGGTGTTTAACGACTCGGACGTATACAAATGGCTGGAAGCGGCGGCGTGGGTGTTGGCCGCGACGCCCGGCGGCGCGTTGCAGCAGAAGGTGGATGCCTTGATTGCGGACATCGCCGCCGCGCAGTGTCACGACGGCTATCTCAACACCTATTACGCGCTGGAGCGCGCCGGGGAACGCTGGTCAAACCTGCGCGACCAGCACGAACTGTACTGCGCGGGCCACCTCTTCCAGGCCGCCGTCGCCCACTACCGGGCCACCGGCGCGACCTCCTTGCTGACGGTGGCGCAGCGTTTGGCCGATCTCCTCTGCGCGACGTTCGGGCCGGGCGCCGATCACCGTCAGGGAACGTCCGGCCACCCTGAAGTGGAGATGGCCCTGATGGAACTGTACCGCGCCACCGGGGAAGCGCGTTACCTCAAACAGGCGGAATACTTCCTCAACGCGCGCGGGCAGGGCCTCATCGGCGGGCGCGACTATCACCAGGATCACGTCCCCTTCCGCCAGATGCCGCGCCTGGCGGGGCACGCCGTGCGCGCGTTATACCTGTGCAGCGGCGCAACCGACCTTTATGCGGAGACCGGCGAACCGGCGCTGGGGGAGGCCCTGGCGCGTCTCTGGGGGCACATGACCGCGCGGCAGATGTACCTCACCGGCGGACTCGGCCCGCGCCACGAGGGGGAGGCGTTTGGCGACGATTACGAGCTGCCCAACGCCCGCGCCTACGCCGAGACCTGCGCCGGGATCGCCAACGTGATGTGGGCGTGGCGGATGTTGCAATTGAACGGCGACGCGCTCTATGCCGATGTCATGGAGCAAGCGCTCTATAACGCTGTACTGCCCGGCCTTTCGCTGGATGGCATGGGCTACTTCTACGTCAATCCCCTGCAATCCGACGGGACGTACCATCGCGCGCCCTGGTTTGTCTGCGCGTGTTGCCCGCCCAACGTCGCCCGAACGTTGGCATCCTTGCCCGGCTACATCTACAGTCTGACGGAAGACACGGTGTGGGTGCATCTCTACGCGCCCAACGACGCGATGTTGACCTTGCCCGGTGGCCGCGAAGTGCGGCTGGTGCAGCGCACCCGCTATCCCTGGGATGGCAACGTCACGATAGACGTGCTGAGCGTGGGAGAATTCAGTCTGCGGGTGCGTATCCCCGCCTGGTGTCAGGCGGATGCCGCCGTCCTGCTGAACGGCGAACCGTTGAGCATCGCCGCGCCGGCGGGAACCTACGTGGAGGTGCGGCGGAGCTGGCAGGTGGGAGACTCCCTCTGCCTGCGCTTGCCAATGCGCGTGCGCCAGATCGAAGCCCACCCGTATGCCTTGGAAAACAGCGGCCGCGTGGCCTTGATGCGTGGGCCGCTGCTCTATTGCCTGGAAGGGGTGGACAATCCCGACGTGGATTTGCGGGACGTGACGCTGCCGCTGGAGGAATTTGCCATTGAAGAGACCTTTATGCCGACGCTGCTGGGCGGCGTGTCGGTGTTGCGCTTTGGCGCCGAAGGCGTTCCGCCGGACGCCGGGTGGAGTGGGCGGCTCTATCGTCCGGTGCAGCAGCGGCCTGTGGTGCGGCGTCCCCTGATGGCGCTGGCCGTGCCCTATTACGCCTGGGCCAATCGCGCGCCCGGCCCCATGCAAGTCTGGCTGCGGCGCGGCTAGCGGCGATTTTACCGCAAAGTACGCCGAGTTCGCGGAAACCCTCGGTATTTCTCTGCGTTCTCGGCGTACTCTGCGGTGAGAAATAGGCCGCTTCTTTCAGTCCTCTTTGAATTTCCCCGTTTCCATAAACAACACGCGCTCGCTAATGTTGGTGACGCGATCCCCAATGCGCTCTAAGGCGTGGGCGACCCACAGCAGGTAGGTGGCGCGGCGGATGTTGCGCGGGTCTTCGATCATGTAGGTCAGCAGCTCGCGTAGAATCTGATCGTAAAGTTGATCGATCTCATCGTCGCGCGTCGCGATGGCCCGCGCCGCATCGGCGTTATCGTCCATAAAGGCCTGGATGCTGTCGCGGAGCATCCCTTGCGCGATCTCCGCCATGCGCGGGATGTCAATCAGCGGTTTGAGCAGCGGTTCGTTGCACAGCTCAATGGCGATGTGCGCGATGCCGGCCGCGTGATCGCCCATGCGCTCCAACTCTACCGCCACGTGCATGGCGGAGATAATCATCCGCAGGTCACTCGCCATCGGCTGCTGGGTGGCAATGGTGGTGACGCCCAGCTTTTCGACTTTATAACGCAATTTGTTGATGCCCTCGTCGTCATTAATGATTTGCTGCGCCAATTGACCATCCTGTTCTTTAAGCGCCCTGATGGCGCGTTCGATGGCCGATTGCACCATGCTCTCGATGTGCAGCAAGTGCTCACGCAGTTTGTTAAGTTCTTTATCCAGCAGAGTGCGAGTCGTCATAGCCTGAGCCTCCTCTGAAAAATAGTCTCGTAGCACAAACTTCAGTTTGTTTCTGTGCCAGCAGGCAAACTAAAGTTTGCGTTACATTTTCATCCAACCGTTGGTGAACTGCCCTTTACCCAATCCGCCCACTGATGTACTCTTCGGTCAGTTGCTCTTTGGGGCGGGTGAAGAGCTTTTTGGTGCCGTCGTGCTCCACCAACTTCCCCAGCCAGAAGAAGGCGGTGCGGTCCGAGGCGCGGGCGGCCTGCTGCATGTTGTGCGTCACGATGACGATGGTGTAATCCTGGCGCAGTTCGCGCATCAAGTCCTCAATGCGCAGCGTCGCAATCGGGTCCAGCGCCGAACAGGGTTCGTCCATCAAGATGACTTCCGGTTTTACAGCCAGGGTGCGCGCGATGCACAGCAATTGCTGCTGTCCCAGCGACAACCTTTCCGCCGGCTGCTGCACGTCGCCTTTGATTTCATCCCACAGGTACACCCGTTTCAGCAGATGTTCCACCCAATCGTTCAGTTCGCTGCCGCGCATCAGGTTGAGCGAGCGCGGCCCCATCGCCACATTGTTGAAGATGGACTGCGGGAAGGGGTTGGGCTTTTGAAACACTAATCCAATGCGCTGTCGCAGCTCCACCAGGTCGAGCGCGCCGATGTCTTGCCCGTCTAGCTGAACCAATCCCTCCATCCGTGTCCCCGCGATCTCGTCATTCATGCGATTCAGGCAGCGCAGAAACGTGGATTTCCCGCAACCCGACGGCCCGATCAGGGCCGTGATGCGCTGCGCCGGGATGTGCAGGCGGATGTCGAAAAGCGCCTGCTTGGCGCCGTAGAAGAAATTGAGATGCTGGACTTCAATAACGTCTTTTTTCCTGGCAACATTCATAGGGCTGACCTTCTCTGTGTAAGACTTGTTCCAAGTATAACGAGGGATGGCGGTTTGTCCAATTGTTTTCTCAAGGCAACACGCTATAATGCACTCTATGCGCGGTCAACATAAGACTTCTATCATCCCATACTGTTTGCTCCTGCTGATCGGCGGGGCGCTGCTGGGAAGCGGCTGCCGTCCTCAAACCGATACCCCCGTAGCGGCTGCGGCGACGGCCATCCAGAACAAAGGCTCCGATACCCTCGTCAATCTGGCGCTGGCCTGGGCGGAACGTTATCAGTCCGTGCATCCTGAGGTCAGCGTCGCCGTAACGGGCGGCGGCAGCGGCACGGGATTGACGGCGTTGGTCAACGGCACCGTGGACATTGCCAACGCCTCCCGCCAGATCAAGGCAGAAGAGATGACCGCGGCTGAGGCCAACGGCATCACCCCGATGGAATTTGTGATCGCGCGCGACGCGATTGCGGTGGTGGTTCATCCCAGCAATCCGGTGGATCAATTGACCCTCCAACAAATCTCCGACATTTTCAGCGGCAAAATCACCCGCTGGACCGAGGTGGGCGGCGAGGATCGCCCCATCGTGCTGCTCTCGCGTGAAACCAACTCCGGCACCCACGTTTATTTCCTGGAAGAAGTCCTGCGCCTGGGCGACAGCGAGAATAAAACGCTGTTCTCAACGGATACGCTGCTGCTGCCTTCCTCTGAGGGCATCGGCGTCGAAGTGCGGCAGAATCCCAACGCGATTGGGTACGACGGCCTGGGCTACGTCACCGAGGACATGAAGACGCTGGCCGTCAGCGCGGCGCCGGGCGAGCCATACTGGCCGCCGACGGCGGAGACGGTCAACGCGGGTCAGTACCCGATTGCCCGCGATTTGTATATGTACACCGCCGGTGAACCGACCGGCGCGATCAAGACGTACCTGGAGTGGATTTTGAGCGCGGAAGCGCAGCAGATTGTGCTTGACCTGGGCTTCGTGCCGGTGGGCGGTGAGTGAGCGATGAAGCGTCAACCTGTGTCCCTCTCCGAATTTCTGATCGAGCGCGCCATTCAAGTGTTTGGTATCTCGGCCATCGTCCTGGTGGCGCTGATCTTCTTTTTCCTGATCCGCGAGGGCGTCCCGGCCTTCTTCGAGGTCCCGTTGTCCAGCCTCTTCGGCGCGCGCTGGTATCCCATTGAAGACTACTTCGGCTTGTGGCCCCTCATCCTGGGATCGCTGATCATCACGCTGGGCGCGGCGATATTATCGCTGCCCCTGGGGCTGGCGACGGCCATCTTCATCGCCGAGATCGCGCCCACCTGGGTGCGCGACATCCTCAAACCCTTCGTGGAGGTGCTGGCGGGCATCCCCTCGGTGGTGATCGGCTTCATCGGGATGCTGGTGTTTGCTCCGGCGCTGCGGGTGGCGTTGAACCTGCCCACCGGCCTGACGGCTTTCTCCGGCATCCTGTTGCTGGCCTGGATGGCGCTGCCCACCATCGTCAGCGTAGCCGAGGACGTGCTGGACTCCGTCCCCACCACGTACCGGGATGCCGGACTGGCCCTGGGGATGACGCGCTGGCAGGTGATCTGGCGGATCGTGTTGCCGGCAGGCCGTTCGGGCGTGCTCACCGCGTTGATGCTGGGGGTGGGGCGCGCCATCGGCGAGACGATGACGGTGATGATGGTGACGGGCAACGCGCCGCGCCTTCCGTTGACCCCCGCCGACCTCTTCATGCCGGCCCGCACGATGACCGCGACGATTGCCGCCGAGATGGGCGAGGTGGCGCAGGGCAGCCCTCATTACCACGTCCTGTTTGCCGTTGGGCTGACGCTGTTTGTGATCACGTTTGTGGTGAATATGGCTGCCGCCATGGTCGTGTTCCGGCAGGTGAAGCGCGGCGAGCGTATGCTTTCATAAGGCAAGATGATGTTATCCCGACAGACTTCCCAACGCATTGCTTTTATTGTGATTTCCCTCTCGGCCCTGATCGTGGTCGCGCCGATTCTCTTCATTGTCGGCTACATCGTGGTGCAAGGCGTCGGCGCGATCAGTTGGGAATTCCTCACCGGCTTTCCCTACAACGGGATGAAATCCGGCGGCGTGTGGCCGGCCATTGTCGGCACTCTCTGGCTGACGTTGGGAACGGCCGTCGTCGCCGTGCCGGTGGGGGTGGGGGCCGCCATTTACCTTTCGGAATACGCGGGCGACAACCAACTCACGCGCGCCATCCGCATCGCCATCATCAACCTGGCCGGCATCCCCTCGGTGGTGTACGGCCTGTTCGGCCTCGGCCTGTTCGTGATTTTCTTGAATTTCGGCACCTCCATTCTGGCCGGGTCGCTGACGCTGGGCATCATGACGCTGCCGGTCATCATCAGCACGGCGGAGGAGGCGCTGCGGGCCGTGCCGCAGTCGTTCCGGCTGGTGAGCGTCAGCCTGGGGGGGACGCGTTGGGAGACGATCCGGCGGGTGGTGTTGCCGCAGGCGTTGCCGGGCATCATCACCGGCATCATCCTGGGGCTGGAGCGCGCTGCCGGGGAAACGGCCCCGATTCTCTTCACCGTGGCCGCCTTCTTCCTGCCCCGCTTGCCCCATTCGATCTTCGACCAGACGATGGCCCTGCCCTACCACCTGTTCGTCATCAGCACGCAGGTGCCGGGGATGCCGGTGCGCATCCAATACGGCACGGCGCTGGTGTTGATGTTCTTCGTCCTTTCGATGAACGTGCTGGCGACGCTGATCCGCCGCCATTATCGCCGGCAGCGGGTGTGGTGAGCGCGATGGACATCAAAATCCGCATAGAGGACTTCAGCCTGCACTATTCCGACGGGAAGGAAAGCCTGCGGCACATCACACTGGACATTTATGCGAACCAGATCAACGTCCTGTTTGGCCCGTCGGGCGGCGGGAAAAGCTCGCTGTTGCGCGCGCTCAACCGGCTGAACGATCTGACCGACGTGGCCGTGCAGGAGGGGCGCATCCTGTTGGATGGCGAGGACATCGCCGCGCCCGGCTATGACGTGATCCGCCTGCGGCGGCGGGTGGGGATCGTGTTTGCGCGCCCCGTCCCCCTGCCGATGAGCATCTATCGCAACGTGACTTACGGCCTGGAACTGGCCGGGATCAAGGATCGGGCGCAGTGGGATGCGGCGGTGGAGCGTTCGCTCAAACAGGCCGCGCTGTGGGAAGAAGTCTCCGACCGGCTGGACGAATCCGGGTACGCGCTTTCCGGCGGGCAGCAGCAGCGACTCTGCCTGGCGCGCGCGCTGGCGCTGCAACCGGAGGTTGTCTTGTTGGACGAGCCGACGTCCGGCCTGGACCCAATCTCCACCTCAAAGATCGAACGCACATTGCAGGAATTGAAGTCCGAATACACCTTTGTGGCGGTGCCGCACAGCGTCCAGCAAGCGGCGCGGATTGCAGACTGGGCGACTTTCTTCTTGCAGGGGGAGTTGATCGAGCATGGCGACGGCAAGACGATCTTCACGACCCCGCAAAATTCGCAGACGAACGAATACATCACCGGGCGGTTTGGCTAAAGGAATGAAAATTTCACGCGAAGATGCCAAGCTCGCCAAGTTCTTGTTTTTTACTTTGCGTCTTTGCGCCTTTGCGTGAAACAATCTTTATTTTCAGAGGGGCAGCGAGATGGATTTGTTTGGAGGGATCGAAGCGGGCGGCACCAAGTTTGTCTGCGCGGTAGGCTCCGGGCCGGACGATGTGCGTCAGGAAATCCGCTACTCGACGACCACGCCGGCGGAATCCATCGGCAGGGCGATAGCCTTCTTCCGCGACGTGCGGGCGCAAGGCGCGACGCTGCGCGCGGTCGGCATTGCCGCGTTTGGCCCCCTGGATCCCAACCCTACCTCCCCGACGTTTGGCTATATCACGACGACGCCCAAGCCCGGTTGGGCGCACGCCGATTTTGTCGGCCCGCTCCGCGCGGCGCTGGGCCTCCCGGTGGGCTTTGACACGGACGTGAACGGCGCGGCACTGGGCGAGGGCAAGTGGGGGGCGGCGCAGGGATTGGATACCTTCGTCTACCTGACCATTGGCACCGGCATCGGCGGCGGCGCGTTGGCCGAAGGGCGCCTGCTGCACGGCCTGATGCATACCGAGCTGGGACACATTCGCATCCCGCATGATTGGGGAGACGATCCTTTTCCTGGCGTCTGCCCTTACCACGGCGACTGCTTCGAGGGGCTGGCTTGCGGCCCGGCTATCGAGGCGCGTTGGGGGCAGCGCGCCGAGACGTTGCCGCCCGATCATCCGGCGTGGGCGCTGGAAGCGCGCTACATCGCGCTGGCATTGGTCAACACCCTCCTGTCGCTTTGCCCGCAGCGCATCATTCTGGGCGGCGGCGTGATGGAGCAGGCGCACCTCTTCCCGTTGATTCGCCAGGAAGTCGTGGCCTTGTTGAATGGTTACGTTCAGGTTCCGGCCATTTTGCGCGACATTGAGTGTTACATCGTGCCGCCCGGCCTGGGCAATCGCGCGGGCGTCCTGGGCGCCATCGCCCTGGCGCAGGCATCCCAATAATCGCCTCGAAGGTAGACACATAGCGCGGCCCCGCTTATGCGGGGCCGCGCGTTTTTCCCTCTTGCGTCTTGGCGCCTTCGCGTGAACCTAAATGCGAGCCTCAACCACCGTGCTGGTCGGCCCGGCAATCGGCAGAGTGAACGAGAATTTGCTGCCTTTGCCTAACTCACTTTCCACCCAAATTTTACCGCCGTGAGCCTCCACCACCATCTTGCAGAACGTTAACCCCAACCCTGTGCCGCGTTTTTGGCTGCCTTGGACCTGCGCGAATTTCTCAAAGATGCGTTGTTGATGTTCTGCCGGGATGCCTGGCCCCGTGTCAATCACACTGATCGTGATGACCTCCGGTGTGGTCTCTAGTGTTGTGGTGATGACGCCGCCTTCTGGCGTATATTTAAAGGCATTGGTCAATAAGTTGGCTATCACACGACCGATCAGCGGCCCGTCGCAGTTTACCAGAATTTCAGTGGAAGTGAGTCCTACCTCTAATCGTTGCCCCTCCAGTTCTGCCGCCGCCTGCATCGTCTCAGTGTTTTGGATGATCAGGTCGGCAATGTTGGTCGAGGCCAGATTTAATCGAAACTTGCCCGCTTCCATTTTGTTGATGTCTAGGATTTCATTGACCAAGCTCAGCAAGATTTTGTTGCTGTGACGGGCATTTTGCAGCAGCCGCTTTTCATCATCGCTCATCTTGTCGGAAAGGGCCATCAACAATACATCCAGCCCTCCCATCAACGCGGTGATGGGGTTGCGCAGGTCGTGGACGATCATGTGGGTCAAATTATCGCGCACCCGTTCCGATTCGCGCAAGTTGAGGTTGGTGCGTTGAAGCCGCTCGGCCAGACTGCCGGTCAACTGGGACATCATCAGGGTGGGGACGGAGACTGTGATCCAGTTGATGATCAACAGATAACCGCGATTTTCCGCTTTGAAATCAATATGCCAGATGTCGGTGATCGGTGAAATGCCGTTGTACTCGATCAGAAGCATGGCCGCGTAACAAATCACACTGAAAACGGCGATGATACTGGCGCCGCGTTTGCCCATCAAAAATGACGTGGCGCCGACGATGAGCAGGTAGACGGCGGGCATTGGGGTCACCGGGCCGCCGGTGAAGTGGATGGTGAGCGAGATGATCAGGGTATAGGCAATCATTGTGCCCCAGGAGATAGCGCGTACCGGCCAATGCGCGCGTAGTCCATACATACCCACTATGGAAATCAACAATGAGGCCCCTGCAATGAGGGAAAGTTCCAAGGGTGGGATGTTTAATGCAATCAGGCGCGGGTCCGAGGCTAAGATCATGGCGCCTAGGGCTAATGTGACAAATCCGCCGACCCACAGGGCATTGCGGAGATCACGCGCTTCTTCTACATGGGTATCTGAGATGTTGGGGGCGGATTTTTCTCCCATAGCTTGACCTTCCCGAATGATCCGGTTTGCACTCGAATGGATACATTCAGTGTAGTCTATTTCAGGCGCGTGTCAAATCACGTTTGTTTTTTCTTTCGTTCGGCGCCCTGAACTTGTTGCATGGCGCGTTGTAGCTGCCACAAGATAAAGCGCATCCGTTGGATCACGGCGGTGCTGATGTTCCAAAGTAACTGCGTTCCCAGTACCGCATCGTCTTCACAGAGCGCGAGGATTTGGTCGCGGGGGAAGGCCAGGACGGTCGCGCCTTCTTCCCCGGCGATCAGATCGGCGCTGCGCGCGCCTTCGTCGAACATGGCGATCTCCCCGGTCATCTGCCCCGGCTTCAGGTCGGCGACGTGGATTTTGTTGTCGGCAATTTCCCCACGTGCGGTTTTTGTCAAGCCGTCGGGATCGTTCCACACTTCCACGCTGCCCGTGTGGATGACATAGAACTCACTGCCCAAATCATCAATTTTGACAATGTATTCGCCGGGCTTGTAACTGCGCGGTTGGCACTGCGCCGCCACCCGGATGCGTTGCGCCATGTTCAGGTTGTTTCCGATATCCGAGTGCGCCAGGAATTGCGCGATTTCGTTGATTTGCATCAACTCTTCGTCGCCGACGGCCACGTGGAGCTTGTCGCTGGAAAGCGGCAGTCCCAGGTAGGCCGCGACCAACCGGCGCGTGGTGTCGGGCGCCTCAAATTGCGGCCAGTGTCCAGCGTTGGGGATGATACGTAGATCCGCATCCGGCCATTCCGCAGCGACCATGCCGGCGTCGCGCAGCGGCACTGTGTTGTCTTCCGCGCCCCAGAGGACCAGCGCCGGCGTCTCCACTTTTGAGAGCTGCCCGCTCAGGTTGTTGTCGCGCATGGCGAAGAAACATTGTGCGCGCGTCCGCGCCTGACCGGGCCGCCGGGTGTCGGAGCGGATACGCTTGTAGTCGGCTTCGGTGATGCCGGTGCGCTCGGCAAAGGAAGCCGGGCGCATGATACGGTCGGTCATGCCCATCATCGCCCGCTCCCCCGTGGTGATGACCCAGCCGAGCGGGCCGAAGCGTTCCAGCATAAAGATGGGGGTCACAACGGTGTTGATGTAGCTGCTCAATTTGCCGCTGAGGGTGGGGTTGAGCAGCACCATGCGCTCCACCAGCACCGGATGGCGCAGAGAGAGCGTCACACTGGTCATCCCGCCCATCGAGTGGCCGACCAGCACCACCGGCCCGTCGCTGACCTGAGCGATGAACTCGGCCAGCAAGTCGGCGTAACCGGGGATGGTGATGCGTTCTTCCGGCGGCGGCGATTGCCCGTAGCCGGGTAAATCCACAGCCAAACAGCGAAACCGTTGGCTGAGCAGACCCAGCAGGGGGGAGAGGGCATACCACGAACTGGACCACCCGTGGAGCAGGACGGCTACCTGGCGTTGGGGCGAGCCTTCCTCAACGACGTGGAGTTCTTGACCGTTTATCTTGTAGATTGCCATAGCTTCCTCACCATTGTAGGGATTGTCTGTGAATAAGGGCGCATATTGATGAACCAATCAGAGTTGCGGGTGATGCTGATCCTTTTTGTTGTATTTTTCACTACAATTCGCCTTAATCTTATCTTGTTTCACCCAAAATTCACATTACAAGCCAGTTACGGTTTCGTTAGGGGAGATAACAGTCTTATGTCGCGGCTACTTTTACCTTAATTTAACCACAGAATTGGTAAGAATGCAAAATCACTTTGACAGACAGTTCTTTAGATATAACATTGTCGGCAAGGATGTCTCTAAAGTGCGAAGGAAAAGCGAATGGTCAATTCTATGGTTTTGCGTGGCGGATCTCTTCTGGTGTTGGGCGGTTTGCTCCTCATAGCTTGTGCGGCGCCCGTCGCGCCGGTGGTGTCGCCGCCTGTCGCCCCAACGGCGACGTATGAACTGCCAGCGGCATCACCGACCGCCGGCCCAACGGCGACGTATGAACTGCCTACGCCGGTCCCGGCTGCGTTGCCTACGTTTGTGGCCTTGAAACCGGCGACGGAGGAAGCGCAAGTCTACCGGCGGGTGGAATTCTCCCTGGAGACAGACGGCGTCTTTGTCAACCCGTATGACCCCGCGCAGGCCGATTGGTGGGTGACGTGGACGGCGCCTTCCGGCGCACAAATGCGCGTCCCGGCGTTCTGGTATCAGGATTTCGACCCGCAGACTCAGACGCCGCAGGGCGAACCGGATTGGCGCGTGCGCTTCACGCCGACGGAAGCGGGCGAATGGCAGGCCCAGGCCGAATTGATCCAGTCGGGCTTACGCAGCGATGTCGTGAAAGTGAGCGTCGCGCCCAATCCCGGCGCGCGTGGATTTGTGCGGATCAACCCGAAATCGCCGCGGTATTTCGCTTTCGACAACGGCGATTTCTATCTCACCGTTGGCGTGAATATGGGCTGGTCAACGGGCGAGGATGTGCTGGGCGACTACACGCGCTGGCTGGATCGTTTCAGCGCGCAGGGCGGCAATTTGATCCGTGTGTGGATGGCGTCGTGGGGGTTCGGGATTGAGTGGAAGGATACCGGCCTGGGCGACTATTCACAGCGGATGAAGCAGGCGTGGCAGTTGGATCAAGTCTTCGAGCTGGCAGAAGCGCGCAATGTGACGATTATGTTGTGCCTGCTGAATCATGGGGCGTTCAATGAGAGGGTTAACCCGGAGTGGGAGAACAATCCCTACAACGCCGCGTTGGGCGGGCCGCTGCAAGC
>Ga0116144_10002387_pt1 | contig 20359 bp, 20 predicted proteins | sample AD_UKC035_MetaG_FD_89746 | JGI IMG/M metagenome (GOLD analysis project Ga0116144, IMG submission 89746) | Active sludge microbial communities of municipal wastewater-treating anaerobic digesters from USA - AD_UKC035_MetaG | ecosystem: Engineered > Bioreactor > Anaerobic > Digestate | place: USA...
CTCACCGACCTGCAGCGCAAAGTGCTCGCGCTGCTCGGCGTCCCCGCAAGCACGTTCTAGGCACCTCGAAACGCAGCCCGGAAATTACGCGCAAATGCGTCTGCTGACCCGCGGAAAGTAAGTGCTGGTGCTCGCCATCAGCGCCTGCCACAAGGCCACGCCCATGACCGACCTGTCGTGCTTGCGCCAGCGAAGAAACGCTGTGCCTGCGCCAGTGGTCTGCTGGGCCAACTCGATGGGTAGCAGGTGGAAGGGGTGCCCGACCGCCTGTTGCAGCACCTGTCGCTGCGCCAAGCCAATCAATTCGTCGCGCATGGCGAAGCACTGGCTGGCCCAGGCCTCCAAGTCCCCTTTACCCTTAAAAGGTTTCAAAAGGCCTTTTTGAGAGCCTGCGTGTTCCAGCTTCATGAAGGCTGTCTGTTGCAGGGGACGGAAGTAGCGGGTGTCGCGGTTCGGGTCGCTCATGCCTGCGCGTCCTCGCCGGCAGTCGCTTCGGGCGCCGCGGTGGCTGCGGCCTCGTCGCTGGGGGAAGGTGCTGCGGCGGGATCATCACCGCGCTGCTGCAGGCCGCGGCGCACGATGGGCGGCGCGAACTTCGAGCGGCGCGTGCCTTCCAGCACGTCCTGCGGCAGCTCGCCGAACTTTTCCAGTGCCGCACGCGCTGCGGCGTTCTTCGCGGCGAAGTCGTCGCGGGTGCAGCCCGAATAGCGGTACTGCTGGGCCAGCGAGAACAGGCTGCGCAGCGCGTGCGCACCCTCGTTGAGCCAGCGCTCCAAGGTGCTGCGGTCGATGAGCGCGGTGTGGTGCGCGAGGATCAGCTTGCGGGCGATGTCGTCGTAGTCGGCCAGCAGATACACGGCAGCAAAGCCCAACTGCGCATTGACGAACAGCGGCAGCTTGACGGGTTGCACGTTGAGGTTCTCGCCCAGGCTGAGTGCCGGCGGCACGTTCGCCAGTGCCTGGTCCACCTGTTCGCGCAACGATTGCAGCGTGGCCTTGGTCTGATCGAGCTTGTCCTCGATGCGCAGCATCCAGAAGTCGCTGTACGGATCGTCCTGCTCCGAGCCGCGCCGCATCTTGTTCATCTGGGCGATGTAGCCGTTCAGGCCGACGATGCCCGGTCGCCCCTCGGCGGCGGCGCGGCCGTGCCAGATGCGGGAAGCGTGGTGCGTGTGCAGCGTCAGCGACATCGCGCTGCGCAGGGAGCCGAGATTCAGTTGCAGAGGTTCATTGGTCGCCATGGTGTCCGCTCGTTATGGGAAAAAGAGCGGCCAGCTTCGGCAGGAAGCGGAAGGCAGTCAGTCAACAAACCGAAACCCACCAAGCCCCGGTTTAGGGCCTCGGCTTAGGGCGTGGCGGTCGCATGCGGCGCGAGCTATCCCCAGGGGATAGCTCCGTGGAGCGCCAAGGAACGCTGCACACCCGGATCAGCGCGGACAAGGCCGATCCCGCGGCAGGCGCTCGGGGCTTGGCGTGCATCGGTTCGACGTCGTAGCCATCAGTGGAACTATCCCCAGGGGATAGCTCTACTGATAGCCACCGGCATCCACTTCACCGCCTTGCACGCCCGCTCACTTGTTGGCAAGCAGATTGCGTAGCCGCTCGATGTGCTGCTTGGCGACTTCTGGCGGTACAGGCTTGCCCCGCGGCTGGGATGGTGGTGCCGCTGGTGGTGGCCGCTCGTTTGGCGGGACAGGTGCTGATGGCGCGTCTTTCTTGGCCCAGGCGTTGAACTCGCCATGGATGGCCCGCTGGATGATGCCGAACAGATACCCCGCAGGATTGCGGATGCCATGATTGGCGCAGCGTGTGGCCCATTCGTCCAGCACGGCCTGCCTGAGCGAAACATCGACTTGCTGCAATGCCACCCTGGCACCTGTTTGCTGCTCTGCCTTCAGTTCCGCGAAGCGCTTGGGCCATTGCAGGTCGCCCAGCACGGGCGCCTGCGCGGTAGTACGTACTTCATTAATACGACTACTACGTACTATACGGGCCTGCTTCGGATTCCGAAGAGAGGCGTCTGGCGCGGGTTTCGGCCCTGCTTCGGATTCCGAAGTGGGGTCATCACGATTCCGAAGAGGGCTCGCAACCCCTTCTTCGGAATCGTGAGTGGCATCCTCTTGTGGATAACTTTCGGTCGCCGTGATGCCTTGGCTGGCGAGGCGTTCGGCCAGGACCTGCAGCCGTGACGGCAGCGTGCGGTCGGACAGCAGCGGGTCTTCCGCGATTTCCTTGAGCGTGTTCAGGCCGACCATCTGCACGGCCTTGGCCGAGTGGCCGAGGGACTGGCTGACCAGCGCCAGGTAGTCGGCGTCGAGCTGCATCGCTTCAAAGGGTGTCAGCGGTTCGTCGTGCAGGACGTAGAGGTTGCCGAGGATGCGGCCGGTCTTGGGATCGCGGCGGCGCCGCACCAGGCTCAACCATCGGGTGAGGCGCAGCAGCGTCAGGGCTCGCGCCACGGTTTCGTGCGAGGCCTGCCCGGCGCAGGGCATCGACGCCAGCCAGGGCCGAAGCTGTTCATACGTCGGGAAGGCTGTCACGCTATCGTCGCCCTGCATCAGCCGGAAGACCTGCCAGGCGTTGCGCTCCAACGGCGTCAGGCGACGGTCGAGGAAAAGGCGCCGCGGTACGGTCTCGTGCCGATTGCCGCTGAAGAGGAACGCATCGCCCGGCGCTGCGGGTGTCACAGGTGACGGCGTAGGTATGCGTTCGGGAGCTGGTGTTGATGGGCTGGGACTGGGCTTGGGCGCAAGGTTCTGCAGCGCCGCATCGAACAGGTCAGCGAGCGCGACGGGGCCATGGCGTGGTGCAGTGTCGTGCACGGCCATGGCTCAACCCAATCCCTGATCGACCCACGACTTGATCGCGGCCCAGACCACAGACAGCGGTAATTCCATGCCTTCGGCGAGGTCCATGGCCGCATCGAGAATCGAGGTCTCGTCCTCCAAGTCCACATTCCTGCTGCCGGTGATGGCTTTCCAGCGCCGCCACAGTTCGACGTCCTGCTTTTCGTCCAGGACAGGGTGACGCCCTTTGCGCTTGGGCAGGCCCAGCACCCCACGACGCAGGGCAACTTCCTGATGGGTCAGACCATAGAAGCGGCTGACCATCTCCGTGCTGGCCCCCAGGCGCAACATACGATCGACGGTCGCGATTTCCTTCTCCACATCCTGCGCCTGCGAGAGCAGACGCCGGAGCACTTCGCGGTTCACGGACACGGAACACCACGAGACATTGGCGTTGGCCAGCACGCTCACCATGGCGGGATGCTTGAGCGCATCCAGCTCTGCCTCGCTGAAACCCATCGCCTTGCAGCGGCGAAGTTGGCCGTTGCGCAGGTCGTAGAGCGCCTGGGCGATGACGGCTTGATTGAGCGGGTGCGGGGCGGGCATGCTGGTCTCCTTCCTTCATGCCCCAGGGCCTGCGGTGCCGGATTCCAGGTCCAGCAGGCGCCGGGCCAGGCGCAGCAATCGGAACAACTTGACCAGCGCGGTGTCGCTCAAGCGCCGGGCCGCATCGCCTTGACCGTGCAGCAGCGCCGGCAGCTCGACGGCAAGCTGCCCGACGTTCAGAGCAGTATCGGTGAAGCTCTGGCCTGCCAGGCTCGCCAGCAATGTCAGCACGGCGCGACCCTGCGGTGATGGGGTCTGCGCGCTGGCATGGCATGCGAAGCCAATACCGTCCGCGCGGTCCTCGATGCACTGATCGAGGCCTGCCTCGCCCGCGATCTCGCGTGCAAACTGCGCGATGTGGATGCGCAGGCGGTCGGGCGTGTCCAGGCCCGCGTCGATGTGCCAGATGTCGGAAATCGGGTAGAGACCGCCTGCCTGGACAGGAATGGACTGCAAGACGTTGGCCGAGAAATCATGCGGTGCATCACCCAGCTCGTCGGCGATCATTCGTTGAATCGATTGCAGCCGTTCCGTCGTCGGTGCAGGCGAAACGATGTGCCCCTGCAGCAGATCACCAGGAACCGCCACGGGGCTTCCTGCGGGCGAGTCGTTCGTCCCTGAGCCGCCCGCGCGCTCGCGCGACCCAGGTGTGGCCGCCGGCGTCGGGGCCGATGGGGCCGGCGCGGCGGGCGGGCGTGCCACAGAGCCAGGCTCAGGCAGAGCGGGCGGCACCGATGGCGGGGTCGGATCGCTGACCAGGGCACGATGGCGGCTTTCGGATTCGGTGAGGTCGAGCGCCAGCACGTCGTAGTCGATGCCGAGCAGTTCGGACATCTGGCCGATCAGCTCGTCCTGCACGCGCTGGAGGGCGAACCCGTCGGCCTGCGTGTCGAGCTGCGACAGCACCTCCTGGAAGAAGTCGTCAAAGTCCTGTATCAGCGTGCGGCCCTTGGCGTAGCGCTCCCACGCGAGCAGGCAGGCCTTGCGCATGACCGACAGGCGTTCGACCTGGTGGCGGCCGAGCCCGCCGTAGAGCACGGTCGGGATCGCCGGCAGGAGGTAGCGCACCGCATCGTTCATCCGGCTGATATGCGACTGCTGAACCGGGAAACCGTCGGCAGCGAGGCGGCGGGCCAACTCGGACTGACTCAAGGTGGTGCCGCTTTCCTGCTCGTAGAACTCTCGCGCCTTCTCGACGCCGAGGGCGCGCTCGATAAACGTCAGGCCCCCACGCAATTCGTTCTCGGCCAGGTGGCCGGTCAGCATGACAACTTCGCCGCGGCTGGGCCACGGCCGGAACAGACACGATATGCGGAAAAACCGCTCTTCCTTGGTCTCCGACCACAGTTCGCGGAGGATCGCCAGCCGCGTGTTGCCGCCATTGCGGATGATGTAGTGATCCTCGCCGGGCCGTCGCGTGATGGCCGGTGCCGCGTCCAGGCCGCGCTCGCGGATGGATGCCTTGATGTCCTCGTAGGCCGGATTACGTTTCTTGCGCGGGTCATGGTCGTAGGGGCGCAACTGGTCCAGGGTCACGATCATGGGTGTGTCGGCGATCGGGTCGCTCAAGGCCGAGGCAGATGGGCCGCTGCGCTCGAACCCAGCCGCGAGCAGTTTGCCGGCCATTTGCTGGGAAGTCAGTTCAGGCATGGCTGCCTCCCTGCACTGAGCATCTGGTCGCGCGCTCGGCGCGGCGGATCTGCGCTCGGGCGTTGAGGGCTGCCCGGTGGTCGCTGGCCGTCGAACCGGTGTAGATTGCGGCGCAGCCTGCCTTGGTAAATTTCAAGTGCCCGCCCGGTGTGCGCTTGACATGCCATCCCTCGCCAACGGCGAACTCGATCAGGGCGCACAGCCGCTTGTGGCCTCGGGCCAGTTCATGTGCGTTCGCCATGGGGCCTCCCGGTATCAAGAGGGAATGGTGGGCGACTGGACACTTCGGCAAATCGGTGCTGCCATCGCGGAAACAGCTCGCCAGCGAGGCCGCGCATGGTGTCGAGCGCGGCAGGGGCGACTCTGCCCGGGGGCCGGCGGTACTCGACCCGATGCACCGGCAAGCCGCGCGTCGCGGCGCGCGGATAGGCTTCGATGGCCGGCACGTCGGTGGCCAGCACGCGGATGCCGGCGTGGTCCTGGAACAGGTTGCGCAAGGCTTGCTGAATCAGCCGAGCGTTCGCCGACACCGGGTGGACACGGTTGATGAGCAGATGCAGCAGCGGCGGCTCGATGCCGAGGTGCCGGTACGGCGCGATGTCTTCGAGCAACTGCATGGTGCCGCGTCGCAGTTCGCGGGCGGCGAGAATTTCCGGGGTCACGGGCGACAGCGCGATATCGGAGGCGAGTACCGCCATCTCCAGCGTCACCGAACGCGCGCCCTGGGTGTCGATCAGCACCAGGTCATAGAGGGGAGCCAGGACCGGCAGCAGGTGGCGCAGCCGCAGGCGCCCATCCGGCGCGTGCAGCAGCAAGGTGTTCAACTCGCCCCGGTGGTCGTTGGACAGCACCAGGTCCAGTCCCGTGATGATTGTGCGGGACACGAACTGGCCGAGGTCGCGCTCATTGAAGGCCAGCAGCTCATAGGTGCCGCCAGGCGCACGGTGTCCCAGTTCGTAGTAGGACGACAGGGTGGGCTGCACGTCGAGATCAAGCAGCAGCACGCGCAGCCCCGCGTCAGCGACGAGCCCGCCCAGATTCGCGGCCGTGGTGGTCTTGCCGACGCCACCTTTCGTTGAAATGATGGATACAACCTGCATGGCGTTCTCCGTGTGGGGTGGAAGGACTGCGGGAGAACGGGTCAGGCCCGGTTGTTGACGCGCTCGGCGATCCACTGATCGATCTCGATCGAATCCCAGCCGACCGCGCGCACACCCAAGCGCAGCGCTTGCGGGAACTCGCGCTTCTTCATCAAGTTGTAGATGTGGGCGCGCTTGAAGCCTGATTTCGCTTCGACTTCTTCGAGCCGCAGGATGCGGCGCTCGTTCGGTGGCAGTGCGTGTGTTTGCGACATGGCGGTCACTCCTGAACGCTCAGTGGCGTTTGTTGGCGTGACCTCTATTCAATAGACATGGCTGCGGAAAGACATTGCAAATGCAATTTCCGCGACTGCACATACAAGCTGGAAAATCTCAGAGGGTGGCGCTACGTAGTCGGCGCCTGGCCGTGGCAAATTTGCCGTTCAAGGTTCGCTCCGCAATCCCCATGACGCCGCTGTGATGGGCGACCATGGCGCTGACCACAGCCTCCTGTGTCTTGAAGCTGGAGTACGGCCTACCCGAGGGTGACTGCCCGAGCATCAGCTCCAGCATTCCCCCGATGATGTTCAGATAGGTGGCTTCGGCCCGATCGCTGATCGGGTGCTGCGCGCAGGCGGGGATCACCGTGGACTGCTTGAGCAGCGCGTCATGCTTGTCCTGCAGCTCGCGAAGGTGGCGCTTGGACTGCTCCAAGGCGGATTTGAGGGCCAACCGTTCAATGAGCATCGCTTGCCCGGTTTCCAGAGAGATGAAGGGATGGGCGATGCGCTCGCTGCGGGAGAAGAGAAAGCCGGGTCGCTGCTCGGGGTAGTGCTGGCGCATCCAGCGCTTCAAATCGACATGGCGGACGGTGAGATCAAGAGAGTCGATCAGTTCGGCGTCGTGCGTCGTGATGCCGTCCCGCCCGAAGGGCAGCTCCCCATTAAGGACCCCGTCATAGATGCGTTCGGTGTACAGCCGTAGCTCGCGCCAGCGTGGGCAGTTCAGCGAAAGTGGCAGGTTCCGGGGCGACGAAACCGAGGCCAGGATCGCCTGCTCGTACCGCAGCAGCCCTGCCCAGCGGATGGACGCTTCGATCGGGCGGTAGAACACCTTTGATGTGGGTTCATGATTCTTGTTCTCATGCATGCTCCGTCTCCTTCCAGGAGAAGAACTACATGGCCGACTCCTTTGCCTCCGATCTCATGATCGGCCTGTTACCTGTGCAGGAAGCGAGTCCCGAGGCCCGCTTCGTCAAAGGGGCTTGAGTACTTCTCACCAGTTCGCGCTACTGGTAGCCGTCGTGTGTTCGATGTGCAAAAATCCATCGATTAAAAAGTCGAACATCGTCGTAGGCTCAACAGTGACGCTCACGCCATCAGGGTCGTAAGAAGTTGCAGCCTCTGCAAAACCGTCTCGGTATGGCCTGATATGTCAACGGTCTCAAGAGGTGGAAAGGGATGGCAATCGTCATCCAATATCCAGCGGGACGCAGCGAACCTGCGCTTGTCATGCTCATCTCGGCATCCTGATATATCGATAAAGAATCGCGCGCCTACGCATCATGGCCAGGGTGTGCGTTCTTCCGACGTGGCTTGTGCAGATGGGTGCCACGATGCTCGGTGCGTGCCTTTCCACAGTGGCATCCGAGCTACGTCGACTTCAGATGCCTGCTGCCTATTCGGTATCGCGTTGGAGATGCGGAAGCAGCAAACGGGATATGGGTGGCGAGTTCGAGTCCATGCGGATGGCGACGTGCCGGGTGCGGGTCCGGTGCGCTGAGTGTGCGTCTCTGGACTTCGGTGGATTTCTTTGGACGAGCTCGTTGCCGGGGATGAAAAACTAGGCTACAATTTAGGACTTCGCTGGTCACCTCGGCGGAGAAAGTGTTCGGGAAACAACGACTTACGCGCCTAGTCAACGTCTCGTTTCCCGCTCCAAGGACTTCCATGGAGCTCTACAGAGATCCATGAAATGCTAAAAAAGGGAGCTTCGGCTCCTTTTTTTGTTGGGGAGATTGTCCCCAGAAGCCTGGGGAAGTCCATCTACAGACAGCCTTTTTTAGGCCTGTTTTGGGGCCATCATCTGCTCTGCGCTAAGGCGATACTTTTCGATGTGGCGCTCGCGTCGGGCTACGATCCGGTCTTCCGCCCAGGGAGGCGGGCGATAACGACTCACATACCGCTGCCGGTTTCGGCAAAGGCCGGCCGCACCGAGACTGGACGGCTGTGGATGTATGTGCGCGATGAGTGGCCCGGGGCAGCGCGCAGGCCCCTGCGGAGTGGTTCGAGTACTCACCGGATCGCAAGGGGGCAGCGCCTCAGGCTCATCTGAAGGACTTTACCAACGTCCTGCAGGCCGACGGCATGCGGGGCTTCGAGGCACTGTAAGCCACCGGCCGGATCAACGAGGCCGCCTGCCGGGCGCATGCGCGGCGCAAGTACTTCGAACTGCACGCCAACACTAGGTCGCCGCAGGCGCTGCTGGCACTGGAACACATCGCTGGCCTGTCCGCCGCGATCGAGCGGGCCCTCCGAGGCCAGCCGCCCGATGAACGCCGGCGAATACGCCAGCAGCGGGTAGCACCTAGGCTGAGGGCCCTGAAGAGGTGGATGAATCAGGCGCTGGTGGCGATCTCGTACAAGTCTGATCTGGGCAAGGCCGTCCTGTACTCGGCCAAGCTGGGTGGCGCTGACACGCTACGTCGACAACGGTCGCATCAAGATCGACAACTCCAGCGGCTAAGCGTGGACTGCGCTGCGTCGCTCTGGGGAGCAACAACTATCTGTTGGCGAGATCGGAGACGGGTGGCGAGTGCGCCACTGCCATGTCCAGCCCGATCCGAACCGCCGAGCTCAACGGCCTGGATCCTCAGGGGTAGCTGCGAAACGTGCTCGAGCGCATCGCCAACTCCATCACCGTATTGACGAACTGCTGACGTAGAACGTCGCCACGCAGTTTGCCACCCTCATCGCTGGAGAACAACCCGCCGTGTTAATGCGGTGCTGGGTCGATGTTTGCCCGCAGTCGCCCAGCCATGCAGTGTCACTGCTTCAGAATGTGGATAAGATGTATCTAGCGACACAATTTGTTTTACGAGATGAGTGCTCGGCATATCTCCTGAAGCGATGATGCGAGGGGCTTATGCTCAGTGCGATGACTAAGGTGACTACTCGCAGGAAGCCATGTCGAAGGTCAGCATCGAGCGTATAACCAAAATCGTGCGCCTTATCCGTCGGCATGGTGCCGTGCCGATGGCTACATTCCTGGCAGAGTTGGAGGTCTCACACGCATCTGTAAAGCGCGACCTCGATTTCCTTCGAGACCGACTCGGATGCCCCGTTGATTGGGATCGCAGCCAGCGCGGCTGGGTTATCCGCGATGAGTTGGCCGATGGTGGCCGGTTCGAACTTCCCGGAGTTTGGTTCAACTCATCTGAGGTCTTTGCTCTGTTGACGATGCTTCATCTGGTGGAGGGCGTTCAGCCCGGCTTGCTGGACGAACACGTTGGCCCGTTGAAATCCCGTTTCCGTAGCCTGCTCGCTGAAGGCACAAAGTCGGCCAAGCCGATTGAACGAAAGCTCAAACTCATCCATTTCGCGCCCAGGAAGGTTGAATCCAAGCACTTCCAGCTCATAGCCGGCGCCTTGCTGGACGGCAAGCGCTTGCATCTGCGGTACCTCAACCGTGACCGCAAGGAGCACACGGAGCGCACCATTTCTCCACAACAGCTGGTGCACTACCGTGAGAACTGGATGTTGGACGCGTGGTGCCACACTCGCAATGCCATCAGGTCTTTTGCACTGGAGGCCGTTGCTGATGTCCGCGTTATGGATGAGCCCTCGCAGGAAGTCAGCCAAGAAGAGATGCAGGAGCATTTCCGCAGCGGCTATGGCATCTTTGCCGGCAAAGCGGCCCACCGCGCACGTTTGAAGTTCACTCCAGAGCGAGCCCAGTGGGTCAGCAAGGAGACCTGGCACCACGACCAGTCAAGCGAACTCCTCCAGGATGGCAGCTACATCTTGGAAATTCCATATTCGAATGACCAAGAGTTGTTGATGGACCTCCTACGCCACAGCCCGGAGGTGGAAATTCTGGAGCCTCCTGAGCTGCGACAGCGCCTACACGACGCATTGTGCGCCGCAGCATCAAAAAATCTTCCTGCAGATGTTCAGTAGGTCGTTATTTGAACCAGTGCACTCACAAGAATACCTCCCATGCTCGACGTTTTCCGGGCTAGGAGTGCAAGATGAAAGTGAATTTCGCTCATATTCGGGAGCGTGCACAGAACGGCGGCTGGATTAACTTCGCCGTCTTCGATGCTCGCTCGTCCTCTGGCTCCCGGGACGACAACTCCCAGTTGCTGGCCCAACTGACGGCCAAAGCGCGGGGTGCGAACCTCCGCGTTGACCAAGCTGCGCTCGCCTTCATGTCCGGCGGACGGCTGCAGTTCTTCGGAAGCCCACCCTTGGTGGACTTCCTTTCTCGCAGCGGGCTCCCTGGCTGGACCCATTCCCTCAACGCGTAACCACACAGGAGACTGAAATGGCCAAAAACGACCCCGTTGGAGACAACGCCCGCCGCGGCGCTGTACGCGACCGCTCGCAGGTGTTCAACCCTGTCAACCAGACGTGGACCAAGCGTGACACCGGCAACGGCCGCTTCATGGACCAAAAGAAGGACGGCGAGCCCTTCAAGGGCGTTCGCAAGGAGCCAAAGTAGCCAACACGCGGCTCGTAGGACGGGCCGTGTTCGATTTTCATCAGACCAGCCGGGTTGACGCTCCGGGAGTGGACTACGGAACTTGCTGATGTTGCCCCTTGCTTAGACCGCGCAGGCGCATCCCCCGATGTGCTTGCGCTACTTGCTTCACGCGCCATGCATGTCACCTTCGGTTTGAACCTCGATGCCCGACAGGGCCCTTCGCCGCAGAGCTCCTTCAACACACCTGTTGTTGGGCGACTCGGCTTTCTGTCATTGCTGGAGATGTACCTTGGCTTGGCCAAACCCGAGGTCGCGGCAGCACAGCGCGTTGCGGTCTACATGGGGCATCTGCAGCGCCATGACAATGGGACTCGTTTTTACAGCGCCTCGATGAAAGTCGACAGCGTTGGCACAGCAGTAAAGCTCCTGTCCTGGCGCGATGAGTGGCTTCTCGGGGGTTGGCTGGGAACAGCGCAGGCGTCTCATCCTGTTCGGCTTCAAGAACTGGCCATGGTCGAGACGACCGCCTCGGGCATGCCACCGGGTGAAGCTACCCGACTGCTGTTGGTTGAACAGGCGCTCAAGGCGACAGGCTACAACCCGATTACCTCTGTCTCGCTTGTTGACCCACTGGAGGATTTTCCTCTCCTGTGGCGCAGAGTGCTGTCGTGCTTGCCAGATGTGCAAGCCAGCCCTGCCGTTCCTCATGGAGAAGGAGCACTGCGTGCCCTGCAGGAAAAAGCGGTTCTCGTCATGTCGGGGCAAGGGCCACCAAGCAAGATGTCCCCCATTGCGGACGGCAGCGTGCGGCTCGTTCGAACACTCTCTTTTTCGACAGCTGAGCACTGGCTCGGTGCGCACGCTGTAGCCCACCCGGCTGACCGGTTGGTCCTCGCGGAGAACCATGGGGACTCGCTCGACACCACCTTGGTCGCCACCGGCGGAGTCAATTGTGGCTTTGAGAACCCTAGCCAGCTTCGACCGGCTCTACAGGCACTGGGTCTGGCCTTGGAGATGTGCTGGGCACCTCTCGACGTTGGTCGCCTGGTCGACTTCCTGACCCATCCTGTTGGACCGTTCAGCCGGAGAGCGCGAGCCACGCTCGCGAAAGCCGTTGCGGAACAACCGGGGATTGGGGGAGCCGCATGGGTTGAGGCCAAGAACAAGATTGCTGCGGACAAAGATGGCGCAGCTCTGGTGGTCGAAATCGAGTTCTGGCTTGAAAGCGAACGCTGGCCACGCCATCAGGGTGCGCCCTTGGATGCCCTGCTCGCGCGAGCCGACAAGCTCAAAGAAGCCATGCGCCGCAGGTTGTCTGGCGATCCCTCGATAGCGGCCACGTTCGCACCTGCGCATCGCCAGTGCGCAGCTGTTTTCGATAGCCTCTCCGAGCTTTCCCGACAAGGCGTCAACACGCTGCTGCCCCGGCAAATTGAACAGTTGGTGGCTCATGCGACGCCCACAGGTGCATCCAATCCTGGTGCCGTCTCTCAGGTTGGGTGCATGCGCTCTGCGAATACTGCGGCAGCTTGCATCGAGCCAGCTGACGAGGTTATTTGGTGGATGCCTTCCACGCCAATGCTGGTACAGCAACTCCCGTGGTCGAGTGCAGAAGTCCAAGCATTGAAGGAACTGGGCGTCGAGCTGCGGGACCCCGTGAAGCAGTTGTCAGCCCTGGCCATGCAATGGCTACGTCCGCTGTTGGCAGCCCGCAAGCGTTTTGTGATGGTCTTGCCCCCTCCTGGCCGGGAAGCCCATCCTGTCCGACAACTCCTCCAGCAACTCATCCCGGACTTTGAAGCGCAGGCCCTGGACCTCGATGCCGCATGTAGCAGCCAGTTTCTAGGTAGCTTGACCGCACAGGTGAAGCCGCTCCCATTTCCGCAAGTACAACGCCATATCCAACTCCCCGCGCCGCTGAAGCTGTCCAGGAATCCACAGTCTTACACGGCACTCAACGAGTTGTTCAACGCGCCCGCGCTCTTCGCGCTCAAGCGGATTGCCCGGCTGAACCCAACATCTATTCTTGCAGTCGAAGAAGACAACCGCCTTCTCGGCATCCTCGCCCATCGTGTCTTCGAAAAGCTCTTTGCGCATGCTGATGCCCTGACCTGGACGAATCAGCAAGCCAAGGACTGGTTTCGAGCTCAGGCCGACGAGTTGCTCCGCACAGAAGGAGCCGTTCTCCTCATGCAAGGCGCTGGCATCAGCCTGCAGCGCTTCCAGATGACCTGCGACGGTGCAATCTGCTCGCTCTTGGACCATCTGCGCGCAGCCAAGGCAGTACGCGTTCAGACCGAGGCCGAATTTGATGGCGTACTCGGTCCAGTCCCGTTGACCGGCAAGGTTGACCTTTTGGTCGAACTACCTGACAACATGGTTGTCGCGCTCGACATGAAGTGGCGTGGAGACAACCACTACGCACGAATGCTGCGCGAGGGCGGCCACCTCCAGTTGGCCCTGTACTCCAGCTTGGTCGAGCAGAAGACCGGAACTGCACCTGCGGCACTGGGATTCTTCATCCTGGAAAGCGGCGCGCTGTTCGTCTCGCACCCGGGTTTCTTCCCTCAGGCTCAATTCACACCTCCACCCGAGGGCGTTACGGTCGCTGCACTGCTTGACCGGGCAAAAGCGACCTGGTCCTGGAGAACAGGCCAGTTCGCCGCAGGGCAAATTGAAGTTGTTCCCAAAGGACCATCTGAAGACTACAACGGCCCCGAGGGCACGCTACCGGTGAAGGGGCCTAGCCAATGGGACCGGGACTATCTCGTGCTGCTTGGAGGGTGGGAATGATGAACAACATCGAATTTGTGAGCGCGGGCGCCGGTAGCGGCAAGACCTACAAACTGACCGAAACCCTTGCGCAAGCCCTCGAGTCGGGTGCTGCAAGGCCCCATGCCATTTTGGCAACGACGTTTACGGTGAAGGCCGCCACGGAGCTGCGCGAACGCGCTCGGTCATGGTTGCTGGAGAAAGGCCGTGTTGACCTTGCCACGGCTATCGGACAAGCCAGGTTGGGAACAGTCAACAGTGTCTGCGGGCAGATGCTCAAGCAGTTTTGCTTTGAGTTGGGGCTGTCCCCCGACCAGACCGTTCTCAGCGAAGGGCAGACGAAACGGCTGCTCGAAACATCACTTGCTGAGACTCTGGACCCTGTGGGCCAGTCCGAGTTTGTTCAGCTCACGCGCAGATTTGGAGTCGAACAGGAAGACTGGGCCAAGACCGTCAAGGATGTGGTCAAGGCGGCGCTGGACAACGACATTGCGCCCGCAGTGCTGCGGACGATGGGGCCACGCAACGCAGACCAAATGCTTGCGAACTGGCCAGCGCCGACCGCTGGTGGCGACCCGACGGCGGTTTTAGCCGCAGCAGTGGCAACCGCACGCCAAGAGGTAGCCGCCTATGTTGACGCGCAAGTCGCGGCTGGCGCCAAAGTGGCCAAGAACCTCCAAGATGGGCTGGGTGACTTGCAGAAGCTCGAGCGAGCGTTCCGCGAAGACCGATGGTCGTGGCCCGACTGGATTGGTGCAGCGGGTATCGACGCCGGTGCCAAGGTCAAGCACTTTCTAGAGCCCGTGAAAGCTGCAGCTCAGGCGCACGAATCCCATCCGGCCTTCCACGCCGACGTGCGGCGGTATCTGGAGCAGGTATTCAATCTAGCAGCCAATGCCCTGGATGCCTATGCGGAGGCCAAGAGGTCTCTGGGCGCCGTGGACTTCAGTGACCAGGAAGTGCTGTTGCTGCGCGCGATTCGAGAAAACGCAAGCGTCCGTGAGATATTGGCTGGCGAACTCGACCTGGTGATGGTCGATGAATTCCAGGACACAAGCCCTCTCCAGCTTGCTCTGTTTGTGGAATTCGCCAAGCTGGCCAAGCGTTCAATCTGGGTTGGTGACCCCAAGCAAGCGATTTATGGCTTTCGCGGAACCGATGCCAGCCTTATCTCTGGAATCATCGGAGCGATTCCGGGCTGGGGCGGCACTATTGGTGCCCCCCTGACTACATCGCGACGGTCCACCCCTGCGTTGGTCTCGCTCACGAATACAGTGTTCGGCGGTGCCTTCCTGCCGGACCTGACACCTCAGGACGTTCAGCTGCAACCCGCTCGCAAGGACCTCCCCAACCAGCCGTCGCTTTTGAACTGGAACTTTGAGAGCAGCAAGAACGGCACGGACTACCTGGCATTGGGCCAGGCCGTAGCGGAGCTACTTGGCTCCGGGATGCAGGTGGAAGACAAGGCGACCAAAACTCTTCGGGCAGTCCAACCAGGTGACATCGGGGTCCTTTGCCGAAAACACGACCAAGTGGACTTGGCAGTCACTTCGCTCACCCAGTGGGGCATCCCTTCCGCAAGTGCTCGCGCCGGCCTGCTGGGAACAGCGGAGGCCATCTTTGTCTTGGCTTGTCTGCGCCGCATGCATGACGTCAGCGACACGGTTGCATCCGCTCTGGTGCTGACGTTGGCAGACGGCATCCCGGTAGACGCATGGCTGGCGGACCGCCTCAACTACCTCGGGCAGCCCGATGTCAAAGCTCATGAATGGAAGACGAACGGTGAATCAGCGCATCCACTACTTGCACGTCTCGAAGAACTGCGCCCGGCCTTCACATCCTTGACACCTTTGGAAGCTCTGCGCCTGTCCGCTTCAGAGTCGCACGTTGCACAGCTTGTCGCCCAATGGTCTAACTCTCCGCATGAGGCCCACAACCGATTGGCCAACGTTGAAGCACTGGTGGAACTGGGCAAAACCTACGAAGACGAATGCGTGGCGGCCAAGCGACCTGCGACGGTCAGTGGGATGCTCAGGTGGCTCGATGCAACCGCGGAAGCGGAGGACGATGGCCGGGCCGCGACAGCAGACAACGCAGTCACGGTCCTCACCTACCATGGGTCCAAGGGCTTGGAATGGCCGGTCGTTGTGCTTTCCTCGCTTGGCGAAACTGCCAGAAGTGCGCTTTGGAATGTGCGTGCGCGAACTGAAGATGCCTTTGACCCGCAGATGCCACTGGGCAATCGCTTCATTCACTGCTGGCCGAAGACTTGGGGTAAGCGCGCTGCCCCACAAGCCGCTGTCAACGCGGAAGCAAGTGCGACCGGGGTCTACATGCAAAAAGACGCCGAGGCGGAAAACAAGCGCCTGCTCTATGTCGGGTTGACCCGTGCCAGAGATGTGAACGTCCTGGTGTCCTTCGCCAGGAAATCCGGGCCAGTACGCAGCTGGGTAGATGAGGTACCGGGCGCAAGTCAGATTCTGTTTGGACCGACCGAGGAGGTGGTTTTTGCTGATGGCCAGCTGTGCTCACGAACATCCAAGAACTGGAACAAAGACCAATGCGCAACCGAACCCCCAGCGCGAGCGCCGCAAGACCGTCATTGGTTTACGCGTCGGCCCCTCGCATCCGCAGCGCCCCTGTGGTATCGCCCGAGTAGTGCCGTTGGCGGGCAGTTCACCATTGCGGAGACCGCAGACGTCGGCATTCGTATTGCGCTGACGGGAAAACCGGACATGGCCGACCTGGGGACAGCAGTCCATCACTGCATCGCTCGGGCTGGTGCACGGGGAATGGTTGAGCAGACCGATGTCAGCAGCATTCTCAGCAATTGGGGCGTAGGCAACACCGTTGACAACGCCGCGGTTGTCGCGCAGCTCAACGCCTTCCGTACGTGGTGCGCCGAGCGGTGGCCGGGATGCCCCACCTTCGTCGAGGTTCCGATTGAAGCGATTCGTCCAGATGGAACGCGCGTGAGGGGCCGTATCGACTTGCTGGTGCAGTCGTCCAAGGGATGGATTCTTGTCGACCACAAATCCAACCCCGGTAGTGCCGACCGGAATGAGCAACTGGTTCAGGAACACGGCCCTCAACTCGCTGCGTATGCAGAGGCTCTGATTGTTGCCACGGGGACGCCGGTAGCGGAGCAGTGGCTATACCTTCCGGTCGCTGCTCGTGCATTGCGCCTCGCTTGAAGTTTCCCCATAGCCGCGCCCCGCACCCTGACCAACTTAAGGGAATCGCTTCGATGACCAAGTACTTCAACGCCAAGGTTCAAGTGGTTCAGACAAGAACCGTTCATGTCCAAGTAGCGGCGGACTCCGAAGCCGCCGCGGCAGAACTGGCGAGGGCCCAAGCTCGTCTGAAAGAGCCCGGTTTTTCCGTTCAAGACGTTAGCCTCAGTTTGGTCGGGGAAAGTGATTTGGAGGTTGGCTCCCGGGTCGTCCACCGCCTATTTGGCGCAGGTGTCATTGAGAGCCTCTACTCCGAGGGAAATCCAGGCCAGTTCCGGATGCAAATTAAGTTTGACCGGGGTGATACCAAACACATTCACGGACCGGGTGCGGTCATCCGACCGGAACGCATGGATGAGCCGCGGCCGTCCGAAGCGAAATCAATCCCACCACCTACCTGACAAACGAATATCAAGAGCCCATGAGCCTTCTAAAAACAATTCGTGATGAGACCTTGAAACGAGACTGCGACGTCGCCGGACTTTTGCGAATGTGCAAGGTGCTGGCCGTGACGCTGGAGTCTCCGGAGTTGGAACTTTGGGCGGGCTACGAGCTCAACGGCTATCCAGAAGAAGTGCCACCGCCAACCTATCGAATCCTGAAAGTCCCTTCGAAAGGTCATTTTTCAGGTCCTTTTGGGTCAGGAATACGGAACGCGGACATTCCGATTCATGTTCTGCCCACAGAGTTTCACGAGGTCTTTCGTACGACTGCGCTCAAGCAGAGCGTCGGGGCACTGCAAGAACTACTCCGGCGAAGTGATGGAAACCTTCAGGTCCCCTGGCCGATGGAAGCTCTTGCCTTGTATGGCGACAAAATGTACGAAGGAGTTCACTGCATCCAAGCGTGGAAGGTATTGACCGCAGGGTCGGTACACGGTGTCCTAGATGCGGTCAAAACCAAGGTCCTGGACTTCACTTTAGAGCTTCAGAAAGCACACCCCGAGCTCATGAAAGATACCGACACTCAAAGCGACAAACCCACCCAGGAAGAGGTGAAGAACGTCTTCCACACAACTATTTATGGAAGCGTTGGAGCTATTGCGAATGCCAGTTCCAATTTCTCTCAAAATGTGAGCATCAGAACTGGAGACCTACGGGCGCTGAAAAAGCTGCTCAAGGATGCCGGGGTACCGGACGATGCCGTGGCTGAGCTTGAGACGGCCATGGCGGAGGACCAAGAGGAGTCCAAGGGAAGAGGGAAACTGGGAGCCCGCGTAAAAGCATGGCTTGGGACACTGCTTGTCAAGGCTGGAAGCGGTACTTGGCATGTCGCATTGGAAACGGCCAGCTCACTGATCCCAGCAGCTATTGCGGGGTATCTCGGTATATCTCTTGGTTAATGGGAACGTAAGGCATAAATGGCAGGCAGGTCTATACATGGTCTTGCACCAGAAAATCGTCATTTCATTGTGCTCCTTTCTGCTTGCAAATGCAGATTCATGAAAATTCGAGTTAGGTTTAGTAATTGTTATGGGTGGAGTTTTCGAGCTAGCGATTCGATCCATTGATGTACAACAGGCGGTGTACCGTCCGCCGAAGCCACCTTCGTTCCCTGCATGCCAAGCATCGATCTCGCTCCGCTGTTGAAGCTTTCCTCCAGGTTACTCGACCTGCACGATTCCAGGCGTGGCAGCGGCGAGTCGCCGCAGTACCAGACGGAGGACCGTCCCGGTCTCGGCGACGGGCGCTATATCGCGCTAGCGGAAGCAGTGCTCGACGTTCTGCAAAGGCTGGATGCCCGCACCGGCGACGAGTTTTCATCCTTGCAGTCCATCCAGCAAGGCGTACGTGAGCAGATCAACTGGGCCGAAGACATCGATGTGGAGTACGTGCTGAACGTGCTCTCCCGGCCCTCAGAGCTGAAGCTCCTCCACACGCCGGAGGAAGGGCCTGCCTATGTCATCGGGGACAAGGAAACCAACCTAGTGGAGAAGGCCGCCCACGTCGTGGAGTACCGGCTTTCCCGTCTGGGCAAGACAGCGCTAGTGATCGCATCTGACCATATGGACATCGCCTACATTGAGGGCGACGTAACGAAGCTGATCCGCGCGATCCAGGCCGCGCGCCTGGGCCCGGCGCTGGGGTTCGCGGAACGCCTGCTACAACAGTTGCGCACTGAGCAGCTCAAGCTGGTGGCGCTGATCGAGCGAACGACGGGCGGCAGGCGCGCTCGGGAAGAGGTCTTAGAGCAGATGGAGTCGCACCGCGAAACCATGCGTCGCACGGTGAGCCTGGTGCAGGAGGCCAGCTTTGCGATCGACGAGATCATCCGCAAGGAAGTCGATACGGGCGACGACGTGCCGATCGGCCTGATCCGTGTCAAGGTCAAGGAACTGGCTGGCGGAGTGGTCCGATACGGCAGGGAGCTGACCCGCCTTGCCGAGCTGTCCATTACCAGCAAGCCCTCCACCGTGCAGGCTCACGACTTCGCCGGGCTCGCGTTCCAGTGGGTGAAGGCACCGGCGTCCAGCCAGCAGGTGGCCCGGGTGCTGGAAATGCTGGGCCCGGGCTGCGCACCCAAGGTGGCGCCGATCGTGTCGGACTTCGCCGGGATCGTGAAGGGGCGTGTTGCCGAGCGGGCGCCCACCGAAAGACTGCAGCTTGACGCTTTCGAAGTCCCACCCGAGGACCAGTTCACCGACTGGCTCCAGCGGAACCTGCCGTACCTGGAGGGGCAACTCCACGGCGGCGTGACGCTAGGGGCCGCGCTGCGCGACGGCCTGGGCCGAGATGGCGATGCACACGCCTTCAACTGCCTGGTGACCGCTCTCACGGCGGCCGACGATTGGGTCAAGGAGCCCGTTGAGGGTGAACTCGTGCGGGATTTGGAGAGGGCCGACCTCCCAGGCCTGCAGGTGATGTTCTCCAGCTTGAAACTGCAAAAGGTCGGCGCGGACACCGCCAGGAAAGAATCATGACTCCTTACGACATGGGCCGAATCAGTGCCTTCCTCATACTGCACCGCAAGCTGGAGGATCGCTCCGACAAGCGGGGCATGCGGCCCGACGAAAAAGAGCTTGGCGCCCTCCTGCGGGAGGCTACGGTCGACGAGTTGCGCGACCTCGAAGACCTGATGAGCGGGCAGGGGTTCGTGCTGGTGCAACTGACCAGCTTCGACATCGAGGGCATCGGGCCAGGCTCGCGCGTGTACCTGGCCGCGCGCCGTGCGGACATGCCATCCTGCCTGGTCGATGGTAGCCATATCCCCGAAGGCATGGGCCTGCCCACGCAGCCAACGGCAGCGAAGATCTGGTTCACGCAGATTTGGCTGCTGCACCTGGACCTCCTGTACACGCAGCTCGACCGCAGCCCCTCCGAGCGTGGCCGCTGGATCAACGCGTCCTTTACCAGAGAAATGCTGCAGGACGCCGTGCACGCCCACATTAACGACCACGTGCGCAAGCTCAACGCGGTCCAACTGGGCGACAGCGAGGTGTATGACGTCCTGTGTGCAGAGAAGGGGACAGAGATTTCCAAGCGCGTCAAACGGTTCTTGGATTTGATGTGCAGAGGCGGCCTGCTCGAAG
>Ga0116144_10002397_pt1 | contig 20299 bp, 27 predicted proteins | sample AD_UKC035_MetaG_FD_89746 | JGI IMG/M metagenome (GOLD analysis project Ga0116144, IMG submission 89746) | Active sludge microbial communities of municipal wastewater-treating anaerobic digesters from USA - AD_UKC035_MetaG | ecosystem: Engineered > Bioreactor > Anaerobic > Digestate | place: USA...
CAATGCTTTCTTTTAGAGTGGGTATCAATGCGGGGTCGTAGCCGTATTTCTTGTAAACTACATTTCTCACCCAAATTGTAAAGGATGCTATTACCGCGTTTGGTTCTTCAAACTTATTTGCGATGATAGCGGAGGCTCCGAAAAAAAAGGTGCCAATAATACCTGTGGTATTGAGGATTGCAGTAATTAGGTCTGTGCCCGTTGTTGTAAAAAGTATGATCAAGAACACAAAGACTGCAAAACATGAAATCTTTACAACCAATAAATAACGATTGATTTTTCGTTCTAACATTGCCTCTACTTCTTGAGTCAATTTCAATTGCTTCAACTGCTGGCTTATTTGTTCTCCAAGAAGCTGCAATTTCTCGACAAAAAGCATTAGTCTGTTTTTTTCACCCCCTTGTTTTTGTTTCCCTTCAGTTTTCTCTTTTTCTCTATGCTTATTGAAGGCGATTACTATGAAAATGAAAATCAGAGCGATAATAATACCCACTAATATTGTGTCTGACTTTTTAAATTTAATTGTTTCCATGTTTTAATAGTTTACTTTTTCCATATCAAATTCCACTTTAATAAATTCCTCAATCTTATCGTATGGAGGTAATTTGCCACGTTGCGATTTTATCAGGTATATGCAGTAGTCGGCTTCTGCTGCAGTTAGTTTCTCTTTCAAAAATCCCACAGCCAGAATATCCATAGTGGTGAGATACTCTATTTCAAACTTCTGGCAATAAGGCTTAATGTCTTTCAAGTTGTTGCTGGCAATTATATTCTTTTGATACCTGCACACAGCCATGCACGCACTCTCGCCTTTTCCTTTGTCTTCTTTCTTAAGCCGGGTATATTCAGCCAGAATTTGAGTGTCTGAAGTAGGGAATGACATTTCTTGCAAAATGCCAAGTTTAATTATGAAGGAAAGTTGTGAGGGAGCAAATGACTTCAACTCTTCGATCACTACATCGAGTACATAAGTTCTTCCTTCATACAGTTCCTTTAGCAGACTCATTCTTTCTGCCCGGAAGAGATGAAAGATTACGTCTGCATCAACGAGTATTAACTTTTCATGCTTTACCGTTTTCATCGTCCACACTTTGTTCTAATGGATTAAAACCGATGGCACCCATTAGCTCCAGATAATGGGACTCTGAAATTTTATCGGCCTCTAACAGGTTGTTGGCCAAAACACCGTAATCGCCTATCACCTCGTTAGCATTGCCTTTCTCATATAAATAAACCGGGTAGCCGTTTTGTGCTGCGCCTTTTTTTATTCCTACAGTAAGCTGCTCGTATGTTGTTGAGGTAATAAACTCCAGATTGAGCAAGCGATAGAGCAATGCCCTTCGAGAGACACTGTAAAAATGTTCGATTTTTAGAATTGTTTGAAGGGATATGGTAGCCCCCCGCCTTAATTCATCATCAGGGATCATTTGCTTGATGCCCTCTTCTGGCAGTAATAAAAAGGCAGCAAATAAGTCTGCCCTATACTCCTCAGGGTCTTTAGAACCATCGAAAGCACCGACTGAGCATCTTTGCATGGAAAAGTTTTCCTGCACGAACAAGTGGTATAACTCATGACCAATGGTAAAGTGCTGTTTGCCCAGGCTTTGCTCGCAGTTAACTAGCATGAAGCGATTTTGTTCGCGGGTTTTTATGGCCATACCCGAGAATGATTCGGACAATGGTTTAAACAAGGTGAGTACGTTGCTTTTTAACAAAAGGCTTTTCAAGCGAATGGGCTCCGCACTGCTGAGCCCATTCTGTTGCCTGAAGGCAAAGGCTTTTTTTTCGATCTCAAGTTCTACCGCCTTGTTCCTCCTCATTGCTCAGTCGCTTAAGTTTGAGATAATTTTTTACAACCTTCTGAAAGCTGCCTATACTTTGAAGGTCATTTGCTGAAAAGCCATCGGTGCGGAACGCAAAAGCAAATGATGCTTCTTGTTCGGGCGAAGGTTTTTCGGCAGTTAAATCAGCCACTTCCACACAAAAAAGGTCAGCCAATTTCTCCAGGTGTAACAGTGAAATTTCGCGCTGAGCATTTTCGTAGTAGCTGATTACCGGTCTTTTCACACCCAGGTACATGGCAGCCTCGTCTTGCGAGAGGCCGCGCTTTTCGCGCAATACAGCCAGGTTTTTGCCGATAATTTGGTTGTGGTCCATGCTTGTTGTTTAGGTAGAGTTGTTACAAAACAACACCAATTTTATGTTTTAGTCAATATTTGTAACGGTAAATTCATGAAAAAAGTTGTTCAAATTATTGATTTTCAGCAACAAAGCTTTCAAAACGCTAAAAATAAGGGCTTCCTATTTATACAATTAAGCTTGGCTGAATAAGTTTCTTCTATTTGCCTTTTCATGCCTTTCAGGATCTCTTTGCGGATAAGACCGCTGAAGGGTTTTATAAAGAACCAATAGCGATTAAATCTGTTCCTGACCATATCGGAAGCGCATAGAATGCGCGTTTCGGTTTTAAGCTCAGTTTGAGTGCTCGAGTGTTTTACCAACTCAAAGCTCCAGGTTGCTTTGATGAATCCGATATTGTTGAAGGGAATGAACTCATGCGGTTTAAATTTTTGTAAGTTTCCTCCAAACTTCCATGGCTGACCTATGATTCCAAGAATGACTTCCTGATTCGGGGCCTCCTCCAATTTTACGAAGCGGGAATCTTCAAACCACAGCATTGAATAGTACTTAGGCGGATCCATGCCCCGAAGCTTCATCAGCCAATAAGTTATGCCAGAGTGTTGGAATTTAAGGTTGTTGATGAGTGGGTAGATTTCTTCTACCGGTACATTCATCTTTATTGTGTGAGTTGAATGGAAGTGAAACTTGGGAAGATACCTGTCCTGTAGCATTTGAATAAAGATTGGAAAATGTAGGTTGGTTTTATTTGACATTTGTCAAAATACTGTTGTTCATAAGAATTTACCTTTGAGGCGAGTTAGCATAGTTATGATTTGTTTTTGTTGATTGAATCTGAGGTGAAGCAAAACATATACGATAATATCAGTTTTTTCGAAAGATATCTTGAGTTACGTGAAACAAGGAAAGGATATAATGAGGCTATAGAAGAACCGGCTATGTGGGAAGCGATGCCGAGTGTAGAGGGGGCAACCGTATTGGATATTGGCTGTGGGTTTGGAGGTTATTGCGCTAAATTTGTAAAAGTAGGGGCAAGCGAAGTGATTGGGATTGATGTCTCCTCAAAGATGCTTAATAGAGCACAAATGATTAACAGCAATGATCGAATAACTTATTTAAATCTGGCTGTTGAAGATTTTGATTTTGTTCCGGAAAAATTTGATGCAGTGATTAGCTCACTTACTTTGCATTATGTAAGCAACTATGCAGAAGTTGTAAAGCGTGTTTATGTTTGTTTGAAGGCAAGTGGAAATTTTATTTTTTCGGTTGAACATCCTATTTGCACTTGCCGAGAAAAGCAACAATGGATCACGGATGAGGCAATGAATCATAGATATTGGCTTGTCGATCAATATAGCTTCGAAGGTCAGCGAAGTACTGATTGGTTTGTAAATGGTGTAATCAAATATCATCGAACAGTTGAGACATATGTGATGACGCTAATACGTGAAGGCTTTGAAATTTTGCATTTAGCTGAGCCCATAGCCTCGGATACTTTCATCAGACAAAACCCTGAACTTAAATTACATAGCAACCGACCTCCCATTTTGCTGATCAAAGCAAGAAAGAAATAACCTATCCTTAAACACGCTTATCTTTGACTGAGTCGCCAAAAGCAATCAGATTAAACATTTCACGCATGCGGCTGCGCACGCGACTACCATAAACGCCTTCCAATTCACTGGCTGATAGGTTAGTGGTTACATGGGTAATCATATCATGCGCCATGTAGAGGTCATACCGGCTTAGAATGATTTCGCCCATGACATTGCACTCATTGCCGTAGTATTTCAATGCCTGTTCGGCACCGAGATCATCAAAGCAGTGGACTTTCGGTTGCTGATTGTTGAAGGCCATTCGACTGTATCGCCAGATCACTTCATATCCTTCTTGGATAAACTCAAAGCTTACATCACGACAGGATTTGATGATAGGGTTTCGCTCGGGTGGTGGAACAAAGCGCATGAGGTTCATGAGTGATGTTTTACCACAGCCGATAGGTCCAGAAAGTAGTATACCTTTGGTTAGATCAATGTTGAGTCGGTCGGCTTCTGGTTTGTCTTGCAAAAAGTAAATGAGCAACTTGTAAATCAGCTCGTGGTCCTGTTTTTGAATCCTGAATTTATCGCCATAGAGTTCTTTACCACGTTTTTGGAAAAAACTGAGGCACCAGGGGAAGTTAATGCCAGGGCTTTCCGCCCTTGCTGATGTCTCGACAGCCAAGCGCCCAGTCTTAGAATCTGGCTCAGAGTGGCTCGTCATAGGTTTTGTTTTTAGACTGAATATGCACTTCAGTTTGGCTTTTGAATTTCTTAGCGTTAAGCTTCCAGTTTCGCGCTGCAGCCTGCCAATCTTTCATGGGGGCTCTTCCGCCTACTTTCCAACCATTGCTTTGGAAATAGTTGAAGAATTTTTCGGCTTCGTGTTTTGTACTTTTGATTTCTTCGAAGAAGTGTTGAATTTCTTCGAGTTGTGGTGGCATTTGCATGTTTGCCTGGCTTTTGTCGGAGCCGTTTCGTTCTGGTGTGATTTTATCGCTAATGATTTGCGCTTGGGTAGCGACCCCATCAAAATTTGAACTTGTATTTTCATCATAAGATAGCTTATTGTTTGTACTGTTTATATGTTTATAAGAAGGCTCGTTTATTGGCACGGTAGCTGTACCATTATTAGTCAAGTACTGGTTCAGGTCTCGGTCATTTGGTGAACCAATACTTGTTTCATTGGCAGACGGGTTTAAGTAGTTATCGGGCCACGGAACCAGTTCTACCTCACTTCCACGAAAGGGATTGTAAGAAGGTCGGTAGATCACATAACCGAACTGATGTAACTCTTTCATTACCTTATGGTAAGTAGCTTTCGCATTGATTTTGCTAACACTCATTAGCTCGCTTCTGGAAACAGAGATCGGGTTTTGAAAACGACTCAGGTTCCAGAATTGGAATAGTGCCATATACAGGCTGATATGTGTAGGGTGGATACGATTATCAGTTGCAATTCGATCGAAGAATGAGTTTAGGTGGCGGATATAGTTCATGGCCGTATCACCGGTTCTTCCCCACAGGAGAAAGGGGTTTAGTCTCACCTTTTAACCTCACCTCATTTGACGTTCTGTCACATTCTCCAGAAGTGGAAGGGAAGCTGTTTAAAATATTTTTTTGAGGAGAGGGCGATGGCTTAGATTCTAGTAATGCTTCGATGTCTTCGTAGCTGTAGTAGATGAGGCCACCGATTTTGGTATAACGTAGGGTGCCGTTGATGCGGAGGTTCTGTAATGTACCGGGTGAGATTTTCAACAGTTTGCGCACTTCCTGGCTCTTAAGCCATTGTTTTGGCTTTTTCGGGAGCGAATGCGATAGAAACTGTTTGAGGTCTTGCAGCAGTTCGGTACGAAATGACTGCAAATCGTCTTTGGTAAGAACTTCGATTGCCATAGGGTTTGAATTGTTTTGTATGGCGCAAAACAGATAATGATGAAGTTGTAAAAACAGTCACGGCCGTCCCAGGACGGGCGCTAATGCCTTGATTAACAGATTGAAAAGTTTAGCAAGTTTTTGAAGGTTATGTGTAATAGGTACCGTTTACTTTGAGAACCTAGAGTAGGGCAGGTAATAATTGAGTGTGCTGCTGTTGGATCAGAAGTTGAAATCGAAAAGCTTCTTGGGTTCAATACCGAGGCCATTGGCCAACAATAAAATGGTGCTTAGTGTAGGGCTTCGCTCTCCCCTTTCTATGCGACCGATTTGGCTCAATGGCAGGCCGCACCGGTAGGCAAGTTCTTCCTGGGAAAGCTTCTTGGCAAGGCGAAGCTCTTTAAGGTGGGTGCCGAATGTGGTGATGTATTTCTGGTTTCTGTTCTCGCCCATGACAGGCGAAACTCTCGAAATCGTACTTGCTTTATTAGAGCCAATTAGCTCTATTTAGGACTGAATACTTTCTTTAATATGATGCCACGAACCCACCTGTTAGCACTTCCTACTGAGGTTTTGCAGTTGAGCCTGGAGTTTAAACTGATGGCGGCAATTAACGGATTTCACAATCTGCAAGAGGTAATTGACTCTGGCCTTCATAGATTGCCTTCACTTCCATGCTCAAGCCACCGTGTTCAACAAGAGGTGCTTGAGTTTCTGGACGATAATGGGTTGTTGGATTTGGTGGAATAACAACACCTTCAAGACCTTTATCCGTCTCGGCAAAATAAAGTTACCTGGATTTGCGGATGTGGTTGAGAAGCATAAGGATATTTTTCTCTACGGCTAGTTTTGCGGAATCTTCAGTATTGTAGAATTTGGTACGAAAGCTTTCGGCAGAAACGTGTGAAGCGTGGCCCGTGCTGATGAAGTTTGAGAAGAATCGGATTAGTTCCAGCACATTTTGATTTTTTATCACCCGGGTTTCTACTAATATCTTAAGGAAGTAGGCGACACGTGGTACTGATGAGTCCAATTGTATTTTGAACGCTTTTTCGGTAATGTCGAAGGTTTCTTTGTCTGCTTTAAACGGTAGAGATAGTTGCTGTTTTTTTTCAAGAAATGCAATTTCTTCCGTTACCCATTCCGATAGTTGCTCTTTGAGAGATTTGTAATTCTGTTTGTAACTAAAACCCGGTTTCTCCTGCTGCTGGTTTATGATTTTAAGGTAATGAGAAAGCTTCTCTAACTGTTCATTGAGTGTGGATTTAGCCTGATAAGACTCTTTTATTTTACGGGCGCAATGGTTGAAAAACTTGAGGGAGTTGAAGTTGATGTACAGCATGGTAGCGCATACCAATTTTTGAAGCCCTTCACCTTGAAGATTGGATTGAATCAAGTTTTCCAATTCCTTGTAAAGCTCTTTAAGAAAAATCAAACGTTTATATGAAACACTGGATTCTTTGCGCTGGATAAATTCAATGAATGGCTCTGTAATGTAAGTAATAAGGGTTGGGCTAAGGTTGTTTTGGGCAAGGACTTCTCGCAAATTTGGGATACGCATCGCAAAAGTGTGAGAGGTGATGTAATGATAGCTGTCTGGTATTTTGGTGTTGAGGTCGAAATACCGTGAAAAGTGTTTTTCAATGAATGATAGCAATTCTTCCAGTCGGGTGCAAAATTCCTGATATAAATTTGTACGCCCGTAATCGGAAGTTAAGTTGATAAGATTTTGTTTCTCAGGTTCAGGAATGTATTGCAAAAGCTGATCGGTTAATTGGATGAGGAGTTTTTGGTGATGCTGGATATAGTGCTCAATGCGTTTGTCGTCATCCAGAGTAAAAACCTGGTGAATGAGCGCCTTCTTGACCCGTTCGGTCTCTAAGGCGAAGGCCGTTGCGGCTTGCTTAAATTTTTCTTTGGATAGTTGTGCGTTAATTTTACCCGGACTGAATTCTACTGAAATCAGTTTTTCCAGCACCTCTAGTTGGTACATTCATTGGGGGTTAGTGAACAATAGAAGAAGTGATGCTGGGCTAGGCACTACTTTGAGTTTAATTTTTTGTAATGTGTACTAATCCAATCCAATTAGTAGGTATTCTCAATCACGTGTCGGCTGAATGGTACATATCTCAACCGTCAACATAAACTGCTCGTTTGGGTGCTTGTGGTCTTTGCATTACACCTTTAGTTATTGTAACGCCTCATCTCCAAGTACCTGAATTTCACATCAAGCTTTGTTACAGAGTCAAATTGTTTCAATCACATTTATTTAAGACAACCTTAAATTATCGGAAGTAAAGCCAAGCGGTTTGGCTTGCATGTTGAAGTAGTTTTCTGATGCACATACCCACGTTATTTCAACAATCTGTTTTTCATTGAAAAAGGTTTTGAGTTTATCGAAGGTTTCTTGTGTGGCGGTTTTGGTGAGGCTGATTTGCTCCACATAATCCAGAATAGCCTTTTCTTTATCATTGTAATTGGGGCTATTGCGGAAATTGAGCATATCTTTCAGCCGATTGAGATCCCACTTTTCTTTCTCTGACATGTATTCGATAGCATTTGCACAAAACTTGCAATCATTTAAGTGTGATACATAGTTACGCACTAAAAGGTTGATATCCCGACCAATAGAGAGCTTCTTATCGGCACCAAGAATTTTGATGGCCACCTGAAAGATGGGGGTACTTCGGGAATAAATGACCAACAGAGGTGACAACACTTTTCCAAACTGTCGTTTGGACATGAAGTATGCAATTTTTAAAAACAGAGAAGGAGGTGATTGTATGGGTTGTAAGCGCATAGTATTGAATTTATATTACACAACATTATGCCATGTGTGAGAGCAATCCTTTGATAATTGTCAAAAAGTATTGAATCAGGAATAGCCAATATGACTTGTTAGGAGTTTGTTCAACACTATTCTATCAATAGATTACAACAAACTTTTGCACTTACGCTGAGGAAATATGTTTAAGATACAATAGTATGGGATCTCTTTTTGATAATTGTCAAAAAGTAGTTGTTGCATTGATCGTACTTTTAAGTCTCACTGTCAAAATGATTCTTCAATGAAAAAGATAATCTTATCAATTGTTTTAGTTGTTTGTTCCATGGCTTGTTTTAGTCAAGAACCTAAGCCTGATAAATACGCACATAGACGGTTTTACGTACTACTATTTACGCCAGGAGAGAGATGGGATAAAGATAAGCCGTTGTCGCAACAAAGACTGGAAGATCACAGGGCTTACTATCAGAAGTTGTTGGAAAGTGGAAAGGTGATTTTAGGTGGAGGTTTTATCGAAGAAGATGCCGGCATTAGTATTTTGAAAGCAAAGAACAGAGTTGAAGTGGATTCGCTTGTGAGAAATGACCCGGCTGTACTTTCCGGGATTTTTAAGATTGAGGTTAAACCTCTCTTCGTTGTATTTAAAAGTGAAAGTAAGGAGTTGCTTGATTTACAAGGAATTGTTTTCAAGAAGCCGTAAAAGTAGCATTTTTAACCTTCTTCTCTTGTTCAAATGTTAAATATTCTTACTAGTTCCAATGCACTGATGGAGTACTAAAATTGGGATGCTTACAACATGTTAGCGAGATTAATGCTTGCTTCATTACTCAAAGGATTCGTTTAATTTCTGATATTAAGCTCCTAACTCGATAGTTGTACTTCCTTTCAACTTCTATCTCTTGAAGCCACTTAAGGGAAAGCTCTAAGTATTGCTTAGCGGTATTGTCACTGAAAACGGAAAAATACTCGAGAGATTGCTCGGCAAATGTCATAGCATGGTATGTCTTCCTTTGATCTTCTTGATAGCATTTTCTAAGAATTTGCATGCTGCTATCTAAAGTTTCTCGAGCCTTTGAATCTATATTATCCGCGTGAATATTTGCTTTAAACAAGACAATAGCGTGGGTGTTTTCAATAGAGAAAATTCTTTTTGTGCTTATTTGGATCGCATGATCTATTTTTAGAGCCGCTTCAATATATTTTTTCTTTTTTAACAGATAAAGAGAACATTGTTGTAAGACGAAAGGGGTACGATCGTTTGCAAAAATATTCTCATAAAATTCTAAGCCCTCCTGCCAATTATTAAATGCCTTTGTCGTATAGTACGCATCATAAGCACTTCGCTTGAAAATATAAAACATAGGTATAAGATGCTTAGGTACATTATCATGAAACTTCTTATAGACATTTTTAAACCAGTAGGATTTAGTTTGTCTAAGAATCGTCTCAGCCAGTATCTGTGATCTTGGCTGAAAATAGTCTTGATCTTCGGTTCCGTCTATAACATTGCCAATAACCTCATTCACCATGCCCTTTAAAGACTCCATAAAACCCAGAATTTCCGAATAACTAAATCCATCTTCAGAAAGGAAGGAATTTGCCACCTCAAACGATACTGGAACACGGCATGAATGCAGGTAGCAGGTCATTATAAGGAGCTCGAGTAAAAAAGGGTCTTTCGCCTCCAGCTCATCTAAAATTGGCGCATAGCGCTCATTGATGTTAGGCTTATTTATGTTGAAGTTAACAATCTCAAATGTGCTGGGAATGTCTTCCTTATTTGTTTTTGAGACCATTGGAGACTTTCTGATACCTAAAGGAATTGTGTCATAAATACCTTGAATATCTTGTGGTGACAAATCTGAAACGTCTAAGAATTCATATCTGGAGTAGTCAATCCTATGAGACGATATATCAACATTATAATATCGATCAAAACCAATTAATTGAATATTTGAGCTTCTCTCGAGGGCAACAAATGCATCAACATCTGTTGTAAAATTATCTATCAAGATAATCGATGGCGTCACAATCTCATTCCTAATGATGCTTGCCTTGTTAATGGTTATGTCTTTGAAAACTAAAACTCGTTTCGTTTTAGATAGGATCCTCGCAAGTTGAAGCATTAAGGTTGATTTTCCTGAGGCAGGTATACCTGTGACTATTATGTGCTTCCGATGCTCTACAGTATTAATGATCTTATCTAAATGGGATGTTTTGTAAATCCTATTTGATAGTACATCAGACCAGATTGGGGCATCTCCAAGGAAAAACTCCTCGATTGGCCTTATCTTAAGATTTGTGGCACTTTGGGGAATTCTTGAATCAGGAAAAATCTCATAGATATAATCTGTTGATTTTTCTTTTATTTGCTTCTTTTCCTTCGCTGGTGCTAATGTTCCAAGATACTCTAAAAATTCCTTGACATCCGCAATTATAATCTTAAATCCTAGTGCTTTGAAATATGCTTCACTCCCAGGGTTTTCGCTTCTTAGAACAATCCACTTATTTTTTGCTCAGTTGACTTTACGTCTTGACCATATAACGCTTCGATAACCCCAGCATCATTGAGACTGTACCCCAAAAAGATTGACGGAATCTGTTCGGCAGCAAGGCTTAAACTGGCCCATGCATTTCTTTTAATTCTGAAAGATGATGAGACTTCTTGCATATTAAAGAGAAACTTATCATCGGGATACTCTATTGATCCATGTAGCGGAATGAAATCAATACAGTTTGGATCCTGAAAGCAAGCACCATTTTTTAGGATATTTATTAGATATTTGTTCTCTGATCTCTCAAATATTTTTTGCACAAGATTGTCAATGTTAGTCGTGAATATCCTTGGAATATTATGCTTTAAGATACTTGAATAGGAATCATCAAAAGTAGTAACATCAAACCTTTTTAAGAGGTATGACCTCAAACCCTCACTATTAAACGAATCGATTATTGTGCAGACCTTTGAAAGGTCTTTTATATCCGGGCACTTGAATTCTTTAACCAGTTCTTCACATAGTCCAGATCCAACCGGAAGTGGAGTATTATTTTGATCCTTAGCATAAATTGAAAACCCGGCTCCTAAAAAAAGATTCATTCCTTCTTTCAATTCCTTTTCAAGTGTTTCCTTCAATTCAATTTTCATATGTTACGATGTTTACAAAATATGATAGTTGAAATTTAAGAATATTCTTTCAATTTTAGGTACCGGTTGATTCTTGATATAACGTTGTGTCGAGTAGTTTGCGCGGCTATAGCATGGGCCAAGAGCATGATCAAGTATCTCTCAATGATTGCAATCACAAAACCAGTGCGATTAGCCGAACTGTGAATCTTTGCTTCGAGAAAAATGCTAGCGATATGGTCTTTGTTGATTGAGCAGATATTGAGCTCCTAATCAGTCAGCTCTTTTCCGGAAAACTCCTGCTAATAATAGAAAGTACCCAAAACTAAATAATACCAATGGAACTGAGAGGCTGACAACAAAGGCTGCAATCAGGTATTGATAACCAAGCCAGACAATATATGCGTTGGATACGATAGTGAGTAACACTACGAAATGCATTTTGCTAAGAGATGAGAAGTGTTTTACCGATAAATAAAGAATAATAAGGCCAAAGAAGATCAGGCCAACACTAAACAAAGCATTAAAGCCTATCCATAACTTCCAAAAGTTGGCAGAGTTATCCATTTGAATACCGGTGGCATTTAGGAGGGGTATTAACTCCGGATTTGCGGGGTTCAGGTCTTCAGAGAAAAAAATTCCATGCAGGTGAAGAATGCCATTAATAAGGATTAGTGAGGATGCTATATTCCAACAAATTTTCGAAGCCTTGTTCATTCATGATTAGTGTAAAGTCAGGATTTAGTAAATATGAAAGACAACGCCATTTTTGTCTATAGTTACTTTCTGTTGTTTACTCCCGTTTATAACATTGAAAGCAAAATCATTTAAATCAACTTTATCTGACAGAATTTTTGAGAGATTAATCGTTAATGCCGTCTCTGTTGTTTGGATTGTCGAAACGTCTTGACCTTGCTTATAAGCAACTACTAACCATACCTGCATAGGATACGATTCTGCAATTCTTCCGTCCCAGATTACCTCAAATTCACGTGTTGGTGAAGCACCAGCAATTTTGACCGAAAGTAAATGTCCATCGCGTTGAACATCTGTAATTGTAAATACCGGTGTACTGGTGCGTTGTTCGACAATAAGCTGAAAGGCCTCACTATTCTTGATTAGATTGGTATCCAGGACTTCCATGACATCAGTTCCTATTTTGTCATTGTCTGAGCACGATACTGCTACAATGGAAGCTAAAAGCAGGAAACCGACTTGCAGTAGTTGATTGAGTTGGTATTTCATAACCTATAGTTTGGACCTTAATCTTCTAAAAGGCGTTGGAATGGATGTGACACAAATCTATATGAAGTGTGCCGCATTCGTTTTGATAATTATCAAAATCCGATAATTGTTAAAAGAGTCACACTGACAAATTATATCTGTGCTCTAATCCTGCTCAAGGTTTCTTGCGTGATACCAAGAAAAGATGCAATAATGCCAAGCGGCACACGTTGTAATGCAGAAGGATTTCGTTGTACAAATTTTTTGTAGCGTTCAGTAGCGGAAGCAAAATGTAATTCATCGAAGCGTAATTGTAGTTGTACAATTCCAAAGTTTGACCACAAGCGACCGAGAGTTTCAATATCACGGTATTTGGGGTAGAGTTGCTCCAACTCGTAGTATGGAATTTCGATAATTGTACTGTCTTCGAGCAATTCGATGCCACGCCTATCAGGTTGGCGTGTGATAAAGCTGATTATTGAAACAGCAAAAGTGTTTTCCAGGCTTATCCAATCGGTAACGTCTTTGCCATCTTTGATGTAGAACGTGCGTGTGAGGCCCTTTTGAATGAAGAACATGTGATTGCACACGCCACCCGGATGCAGCAATGTAAAGCCTTTAGGCAGCTCGCGTGTGTGGGTGATAGCTGCGAATGCGGCTTTACTTTCTTTTGAGATCACGTGGACCTGGTCGAGGGTATGGAAGAGATTGTTCATTAAAAAGGATACTGTGCTTAAAATTAGCCAAAAGGCTATATTCTTATACGAGAGAAACGTTGTTTTTGCTACGCTTTAGCAGGTTTTCAAAGTATATTTTGACAAATGTCAAAAGGAATTGATGAGAATAATCTTCAAAATCTTGCTCAATTTCATGCGCTCTTTTTTACACAGTATTTAAAGAACTCTTGCCGATTTTATGGTTTCAAAAAGTCTGTTAATATCATCTTGTGTATTGTACAAGTAAGGAGCCACACGCATTTTGTCGCCCCTGAAACTGACAAAAATATTTTGTTGAGGTAGTAATTTGCTTAAACACGCTATCTGAGTTTCGGTAAATCTCAATCCGATCAAGTGGTCAACCCTATCTACTTTCCTTCCTGTTTCAATTTTTAGCAAAGAAGCTTCGTTTTCTATCGTTGATGTTAATGATGCTAATGTCTGTTGAATATTTTTGATGCCCCATTCAAGAATCTGTTTAAGCGCTGGAATTGCTATGGGGAGGTTTATAAATGCGGGGAAACCGCCAGCATCGAACCTCCGGGCACCAGGGCGATACCCATCGCGGTATACCACGAGTTTCGTAAAGTCTTCGCTACCCAATTTTGTAAGCCATGAAAACTCAATAGGACGACCTGACTGGAGGTATTTTTTATCAACATATAAATAGGCAAGCCCGTAAGGCCCGAGTAGCCACTTATAGGCCGCAGCAACCAGAAAATCTGGTTTGACCTTTTGTACATCAAATGGATATGCGCCTACTGATTGACTTGCATCAATAACCAATTTTGCGCCTATGATTTTGGTGCGTTCACTGATTTTCTCAAGGTTGAGTAAAGAACCGTCCGTCCAATGACAGTTAGGAACTGCAACCAGACCAATGGACTCGTCTAGTATCCTCAGTACTTCATCAGTCCAATTTTGGTCTTCGGGTTTCATGACCGTAACTATCTGAGCACCTGAGATTTTTGATAACTCTTGCCACGCATACACATTTGATGGATATTGCTGGTCAAGCAAGAGTATTTTCTGCATAGGATTTAGCGAAATGTTCTTGGCAGCAATAGCCATTGCATAGCTGACGGAAGGAACAAGCGCAATATTGTCTTTTCCTGTGTTTATTATCTGCCCGAATAGCTCACGCACATCTTCGGCAACACTAAACCAATCGCTACTTTTTATTTCCCAAGGATGTTGCCTCCTATTCACAGCTTCAATGACCTTAATGTTTGAAGCGTTTAAAAGCGGAGACATGTTTGCACAGTTTAGGAAAACAATCCCTTTCGGGATATCAAACAAATTTTCTTGATTCGATAATTTCATAAATTCATATTGATGCGTTAAGGTTTCCTTTCAATTGTAAGAATTGTTTAATCCTCTTCACGGATAATATTGGGAGACTTCATTAGGTGAAATTAAGATTACAGTTGCAAGCCTTTTCCTGAAGGTAAAAAAAATAGCTTCAAAACCTTGCTCTTTTCTGGTTAGGCGAGCTGTTGACATGTAGGTTGCTCACTCCTAAAGAGAGGCAGAGATCTTAAGTATTTGATAATTGTCAAAAGAATAGTGCAACACCATCCTTAGTTTTATCGCGATTCAAAATCACTGCCATGAACGTTGAGGCACGAAATATCTGGCTGAAATACATTGAAGCCTGGAATGAACACGATATGGAAAAAATACTTTCCTGTACGAGTGATACATTCGTTTATGACGAAGTGCCTATGACTATGCATAAGCCGATAGAGGGGGCTGCAGAATTCAGGAGGTATTTAACCAGGGTGTTTTCATTAGCTCCTGACCTGCATATAAGGCTGGTTTCATTAGATGTTGGAAACGACTTTGGTTTTAGTGAATCGATAATGACCGGTACTCTTGCCATTGGCAAAGGGCTATTTAAGGTAGAAAGAAAAATTTGCTCAAAAGTTGCATGCCGGTTTGATACGGCCAGTGGGAAGCTTGTGCGTGAGCATCTTTATTGGGATAAAAGCAACACGGTGTTGCAACTTGGTATTTTAGCTTCATTGGCTGGGGCTTTTAGTAAAAAAGCCTGGACACCAAAATTACCGGATCATTTACCTCATTAAGAAGGTGAACTAAAACTTAAAAAAAATATAAAATGAAAAAGTGGCCTATTCTCGTTGCTCAATACTTACTTGGAATAATTTTCTTATTCAATGGCTTGAATTTCTTTTTTCAATTTGCACCGTTACTTACACCTGATAAATCTGAACTGGCTCAGCGATTCTTAATGGTGTTGGATGATGCCGGGTATTTCTACCCTATCATCACCGGAGTTACTGTTCTTACTGCACTATCATTGCTTACCAATCGGTTTTTACCATTGTTCCTAATTATCAAGTTCCCACTAACAATCAACGGAATTTTGTTTCACATACGAATGGATCCTGTTATGACTCCAGTGGCAGTTGCAGTTGGACTCCTGCATTTTTACCTTATTTATGTGAATAGAGAAAAGTATTTTCCCATGCTGAGCAATGGGGTTAGACGGTTATGATGAAGCGAGTAATCACCAAATTCATTGGCTTTTATTTAAATGTGCTTGCTCGTTTTGCCCCGAAGAAAGCAGCAAGGATAGGGTTTGCCCTGTTTTGTCACCCGTTGCGTGGGAAACTTCAACCATTTCATCTTGTATTTTTCAACAGTGCGGAAAAAATTGATTTGATCCAGAACAATGAGAAAGTACTGGCATATAAGTGGGGCAATGGAGAAACAAGCGTACTATTCTTGCATGGTTGGCAAAGCCACAGCTTTCGGTGGAGGAACTATATTGAGGCATTAGACAAGAAACGGTTCACTGTCTATGCGCTTGATGCACCTGCGCACGGCCTTAGTGAGGGCGAAGGTATGACTGTACCTTCGTACAGTGATGCGGTTGTACTGTTACTCAACCAGATTGGCAAGTGTGATATGGTGGTCGGACACTCTGTTGGAAGTTTTACGGCTCTATATACATTCCATCACAACCCTACGCTGGCACCAAAGAGAATGATTGCATTGGCACCACCCGGAAATGCGACAGAGTTCATAAATGTGTTCAGGAGAACTTTGGGCGTTAGCAACCAATGTATGAAATTGATTATAGATGAGTTTGTAAGAAGGGTTAACAGAGAACCGGCATATTTCTCAAGTGAGGTTTTTGCTAAATCGATGGTGTTTCCGGGATTGATTATTCACGATGATATGGATGAAGAAACTTCTGTTTCGAATTCAATAGACATACATCGAGCCTGGATAGGCTCGAAACTAAAAATCACCCATGGTTATGGGCATAATTTGAAATCACCGGATATAGTCAAGACTGTGATTGCCTATATTGAAAAGGAAAATGTGATTGAATCTACATTAAATGGGAAATCAATTTAACTGACAAAAATGAACATAGCAAAGACACCACCAATACGTTACTATGCCGTAATTTTTTCATCGTTGCGGACCGAAGGTGATAATGGTTATAGCACCACTTCGCAAGTGATGAGAGAGCGTGTGCAAAAACAACCAGGCTATCTTGGTCATGAGAGTGCACGAGACAGTCTGGGTATAACTGTATCGTATTGTGCAGATTTGGGGTCTATCAAGAAATGGAAGGCTAATGAACAGCATTTAATTGCCCAACGTGTGGGTCGCAGCACCTGGTACTCAGCTTATAAGATAAGAATATGTAAAGTGGAGCGGGACTATGATTTTTCAACCGACATTCAGAAATCATGACCACAAAACTTAAGCAATATGCGGCTGGTGTTTTACTAAAAGAAAATAAGGTGTTGTTGGCAAAACGAACAACTATGCGCAGCAACTACCCGGGCATTTGGGATTTTGTTGGCGGCCATTGCGAAAGCGATGAAAGTTTTGAAGAAGCCCTCGAGAGGGAGTTACTGGAGGAGCTAGGCGTTAATGTAACGCAATATATACTGTTAATGACGGTAGATGAAAGCCCTGACTTTATTCTCAAGTTGTTTTTAGTAACCGGTTGGGAGGGTGCTGTGCACAACGCAGATGAACATGAACATGAGAGAGTAGAATGGTTTGATTTTAAAGAAGCGATGCGATTGGAGTTTATGAATACAAACTATTTGGTGGCTCTTGAAAGAATACAGCAACTAAGAATAAAATTAGAAAAAGAGTAACACGAGACATGGAGACACGAATTTCGACCCGGACCCTTCAAAATACTGAATTGATTTTACGCTTAACAATGGCCATTACCTTACTGATTGCAGGAACAAGCAAGTTCTTCAGCGAAGGTGGGTTTTATTCGTACTACCTGAAGCAATTTTCAAATGAAGACCTTCGCATTAACCTACCTCGGTTTTCGTTTGACTTCTATTTAAGCGCTATCCCATACCTGGAAGTATGTATTGGTTTTCTACTATTAACATCCATTAAGCGAAGGCTGTTCATTGTGGTGTGGATCGCTTACTTTATAACACTTGAGCTTGGACATTATCTGTTGGAGGAGTTTACTTCGGCCAATATGATTATACCTTACATTATGATGGGTACCTTTGCTTATATTTTGCCTGCGCATCCTCACATTTGGTCGATTATCAAGTCAGGTTCCTTAAAAGAGCAATAATGAATTTTGTACAGGCCTTTCCTGACACATTACAATTAACGACTGACTTGGTTAAGCTGCGGATGCTCGTGCATGAAGATATCCACTCATTAATTCCGTTGTCTCAATCTAAAATAATTTGGCAGTACTTTACGAAGAATTTAGCACATGAGGACGAATTAAACCTATGGGTTGCTGATGCCATGCTGGATAAGTGCAACGAGAAGCGTTTTCCATTTGTGATTGTGCAAAAATCGAATAACGAAATTTGTGGAAGCACAAGCTTTGGAAATATTTTCTTTTATGATAAACGTATTGAAATCGGTTGGACATGGTTGGGTGAAAAGTTTATAGGAAAGGGCATTAATATGCATATAAAGTTTTTAATGTTGACGTATGCATTCGAAAAATTGGGAATGGAAAGGGTCGAAATCAAAACAGATAATTTGAATATTCGAGCAAAACGTGCGCTTACAAAAATTGGTGCCACCCCCGAAGGGGTTTTAAGAAGCCACATGGAAACGCATGATCATCGAAGGAGAGATTCAGTTTATTACAGCATACTCAAACAGGAGTGGCCAAGTATTAAAAGAAGTGTATTTAGAGGTATTGTGGTTTTCGGTCAGGAATAGAAACTGGTTCTAATTCTAGATTGCTTGAATTTGGTTCGGAATGACAACCTTACCAAGGTATGAAGTAAGCCTATCGTGATATTCAGCTGAATCAGAACATCACTGTTTGTCGTGGTCTAGACTTCGTATTTAAATAAAAAAGGAACCCACCAATACAAAACCATACATCCCATAAGGCCATAGGAGAAAGCGATCTATTGTCGAAGACAACCTGGTAAAAGATGTGCAGTACTCCTGCTATACCCCTCAAAGAGAGTAATATCACAACGGCATAGCCAAAGAAACGAATAAACGATGTTGATAGCCGAGTGCTGATAACGTTCGATTGAATCAACGCCAGTATAACGCCAACGATACAAACGATTATCACAGTGAAGTTATAAATGAAAAAAGGAGTTCGGCTAAATGCTATAGCAGCCTGCTCTGCTTCAAGTAAAATGTATATCCCGCTTGCCCAAAGGGCGTGAAGGGCTCCAAAAATTAATGCCCATGCGGCAGCTCCGTAAGTAGATAGCACTCTCATAATAATACGGTTATTTCTTCCAGTTCCGGAGCCGGTCGAGATAGAGCCATGCCTCTACATATTTTCTATGTTCAGTACTTGTCATTTTTTCCAACAACTCTAGTGATGAAATGTATGACGTCAGGTTACCATTTGATGACATGAATTTTCCATCTTCAACAAAACTGACTTTTAATTCATCCTGAACGATAAGATTGGGATAATTCTTTTTCAGATCTGCTCCCCCTCCAATCCAGGTTACGATCTTTTTCCCATCGGCAATTCCAGCCTCACCAATCAGGGATGCACCCGAACAAATGCTTACTGTATATAGCGTATTGTCGTTTTGCTTCTTTATAAAGTCAACAATGTTTCTATTTTTTACCGCTTCACCCATATTGAAACTGCTCGGTATGATAATAACATCCAACTTTGGTGAATTGGAAAACGTATAGTCCGGAAAAATATTTAAGCCTTCTTCGGTGCTAAATCTTTCATACGATTCGGCAATAACAATAACATTAAAAAGCTTTTTGCCTCCCTTAGCAGGTTTAGCAAACACGTCAATGGGGGCAGTAAGTTCAGTCATTATTACCTTATCGAACAGTAGTATGCCGATAACCGGTAGCCCAGGAGTGATGGTTTTCAAATCTTCATTACTGGTCTGAGCCTTACCAGTAAAGCATAGTAGCATGATAACAAATAAGAGTCCTTTTTTCATATTTGATTGTGGTTAGCTTTTGAAAATGATTGTCGACAAAAGTGATAGTAAAAACTAATAAAGCCTTTGACTTTTATCAAAATACCTAAATGGTCAGTTTTTCGTGGGATTGTCATGGACTGCTTTACTATCTGCAGGAGCTTCCGTTCGGTCGAACATCCCGTAATCGCGGATTACACTCACCACGCGCAACCGATAGTCTTTGAATATGCCATTTCGCCCCTTGTATTGAGCCAGTCGATGTAATTCAGTATTGCGCCACTCCCTCACAGCCTCTTCATTCGCCCAAAATGAAAGCGACAATATTTTATCAGGATCTGCTAAACTTTGAAAGCGTTCTATTGAGATGAAGCCACCTATTTTTTCCAACTCTGGGCGTAGTTCGGCAGCAATCTTCAGGTAATCATCTTTTTTATTTTTCAGGGGAATAACTTCAAAAATTACGGCTATCTGGGCTTTAGTTTTCA
>Ga0116144_10002399_pt1 | contig 20290 bp, 19 predicted proteins | sample AD_UKC035_MetaG_FD_89746 | JGI IMG/M metagenome (GOLD analysis project Ga0116144, IMG submission 89746) | Active sludge microbial communities of municipal wastewater-treating anaerobic digesters from USA - AD_UKC035_MetaG | ecosystem: Engineered > Bioreactor > Anaerobic > Digestate | place: USA...
GACAGGGTATAATAAAAACTAGCCCGAGCTTCAGGATGGTGAAAAAGACTGGCTCCCCCTGGAGTTGTTCGCAGTTATCGCGTGAATCGAGGCTAACTGTCTTTTCCAGGCCAATGCGGCTTACAGGCCGGCCTGGGGTAAGCATTTTCCCTGAGAAAATGCTCCGCACCTTAACTTCGATCATATTCGACCGATTCGTCATCTCACAAACTGACATTCGTTCCCCCATTAGCTGGCAGCAAGGCTGCCAAGCAGATTAAACTGCGTTTGTTCTAAGGTCTGCTTGGCGAAGTTTCATGATGCTACCAACCGAGATAGCTCTTCAAGCTCTGCCTGGCTGCTGAACATGATGTTCGCCTGGCGAGCAAATTCCAGGGCTTCTGGGGTAAAACCAACCTTGGAGATAAACCACGGTCGCGCCTCCAGCTTGCGGGCATTAGCGACCAGCTTTTCTAGCTCCTTGCGCCCACTCAATCGGCCGCGCCATTTGATCTCCACCGCCCAACGTTCCTGTTGCTCAGTATTGCTGGTTACCGCCAAGGCATCCACTTGCACCTGCCCGTCAGGGGACAGGTAGGGTGCAACATGTTCAAAGATTGGCAGTCTGACTGTACTCTCCAGCCCAAACAACTGGCCATCCACTTCTTGCCCGGCAAAGGCCTGTAGGAGCTCTCGCACCTGACTTTCTTTTGCTAGCCCCAGCTCGTTGGCAACCCGCTCATACTTTTCCATCAGTTCGGCTACCAGGCCATTGAGCGCCTTTTGGTTGGGCAAACCGGTGAGTTGCAATCCAGAGTAGTAGTAGGCTACCCAGATTTGTAATACTGGGTCTCGATATCCGTAGGTTTTATCATCGCGTTGATCAATCAGATCCACATCTACCAACCAGGTTAATACCTGGCGAATGCCTCCGCTGGGGCGTTTGAGCCGGTTGGCTATCTCGGATAACCCCATGCCAGCCGGTTCCTGCGCCAGCACCTGCAGGATTGCCTGGGGCATCGTTTCACCTCGTACCCCTTGCAAGGATTGCTCTAGCACATAACGGCACAGGTTGTAGATACGGCCAGTACTGCTCAATGTTTCTAAAGTGAAAGCTTCCTGCACAGTTGCAGGAGTCAGGGGTTTGTTTAACAGAGAGACGTTTTCGATCACGCGCATACAGGTGGCATAGACGTAGAATGGATGACCCCGCGTCACCTGATAGATAGCGGCCAGCACATCCCCTGGAACTGGGTCAGCCACGATAGTCAGGCGCCTACGCGCAAGCGTATCACAATCTTCCCGTCCAAACGGCCCTACGGTTTCCATTTGAAAGTGAACAAAGAGTGGCGAGTCAGCCTCCAAGAAGATACGCTCCATGAGTGAAATCATCGAGCCAGCTACCACATAACTGACCCTGGATTGAGATTGGAGCACAGAGCGGAAGAGCGCCAGCACATCGTGGATTTGCGGATAGTTGTTCAACGCTAAAATCTCGGGGAACTCATCCAAAATAAGCATCACCCTTCGCCCGGAAGCCTGGGCATAAATCTCAGGAGCATTAAAGGCCAGCTCTAGCAGCAGATGTTGATCGGGTTTCTCTTTTTGCAGCTCTTGGTGCAAACGTACCACATGCTCGCTAAAAGCAGGGAAAGCCATTTGCCCGGCGGTGGTCAGTTGTGCAGGAGGATTAAGCAAGTTCTCCACCCGTCCCTGAGGGCGACCTTCGGAGTATCCTTTTGCGCCTTGAGCTTCATCGCTCATCCAATAGATCAAATAGCCCAAATATTGTAAAGCAAAGGCTTCTGGGGTCATCGCCAGGCGCGGCAGGTCAATGTACGCCAGACCACTGTCCGGGTCGCGGTCACCTTGCAGGCTGCGGCGCAAGAACTCTTTGAGCACGACTGTTTTCCCCACGCGCCGAAAACCGCTGAGTGCCAGGTGCTTACGCACCCCCTGGCTAAGCAGTTCGCGACTCAAACCGAGCACAGCCAGTGTGTGTTGGCGGTTGGTGAAAAAACGCTGTTCTTCTTCCGGGTAGATGTATTCCAGCATGGCAAACCTCCACAATGCTAGTCAAATGACATACTAGCTATATGACTAGTATAGCAGAAGTTCGCTTCGCTATCAACTATGTTTGCCTGTTTGAGTAAGTTTTTTTCGAGAGGATGAACATCAAATCACACGGAAGTGTTTTTATGAGGTACAGGATTAGAGATCGCCTTATTTACATTTTGAACACAAAATGATAATATGAGTGTGGCTTATTATCATTTCTGAACATAAGGAACCCGATCATGGATCCATCCAAATTCCAGGCCTCCACTTCAGGGAAAGTGATCCGCCTACCGCAGGGCTATTGGGCGTTTGTGCCGGCAACGCTGCCGCCGGTGCTAACCTTTTCTCCATCCCTGGTAGCCGCGCTTTCCGACGCTGATCGAGCTTTAGGCGAATTGAAAGGTTTAGGGGGCACGCTCGCCAACCCCCACCTGCTCATCCGGCCCCTGGCGCGCCGGGAAGCCGTGCTGTCCTCCCGCATTGAGGGCACGCGTGCTTCACTGGATGATTTGTTGGCTTACGAAGCCACTCAACTGTCATTCCTTGAGGCAGGCTCAGACGTGCGCGACGTGCATAATTACGTGCGCGCCCTGGAATACGGCCTGGAGCGCATCAACACCCTGCCGGTCAGCTTGCGCCTGATCCGTGAGCTGCACGCCAGGCTGATGGAGGGCGTGGCAGGTAAAGAGCACCTGGGCGGCGACGTTTGGACGCCGGGAGATTTCCGCCGCAGCCAGAACTGGATCGGGCCCGCCGGCAGCACACTCGAGACCGCGCCCTATGTTCCCCCACCGGTAGAAGAAATGCTGGCGGCGCTTGGCGTTTTGGAGAACTTCATCCATGCCCCATCAGACCTGCCGCCGCTGCTGCGCCTGGGATTGATCCACTACCAGTTCGAAGCCATTCATCCCTTCCTGGATGGCAACGGGCGTGTCGGCCGGCTGCTGGTGGCTTTGCTCCTTTCGGCCTGGCAGCTCCTGCCGCAGCCGCTGCTCTACCTGAGCGCCTATTTCGAGAGCAACCGCCGCGATTATTATGACTTGCTCTTGGCGGTTAGCCAGCGCGCAGCCTGGGAAGACTGGCTGCTGTATTTCCTGGAAGGCGTCAAACAGCAATCCCTGGATGCCGTGGACCGCATCAGCCGTCTGCAAGCGCTGCGCGTCCGATACCAGGCGCAGTTCCAAACCCGGCGTGCCCCGGCCAGGTTGCTGCGCGTGATTGACCTGCTCTTTGCTCAGCCGGTGCTCACCGCCCGCCAGGTGGAAAGCGCCTTAGAGATCAATTTCCCCTCCGCCCAGCGCCTGATCGATCAATTGGTTCAGGCCGGCCTGCTGCGCGAGATCACCGGCGGCCGGCGCAACCGCGTCTACCGGGCGGACGAAGTCCTGAAGATATTGGAGAGCGTGTAAGCGATGAGCGAATACCAATATTACGAATGGCAAACTGTGGACCGTATCCTCACGGCCGAAGAGCAAACAGCCGTCAACCGTCTTTCCAGCCATATTGACGTCAGTTCCAGCCAGGCGGTGGTCACTTATGATTGGAGCGATTTCAAACACGATCCCAAAGAAGTGCTGCTGAAATACTTCGACGCCCATTTCTACCTGGCCAACTGGGGCAGCTTACGCCTGATGTTTCGTTTTCCCAAAGGGCTGCTTGACGAAGCTGATATTGAACCGTACTGCGTGGACGAGTACATTTCGTTTGAAACCATCGGAGATTACCAGGTGCTTGACCTGGATTTCAACCCCGAAGACGGCGGCGGTTGGATGGAAGCCGATGCCGGGCTTTCCCATTTCATCCGCCTGCGGGCCGACATCCTGGATGGCGACTACCGGCTGCTGTACCTCGCCTGGCTGAAAGCGATGACTTTCTACGGAGCGCCCGGTGATGATGAGTACGATGAAAACGATCCTGACAGCCCGGCCTACGATCGCGAACCACCCATCCCGCCCGGCCTGAAAAAGCTCTCACCGGCGCTGCAAAGCTTTGTACATGTTTTCGAGATTGACCCGTTCTTGGTGCAGGCCGCGGCCGAGGCCAGTCCCGATCCCAAGAAAGCACTGGCAGTGGATTATGCCAGCCTGGTTGGCCGTTTGTCGCGCGCCGAGTGCGATGATTTTCTCACTCGCCTGGCCGAAGGCGATGCGGGTGTGGCATTGACGCTGCGCAAACGCCTGGCAGCCTTTGTGCCGCAGCCCGAACGGCCCCAGGCCGTTCAACCGCGCACGATCCAGCAGCTCCTGCAGCGCGCCGAACGGCTCAACAAAGCCGAGCAGAAACGCCAGGCTGAGGCCGCGCGCCAAAAGCACATCGCCGAGATGAAAGCCCTGGCCGCCCATGAAGAGCAAACCTGGAGAAAATCTGAACGCTTACAGCCGGCTCGCCATGAGATATAATCACCTTATGCAACCCACCATCCTGCAAAAAGAAGAAATCCTCCTGCTCGGCCTATCCTTCTACGGCGACCCCTTTGATACCAGCAATGTTTGGAGCGAGGAAAACCAGATCGGCCTTACCTGGCAGCGTCTGATGCGGTATCTAGAGCAGCACAGCCATGCCATCCAACACCGCGCTGCGCCGGATGTCTTCTATGAAGTGCACATCTATGGAGATGAGACCAACACCAAGGGCCTTTTCGAAGTATTCGTGGGTGTGCCGGTTGAGCGGCTCGAAGCAGTGCCGGTTGAGCTTTTGGTGAAGGTGCTGCCGGCCACAACCTACGCCGTTTTCACGCTCAAGGGACAGGCGATCCTCTCGGATTGGGTGATGAAGATTGACCAGTGGCTGATGGAAGCAGGGTATGAGCGCAGCCACCCCTATTCGGTTCAGTATTACGACCCGCGCTTCAAGGGTCTCGACCAGATTGCCGAGTCCACCCTGGACCTGTACATGCCAGTCCGCAAAGCCCAGGCCTGAGGCCGGCCCTCATGCGCGATCTGCTGGCTGTTTACCAGGCAATCCAACTGATCGAGGCGCACCTGCGAGATGGGCTGAGCGTATCTGAAATGGCCGCCGCGGCCGGCTACTCGCTCTATCACTTCATCCGCGTCTTCAACCAGGTGGTCTGGCACACCCCCTACGACTATCTCATGCGCCGCCGGCTGAGAGCCGGCGGCGCATGAGTTGGTTGATGGGCATCGCCGGGTGCTCGACATCGCCGTAGACTACCAGTTCAACAACCACGAAACCTTTTCGCGGGCCTTCAAGCGCATGTTTGGCATGCAGCCGGTCCAGTGGCGCGAGCGCGGCACCCTCCCCCGCTGTGCCCTCATGCCCGCCATCTCGCCCGCCTACCTAGAACACATCCACCACCCCGGCTTTCAGCCCCCACAGCAAACCTCCGCCCCGCAGCGCCGCCTGGCCGGCCTGATGACGCCCCTGGCTGCGCCCCCCGATGCGGTGACCAGGCTCTGGCACAGCTTACAGGAAGCCCAAGCTCCCCGTTCATCCGAGCGCGACCAGGCGCACTATTTCGGCGTCACCAGCTACCTCGACGAGCAAGGAGCGCAGGCCTTTTACCTGGCCGCCCGGGCACTGGAGCCTGAAGAGGCGGTCGAACCGCATTGGGTCTGCCAGGCGCTGCCCGCCGGAGATTACGTCTGTATGGCCCATCCGGTGCATCCCGCCGGTCTGCCGCTCACACTGGCCTATCTCTATCATACCTGGCTGCCCAAAGCCAGGCTCCAGCTGGCCTACCCCCTCGAAATCGTCGAGTTTGGCGATACACCCCCCGGGTCAAAACCTGCCGCTCAGGTCACACTTTGGCTGCCGGTAAAGGGAATCGCCGCCGCCAATCGAGCCCCCTGACAGCCAGGCCGCAGAAAAACAAACCTGGGTGGTGCAGGCAGGTTCATCTGCTTGCACCACCCAGGTCATTTGATACACAGACGCTGATCGCGTGGCTTACTTGACTTTATCCAGCGAGATGCCCAGCGCCTTGGCCACGCCCTTGCCGTAAGCCGGGTCGGCCTTCAGGCAGTTGGCAATGTGGCGGATCTTGATGAATTCCGGCGCGTCGCCCATGGCGCGTGCCGTGTTCTCAAAGAGCACCTTTTGCTGTTCTTTGTTCATCAAGCGGAAAAGCTTGCCCGGCTGGGTGTAATAATCCGAGTCGTCCTCACGGAAGTTCCATTGAGCCGCCGCCCCCGATAGTGCCAGTGGGGGTTCCGCGTACTCAGGCTGGGCATCCCACTCGCCAAAGCTGTTGGGGTGGTAGCCAGGCTTTGCGCCGTGGTTGCCATCCACCCGCATCTGCCCATCGCGGTGCGAGGCATTCACCGGGGCATTCTTGGGATGGTTGACCGGGATCTGGTGATGGTTGACGCCCAGGCGGTAGCGGTGAGCATCGCCATAAGAGAAGAGCCGCCCCTGCAGCATTTTATCCGGCGAAAAGCCGATGCCCGGCACAATGGCCGCGGGGTTGAAAGCGGCCTGCTCCACATCCTGGAAGTAATTCTCCGGGTTGCGGTTCAGTTCCATCACACCCACCTCGATCAGCGGGAACTCCTTCTGATACCAGACCTTGGTCAGGTCAAAGGGATTGTAGGGCATTTGATTGGCCTGCTCTTCGGTCATCACCTGGATGTACATCGTCCAGCGGGGGAAGTCGCCCTTGGCGATGCTCTCGAACAGGTCGCGCTGGTGGCTCTCGCGGTCTTTCGCCACAATAGCTTCGGCTTCCTCATCGGTCAGGTTCTTGATGCCCTGCTGGCTCTTCAAGTGGAACTTGACCCACACCCGCTCGTTCTTGGCATTGATCATGCTGAAGGTGTGGCTGCCAAAACCGTGCATGTGGCGGTAAGAATAGGGGATGCCGCGCTCGCTCATGGTGATGGTGATCTGGTGCAGCGCTTCAGGCAGCGAGGTCCAGAAATCCCAGTTATTGGTGGCCGACCGCAGGTTGGTTTGCGGATCGCGTTTGACGGCCCGGTTCAGATCGGGGAAGAAATGCGGATCGCGCAAGAAGAAAACCGGGGTGTTGTTGCCCACCAGGTCCCAGTTGCCCTCTTCAGTGTAGAACTTGATCGCAAAGCCGCGGATATCGCGCTCGGCATCCGCCGCGCCGCGCTCGCCGGCCACGGTCGAGAAGCGCACAAAAACCTCGGTTTCCTTGCCCACCTTTGAAAAGACCTTGGCCCGGGTGTAGCGCGTGATGTCGTGGGTGACGGTGAATTTGCCGAAGGCCCCCGACCCCTTGGCGTGCATACGGCGCTCGGGGATCACTTCGCGGTCAAAATGGGCCAGCTTCTCCAGGTACCACACGTCTTGCAGCAGCATCGGGCCGCGCGGCCCAGCGGTCATTGCATTGTCGTTATCAGGCACAGGCGCGCCTGCAGCAGTGGTCAGCTTCTTTTTAGAATTTTTATCTTTAGCCATAGGTCATCTCCTTATTTATAGATTGAAATGGATAGTTTGTCTGACGGGACGAGGCAAACGCAGTTCTTTCTTTTGCACCTCCAGGATATTGGTACACCACCCTCATACGGATCCTATCTCTTCTGGCAATCGGCGCACAATCCGTAAAAGGCGATTTGATGGCGCCTGATCTGGTAACCCGAAACTTTCTCCAGCTCTTGAATTGCCGCAATGTCAAAGTCTAAATTCCCATCCATGATCTTGCCGCATCGCGTACAGATCAAATGCGGATGGGGCTGGGGCCGGTTGCCGTCATAATGATGGTTGTCGCCCAGTTCGATTTCCAGTACCTGGTCAATTTCTTTGAGCAAAGCCAGCGTTTTGTAAACCGTGGCCTGGCTCATGGTGGGGAAGCGCTCTCTGACCCTTTCGTAAAACTGCGCCGCGCTGGGGTGCCCCTCGCTGGCGGCGATCAAACGCACCAGCTCAACCCGTTGAGGGGTCATCCGGAAATTGCGCTCTTTCAGCGCGGCGATCAATTCATCAAAACGGGTTTGCAGAGCAGGCATCAAAATCTCTTTAGAGAACAAGTATCTATGGATAATTATTATCTATAAGTATACACAATGAATCAAAAAATGACAAGGCCCTTCCGCCTGCCCTTTCGGTGGGGCAAACAGGGCCTTGTCAAAGTAGGGTAAATGCTTGCGGCAAAATGATGATTTGCCGCAAGCATTACACTTGCTTACAAAACCAAAGCGTATTTGAAGCCGTTTTAAAGCCAATGCTTTCTGCCGTGCGCTGCATCGCAACATTCGTGCTGCTCGTCCCCAAGATGGCCGTATCCATACCGCGCCCTTTCAGCAGGCGCATACCGTGCAGCATCAGCGCTTTGGCCAGGCCCAGGCGTTGGTACGTGGGATGGGTGGCAACCGGATCAACCCAGCCTTCTTTTTGGCCGCCGCAGTGGGGGGCATCGTCAGGGAAGATCTGGCACACGCAGTAGGCCGCCAGGTCGCCATCGGGCGACACCGCCACCAGGTCCAGTTCAGGGATATAGTCGGGGGCGCTCATGATCGTGCGGCGGTACTCGACGGTCATATTCTCGGTGCCAAAGGCAGCCCGGTGCAGGGCCACGAAAGGCTCCAGCTCATCTTCCCCACCCATTGGGCGGATCGTGAACCCGGGCGGCAAAACCGGGTCGGGGATGGGCTGCTCCAGCGAGCGCCCCATCAAAATAGAAGACTCTGCCTGGCGCTCAAAACCGTGCCGCTCCAACATAGCCAACCGCTCCAGGTCGCTCTCCAAAGCACTGGCATCCAGGGTTTGCGTTTCACCCTTTTCTTGGTTGCGGCGTTGAACAGCCTCCACCGCCCAAGCCATCATCTCAGCCTCCACCGCTGGGGTGAAGACCCGGGCATCAAAAGCATCCACCAGGTTTTGCCACTGGCTGACATACACAAAACCCACCAACCTGCCCTGCGCCTCTTCCCACAAGCGCGCCGAGGCCTGCACGCTGGCATCCGCCAGTTCCTCGAACAGATCCGCCGCAATCGGGCCGACTTTCTGGCCGGCTGCGCGCAGCGTTTGGGTCAGGGCCACCATCGCCTGCAAATCGGCAGGTCCGCTGTAACCACGCGAGGTCAATGCAATCATCTCAATATTTGCCTCCCAAGCAAATTTACTTCCTGGGGTCAGGCTTACACATCAGGATATCACAACCTAAACAGGTATTCACCACCTGGGGGTCAAAATGCGTGCCTGCCAGTGAACGCAAATGCGCAATCACCTTATCTTGGGGCCAGGCACTGCGATAGGGTCGATCAGAGCTGAGCGCATCCCAAACATCTACCACCGCAAAGATGCGGGCAGCCAGGGGGATTTCTTCTTGTTTCAGGCCAAGCGGGTAACCGCTGCCATCCCATTTTTCGTGGTGGTAGTAGGGGATGTCCACCGCCGCGCGCAGGTAGCGGATGGGAGCAAGCATATCATAAGCAAAAACAGGGTGCTTTCTCATGATCACCCATTCATCATCCGTCAGAGGCCCAGGCTTTAACAGGATCTTATCAGGCACGCCCATCTTGCCAATGTCGTGCAGCAGGGCGCCCCAACGGATCTGTGCCAACGCATCGGCCTCTTGGAAGCCAAAAGAGCGTGCCAGATCCATGGTAATTTGAGTCACCCGTTGGGTATGCCCTTCGGTTTCGCGGTCGCGCAAATCGAGGGCCCGCGACCAGCCTTCAATGGTAGCGTCGTAAGCAGCCGTCAGCTCGGCATTGGTCGATTGTAAATCATCAAAAAGGGTAGCATTCTCAATCGCAATTGTGGCCTGGCCCGCCAGGGTCTCTAAGAATCCCATCCATTCCGGCTCAGGGGCCAGCGGGCGGCGGTGGAAAATTTCGAGCACGCCAATGATCTGCTCCTTGGCCATCAGCGGCACGCCCACATAAGCCACAAAATTCTCCCCGCCCAACAATTCGCCGCGCAAGAAATCGTCTTGGTCCGGTGAGATCTCCTTGAAAATGGGACGGCGGTTGAGCACAGCCTGGCCCGCATACCCCTGGCCAAGGCGCAGGCGAGTGTGCTCGATCCCTGGCTTGCGGAAACCGCAGCCGGCGGCGTAGCTCAACATTTGCAGAGCCGGCTTGAACAACAAAATGGCCGCCGCATCTACCTTCAATTGTCCGGTGATCTGGTGAAGCAGCACATCCAGCACAACTTGCAGGTCTCGGCTGCTGCTGATAGCATCATCGATGGCGCGCAAAGAGACCAGGCGCTGCAGGCGCTGCTCGGTCTGCTCATGCAAACGCATGCGGTGCATCGCATTGCCGGCAATCTCAGCCAGGGTGGACAACAAATGGATCTCATCCGGCTGAAGCTCGCGCGGCAGGGGCACCGAAACCAACAGCACCCCTCCCACCTTATCTTGTGTACGGATGGGTATGGCTGCGCCGCCCCAGCCCGCTGGCACAAGGGGGCGAGATGCCGCATATGTAAGCGGGTCGGTGGCAAACTCATGCGTGACATAGGCATCATTGATAGCGTACACATGCCCAACCACACCCTCACCCGGCCGGATAGATAGTTCGTCCAACTGCGCAAACCAACCGCGCGCGTCTGCCGGGTGCAGACGGTTGTCATCTGGGTTATACAACCAGATATTGCCAGAGTCCGTTTCCAGCACGTCCAGGGTTTCGGTCAAGAGGCTCTTCACCATCTCACTAAAAGACTGCACTACCCGCAAGGCTTTTGAGATGCGGCTGACTGCCTCAAGCTCTGCCAGGCGGTGCCGGATCTCTTCTTGAGCCTGTTTGCGCTGCGTGATATCTTGGATCACCCCCTGCACCTTCACCGCCCGGCCATTTTCATCCACCACCAGCTCTGCCCTCGAGTGGATGAAACGGGTTTCGCCATCCACCAGCCTGCAGATCTGGAATTCCACATCGTATTCCGCCTCTCGGGCCAGCAAACGGCGCAGCGATTCATTTAACAATGGGCGATATGCCGGCAGCACCAGACTTTGCGGAATTTCCAGCGGCAGTTCAGGCGCGGTTCTATCAATCCCATAAACGCGAAAAGCCTCCTCTGATCCCCACATGGTCTTTTTGGCCAGATCAATCTCCCAATTGCCCACGTGGGCGATGGCCTGCGCTTTTTGCAGCTTGGCATCTCGATCCTGCAAAGCTGCTTCCACCCTTTTTCGTTCAGCAATCTCTTGTTGGAGGATTTGGTTCGATTGCAGGAGCTCTTGCGTCCGGTCTGCAACCTTCCGGTCAAGATGGTCGTTCAATTCCCGGAACTTTCGCAGCAAAGACAGGTTATCGATGCGCATGACAACCATCTCTACCGCACGCTCCAGCAGAGGAAGTGAGTTATCCATCCAGCCTTCAACACCAGGCCCCACAAACAAGAAGAAACCCGCCTTCTCATCCTGCAGCCAGAAAGGGATCAAGAGCACCGGGGTTAGGTCCAGGGCAGCCGGATCGAACAGGCCGTCCAGGCCCATCTCCTGGCAAGCACCTGGCTCCACCAGGCTGGGGCCGTGGGCTAAGGCATCCAAAAGCTGCGGTGAACTTGCTATGCTGCGACCATCCCATTGCTCTTGCGAAAAGGACAAGAACGACTTTTTTACCAACACCTGGTCTGGCTCTAGCATACAGCAAATGCCGATAGAAAAACCCTTCAGCAGTGCAATCTGCTCCAGGGCAATTTCCAGCGCCTGGTCTTCCTGGCTGGTGGTATTGATCTTTTCACCCAGCAGTCCAAGCAAGAGCGTATCTTCGGCGCGTTCTGCTAACTGGTCATTTTCCAGCGTGAGCAAGCGGACGGTCTCTTGTAGTTGTTGGATCAGTTCATCCCGATTGTCCACGTTGATCCTTCAGAAAAGCGGCTATGGTTTGGGCAAGGATTTCTGGCTCATCGATCTGCAAAAAGTGTCCACCGGTAGCAATCCGCACCAATTTGCTGCCGGGTATTTCGCGGTGTAGTTTTTCCGAGATCAAGCTGCTCAAGTAAACATCGGCTTCGCCCCGGATGATCAACACCGGCATCTGGATGGAACGCAAGTCTTCCTCAAGCGAGGTCAGATCACGGTTATCCAGGCATCTAGTAAAGTGCAAGAATGCTTTACGCCCGGCGCCGGTTTGCATCGGCCGCCTGAAGGTATCCATCACTGCCGGCGTAATTCTTTCTCGATGATACACCCCGCGCTGGACGATCATCTTAAAAGCCCCCAGGTCCAAAGAAGCCATCATCAGTTGGCGAATGATCGGCGTGCGCATCGAGATGATCGGCTGCACCGGCCAAAAATCATACCCCACGCTGTTAATCAGGGTCAGGCTGTAGAGCAGCCCTGGTTGGTTCACCGCCACGATCTGGCCAATTCCCCCGCCAAGATCATGACCAACATAATGGCATTTCTCAATACCCAAGGCAGCGGCAAATTCCCCAATCCGCCTGGCATGTTCTCTCAGCGCATAAGATTGGTCAAGGGGTTTATCTGAATCCCCGCAACCCAACAAGTCTGGCACAAAAACCTGGTATTCGGCCGCCAATAAGGGGATGATATCTTGCCAGATGAAAGAATAGGTGGTGATGCCATGCACCAGCAAAACAGGCTCGCCCCCGGTTCCTGCCTGCAAATATGCAATCCGATTACCCGCAACCGTAACGATACGCTTCTCTGGCTGTACAGACATTGGGCACCTCCAACACCTGGATTATAGCCGAACTTTCTCTTGGTGGGCCTTATTTCTTCAGCGCCCAGGCTGCATTTTTAAGGGCCAAAGGGGTTCGGCATTCCAAAGTATTCCAACGCCACCGTATACATCACCCCACAGCCCAGGCAGGCTGCCAGGGCCAGGCTGAGCGCAGCGCAGCCTAAGCCCCAACCCATGTAGGGCGTGCTCCGTTCCAGGGCCGCCTCGGCCGGATTTTGAGGGTTGTAATATACTGTGATGATCTGGCCGGCCGGGTAACGCCTCACCACTGCCTCCGCGCTGCCTCGGCGAGCGTAAAACCGCTGCGCGCCCACCTGGATCGCCTTGCTGGTATAGGTTTGCCCACCCACCTCGTATGTATACGACACGCATGGATCGTAAGAAACCGAATCACTTTCTCCCACATATTCGGTAACCAACCGCTCCACCATTGAGCTGGCCACCCGGCCGGGTGTGCTCAGCCACGCCTGGGTGGCCGCCAGCTTGCGGCGCTTCGCAACCACCTGGATGATCAACAGCGCCCCAATCACAAAAGACCCCAAAGCACACAGTATTGAGCAGACCAATGCCACCCATTGTTCCGTTTGTGGATCATACATTGCTGCCTCCCGGAATAAGGAGTTTGGGGATTGTCCGCCAACCCGAACTCACGTTATTTTAAAATATTATACGCCCACGTGGGCAAAATTGAGTGCGCAGTCGTTACACTTGCTGTTGCCTTCCATCAATTCCTACTATATAATATTGCTATGGTACACATCTTTACCGACAGCACTTCTTGCCTCTCTCCTCAGGCTGGTCAAAGCCAGGGGATTGTGGTTGTGCCGCAGACCATCAGCTTCTCAGGCACGGTGTACCGCGAATGGCTGGATCTCGATCCGGCCAGTTTTATTGCCCGTCTCAGCGCTGCGTCAGAGATTCCCATCAGCGCGCCGGCCCCTATCAGCGAATTCGCTGCCGCCCTGCGTCCCCTGGCCGAAAGCGGCGAGCCGGTCATCTGCCTGGCGCCTTCCAGCCTGGTCAGCCGCACGTACGAGATCGAATGCGAGGCAGCCAGGCAGTTCCCCCAGGCCGATATTCGTGTGTTAGATACGTTCACCATCTCTGGCCCCATGGCCACCCTGGCGCTTTTGGCTGCCGGCTGGGCCAGGGCCGGCGAGAACGCCGATGAGATCGAAAAACGCCTGCGCGCCATGATCCCGCTGGGACGCGTCTTCTTCATGGTTCCCACCCTTGAATACCTGGCCAAGAGCAAACGCATTGGTGGTGCTGAGGCCCTGCTGGGCAATCTCTTACAGCTCAAGCCAATCTTGACCTTAAAAGATGGGCAAGTCGATCGTTTCGATACCGCCCGCACCTACCGCCATGCCCTCATCCGCCTGCAAGAGCTGGTGTTAGAGCAGGTGACGCGCGATTCGAACAACCATATCACCGTCATGCACGCCGGCGACCTGGCCCAAGCGCAGGCATTGGCCAGCACCCTCGAGACCGTGCTTGAGTTGCGCAAGATCCCCATTTATGATATACCGCCCACAGTGGCCAGCAATGTCGGCCCTGGCACATTGGGCGTATCTTTCTTCGTCGAACCCTACGTTTAGCAGCCCTGTGCATAGCAGAGCGGCAAGGAGGGGATATCTCCCCTCTGCCTGATATGCTGCCTGAGATCAAAACCCCTCCCCGTATCCAAACAGACAAAGCCAGCGCGCTCGAGCCGCTGTGGCGCGTCATCATCCATAACGACAATATCACACCGATGGACTTTGTCATCCATACCCTGGCCAATATCTTCCATTTGGCCCGCCTGCACGCCTTGCAGGTGATGTACACCGCCCACTACAATGGGCAAGCCTATGTGCAAAGCCTGCCGCAAGCCGAAGGCCAACGGCGCATTGGCATGGCACATACCTCAGCCCGCTTGAACGGCTACCCCTTACAGTTCACACTGGAAAGGGAGGATTGATCGGAGGTGTTCTGATGCAAAAACAGGACCTGCTTTTTCTCTTGGATTATGGTTTTTGGGCCAATCATAAGCTTTTCGAAGCCGCACGCCGCCTGAAAGCCGGGCAGTTCACCGCGCCTTATCAAACTACCTATGGCAGCTTGCGCGGCATTTTAGAACACATCCTGGTTTCTTACCTGGTCTGGCACAGCCGCTGCCAGGAAGGCCGGACCCCAACCGACCTGCCCACGCCTGCCGATTTTCCTGATCTAGAGAGCTTCATCACCCGCTTCGAACAAGAACAGGCTGCCTTACGGGCCTATATTGCGGCGCTGAATGATGCCGAGGTACAGCGCGGGGTCAGCTATACGACCTCCAAAGGCCAAACTCACACCCATGCCCTGTGGCAGATCATCGCGCACGTGGTCAACCACGCCACCCAGCACCGCAGCGAGGCTGCCGAATTACTTACCCAATGCGGCAGCTCGCCCGGCGACCTGGATGTGATCTGGTACCTCCGGCAAAAGATCAGTAACCCAAAGGAGTAATTTTATGGATCTCGGTAATATGGAACTCAGCACCATCCTGATGTTGGCCATTCCCATTGTGATCATACAGCTTGGCTTACAAATCTACGCCCTGGTAGATCTGTCACGCCAGCCACAAGCGCGTCTCAAATGGTTCAACAAGTGGGTTTGGGTTGGCATCATCATCCTGGGCGAACTGCTTGGACCCATTGCCTACTTTGTCCTGGCGCGCAAAGAAGAATAACCCTTCAAAATCCAAGAGATCAAGATGGCAAACACAGCGGTTGAAGCAGCGATCGAATGCCAGGGGTTAACGCGTCACTACGGGAAGGTTAAAGCAGTCGAAGACCTGGATCTGAGGGTGCCCTATGGCTCAGTGTTTGGTTTTTTGGGGCGTAATGGGGCAGGCAAAACCACCACCATCCGCATGGTCACCGGCCTGGCCCACCCCACGCGCGGCCGCGCCTGGGTGGCAGGGATTGAGACCACCTCTGCCGACAGTTCAGCCCGGCGCATGTTTGGCTACCTGCCGCAGAGCCCGGCCTTCTACAACTGGATGACCCCGGTTGAATACCTGGACTACAGCGCCCGGTTATTCGATCTATCGCCAAGCCAGGCCCGCCAGCGTATCAGCGAAGTCTTAGAGGTGGTGGGGCTGAAGGATGCCTCCCGGCGGCGCATCGGCGGCTTTTCGGGCGGTATGCTGCAGCGCATGGGGATTGCCCAGGCCCTGGTGCACAGCCCGCCAGTTCTGCTGCTGGATGAACCCACCAGTGCGCTGGATCCTGCCGGCCGCTATGAAGTATTGGACCTCATCGCTCGTTTGCGCGGCCAGGTAACCGTTTTCTTGTCCAGCCACATCTTGGCCGATATTGAGCGCGTCTGCGATACGGTAGCCATCATCCGCGAGGGGCGGCTGGCCCTGGTTGCAGGGCGTGATGAACTGCTGGAGAGTTATGCCGTAGATGCCGTCGAACTGGAATTCGAGCATATCCCGGCAAACCCAGCACCCATCCCGCCTCTCTTCTTAGAAGCATTGCAGGGCCAGCCCTGGGTTTCGGGCATCGCCGCCAACGGACACATCCTCCGCGTCAGCGTCAACAACACTGCCCAGGCCAGGCCGGCATTGCTGGCGTTAGCCGCTCAGCACGAGCTGCATCTTACCCGCCTGGAATGGGTGCGCCCCACCCTGGAAGAGATCTTCCTAAAAGTGAGTGGTTAAGCCATGCTTACCTTGAACTACACGCTTTCCATCTTTTTGATGATCGTGCTGCCGGTGCTGCTGGCAGGCTTGCTGCGGCGGCGATTCCAGGTTGCCTGGTGGCTGTTTTGCATCGGCATGCTCACCTTCATCGTTTCACAAGTTGTGCATCTCCCACTCAATGATTGGCTGATGAAGGCCGGCATACTCGGCCAACCCGGGCTGGATGAAAGCCACCCTCTCTGGTGGAATGCCTTGTTGCTCGGCCTGAGTGCCGGGCTGTGCGAAGAACTGGCCCGCGCCCTGGGTCTGTGGATTCTCACGCTTGTACTGTGCCGCCGCCAGGGCACAAACCCGCAGTGGACCCTGGGCCAGGGCTTGATGCTGGGCCTGGGCCATGGCGGCATCGAAGCCATGTTCTTCGGCGGCGTCATGGTAGCCGCCACCATCGGTTCGCTGTTATCCTTGCAAGGCGTGGACCTTAGCTCCCTGGTCAGCTCACCTGAGCAGTTGACCGCCCTGCAAAGGCAGATGGATCAATTCATCAACGCTCCCTGGCAGGCCTACCTGCCGTTGATTGAACGCCTGATCGCCATCGGCCTGCACGTCACGCTTTCGGTCATGGTGCTGCGGGCCTTCCAGAAGCGCAATTTTCTCTATCTGGTTTTGGCCATCGCCTACCATGCTTTGGTCGATTTTATCGCCGTCATCATCACCGCTTCAGGGTCTGTCAATGCCTGGGCGGTTGAAGGGCTGCTCTTCCTGGCGGCGCTGCCAGGCTACCTGTGGCTGGCCCAGGTCATGCGCCAAGAAGCGCCACCTGCCCCGCTTCGCACACCCTTGCGCCGCGAGCTGGCCTTATTCTGGGCGGCGCTGCGCAAAGAGCTTATCCAGCAGTGGCGCACCCGCCGGATGTTGATCGTGGCCGTCGTTTTTGGCTTATTTGGGCTGATGTCGCCGCTGGTTGCTTACTTCATGCCGCAGATGATGCTTGCCATTCCAGGCGCAGAAGCCTTTGCCGACCTGGTGCCCCCTCCCACCCCTGCCGACGCCATGGTACAGTACGTTAAGAACCTGACCCAGTTCGGCTTCATCCTGGCGCTGCTGTTGGGCATGGGGGCGGTAGCCGGCGAAAAAGAACGCGGCACAGCCAGCCTGGTACTCAGCAAGCCCATGCCACGCTGGAGCTTTATTGCCAGCAAGCTGGTCTCTCAACTGGCTGTATACCTGCTGGGTTTTGCCCTGGCCCTGCCAGGTTGTTACCTGTACACCGTGATATTGTTCGGCGAGCTGTCTTTTCCACCTTTTGCCCTGCTTAACCTGGCCCTAATCTTCTGGCTGCTGCCCTATGTGGCCATCACCTTACTGGGCAGCGTGCTCGGCAGCACCACCAATGCAGCCGCCGGGATAGGATTGGTGGGTGTGGTGGGGCTTCTGATCGCCTCAAGCATTCCGCAAATTTCAGGCCTGCTTCCAGGGGCGTTGGTTGGCTGGGCAGGGCAACTTGGCTCGCAAGCCGCCGGCGGAATAGATGCACTCGGCCAGGCCGCGGCCCTGGCCACCGGCCCAGCTTTAGGGGCCCTGGCTTTCAGCTTTATGTTCGCCCTGGTGTGCCTGGTAACGGGGATCGCGGCTTTCGAACAGCAAGAATTGCCCTAGCAGAGATCAGGACTGGTTTGGCTCTAAGTTTTTCTGGCAAACCTCGATCTTCGCCGTCTGCAAGAAGCTCAAGGCATTCTCATCCAGCCTGTAGGACGTGCTGTATACCAACCGGGTAATCCCGGCATTGATCAGCGCTTTGGTGCAGTTGATGCAAGGGAAATGCGTCACATAGCAAGTAGCGCCTTTGGTTGAAACACCGTGTAGAGCAGCCTGGATGATGGCATTGGTCTCAGCATGGATAGTGCGCACGCAGTGATCTTCCACCATCAGGTGGCCTGCCTCATCACAGTGAGGTTGACCGCTTGGCGAGCCATTAAAGCCGGTGGTCAGGATGCGCTTCTCAAGCACCAGCACACAGCCCACAAAGGCCCGGTCACAGGTGCTGCGCTCCGAGACAGCGTATGCAATCTTCATAAAGTAAGAATCCCAATCTGGGCGCATAGGTTCCTCGCAGTAAGCCTCTAGCGTTTTTGGTTGATATTTTGCGTCTTCGCCATTGATAGATAAGGTATTATAACGTGAGTTCGGGTTAGCGGAAAAGTGGGAGCTTTGTAAATCAAAGTGCCGCCGTAAAGACTGCAAATCCGACCCGTTTTATGCTGTCAGAATAGTAAGCTTTAGCGGCTTCAAGTTATGGTAAAATGCAGCCCTGTTGAAATGTATATACAAGGTACAAATGAAGGGTATGAATATGAAAAACCGATTTCTATTCCTGCTGGTCTTATTGGTCTCAGTCTTGTTAGCAGGTTGGCAATTTGCAATGGCGCAGTCAGAAACGAACGAACCTGATGCTACGTTTTCCACCGTCACCTATTTGCCCATTGTGGCCAAACATTATCCCTGGTACAACCCCTTTGGCGTTGAATCAAACGCACTATTGCGAAATGGCACCCCATATTTACAACATAGCAGTGCGTTGCCTGCTGGTTGGCTGCGCATGAATGGGCGCATCTCCTGGCGCGCTTTGCAACCAAACGAGGGTGATCCGATTGATTGGAGTAAGCTAGCCGGCTTCGAAGCCGAATTGCGTGCTATTCGCGATGCCGGCATACGACCCATTGTGATTGTCGACGATTACCCCCGTTGGGCCACCGACAATACTGTGCGCGATGATGGGCAGCCCACTTCTTGCGGGCCACTGCTTCCCGAACGGTATGATGATTTTGCCGCCTTTATGACCGAGCTGGTTATGCGCTACAGAACCAGTGAATTCAATGTCCACGAATGGGAAATGGGCAACGAACCCGATGTCGATCCGAACCTGGTCAGTCCCGACATGGTTTTTGGCTGTTGGGGAGACTATGACGAGCTGTATTACAACGGCGATGCTTACGGTGAGATGCTCAAGGTAGTGACCCCGGCAGTTCGGGCAGCCGACCCAATAGCCCGCGTTTGGATTGGCGGTCTCCTGCTGGACAATCCAAACACCCAGAATCCCAACCATATCGGCCGGCCAGAGTTGTTCTTAAAAGGCATTCTCGAAGCTGGCGCAGCTCCCTACTTTGATGTGGTCGCCTATCACGGCTACGTTTCCTACAACGGGAAGCGCGTCGACCAGGATACGGCTGCCGGGCGTGTTTGGGATTCGTGGGGAGGTATTATGCTGGGCAAGGCGCGCTTCCTACGCGATATCATGAGCGATTATGGCGTAGATAAGCCCTTATTTGCAGATGAAACCGGCATGACCTGCATCTGGTGTACCCCAGATCAACCAGATATGCTGCAAATGCAAGCCGATTTCCTGGTGCGCGCTTTTCCGCGTTCATTGAGCGAGGATATCATTGGATTTACCTGGTTTACATTGGACGGGCCAGGTTTTTACAACAGCAGTCTGCTGGATATCAACCAAAACCCGAGGCCTGTTTATTATGCTTACCAGACCCTGATCTCGAACCTGGTCAACGCCGAATATTACGGAACCGCGAATTACGGTGCAGGCATCGAAGGTTATGAATTCCGCCGTGACTGGGGTGGTGCTGATGGTCGCCAGGCGGTTCACATTGTATGGGCATATGAAGACGTGACGCTGATTGCGGCAGTCCCACAAAGCGACTTCATTGCAGCCTACACCCGCGATGGCGACCCCATCAGCCCAACACCTTCTGGAGATGATTATCTGTTCTCAATTACGTTCGAGCCGATATACATCATCCGCAAGTGGTAATCGCGATGTGAAGCGCTCGCCTGTTCCATCGAACTCGCTCCTGCTTGCCCTGGGGTTCTTGCTGCTTGTTGTGGTCACAGTAAGCGCAGAAGCTTCAACGAATACTTGGCAGTCAAACGCGCCCATCCAAAGGTCTGAGGGCGCGTTTGACTATGCCGTCTACCTGCCCATCATCCAAAAAAC
>Ga0116144_10002400_pt1 | contig 20284 bp, 10 predicted proteins | sample AD_UKC035_MetaG_FD_89746 | JGI IMG/M metagenome (GOLD analysis project Ga0116144, IMG submission 89746) | Active sludge microbial communities of municipal wastewater-treating anaerobic digesters from USA - AD_UKC035_MetaG | ecosystem: Engineered > Bioreactor > Anaerobic > Digestate | place: USA...
CGCTTTGGCTGGAAGATAGAGCAGAGGCGTACTGCAAGAATATATTCTGCTGTCGCATGCATTGCGCTCTGGCACAATCTTTTGAATCTAAATGCAGGTTAATATGTCCCACAGCCGGTATTATCAATAATTTTTTATTAAAAGATCTTGGCTTTTCCTCTTTTTTAATTTCATTTTCGATATCCAACTTAAAAAGAGATGCACCACAATTTTCACAGTATACCGAGTTTTTGCTATTTTCATTTCCGCAACTAAGACATTTAATTTTCTCCAAAGTTATCCCTCCAATATTTATCTTTTAATATTTTAATATCAAATTATCAGCATAATCTTTTAATCTCTTCAACGACACTTTGTAGATTATTATTGATTTCACGTGCTTTAAATCTCCTAATACACCAGTTGTCCATTCTCATATGAATATCCCTAAGAACATCATAATCAACCATGCTAGAATGAGCCATGTCCCCATCAACTTCGATATCGAACTTTTTCCCATTAACAAACATTGCGAAATCCAATCTGTAAGACTTGTCCCCCATCACTTTTGTCCAAAATTGAGGTATTACTTTTATCCCTGCCCTCTTCAATTCTTTGTATAATTTTTCTTCAACTGGAGAATCAAACTGGAGTTCTTTGTATTTATTGCTATCAACATACTCAACAAAATTCTTTAGGATTCCACCAGACGATATACATTTTTCTCTGTCTCCGACAACTATTAACGAGCTTCTCCCTCTTGTTACTGCAACATTTAGTAACTGTGTTGTACTCTTAATCCAGTTAAGTGTCCTGTCACTCACGCCTTGAGATACAACTGGAGATAAAATCATTATGTCCCTTTCATCTCCTTGGAAAGTGTGTGCAGTTCCAACTGAAACATTAATCTCTTTAAGTTCTTTAGAAGAATTTATTTTATCGAATATTCTCTCTTTTTGTTCCCTGAAAAATGTTACAACACCAAAAGAACAATTTTTCATATTATTGTCCTTAAGTTTCTTTAAAACATGAGCTATTTCTTTTATCTCTTCGGAATTGTAGCAACTGTTTCCTGGGTATATAACTTTTCCTTTAACATCTATCCATAAAACGCCAGGTGGAGTAACTTCTGATTCAATAAAGTTTGATGGGTTTGTCTTTATCTTAAGATTATTTTCGTAGAAGTATTGATTAGAAAAACTGATGATATCTTCATGGGAACGATAGTGCTCATCTAGAAGAATAGGGTTTTGATTGTTTGATTTTACAATTCTTTCACCTAAATCATATAAAGAATTTTTGCTGTAAGAATAATCAACATAAAGTTTTTCAATTTTATTCTTACCAGCTAATTTCTTATCTTCCTGTTCTTTTAAGATAGAAATATGTCTAAGCTGTTTTGGGTCTCCAATGATTACAACTCTCTTCGCCCTGTACAAAAGAGGTAAAACAGAAGCAATATCACATTGGGATGCTTCATCAATAACTAACAAATCAAATAAATTTGATACAAGTGGCAAGCTATTTTTGGCAGAAAGGTTTGTAACTACCCATGCAGGGAAATACTCTAATACCTTAGGCATACAAGATTTTTGCGTTTCAACAAGTTCTCGCCACAAGGGAGTATTTAGATAGCCCCTCTGTAATTTTTCTAAAGCATCAATGTACCTCTCAACTGTAACTTCTTCTGGAGAAGTAATATTTTTTAATTTATTAATCCAATGATTTTCAACTATTTCCCTAGAAAGTTTAATTTTTCTTTCCTTTATTTCATCGATAGAATTTTCAAGATCATATATCGAGGGTTCTTGTAATAAAATAGAATTCTTATTATCTATATCTTTGAACAATTCGTTTATTTTTTTCTGAGTTATCAAAATTTCCAATAGGATTTTTGACCTATTTTTTTCTGGTAATATATTCTTATTTACATAATTCTTACAGTCATTTGAGAGTTTTGAATAATATTTTTCAAATATCTCTTTTTCCTCATTTAGAAGATTATTTTTACCTTGGTTAAGCTCCTTCAAGATCTTGTTAAGATCGGATTCTCTTTTTTGAAACAGCAGATAAGCCATGTTGCTAGGCAGTATTTCTATTGTAGATTTCTTAGATTCTTTAAAGTATTTAGATCTAATAACATCTATTTTATTAATAAGACCTTCAAGTTCTTTTGTATTTAGCGCCTCTTCTTTTTTTAGAGACGATATATTCTTTAATAGTATTAAATTTTCAAGTAATTTGATAAGTTCTGAAGGATTAAGAGAATTTTTATCAATTATTTTGGATCTAAGCTCCTCTTCAAGAACATCATAATTTTTCTTAAATATCAGGAATACTTCCAGATTTGACTTGATTTCTAAAGGTTTTATTTCATCTTTAGCCTTAAAGTATTTTCGTGATATATTCCCTTCCTGTTCTGTAATTGCGCTGAATCTCTTATTTTGCTCCCCCAATTCCATTTGAATATTTGAAAAGTTCTTGAATATAAGAAGCATTTTTAGAAATTCTGTAATCCCATTATTATCAAACTGAATTGTTTTTTCAACATAAGCTCTAAACTTGGGATTTAATCGGTCAAGATATTTTTTCATTATTGCATATTGCCTATCTACTAAATAATTTCTAGAAATAGCAGAATATATCTTGTCTTTAATACTTAATTTTGAGTTTATTATACTTATATCCCTTTTAACTTCAATTGGGCTTATTGCATCAAAATTAGTTTTAGAGGAGAGATCCATATACTTTCCAGAGATATTATTTGTTGTTGCAATATTACTTAGTATATTATGATTCTCTTCAATACTAGATAGAAGTTCCATTTTCTCTTTGATTATGGATCTTACTATTTCAAGATCATTTTGGACTTGATTTGTTTTTATGTTAAGTGCCGAATCCAATAATCTAAGAACAGAATAGTAATCCTTAACCTTATTTAAGAATTCTATATCGCCTAACAATCTTTTCTCTTCAAACAAGTTTAGATTGTATTTGGCAGATTCGTTTGTAACTTTTAATGGTAATGTAGTTTTCTCAACTAACTCTTTAATTTCATCTGTAATTGTAGATAGGGCATCTTCAAATTCTTTAATTTTTTCTATTTGAATTTTGGACGAATTGATATCCTCTTCTGCCAGCCTTTCATCTATTTCATCTAAAGGTATATCGGATTTTAATATGTATTCCGGAGTGATACATTTCACTCTTAGATTATCTAATTTGGAAAGATTGCTTTCTATTGATCTTTCAGCTTTTTCTAATGAGAAGTATAAGTTATTTGATTGTTTTAAGTCTGAATCAATATCTAAGTCTGAGAGATAAGCGTATTTGTCATGCTGGTATTCTCGATTAAGCCCCTCCGGAACACCTTGAGTCAATAAATCAATTTCTTTATAGATAATTTCTATACGCCTATTGATATCTGATAGATCTTTTATTTTATATTTTATTTTTTCTGCGTCCCCCTCTAAAACATTAATTCTTTTTAGGTATTCTTGTAAGTTTTCAGTAGACTTTAGAGACTCTTTTTTTCTTAGTATTGAGGACATTTCAACAACAGTATTTTGCCTGTAAGATTGCCTCCCCATCCTTACAATAAAATTCTCACTAAAAACAGATTTTAATTTGTCAGAGACAACATCAACAGCTTTATTGTTTTTACTAGCAAAAAGAACTTTTTGTCCGTTATAAATTGCATTTCCTATTATGTTTAAGACTACTTGGGATTTACCAGTTCCAGGTGGACCAGTTATAACAGTTATAGGATTTGATAAGGAACTTATTAGAGCTTTTTCTTGGGACTCATTTAATTTGAATAATTCAAGAACAGGATGCTTAATAGACGATTTCGCCTCTAATTCATTCCCTTTTATTATTAGATTAAGCGAATTGTTGTTGTAATTATTTGAAGTAATATTTTTTAATTTTTCAAGCTCTTGAAGAAGTCCAGCAGTATACCCTGTCTTAGCACCAAAATAAACTATAGCTTTATTCAAAACCTTTGGTGATTGGGTGGGCAAAATAGGATTCTTATCTAAAGTATATGGCAGTTGTTTATTACAAAATGGGCAATAATCTCCTGCTTTAAGAAAATCTTTTTCTTTATTCTTAAAATGATTGCCGCAGAAAACACAGCTTGTGTAGGAAGGATATAAATTATTTTTTTCTATTCCTATAAGCGACAATACCTTTTCAATTTTTTCAAAGAAGGAATCCTTCTCTTCTATTTCAGTTCTTATATTTTCAATTTCTTCAATCGATAAGTCTTTGTTTAGGAAAATATAATGATTGAATTCTGGAAAAATAGATTCTTTTGTTAATGTAACTTCAGTTTGCCCCTTATCTAAAAATATCTCAAAATAAAAAATTGGAGATACAACTCCTGAGGGATTAATGTATAAGGGGTAACCGTAAAAAATAGGTTGATTTTTTCTTGCTATCTCGTATTCTTCAATAATTGCTTTTATTCCACCTTCCTTCTTAAGAGTGATCTGTTCTCTACCAGTAAAGAAAAAGGGCTCCTCATTAAAGACAGTTGAATAGAAATATTTACCATCTCCTTTGTAATTAAAATTAAGAGACTTCAATTCTTCTTTATGAATGCAATCGATATAATAATTGAGTAAATTGAAAAAATCTTCGTTAGAAAGATTATCCCACATGGCTCATTTTTATTTTAAAGATTATATAAGATTTTCTATAAAATTGAAAATTTTTATTCAATATGTAAAAATATTTTTTCCATACAAAAATAGTAATCCTAGATAACCCCTCTCCTCTTTAACTCAAAGAAGCATTTAGCGCACATACTTACATCATAATCGGCGTTGTGTCTTTCCTGGAAAACTTGATTGAATAAAGTGTAATGCAATTCAATTAAACTTGGCCATTTGTATCCATAGTTGTTTGGGATTTTACAATAATTAGTTGTACTTTTCATTGTACAAATTTTATTAATTTGATCTAGCTTGTTATTCATCCGATTTCTTATAAATTCAGATCCTACAACACTATAGTCATACTCCATATTATGTGCTATCAAATAGGAAGACCTAGATATCGCATCAGAAAATCTATCTAGGACATATCTTAGATCTTTTCCTTCCTTGTGGGCCTTTTCATTTGAAATTCCATGTATGTTCTGTGCATCAAAAGGAATGACAAATCCATCCGGTTTTACGATATGGCATTCTGAATTAAGATTTCTTCCATACTCGTCACAGAACATCCAGGCAATTTGAACAAGTCTTGGCCAATTGTGAATATCTGTAACTGGTGCATTTTTTCTTTTTGGAAGACCTGTAGTTTCAGTATCAAAAAACAAATAATAAGTATTATTCTGCGGAGCAGTATAAGTTTGATATTGGGCAGATTGAGGATTTTTACCCATATTTCCGCAATAGATACAATACTTCGCATTTTCTGATATTTTAGATCCGCAATAAATACATTCTTTAACCAAAATCATTCCACCATTATCTACATATTATAAACTCAAATATTTAAAGGTTTTATATGGAAAAGGAAAATTTTTCCCTATTTTCCCTATTTTTTTCCATATTCAAAAAATCTTTTTAATATATAATATTAAAATATTCGATAATTTTAAATTCTAATAATATAAATTCCTATCGATGGCCGATATTTTAACTCCGCCACAAGTTGAATGTGTCGAGCATGTAGATTCGCCACTTTTGATAATTGCGGGCCCAGGATCAGGTAAAACTAGAGTTTTAACAAATAAAGCTGTATATCTAATGGATAAGCTAAACTTCAAGCCAAAAGAAATACTCATGACAACTTTTACAGTCAAAGCTGCTGAAGAAATGAGACACAGAATAGAATATATGTCAGACAAAGATACCAGTGGGATGTTTATTGGAACTATTCACTCATTTTGTGAAAATCTTATCAAGGAGAAGGGCGGAGAAGACCTCTACACTGATTTTGAAATTTTGGACGATTTTAAAAAATATCTTTTCTTAAAAAAAAATCTTAATAATTTAGGCCTTAATTTAGATGAGCTAAAAAAACTAAAAAGAGTAATGCATTATAATGAGTTAATAGTATTACTAATAGAATTTTATGACACGATTACTGAAAACTTAATTGATCGAGAAAAGCTAAAATTTTCCATTTTCCAAATGGACAATACCAATATTCTTGGAAGAATTATAGATTACAATCTAAAGAAAAAAGAATTAATTGAATTTGATGAAATTAAAAAGATTATAACTTCACTAATCGATTCCTATGACCAGTATATTTCACTTTTAAATGAAAATAAGCTTTTGGATTTTGCACTTCTTGAGTCCATTGCATGGAAAATAATATCTGAAAAAAAAGATGTCTTGGAGGAATTAAAATCCGCTTACAAATATATAATGGTTGATGAGTTTCAGGATATAAACCCCCTGCAGTGGAAAATCATCTCAAGTTTTATTAATAACAACATTACCTGTGTAGGCGATAAAAATCAATCCATCTATGGATTTAGAGGTTCCAATCCAAACATATTTGATTACTTCCAAAAGCAATTTACAAATTCCGTGACAAAGGATCTTTCTGTTAATTTTAGGTCTCGGAAAGAAATTGTGTCATTATCAAAACTTTTCCTCCACAAGCGCCACAGGAGAACAATTGATCTAAAACCAAATAGAGAAGAAGGATGTAAAATTTGTTATCTAGTTGGTGAGACTGAAGAAGAAGCGACGAGAAACATCTTGAACTTTGTAAAACTATTAAAGGATTATAAAAAAATAGATTCATATGGTGATGTTGCTATTTTATTTAGAAGTTTAAAGTATCATGGAAAAGATTTTCTAAGGCTTCTAAATGATGAGAGTAAAGATATTCCATTTGTTCTTTATGGAGGATCCTCCTTTTTAGATAATCATGAAATAAGATCAATTCTCTATCTTTTGGCATACGTTTATTCGATAGAAGATACTAGGGAAATCCAATCGGTGACTGATTTTAATTCATTTTGTGATTTATTTGATTATAATCTCTTAAAATTAGAAAATAACAGAGAATCATATAGAGAACTTAACTGGCCGATATTTTCTAATCCAAACGATCTGGTGAATAGGGGAATTGATGAATTTGAAGCTTCTATCATAGTTAAAATCAACGAATTGAGAGAGAAAATTTCAGAAAATCAAGACTATTCAATTCAAAGTGCATTCTACGAACTAGTTGGTATACTTGATATCATGAGATTTGAAGAGGAAGGAAATATTAAGATAATCCACAATCTTGGGAAGTTTTCAGAGATGCTTGAAGACTTCTTTGCAATTTATTCTGCCAACAATCTTTTGATGTTCATTAGAATTCTTGATGCGCTTCCTGAAAATATTAATTTGAATAAAAAAAATAACAGTGTTGAAGTGATTGACAATAACTCACTAAATTTGATGAATATTCACCAAGCAAAGGGCTTAGAGTTTCCAGTAATTATTATACCTTCTCTTACAAAACAGAGATTCCCAAAGAATAAACAAAGAAAACTATTACTGGATATCCCTCGCGAATTCTTTCTATATGAGCCATATGATCCACTGATGGAAGAAGAGAATTTATTTTTTGTTGCAATGACAAGAGCGGAGGATTTTTTGCTTCTTTCTTATTTCACTCACCATAATGACAGCGGCAGATCTACCAAGTCTTCTGAGTACATTGAGGACATATTTGGAGAATTAAATAATCTTGAATACGTTGATATGGATGAGATCGATATTTCAAATCATAAAGAATCTGAGTTAGACGTTAAGTTGATTAATTATTCTGCAATATCGACATATATTGACTGTCCACAAAGATTTAGAATTAATTATCTTTATGGTTTTAAAGCTGAAGCAATATTTCAACAGAAAGTAGGTCTGATATATCATAATGCAATTGCAAAAGTTAATAGAAAACTAAAGAATACAAAAATTATTTCTGATGAAGATATAGACTGCTATATTGATGGCTCTTGGATTGATATTGGAAGCCAGAATGATTTATTTCGACACAAAATAAAAAAAGGATTAAAAAAATATGTTGACTATATGAGTGAAAACATGAATGAAATACTGGCCGTTGAAAAACCTCTTTCGATGTCAGTTGAGAGTATTAGAGTTAAGGGGCGGGCCGATTTACTTTATGAAAATATTAATGGAGAAATAATTCTTATAGATTTTAAGGCGAGAAAACTTGAAGCAATACTAGATACCCATGTAGATTACCAACTAAAATTTTATAGTGATGCTTTAAAAAATGACGGACATGAAATCCACAAATGCATTGCATATCCGTTAGAAGAAGATTATTTTAATTATGATAATGTAGAGATAGATATTAAAGACAATAAAGAAATTTATGGATTATTAAATGATTTTGCAAGTTGTATGAAGGAAAAGAATTTTAGAGGAACTAAAAATGATAAAGCTTTCTGCAAAAAATGCCCATATCATCCCATGTGTAATCATTACAAGGTGTTTTAGATGAGTGATAGTGATTCGTTTATCAAATTAAAAAAAGAATTGAAGACTCTATTTAGAAGTGAAGACAAGGATTTGAACTTTGGAATTTACAGGATAATGAATCAATTAAATAAAGAGATTGATGAATTCATTGATAAAGAGCTTCCAAAGATTGTTGAAGAGAAAATATTAGAATTACAAAAATACAAGACAAAAGACATTGATGCGGAGTTAGAAGAATTAAGAAAGAGTCTAGAGAAAGCGAGAATTGACCCTCTTTCTTCTCCAGCTTATAAAGAATTATTAGAGGGGAAAAAAGAAAATAGATCTATAAATGAATTGGAAGATGATGTTTATAACAATCTCGTAAGATTTTTTTCAAGATATTATCAAGATGGAGACGTTATAAGTAAATTTTATTTTAATGATCAGACTTACCTTATACCTTATGATGGGTCTGAAGTGGAGCTTTACTGGCCAACTAAAGATATGTACTTTGTTAAAACTTCTGATAATTATCAAAGATTTAGTTTTACTGATGAAAACATTAATCTTGTTTTTAAGTTAGTAGCAACTGACGAAGAAAAAGGAAATCAGAAACAAAAGGACTTGTATTTCGATATCGATAATATCGAGAAAATAGATTATGATTTTGTTGTTAGTTTCAAGAGAATTATTTCAAATGAATTAATTGATTCTTTTGGGAAGAATAAAAATGAAAAACAGAATAAATTAAACGAGAGAATTAGCCAAACAATTAAAGAAAATACTGGAATTAAAACAAATATCTTGAAAAATTTAGAAAAGTTTCAACGAAGATATACTGAAGATTACTTCATCCATAAAAATCTAAAAGAGTTCTTACAAAAACAATTAGTCTTTTTTATCAATCAAGAACTACTTAGCATAGATGCCATCTTTACCAAAAATGGAATAATAAGGGAGGATAAAAAAATTATAGCAATAGTATTCAGAGATATCTCATTAAATATTATAGAAAAACTATCTCTGCTTGAAAATCTCAAAAAAAGAATATGGGAGAAGAAAAAGTTTGTCCTTGAAAGCAACTATGTGATTACTCTAGATAAAATAGAAGAGTATTGTGGAGCAGAATTTTTAGAAAAAATAATTCCAGAGATACTTGAAAACTCTAAACAGTTATCAGAGTGGACAGAATTGTATGGAATAATAATTACTTCTAAAAACGATTTATTAGTAAAAGATCCACAACAAAAATTAACTGATACTAATATTCCTGAATGGAAAAAATTACCAGTAGACACTAAGTATTTTTCAACAGAGTTCAAATGGAAATTACTATCAAATATTTCAAATTTAGAGGATAATTTAAATGGAATCCTAATACATTCCGAAAATTGGCAGGCTTTAAATTTAATAGAAGAAAAGTATAGAGAGAAGATTAAATGTTGTTATATTGATCCACCTTATAACACTGTTGAAGAATCATTTAATTATAAAAATAACTATAAACATTCCTCTTGGGATGGCATGATTAATGATAGATTATCAAAATCATTATCTTTAATTTCTGAAAATGGAGTTAATATAGTAGCGATAGATGATGAACAATTTAGTGAGTTAAATGAAATACTAAAGACTATTTTTCCCCATCATTTAGGAACTATATGTGTAGAAAGCAATCCTAGAGGGAGGACTAGTGATGCCTATTTTGCAGTTTGTCATGAATATCTACTATATTATGAAAAAATTGAAGGCGAATCGTCAATTAGTTTACGTGATTTGTCAGAAGAAGAAATAAAAGTTTTTAACTACGAAGATGAAATATCTAAATATAGGCTTCTTCCCCTGAGAAAAAGTGGGGCTGCATCTTTCAGAAAAGATAGACCTAAACAATTCTATCCCATTTACATCAATCCAAGTACACTTAAAATATCTTTAAAGAAGGAAGAAAATTTTATAGAATTATTACCTCTTGATTCTGAAGGAAAAGAAAGAGTATGGAAAATTGGAACAATAAAATGTGCAGAATTAATTAATAAAGGAGAAGTACTTGCTAAAGTTAATACAAAAGGAGAGATTACTCTTTTACAATTTGATAGAATAAAGTCTGGAAGAAGAATTAAAACTATTTGGAAAGGTCCTGAATATGATGGATCAGCACACGGTACAATACTTCTTACTAAAATGTTTGGTCAAAATTATATTTTTTCATATCCAAAATCATTGTATTCTGTTGAAAAAGCCATAGATTGTGTTTTAGAACCTTCTGATTATGTTTTAGATTATTTTGCAGGTTCAGGGACCACAGCGCATGCTGCCATATTGTTAAATTCTAAGAAACTTGATGAGGATGTTAGAAAATATATTCTAGTTGAAATGGCAGATTATTTTAATTATGTAACTCTTTCAAGAGTTAAGAAAATATTGTATTCATTAACTTGGGATAAAGGTAAACCTAAAGAAATGGATTCCATAGGGGGATTCTTCAAATATCACGAACTAGAACAATATGAAGATGCATTAGAAAACATTCAATTTAAACAACTTAGACTTGATTCTTTTGATAATTATGGTAAATTATTACAGTACTATTTAGAAGGTGGTATTGATTCAGATAAATCCAAAAATTTCTTAGGTGTAGATACAGAAAAAGAATTTTTAGATCTAAAAATAAAAATTCTAAATAAAGATGGTACAACTAGAGATCAAAATGTTGACTTAATTGAAACATTCAATTATCTAATTGGAATAGAGATTCTACAAATGAAAAAATTATCAAATGGCCAAATAGATTACTATGTCATAACTGGCATGGTGAAAGACAATAGCACCATAATAATATGGAGAGATCCAAAAGTTGACAAAGAAAAAGATAAAGAATTTATCAACAAGTTACTTCAAGAAAAATCCTACAATGATATTTATGTAAATTCAGATTGTCTAATCAAAAATTACAAGAATATCTATGATGAAATGAGGAAAAGGCTATGGTAAAAAAGGATATTGAAACTAGCTTCAGTGCTTCTTTAGTTCTCCCAAAAATAATCGCACATACTCTCGGTTTCAACGATCAAATAGAAATAATAGATATGATAAAGGAAGATAATGGTGACTATTCTTTTACCTCCGATAAGAGTAATTATTTGGAAGAAATACAGGAATATTTTGATAAAATAAATGTTTTGGAACCTTTTAACATTCTAACTGAATCTCAACTCAAGCAATATGACCTCAACATAAAGGAATGTGTGGACATAATCACAAGTAAGAGGGACATATCCATCAAAGTTTATCAGTATGTTGCCCTACTATTTACAGAAATATATCTTGACCTTTATTTTAATGCAAAAAGTACAAAAGATTTAGATCAGTTTATTAGTTTCCTTAATAGATCTTTAGAAAAAATCAATATAGAAGCTGAGGTTCAACCATTTAAAGAAGAAGATTTAGGAAAATTATGTTTTTGGATGGCAACAGGTTCCGGCAAGACAATAATTATGCACATTAATTATCTCCAGTACTTAAACTATATTAAGAAATATTCAATTCCACTAAACAAGACAATACTTATTACTCCAAACGAAGACCTATCAGATCAGCATATTAGGGAGTTTAGAAAATCTGACATAGAAGCAATAAAAACTACCAAAGAAAATTATAAACTGAAGAAAGATTCTGTAAAAGTCATAGACATAAACAAGCTTTTTGAAAAATCACAAGTTAAAAGAATTGACTATAAATCATTTGGAGATAACAATCTTATTCTAGTTGACGAAGGTCACCGTGGTGGGTCAGGAGATAAATGGATCAAATATAGAAAAGAAATTGCAAAAGAAGGTTTTACTTTTGAATACAGCGCAACTTTTCAAGATATTAAAAATGACAAGATTTCAATAAGCGATTACAAAAAGACAATCCTATTTGATTATTCCTACAAATATTACCATGAGGATGGTTATGGCAAAGAATATTTTATCTCAAATGTAGATTTTGAAAAAGATGACGAATATCCACAAACTCTCATAATGCTTGGGAATCTAATATCTTTTTATGAACAAAAAAGATTGTTCCTTGAGAATAGAAATGAAGTAGAAAATTACCTATTAATTGAGGAACCTTTATGGATCCTTGTTGGATCAAAGGTCGTTGAAACAAATAAAGACAGACTGGATGAAGGCATTACTTCAGACATATTGAAGTTCATCCGATTTCTAAATCAACTAAAATTAGAAAAAGAAAAATATTCAGAATATATCAAAAATATATTTGAGGATAAGACTCAGCTAAAAAATAAAGGTAGTAATCAATCATTTTTCATAGATAAGTTCCCTTACGTTAGGCAGCTATTAAGAGATGAATTTAATAATAACTTTCAAATGCTTTTGGCAGATATTTTTAGATTAGTTCTTTATACTGATTATAACAATGCAGAGCTAGTTTTAGAAAATATAAAAAGTTCAGACGGAGAAATAGGTCTAAAATACAACGATTCGACAAAATACTTTGGATTAATTTATGTTGGCAAAGGCAATGATGCAAAGATAATTAACTCTGATTTTATCAAGAAAAATAATATACCTACACGAGACCAAGTTATTAAGACGTCTCTTTTTGAAACACTCAATAAAAAAGAAAGAGGGCCTCTAAACATACTTGTAGGCGCAAAGAAGTTTATAGAGGGCTGGGATAATTACAGAATTTCTTCAATGCTTTTAATGAACTTTGCAAAAAGCAAAGGAGTTTCGGCAATTCAGCTTTTTGGGAGGGGCGTAAGATTGCATGGAACTCAAAACTCAATGAAGAGAAGTTCATTTACTAATCCTCACACAGAGCGTTCAGAATTAAGAAAAAATCTAGAGCTTCTAGAAACACTAAATGTTTTTGGTATAAATGCTAGTTACATGGAAGAGTTTAGAAACGAGTTAATGGAAGATATAGACTTTTACATTGAGAGAGAAATACTTGTAGAAAAAGATCCCAAGCATATCATAAAGCACGATTTAAAATGCATAAAAAAGGAAGTCAACACTGAAGAAAGTTTTAGGACAAGTAAAATTGTTGTCTTGAGCACTTTCCCTTCCGTGTCTATAGATATTGACAACTACTTGTCTGTTCTAAAATCAAAAGAAAAAGAAGAACAAGTAATTGTAAATAAAATCTACAAAAATGTACTAATAAATGAAGAATTCTTTGAGTTGGTACGATGGGAAAATATTATCTCAGAATTAAGACGACTTAAGAGAATTAAAGATTATAGAAACCTTGATCTCCCGGATGTTGACACAATAAAAGACATATTGATAAATAAGATTGAAATTGACATAAGAGGCGATGAAAAATCATTTAAGCAAATAAAAGACTGGAAGATTTTGAGAGATAATCTTGAAAGAATCTATATTGAAATTCTAACAAAATTTATTAATAAAAACTATTCAGTTGAATTCAAAAAACACTATTCTAAAAATTTAAGATTAGTTGATCTAAAAGAAGAAATGTCTAAAAATAATGATGATGATTCTATTGTTCCGTCTTCATTCAAAATAAAAATATATGTCGACTCTCAAAGGAAGTTAAAAGAGTCAAAATCAAAAAGGCTCATGGAGATATTTTTAGAAAGTGATAAAATACTTGATATTAGAGAATTAGACGATATTTTGACTAAAAATCTAATCCAAAAAGATGGCTTCTACATGGATTTTGATAGGCATATTTATTTTCCTCTTATAATTGCTTCAAAAGAAGAAGGAGTTTATACTGTAACTCCTCCAGGTATGAACGAAGGAGAAAAAAAGTTTTTAGAACATTTGAAGCTATTTTTAGATAAGAATACTATTAAAGATTATGAAGTCATAGTTCTAAGAAATCACGAGAATACTGGATACGGGTATTATCTTGAAACAAAGACATACTATCCAGATTTTATCATGTGGGCAGTTAAAGAGAATGAACAAATAATAACTTTTCTTGATCCAAAAGGTCTTGGGCATCCAGATTATGAAAAAATTGATTTTAATAAAGAAGTTAATAAGATTGAAAATGATATTAGACAAAAGAATCCAGACCAAAATATAATATTACATTCTTTTATAGTTACAGAAACTCCAAAGAAAATAATGGTGCCAGATCTAGTTAATAATAGCGATGCATATAATATTTATTTTATGTATGAGGCAGGATACTTAGAAAAAATATTTAAAAAGATTGGTATAGAATTTACTAAGAAATAAAATATTTTTTATTATTAAGATGAATATAACTTTAGAATTTCTTCTTTTAGATCTTCATGTCTCTTTTTGAGATTATTCAGATTCCATACAGGATATTCATCTATCTCTCTAGTTATTATGAAATCTGTCATTTTCTCGTTTGCCCTGAAATAAGCATCCTTTTTCTTTTGAAATTCAAAGTTTCTTGCTTTAGAATTTTTTCTCCCACTTAATAAAACTAAATTCCCCAATTTATTTGTCCATTCGTTTCTCTCATCACCAGTAAATAGTTCTTTCCATCCACTGTTATCTGGATTCTGAGGCAAGATGTGCTCAACAGATATAATGCCATTATATTCTTTATTTATATTTCCCAATTCAGATTTTTCTATGTCTAATCGTAAAAGAATATATTTAGCAAATTTTCCACCAAATTTAAAATAAAATTGTGGGTCATCCAAAATAGAAAGTCCATTAATAATAGCGTTCTTGTCTAAAAAATCTATGAATATAGCATCCTTACCTTTTTTATCATCTTCTTTGAAAGATAAAATTTGTGCTATCACTTCTTCAGGGGAATTTGATCTATCAATTAATTTGATAATTCTGTTCAAACTTGTTATTCTTTCAGTATAAGTAAATTTTGATGCCCACTCCACAATTACTTTCTTCTCTAGTTGTAATAAGAATGGAAGAATTTTATCTTCATCTTTGTACTTGTGGTAAAATAATAATAGAGGAGGGATCCAATCTGCAAAAGGAATATATATGTTCATAAGATTGATTAAAGTTCTATACTTGTTTTTTTCTTCTTTAGAGTTTGTTTCTATTTTACCTTCAAGAATTTTTTCATTGTAAACATCAGATATATTATTAAGATATGAAATGAACTCTGGCCCTTTATTCAATAATTTTTCCTTGAATATTTTGTTTTCGTATTCCTCATAAATACTTATTTTTGCTTTTTCCTTAGTCTTTATTGTTCTAATAAAGGCTATTACTTTTTCTAATTCTTCTCGACCTATACTTTCTTCTATATTTCGCCACATTTTTGCATATCGGGTTCGTTCTGTCTGATCGAGAATAACTCCTAAATTTTGGCTTTTCAAAAGATCAGATGCAGTTAGAGATTCACCTCTAGCATTAATGACATTAAATAATCTTATGGCAGAAACAAGTGAGCCAGTTTTAATATAAACAAAGTTAGTATTTTGTAACAAGTAACTAACAAAATCTTCTATGTTGTTGCTTTTCTCTACTTTCTCTCGGAAAATAGTAATAGCCTCATAAAGATGGTAGGTAGGATCATCTTCATCCGCATACTTAATGGATTTCTTTTCAAATAGTTCACAAAATTTGTTAGTTCCATTTTCTTTGTAGACATATTCCATAAATAAATCGTTAAGCTCTTCCCAAGGGGTTAGTCTATATTTGGCCTTTAATCCTTTAAACTTATCTTCTTTCTGATATAAAGAATTACTTAAACTCTCTTTTAAATACACATTATTTGTTTTATCCCGTATAACTGACATTAAAATAATAATTGAAGTTATTCGCTGCTGACCATCAACTATTTCATATTCATTTTTTGAGTCTAGTTGTTGTAGAATTATAGATCCCAAAAAATACTGTTCTTCTTTTGATTCCATTGCATCAGTAATATCTTCAAATAACTGTTCAAAATTGTCTTTTGACCATCTAAATGTTCTTTGGTATAGGGGCATTTGAAATACATAATTCTCAGAAAAAAGATTTGCCAATAATATTTCTTCTGCTTTAATTTTACTATCTTTACTATCTACCATAAATAAAACCTTTTATTAATAATTTATACCTTGTATAAAAATAATTAATATTTAAACATATTGAATTATTCTTAATTTGATTAATAAACTTGTATATACCCCCCCTCACAAAGCCTTTTAAATATTTTTTAAGCACTAATAACTACTACTAGGTGTAATCACTATGAGAGAAAGAATACTTGTCACATCCGCTCTTCCCTATGCAAATGGGCCCCTCCATGTAGGCCATATAGCTGGGGCATACCTTCCGGCAGATACCTATGTCAGGTTTAAGAGGCTAGAAGGGGCGGATATCGTATATGTAGGTGGAACAGACGAACATGGAACAGCAATAGAAATAAAGGCTCTAAAGGATGGCATCACACCAAAAGAGCTTGTTGACTTTTACTATGAGGATATGAAGACTGATTTTAAAAATCTCGGCATATCCTATGATAACTTCTCAAGGACTTCTCTTCCCATCCACCATAAGACGTCTCAAGACTTCTTCTTAACCCTTTTAAAAAACGGCCATATTGAGAGAAAGGTTGTAACTCAAGCGTACTGTCCTAAGTGCAGCATGTTCTTAGCAGACAGATATGTCGAAGGGACTTGCCCAGCATGCTCTGCACCTGACCAAAAAGGCAACCAGTGCGAGGTCTGCGGAAAAGTCTTGGAACCTATCGAGCTTGTAAACCCAAAGTGCATTACATGTGGCGCAACGCCAGAAGTAAAGGACACGTTCCAGTGGTTCATAAAGCTTGGCGATTTCCAGGATGAGCTTGAAGTCTGGATGAAGTCAAACAAGCACTGGAGGCCAAATGTAGTTAATTTCTGTCTCAACTGGATAAAGGAAGGGCTCCAGGATAGGGCAATCACCCGAGACCTAAAGTGGGGGATCCCTGTGCCCTTAGAAGAAGGGAAGGACAAAGTCTTGTACGTCTGGTTTGAGGCCGTAATAGGTTACGTCTCATCCACAAAGGAGTGGGCAGAAAAGCAGGGCAAACCAGATGCCTGGAAGGATTATTGGTTAGATGCAAAAATAGTCCACTTTATAGGAAAGGATAACATTCCGTTCCATGCGATCATGTGGCCGGCGTTCTTGCTTGGCTACGGCGAGTATGAAGCGAGGAAATGGAAACTACCCTATGACGTCCCGGCAAATGAGTATCTCAATATCGGAGGCAAGAAGACATCAACCTCCCGGAACTGGGCCATATGGCTTGGCGATTTCCTAAAGGATTTCCCGCCAGATTACTTGAGATATTACCTAACATCTGTTGCGCCTGAATCAAGGGATTCAGACTTCCTCTGGGAGGATTTCCAGAAGAGGATTAACGATGAGCTAAATGATATCATAGGCAACTTTGTCCATAGGTCCATCACATTTGCTTACAATAACTTTGATGGCAAGATTCCCCAAATGGATGAATCTCTTTTAGATGATGACGATAGAGAGGCAATAAGGTCCATAGAGGAGATCGGAAAGAAGGTGGGGGACCTAATAACAGTATTCAAGATGAAGGATGCGATGAAAGAGGTCGTCTCATTTGCAAAGAGCTGCAACAGGTACTTTGATAAAAAGGAGCCTTGGAAGCAAGTCAAGACCGATAAAGTGAGGGCAGCAAATACAATCTACATATCACTAGAGCTTGCTAAGACTCTATCAATGGTGCTAAACCCGTTCCTGCCGTTCTCAACAGAAAAGATGCTAAAGGAAATAGGCATCAATAAGTTTTCTTGGGAGGACAGCGGAAAGCTACTTTTAAAGCAGGGTAAGCCCCTAGGAAAGCCAGAGCCAGTGTTCTCCAAAGTCCCTGATGAGGAGATAAAGCGCCAGGTCACAAAATTAGAAAATCCAGCCCCAATGAAGAAAACTTTGGTAAAGAAGGAAACACCTATGATACCATTTGATGAGTTTGCAAAGCTTGATATTAGAACTGGAAAGATCATCTCTGTTGAAGACCACCCGAAGGCGGATAAGCTCTATGTCATGAAGATTGATGTCGGCGAAGAAAGAACAATTGTCGCAGGCATAAAGAGCTACTATAAGAAGGAAGAATTAATCGGAAAGAAGATAGTGGCTATATGCAACTTAGAGCCAGCAACAATCCGCGGTGTAAAGAGTGAAGCGATGCTTCTAGCCGCTGACGATGGAAAGCTTGTATCACTTTTAGCAGCTGACAGGGAAATGAAAACTGGTGCAAAGATTAGATAAATTTATTTTTTTATTCTCTTTTCTTAAAATTTTGATAATCAAAACCAATACGTTTAAATATATTCAATTCTTTCCATTTTTAATAATTTTATTGGTGATTTTTCATGAATAAAATAAAATCTATAATAATAATGTCAATACTTTTAGTAAGTATTTTTATTGTATTAAGTCCAGTTTCTGCAGCAACTTATAATGTCTATCCTGGAGATGATATAGAAGCAATAATTGAAGGGGCATCGGCTGGGGACACGATTTACATCCACGCTGGAACACATTATCCTAAAGGCACAATAAGCATGCCAGCAGACCACATTACAATTATCGGTGATGATCCATTTACAACTATACTAGATGGAACTGGGCGTGGAGATGTCATAACGACAAATCAACACAATTATATGGTAGTCAGAAATCTAACAATACAAAATGCCTATGATGACGCAATAGAAGTCCAAAACTATTGCGAAGTTACAAACTGCATTATCAAAAACTGTGACGACGGGATTGTATACGATACAGAAGGCCACCATAACACTATCAAAAACTGCATAGTTTCTGATTGTAGAGGCGATGGTATCCAAGTCTACGACTATAACACTATCGAAAATTGTATATCTTTTGGAAACGGCGGAGATGGTTTTGGTATGGGTAATAATTCCACATTAAAGAACTGTCTATCATATGGTAATGGTGACGATGGATTTCAGGATTTTAATGACTGTATATACATCAACTGCACAGCTGCAAATAATGATGGCGATGGATTCTATAGTATTAGTGGCGGATCTAAATACGAAAACTGTATATCCGTTGGAAATACTGAATATGGATTTAATCCAAACCTTAATGGGTCTTTCGAAATAATATACTCAAATGCGTGGGGCAATGGCGATGAGGATTATTACGCTCAAGATCCAGACATAGGCTCTATATCAGTTGACCCAAAGTTTGTCGATGGAATAAATTCATTCTACCTTTCGCCTGGAAGTCCATGTGTTGACTCTGGTTCTGATACATCAGCTGCACTTGGGCTATATGAAGGATTTACAACTAGAACTGATGGCAAATGGGACACTGGAACAGTTGACATGGGATTCCACTACTCTTCTAGTAGAGGTCCACCATCAAGCCTACCAATGGACAGGATAATGAAGATACTCAAAGAAAATCAACAGGATTAATTACTCTCTTTTTCTCTTTTTTTTATTTTCTTATTAAAAATTTCAATCGTAGACATCTTCCCTGTGTCTAAACCTTAGAAGGAATATCTTGTCATCAATTAGCGCATATACTAATCTATATGGGGGAACATAAACAGATCTTTCACCTTTTAGATTGTATCGGAGAGGTTTTCCAATCTCGGGATTCTTTATAATCTTCTCAACTTGTTTTACCAATCTCTTCTTTAGGGCGTTGTCGCGGACCTTTTTGACATCCTCTTCAAATTCCTTAGAATAGACTACCCTTACCATTTCTTCATTTCCTCTAAGAGCTCTCTTCCTTCCATCTCTTTGTAGTCGCCCCTATCTATACTGTCCCAAGCCTCCTTTATTCTCTTGAGGAGTATCTTCTCCTCTTCAGTTATTTTTGGATTGACCTTTTTTAAGATGATGAAGTTCTCTTCAGAAACGGCGGCCAATAGATCCC
>Ga0116144_10002403_pt1 | contig 20278 bp, 22 predicted proteins | sample AD_UKC035_MetaG_FD_89746 | JGI IMG/M metagenome (GOLD analysis project Ga0116144, IMG submission 89746) | Active sludge microbial communities of municipal wastewater-treating anaerobic digesters from USA - AD_UKC035_MetaG | ecosystem: Engineered > Bioreactor > Anaerobic > Digestate | place: USA...
AGAGTTCATTAAAAGCTTTATGGCAGATCGTGGTTATTGCAGCGCCAAAATAAAAAGTTCCCGGACCAGCTTCATTGCTGGCCCGGGAACCTGTTATTGATTATTACTTTGTTACCGGGTTACCAAGCGGCATTACAGTGCGGCCATAAACCTCGTTGAGAACCTGAGCCATACCTGTATATATCGCCGACGCACCGCAGATGATGCCCTCGTAACCGGTCAGGTGCTTGAAAGTTGCATCTCCGGTCGCATCACCAATGGCGAGCATAAAAAACAGCACAGTGAGTGAACCAAAGACGAACTGCAGCGCCCGCGACATTTTCAGGGTGCCAATGAACATAAGCAGGGTGAAGATCCCCCACATGCTGAGATAGCAGATCATGGCGTTATTAGAAGTGCTTTCTACCAGACCAAGTTTTGGCATAACCAGAAGACCAACCAGGGTCAGCCAGAAAAAGCCGTATGAACCAAAAGCAGTCATGCCAAAGGTGTTGTTTTTTTTCCATTCAAGTACGCCAACGATTACCTGAGCCATGCCACCATAAAAAATACCCATGGCAAGGATCATTGAATTGAGCTCATAAAAGCCAGCGTTATGGATATTGAGCAGAACGGTGGTCATGCCAAAGGCAAGAAGGCCAAGTGGGGCGGGATTGGCGGTCATGTCGGAAGCCGGGCTGGCTGAACTCATTGAAAACTCCTGTGACTGATAGGTTTGATTATGCTTTGAAAAAGGCAGGGCAGGATTTTACAACAGTGTACCGGCATTGGCAAGTGAAACGATTAACAAACTTTTGCGGGTTTGTTCTGGCTGAAAATTTATGACATAATCATATCCGCCGACAGTCAGATATTTCTGATGCCAGCCGCTGTTCTACTATTACGCATGAGCTGATGAAATAACTGAATCTGACGTGGCAAAGGCTTAAATAGACCTGTTTTACACACCTTCAAGGAGTTTTGATCATGCAGCATTTTGAATTTCCGCGACAATCGCTTGGTTTTTTCCCGACCCCGCTGCATGAGCTGAAAAACCTGTCTAACGCCCTTGGCGGGCCGCGCCTGTTTATCAAACGCGACGACCTGACCGGCCTGGCACTTGGCGGCAACAAAACCCGCAAACTTGAATATCTCGTCGGCGCGGCTGTTGCCAAAGGGGCTGACACACTTATAACAGCCGGAGCCATTCAATCGAATCACTGTCGCCAGACAGCTGCGGCCGCGGCAAAAATGGGCATGGCCTGTCATCTGGTTCTGGGCGGGTCAGCACCATCGACCGCCAACGGCAATCTACTGCTCGACAGACTGCTCGACGCGACGATTCACTGGGCCGGTGAGCACCGCAAGGGCGAAGATATTCCGCGCATCGCCGAAGAATTGCGCGCGGCCGGCCAGCGGCCGTTCATTGTGCCATACGGCGGCTCGAACGAAATCGGCGCCCTCGGGTTTATCGAAGGGTTGCGTGAGCTGCAAGAGCAGTCTGCAGCAATGCATTTAGACTTTGACCACATCGTATTTGCATCGAGCTCTGGCGGCACACACGCCGGTCTGATGATCGGTCGCGAGCTGCTTAAAATGCCCTGTCGGCTCACCGGTATCGCCATAGACAAGGTCGGAAGCACCGACAAATCCTTCAGGCAGCAGATAATCGAGCTGGCGAATTCCGCTGGTCAAATGCTGCGGCTCGATCATCATTTCAGCGAAGCCGATCTGAATCTGAACGAAGACTTTACCGGCGCTGGTTACGCCGTCATCGGCGAAGCCGAACGCGAAGCTATCAATCTTTGTGCCCGACACGAAGGTATTCTCGTTGACCCGGTCTACACCGGCCGCGCTTTTGCCGGCATGATCGGCCTGATCCGCAACGGCAGCTTCAAAAAGCACGAAAAGGTGCTTTTCTGGCATACCGGTGGTTCACCGGCGCTGTTTGCTTATGCCGATGCCCTGCAAACAAAATAGAGCGACCAACAGCCTGCCAGATTAAGATTAAAAGCCTCTGGTTGCCTTTACTTAAAAAAATTGTATTTTTGCCACACAGTGATCAATAAACGATGAATTTTTCATATTTTCCTGACGGACTTAACCATTTTCTCTGCGGCCTGCTGTTTCTGGGGATTTTCTTCAGACTCAGATGCCGCCGTGAAGATTTTACGCCGCTGCTGGTGCTGGGTCTGCTGGCCGGCAGTTCGGCGCTGTTCTTTTTGCCCGCAAAGCTGCCGCTTTTATCGAAAGCGGGAAACTATTATTACCAGTTTCTGCATTATCCCATCTCAGACTGGGACATTCTGCTGCTCGGCGGCCGCTGGCACCGGTTTTTTCTAACCCATTCGGTTTTCATACCCCTGTTTTTGAGCCCGGCAGCGCGCAACCGGCGCGCCGCTCTGTTTCTTCTCGGCCTGACTCTTGGCATCGCCAGCCACCTCGCCTGGGATGCCTGCGCAAGCCCCAATCCGCTGATCGTATTTTACCCGCACTACCTCTTCATGCGCAGCCTCGTCGCAAAAATCTGGCTCGGCCTCAACACCCTCGCTCTCCTTTTCCTCGCCGCCATCTACGCCCGCCTTGCTGAAAAAAAGTGAAGAATTCAATTAGCTGACGCCAACTGTCAGCATCTCAATTCTTGGTTTCAGTCTGTTTAAAGAATCGGGCCGGGTTTAGGAAATTTTTGACTTCCGTAACGTTGACGAAGCCATGCATATCGGTATTCATTACTTTGTGCCAATAAAAGACTTGATTTAACGCCGGCCGGCATGCTAAAAATGCTTATAGCGCCGGAGTAGCTCAGGGGTAGAGCAACGCCCTCGTAATGCGTAGGTCGCGGGTCCGATTCCCGCCTTCGGCTGTGTAGAACAATTTAACAGGGTTTAATCAAAATACCTTCTGCCGCGAAAAGACAACAGCAGGCGCATAATAAGCGCCTGCTGTTGTCTTGACTGCAAATTTGACCGGCGTATACTGAATAGGTTGCGGCCGTTGCATCTGAGCATGTCTAAAATGGTCGAACGATTCCGGGCAAGGAACGATAATGAATGACAAAACTGATACAGAACGGCAGCGAATACCTTGAGCAGAAGATCTATCAGGTGCGCGGTCAGAAAGTCATGCTTGATTCTGACCTGGCAGAGTTATACGGAGTTGAAACCTCAGCACTGAACAGACAGGTTAAGCGCAATATTGAGCGCTTCCCGTCTGATTTTATGATGAAGCTTACTGAGAGCGAGTTTCAGAACTTGATATGCCAAATTGGCACATCAAGTAACGGGCACGGTGGACGACGAAAACTGCCCTATGTATTTACCGAATTAGGCGTTTCAATGCTTTCCAGCGTTCTTAAAAGCGAGAGAGCTATCAAGATCAACATTGAGATTATGAGAGCGTTTGTAAAGATGAGAGCTATTACAGCGATTCATGGCGAGTTCAGCATGAGACTGTCAGAGCTTGAAAAAACCGTTAAGACACAGGGTGGCAGCATCGATTTTATTCTTGACCTAATCGACCGGGAACTAAAAAAGAAGAGAATTGGCTTCAAGCCTGGCAAAGAAAAATAAGTAAGTGCTGCTATGATCGGCAGGCAGTTAGTTTTTAAAGCGGCGTCCGGTGCGATTCTTGCCGATATTATGATAGGATTTGATCATCTTAGGCGTATTTTTTTCTTTATACAGAATTTTTAAATTGGGGTAACTTTCTGGGGTAACTAATTTTTTACAATCGAAGAAGTAAACATTCTAAGGTCGCAATTTGTGACCTTACCGACTGGCAGCCACTTTCGATACAAACCGAGAGTTTTTACAAAACACGGCATATTGATGCTTTCAAGCAAAATTATTTAAGAGGCAGATAGCCGTAACCGCGGCCAGACATGGCGAAACAAGCAAACAGGTAATTACCAGGAAAAAGCAAACGTGCCTGCTGCTATCAGCAGAGTTACAGTGATGCCGATCGCGTAATTGCGCGCTTTTTCGCCGAGTTCTTCAAGAATGGTTTCTTCGGTTCGGATTGAAAGCAGGGAAGTTGTATTCGCATCTTTTGGGGCGCAGATACATGGCCCGTTTGCGTCGAAAACGAGCTCGCCGAGCAAATAAACCCTGCGGTCGGGCGCGAGAATCTGCTCTTCTCTGACAGTATCAGAAGAGCTTTTTCTCACCATTTTCGGCCCGAACAGCTCGTCTTCTTCGGGGTTGATAATTGAAGTGTCACCGCCAACTACCCGGTGCCCGTAGATCTTAAGCCCTTTGGGGTCAACGGCGATCCTGCCGGAACCGTCGTCGATAAAAAAACACGCTTCACTCCTGAATTCTTCTATCGTCAGATAACCATATTGCGGCTGCTTATTCCGGGTAATCTGCCGCGAAGCTTTTTCTATACGATCCTGCCTGATGGCATGGTAAAAAACACATTCCCGGCCTGAATAGGGTGCATTGAATAAAGGGCAGGCCGCCACCAGCTTGCCTTTAACTTCGACCATCCGTTGCTCTCTCGGGCCATCGAGTAAAGAAGCTATTCTGGCAGTCGGTGTAACGGTAATTGCCCTGGCACGCCGCAAAACCACGGCCCTTTTCCAGTAAAGCATGCCGGCCAGCAGCAGGAAAACCCAGGCAAGCCCCACAAATTCGGGATTTCTCAGATCAACCACCCCTCTCCAGCAAATTCACACCAAGTATAACAGAGGCGCCAGCTCCTGACCATGCGATTTTTGTGGCATTCCCTATCAGATCTGCATCACCAGGTTTTTTGTTATTCCCATATTTGCAGCCAAAACGCAGGTAGCTGGTGGCAGAAATCTTATGAATAGCGACTTAGCTCCGCGATTGCTCAATAAATCTGAACAAGCGCGGAGGTCTAAGCCGTCACAGATAAGGTTTCCGCTTCTGCGTGAAAATCGGCATCTATCGATCAGGCAGCGGAGTCGGTCCAGTATTCGCGCGGCACCGGGTTCGCCCCTTCCCAGATAATCTGCCTGAAATGAACCGGATCGGTGTTGCCCTCGGTATTGATGAAGAGTATCTGCGAGTCGTGATTGATTTTGAGGAAGTCGCGCAGCTCGCCCACGCAGTTTTCGCGCAGAATAGAAACGAGTGCGCCAAGCGTGACTGCACCGGATTCACCAGACACGATGAACGGATCGCCGGCGAGGGGAGTTGCGTAAATACGCATGCCCTTTGCCGCAACGTAGTCAGGGCAGGTCACAAAGCAGCAGGCTGCCTGCCTGAGAATTTCCCAGGCTACCGGGCTTGGCTCACCGCAGGCGAGACCGGCCATGATGGTATCGAGCTTTCCGTCGATGGTATGAGGTTTTCCGTCGCCAGCCTCGATCGACCGGAAAAGGCAGTCGGCGGTTTCAGGCTCAACGACCACGCACCGGGGCGCATCACCGGGAAACAGCGCATGATAGTAACCGATTACCGCTGCCGCCAGAGCTCCGACGCCGGCCTGCACGAAAACATGCGTCGGGCGGGTTATGCCCTGACCCGAAAACTGTTCCTGAATTTCGGCCATCATTGTTGTGTAGCCCTGCATGATCCAGGTCGGAATCTCGGTATATCCATCCCATGAAGTGTCAGAAATAACCGCCCAGCCGTTCTTTTCGGCATCGACAACTATCTGGCGCACCGCGTCGTCGTAGTTGCCGGCAATAATCTTAACGGTGGCGCCATAACCACGAATCGCTTCAATTCTCGGCCTTGAAGTTTCGGCATGCACATAGACAACGCAGTCGTGACCCAGCTTTTCGGCAGCCCAGGCGATACCGCGGCCGTGATTGCCGTCGGTGGCGGTGGCAAAGGTGATTTTTCCGAGCTTCTGACGCACCTCGGTCGAGGTGAGTTCGGCGTAAGTCAGTTCTTCGTCGGCATTCAGCAGACTTTTGATGTATTTATAAACCGCGTATGAACCGCCAAGAACCTTGAACGAGTTCAGCTGCAGCCTTTCGGACTCATCTTTGACCCAGATACCGCCGACGCCGAACATCTGCGCCAGCTGCGGCAGAGCCAGCAAAGGCGACATCTTGAAGCCGGGAATCTGGCGATGGAAACGCCGGGCTTTGCGCGCGACTTCAGGCGAAAACAGTTTCTGGCAAAGCGTCAGGTCTGGGTTTTTGTGCTGGTTGAAGAGCCATTTCAGGTCAGGTCTGGTGTTGTTCATGACTGGTCTCCATTTCTATTTATGATAAAAACGTCATTTACAGATTAATTAAAGAACTCAGACTGTTACCATTGTGGCTGGTTGCCAATGCGATTGCCGATGACTTCGCTCGTTTCGTTGACGACAAGAAAGGCGCCCGGATCTTCGCGAAGCACGACTTCCTTGAGTTGATGCAGTTCCCGCCGTGAAACCACCGTATAGATCATGTTCACCGGCTGCTGCGAAAAACCGCCACTGGCCGCAATCAAAGTGGTGCCGCGCTGCATTTCATCGAGAATGGCGCCGTTGATTTCCTGCCAGCGCTCAGATACGATCGTGACCGCCTTGCGCTGTGACAGACCGTAGATAACGAGATCGACCATTCGCGACGACACGAACATGAACACCAGCGTGAAAAGCGCCTCGTCTATACTGAAAAAGACCACGACACAGGCCAGCACGATGATATTGAAAGTCAGCAGCGTCGTGCCAAGCTTGATTCCGAAGCGGCTGGCGAGCAGAACCGAAAGAATATCAGTGCCACCGGCCGAACCCCGCGACCGCAAAATCATTCCGGAACCGACACCGTTGATCAGGCCTGCGAGAATCGCCGAAAGCATCATATCGTTAACGGCAATGCGAAAGTCGATCAGCCCGATAGCAAACGTGTAAAAGGCGGTGCCGGCAAACGAAAGCATGAAAAAATGACCGCCGAGCAGTCGGTAACCAAAAATGAACAGCGGAATATTGAACGCGAAATACAACCCGGACACCGGTAAAGACGGAACCAGGCGGTTGATGAGCAGCGTAACGCCAGTCAAACCGCCAGACAGAAACTGCTTCGGCACAAGAATGCCATTAACAGCCAAGGCACAGATACATGATCCAAGCAGCAGCAATACGAGACTTTTAACAGTCGAACGAAAATCCTTCTTTTTCATCTGAAAAACCTTTCAGTGATCCGGGCGCAGCAAAACGCCGGGCGTGATGGGGAAAAGGCCGCCAGATTCTGCAGCCAGTTCGTAAACAGGAGCGACCGCCGCACATGGGCGTCAAACTCCTCAAAATAAGAGTGTGATAATCAGGTCTGCACCACGGGGGCTCGAACTGTACCGGAAACAAAGCTTTGACCCTGGGCAGAACCTCAAGCATGGTCATATGCAGAGCAATTGCGGCACATTTCCCGGGCAGATCAGAATAAAAGGCTTTCTGGCTGAGGCTCAAGCGCCCAGCCGGAGCATTTCTGGCGGCAAACATGGCATTTTCCTGTTATCGATGATAAAAAAACAGTGACAGAAAAAGGTCACACTCTAAACGTAGCCAATTTTCAGAAATAAAGCAAGCCCGGTCGCGCTAGCTTCAAATGCTCACTTCAGACTCACCAGCCCTGGCCTTTTTTTCCGACACGATAGGTGATTCGAGGCTGCTCACCCACATATTCAAGAACCAGCCTGGGCAGTTTAATATTCGGCTCGACAAATTCTCTGCCGACAAAACTGCTGATTGTACGGGCAGTTTCGACGTAGTGTCTGAACCTGTCTTCTCTGAAGTAAAGCGTGACCGGTTTAATTACGCCCGCTTGGGAAACAATAACAATAGCAAACTCCCAATACGAGCCGTATTTATCTTTTCTCCACTTGCCACTCAGGCCGATACCGGCCAACTGATCGAACGAAAATCGGAAATCTTCTTTGATATATGTGCCACAGCGGGTTTCCTGCCAGACTTCCCGGATTTTGCGGTCAAAGAAAACTCTGTCGGTAAAATAATACTGCGCAATCGCCGTCAAAATCAGCGCAATCACAAGAAAGAGAATACCAAGCGGCACCCCGTATGTGCTCAAAACGCCTTCGTTGAACATCGACATCAGAAAACAATATCCCCCCGGAAGCAAAAGCAGCAACGGCAAAAAGCCCAGAAAAGACCGGTTTGCCCCGAAATCGATGACCAGTCTCTCGTTGGCCTCGTCCTGCCCGAATTTTATTTCAGGATAAATCTGCATAACTCATCCTCTCCTGCCAGCAAACACTATTTGCCATCACAAAATTATGGCGAAAAAAACATTTTATCACAATGCAAATGCTCAAAAGTGCCAGAAAATAGCCCCATAAAACTGAAAACCGCAGTCGATATTCCCGTCTCCCCGGTACAACTTTTCAGAAATTGAAAAATTATTAAAGACCTGCAATTTTTTTCCCTTTTCTGTTTTTCATTTGATTTATCTGTAGAAGCAGCGCACAAGATTATCTGCTTCTGAATTTAAATCAGGGAGCAACCCATGAAAACCTATTCAATGCTCAACGATCTTGCATTTCAGTGGATATTCAACCAGCCCGGGCACGAAAAAATTCTTCGCAGTCTGCTGAATGCGCTTCTGCATCTTGAAGGCTCAGACCGTATCGTCGAGATTCATTATCTCAACCCGTTTAACCCGGCACGTTTCACCGACAGCAGAAAAAGCGTCGTCGACATTAAGGTAAAAGACGAAAAAAATAACTGGTATGAAATCGAAGCGCAGGTCTGGCAGCGCAAAGGCTACATTCAGCGCACCGCCTTTTATGTGGCTGGCCTGTATGCGGCTCAGGCAAAAAAGGGCGAAGAATTCAGTAAACTGACGCCGGCTATAAGTATTTCGATTCTTGGCTTCAATCTGTTTAAAGAATCGGGCCGGGTTCAGGAAATCTTTGACTTCCGAAACGAAGACAATTCTCTGACTCTGCCACCGACAATGTCGCTACACTACATTGACCTGACGAGGTTCAATCGTAAAAAGCCGCACGAGCTGCAGAGTCCGTTCGAAAAGTGGCTGCATCTGATGAAGTTTTCCAAGGCCTATGCTAGAATGAAGATAGACCTGACCAAAGTGTTTCCAGACGAGGAGGAAATGGCCATGGCACTTACTGAACACACAAAACTGCACGCTGACGAAGCCATGCGCATCCGCATGGAGGACCGCGAGCGCGCCAGAATCGACGAGATACTTCTGCGCAACGCTTACTTACAAGAAGGCCGCGCCGAAGGCAAAGCTGAAGGCAAGGCCGAAGGTAAGATTGAGGGCAAGATTGAGGGCAAAGCTGAAGGCAGAACTGAAAAAGCCAAAGAAATTGCCAGAGCTCTTAAAAGTGAAGGAATGAACGATGAATTCATCGTTAAAATAACCGGCCTGTCGCCAGAAGAGCTTAAAACTTGTCTCAAAGCATGCTGACACAGAATTTTCCCTAAAAACAAAAGCGCACCCAAAGGGATTCGAAAGGTTTTCTTTTGCCAACGGCAATTTAAACAATCTCTTATTTGTTTTTGCACACAAAACGACAAAGTCTTAGGCAAATTTTTCTAGTGATTCTCGGACTTCTTCCCAGACTGAGTTTAAATCACCTATTAACGGCTTCAACTCATTCCAGTTCAGAAAGAAGGAATATGAATGTCTGTAAAAGTGGCGGAAACCTAGATAAATAACCAGTTTTTCTCTTGTAGCTTCAGAGAGAACAGCATTTCTTGAAGTCGTTTTATTAGAAATCTGAATTAACAAGTCTTTGTGCCAGCTAAAGCCTTGCGGCATATTCCCGTCAACTTCTTTTGCAATAACCGAGAAAATGTTTTCAAGTCCGTTATAAAAAGAATGTAATACAGAACCCAATGCAGCTATTTCAATATTGTCAGGCTCATTTTGCCAACATTTTTTAAGTAATTCCGAATAAGTTTCAATCAGCCTGGCTATCTGTTCTATTTCAAATTGAATCTTCAGTTTGGTTTTTTCAGGCAACATGAAGCAGCTGCCCATTATTTAAAAGATGCTTAGAGAAAGTATCTTCATGATCCAGATTAACCAAATCAACCCTGCAATCAAGCTCCAGCATGAGCTTGCCGAGCAATTCAAAAAAACGACCGGGCGGGCAACCCTTAATAGCAATATCAATATCAGAGCTTTCATTATCACTGCCCTCTGCAACTGAACCGAAAAGAAAAACCTCTTTGCAGCCAGCACTTTTTAAAAGTATCGCTGCCTTTTCAACTCTCTTTTTCATTTTTTCGGTCATACGCAACTCCGATAAAGCCTTATATCAGATTATAACATTTTGTCTTTTTTATTCAACGGTGCATCGTCCTAAAAAGAACGACGCACCCAAAGGGATTCGAAATTGTTTTCTGTTCTGAAGCAAGCTTCATACGCTCATTACACGACTTAGTACACATGGCTACGGCCTCTATTCAATATTTGCTGTCATTTTAGCGTATCATAAGCATAGCTAGAACAGCACTTTCAACTCCATAATCAACATTGCTTAGCAGTGCAAACGTCAGACACTGTAGCGAAACTATATCCAATAAATTGAAGGTTCGGGTTGCTGTCGTTTCTTTTTCGGCTTTGGTTCTCGAAAGTCTTCCGTTACAAGAACTTCATCATTACATTTGAAAATGTCTCTGAGTATAAAGCTTTTATCAACAAATCCGTCTTTCCAACGAAAGGCTATTTTCATAGTAGCTTCAAGCAGAGCCTCAAAATTATTTTTGTGTATTGTGAATTCTAATGAGACAGGTGAAAATGTTTTGCCACCGAAAAGAGAGGTCATATCGAATTGTAGGCTGTTTTCTGCATGAGAAAATACTGGCTTCACATTTTGTTGTTGAATAACTCGACAGTTCAAAGCAGTCGGCGGCATCTTTACTTCAAACAACGCAGGCTCAATTTGCTGCCCCTTCAAATTCTCTACGTATGGAGCAATCCGGAAAACTGCTGAAGAAAAAGGTTTCTCGGCATCAACAAACATTGCATTGCATAGCTTAATTCCGAGCAGAACTTCTGGCTCCTGCTTTTCTTCACAAGGCTTCAAGCTCTTTGCAATTTCCGCAAAGCCACCCCTCAAAGCTTCAACCATCTCTTTTGATGAACTACTCATTGCTCTGGTTGCCTCTAAAATTTCTTTGAGAGTCAACGCATTGCCAGCGCCAATGTCTTTGTTTTGCTGGGATAATGACAGAATATCATCGAGTCGTAATGTTATTTCATTATGATTTGACGCTTGCAAATATGCCTTGAAAGCCTCAATATCATTTTTTCCATATTCATCTGGCTTGTCTTTGGCAAATAATTTTATGCGGTCATAAACGGCATTGGCTATAACCCCGTTAATGATGCCACCAATCCACTTTATCAATTCAGATTCCATATTAGTTGTCTACCCCAAAAGCCTCATCAATAAGCCTGTCGAGGTTATCCATGTTTGCTCGCGTTGCGGCCATTCTATTTTCATACCAGCCTCGCATTATCTGTGCATCTTGCAGGTCTTGAATAAGAAAATAGCCTCTGACTTCACCATGGTCATTGGAGCCAACAAAAATATCACCTTGTCTATCCGTATGCTGCTGTTGAAAGACATTTCTCGACACACGAATCCCTCGTTGCTCGAAAAGCCTTTCAAGTTCTCCCCAATTCTTGGCGTTCGCTCTTCCAACACAGTGTTCTAGCATAACTTCAAGGATTTTGCGTTCCCTGATAAGCCCTGTATCTTCTGCATCACTCAATTCTGCAACTCGCTGCCTTGCTGATTCAACAAAAGCCATAGATTGCCCCTCTCAAAAAATAATGTAGCAGCCCTCTTATAAAGAGGGCTGCTAATTCTTACTTCCTCACTTATTCAGTTGCAAAGCGCCAAAACATCAGAACACGAGCCAGAAGGTCTAACAAGCGGCAAACCACTTTTTCGGTCACCAAGACCGACTTATAAAGCTGTTTCATTGTAGCTCCTTTCAAAAAAGAATCTGGAGCCAGCCGACATGTAAAAAATCACTAACATAAATTTCTATTTTTTTTGTTGAATTTCTAACCCAGTAGGCCGTAAACTCAACATTAACACGTTTAAGTTAGTTTATTAACTTACACTCTGCCTTTTGGCTCGCTGGCGAGTCAGAAGGTTTTCTTTTTTAGACGAACCCCTGCTCACAGAAAAGATTACAGCTTAAAAAGACTTCAAAGTCAAAGGGTTTTTAGGAAAATCTTCGAGCAGCCGCTGACGTGGCTTTCCGCTTTGGATATCCTTGAGAGCTTTACTACTACAAGTTTCTAACCCACCTCAATCGCACTATTTTCAACCATTAATCCAAGACAAGCTCTAATACACAATTTTGCAAAGCGCTCACCGCAAGCATACAAATTATTCAACTATTTTTACCAATTTACATTCTTTTCAAGCTGTGGCTTCGTAATAATGCCGACAGTGCTTTGCAAAAATCTACAATCTTTGACAGAGTGGTGTTATGGTATAAGCTATTTTTCAATAAAAACAAGCTGGGTTAATTGAGAAGTTAGGGGTGCGGCCATAACAAGCTGACGTCTTCATTGACGGTGGGCATTTTTGACGGTTTGCCGGTCAATTAACCCGCTGATAATGAATATGGCCTTTGGCAAAAGGCTGCTTAGCAGCCGATAACTGCGATGCAGAACAACTGAATAAGATTGTCAAGGGTCGCCGTAGGCGATGAGCGCAGCGAACTCGCTCTTGATAAGGTTTTTCAGTTGTGCCACATAAACGCCCGCAACCGACAAAAACATAAAAACCCACCGACACTGAAGACGTTTCCCCTAGAAGCACTAAGACTTAGCTGGCAAAGCTATCAAAGATATTCATTCTTCACGCCAATCTACAAACCGACTTTTTTAACTTTAGTAACAATTTGAGTATTCTTGAAAATCCGGCCACAAATTCTGATAAACGGCAGGCAGGTGCCAGTTAATTTCAGACAACTGAACTGGCCGGGACATTTATGAGTGCTGTCTTAACGGGAAGCGCTTTTTTTTCTGTCCTATCACCCCCCATGCATCATATAATCTTTCAGGCATAACCTACTTCGCACATTGCAATATTCGAGGTAATTTCATTTTTGGAAGCTGGCTTTCGGCTATCTGTTTCACGAATTTGCACGTATAATCGCAGTCTCTATTCAATATTTGCAGTATCTTCAGCACATCATCAACAAAGCAGTAACAGAACATCCAATTATCTTGTATAATTTCGTTACATAATAAAAACAGGAGCTTTTGATGGATAGCGACAACTCTATTAAACCAAGTCCTTATCCATGGGCAAGGTCTGCCATAGTCGTTTTTCTTGCCTCTTTTGCTTTAAACATCGCTTTGTTTCTTCATGGCAATTTTTCAAAATCCCTCTCTCCATTATCTGAAGCAGCTCCCCATACCTTTGCCCAAGTTTGGATTATTGTAGCATTTATCGCTGTGGTTTGGATGGGAGCAAAAATGTTGAACAGTCTAGGCAAATTCATTGCATTCTCTGTAACATGCTTAATTCCATCGTTTTTTATATTTTTTGCATGGTTGCTATTGGCGTTTATTTTACCTATTCCAAACCCTATAAAAGCACATGAATGGGCTTGGCAATACTATGGTGTGAACGAACTAATGGAAAGCACCATTAACGGAATTTACTACAGTGACGCTAAAAACGACTTTATATTGCTTCCGGGAATGGTTTACTCTAACGACTCTATCACGATTAGAAAACTGCGCAAACAAAGACAAGCCCATCAACGTAGCCAGACATCAGGCTTGATAGGTTTCAGGTCTTGGCAATCAGCTTTAGTTGCCGGTTTTATTCCCGACAAAAGCATCGCCGACTACAGTGAGCCAATTACTACCCGCGATAAAGTGACTCTGTTTTTGACCATTGGCCCTGCCGTATTGCTAGACATATTTATTGGAAGTCTCATTCTTATTCCGGGCTACATATATGGTCTTTGGGATATTTTTAAAAAAGGTAAACATCTCTGGTCTGGCGAAGAAGGATAAACCAACGCCGCCTGCCAAGATAAGAAGATTTAGCGAACCATATTATGGTTCAGTCGACGCTTTGGATGAAAATCATCGGCCAATTCGCGAGCTTCTTCAATCTGGTTTGAAGTTAAAATGGCATTTAAGTTCGCCATTAAAGGTAAAATATTGGTGTCTTTGATTGTGGTGCAACCTGCTTTTGCGCTTCTCGATGCAAGAATCAGCCACTTATAGGCTTGAATAAAATCTCTATCAATACCAAACCCATGAAAATACATCTCACCAAGGCGCAACTGAGCTTGCCCAAGCCCCTGCTCTGCTGCTTTTTGAAACCAAATTATAGACTGATTGAAATCTTGAGCCGTACCATGGCCATGAAAATACATTTCTCCTAATTCGAATTGAGCGGCATCATAACCCTGTTCTGCCGATTTAGTGAATAAATCCATGGCTTTGCTATAATCAGTAATAACACCTTCTCCGCAGCGGTATGCAGCTCCAAGCACACATTGCGCAAACACATAACCCTGTTCTGCAGACATATGAAGATATTTCATGCACTCTCCAACATCATGTGCAACACCTTCACCACGCATATACATCGTACTTAATCGCCATTGTGCCTTCGCAGAACCCTGCTTGGCGGCTTCTTGCGACCATTTAAAAGCTTCAGCATGATTTTTAGAAACACCCGCACCAAAATAGTATTTCTCGCTCAACTCAAATTGTGCATGTATATCGCCACGCATCGCTTTCTGCAATAGGCTATCCAACTCTCTTTTCTTCGAGTCAAACATTACCCAGAAAAAAAGAATCACTAATATCCCAACAAAAATATATCCGGCCACTCTTAGAACCTCTAAGACAAAATACAGGCAAAATTGTATTATAAAGGTTGAAAAATTGAAAGTAGTGGAAAAAACCGTGAATATAAAGCGAATAGAAATAACAGATAATATTTATGAGCGGGTTCTTTCTTTGTTCAAAGGCAAAGTCTTCCATCTGACAAAGTCTGACAACCTAGGCAAAATCGCAAAGGACGGGTTTATTTTTAACAACTTCGATGATAGCTACGTCTTAAATACTGGCTCAGCCAAAAGTTTCGGTAGATTGATGAAATATGTGTGCCTGTTTGACTTCAGACATCTGAATGATGAAGAAACAGATGAAGTCCACATGAAATATTCTTTTTCTTCACCCTCATGGTTTACGGAAGAAAAACCAGAAGGTTCAATCTGCGAGATGACAGCATTTATTCTTTCGCCAGACTATTACAATCAACTTATTCCAAATGGGGCAGCAAGCCTTCACATTCAACAAACTGGAGAATGTTACCAGTATATTCCCAAAGCCGAAGTCTGGTTCAAAGACAAAATTCCGGTGGGGCATTTCGAAACTGTTTTGCGCCTTGAAATAAAATGTGCTGCGCCAAAAAATATTTGGTTAAATGCCGTAAGGCTTGCAACTGCCTCACGAAAAAAGTAAGATGCGCATTGCCATCAAGAAAATTCTGAAAAAACACGGCTACCCGCCGGATATGGCACCAAAAGCTATTGAAACGGTTTTGGAGCAGGCAAAGCTCATGGCCGACCAGACAAGCCAATAATATTATTAGAAAGCGTGTCTATTCATGCGACCGGCTTTCGATTTCGAACTTGAAGCTTGCCAGAAGAAAATTTATCAGCATCAGCGCCAAAGCTTGCCCAGCCTTTCCTTCTCTCCCGGCTGAAATAATCAAGTCTTTTACCCACTGTGATTGCTTCAACCATTTTGTAAAACGCTTCTGGCTTGCGTGAATGTTCGCGTCGGGGCTCCCTGATGATGTCCCGATAGGTTGTGTTTGTGATTATTGGCTTGCCTTTAACCGCCATCAAACAGAACTCGCACTGCATCCTCAAGTAGGTGCCCAAACCGAGCGTTCCTTTATCCCATACCAGTGTCGCTTTGTAGTTAAATCCCCACTTTTCCAGCAGCTCTTTTGCAAAAAAAATAAAGCCATGAGTTGTCCACAAAAACATCACGCAATCATCGGCAACAGGCAATTTCAACTGCAACAGTTCATCTTGGGACATTGATGGATAAGGACTAGCAACTCGTCTGCCCGTTGGACTGTAAACATTTCTTTCATAATCCCACGGCGGGTCAATAACAATCACGTCAAAAACATCTTGAGGAACCGTTACCTTTCCATCGGCAATGGCAGCTTTTTGTCGTTGCAGCTCCTTCTTACGATTCTCTATCTTTGCCTGCTTCTGCTTTGCAAAAACGGCTTTCGCAATAGCAATGAGTTCCCTTTCATTCAGGGTTACCACACGTTTTTGTTCTTGTTTTGACAGGGCGGCAATTTTTGAGGCTACGTTGATTGATATGGTTCCAGCTTTGGCTTTAGCTATAATCTCGGTAATTGCCTGCTCTTCTATCTTTTCAACCTTCATTACAGTATCTTGAGAAACGTTGGCAAGCTTTGCCAGTAACTTTCGCGTATTTATTGGTTCCTCATGCTGGTTTGAACTTTTTGCTGATTTCAACAAAAGGTCATTACGCTTGCCTTGATGCTGTTTTGCTTGCCTCTCTATTTCAGGCTTAAGAAGCAATGTCAGCTGGGTTCTCACGTAGGGTGAAATATTCCTTCTGCCAAGCTGATTGTATATTATCCAGTTCTTGGCATCATCCTCAGAAGCAAAAGCTTTGGCTACAGTATTAAAGGGTATATTGTGCTGTTGGCAGATTTCATAGCGATTGTGGCCATCCACAAGCACGTCCCGCCAGACTACAAGAGGGTCTCGGCATCCTTCTGCGAGGATGTTTGTTTCAAGTTGCTCTCTTTCTTCAACTGACAATGGCGGTATCAATGCTTTGAACGTTGGATTGATTACAATCATCTGCTTTTGCCTCGACCAGAATCTTTTTCAAACAAGCATGAGACCTTTATTATTTATCAAACATGGCAGCACTTGGCAATTCTTTGCCAGCACTCAATAGCTTATATATTGTCGGTCTGGAAAGTTTTGTTAAGCGTGCAATAGCTGAAATGGATTCACCTGCCTCACGCAGCTTTTTGACAGCACCTTCATTGTCTTTGGTGACCTGCCATTTTCTGCCTGTTTTACCGCCGGTATACTTTTTCAAAGCCTTTGCATGATTGATTCCAAGGGTTTGACGTTCTTTCCGTATCTCGTTTTCATAGCTTGCAACTGATGCCAAGACACCGCAAATCAGCCTCGATGCTGGACTTTCAAGGCTCAACGATTCTTTCAAACTGATTAAATTGATGTTTCTGCAAGATAGCTCGTCAAACAATTTGGTTAAGCCAGAAGCCGAACGACCCAAGCGGTCTAAACGCCATACAATCAGGCAGTCAATCTTTCCCTTGTAAACCGCTGACATTAACTCATCCATCGCTGGTCGCTCCATGGTTGTTCCGGTCGCAACGTCTTTGAACCACTTCACAGTTGAACCGGCATAGAAGGCTTTAACGTATGTTTCAAGCTCGACAACCTGCGCGTCAAGGCTCTGAGATGACGATGAAACACGAGCATAAACAGCTATTCTTTTGGCTGGCATGATGTACACTCCGTTTTATCTATTCTCATATCAGTATACGACTATTAACAAGCCTGTCAATATTAGGGTAAACCCTTAAATTTACAACATGAATACTCAAACCACTTTTTGAAAAACTGGATTCCAAGCCAATAAAAAAATCACCGGGCAACGAGACTCTAAACTTTACAAGCCAACAAAAATTTTCATCAACCTGCCGTGCCAGAAATATTTCACAGCTTGGATAAAGTTTTCTCATTATCGTATGAGCTACTTTTGAAAAGTTCTGAGAAAACCAAAGCCGCCGTATGCCTCAAAATCTTTACCACAGAAGCTTATGCTGATTTGTTGAGTTTGAATCCCTTCAGGTGGCTAAAAGGCAAAATGGCGAAAGTATTATTCAGCATCAGTAGCGATGCAAACTCATTCGTCTGGAGACCTCAATGAATATTCCGGCTGGCTATATCGACATTCACGAAGCGGCTTCAATTCTGATTATCAGTGAAAATAGGCTGAGAAAATGGGTAAAGAAGGGCAAGATACCTTTTCACCGGTTCAACGACCACCGGATTCTCTTTGAACGCTCTGAAATAATTGATTTTATGCCAATAGTCTGGGAAAGGCTCGGCCGGGATGAGAACTGGGTTGCATCAAATAGCTTCAATAGTTGATAACTGTCAGCCCTGTCATTGACGAAGCTACTGGCCGCCAATACAATCAATATTATGAATGAAAACAACAGGATTGCCCCATACGGTTATGCCCTCGATACCGACAACGTGACACTGAAGCCGGTTCAACAGGAGCAAAAGGTTCTGGCTTTGATGAGAACTTTGCTATCAAATGGATTAACTATAGGCAAAATCGCTACAGAGCTTAAAAGACGAGAGCTGCTAACTTCTTATTATCTGACTATTGGTGAAGAAACCGAATCCGGCCTTGCCCTGCCAGAATATTTTTATGAGGAGGGGCAATGAACAACCGCAACAAAAATAAAGAAGCTGAACTCGATGCGATGCTTGACCTGCTCGCAGAAATTCTACTGTGGCAAGAGCCGGGCGCCGCTGACCGCTGTTTTGAATCAATCATAAATGAGCAGCAAACAATGCCGTTACTGCAAATAAAACGGTTCTGCTGAAACCGGCCAGTCGTTTTTGTAATTCCGGCAGCTTTTTATTAACGGTCTCAGATAAATATCATTTCAGGAAAAGCACCCGCAAAGGTTCGCAAACGGTATACTAATTGTCCCCAAATTTCTCTGTGTTGACGCCAAATTTAAGCGAACAGCGGTTCAGCCATATTGGAGTTATAAAAACAGCGAGAAGCAGTGTTAATATCAGAACTTTGTAAATTGAGGCTTGGCGGCACCTGTTCCGGCGGCGCATTCGTAGTCTTAGCAATGGAACCAAACCTTCGTTTGAGGTCTCCAACTCTTTGCAAAAGCACCGCCAATCTGTAACTTTTCACACCTCGATAGACATTCATAAGACCTCGTGGTATTGATTCAAAGGGTTTAACTGTCAGTTTCAGGCCGTAGCCATTAATCTGTGTAACGTCGTCAATAATGTTTTGCGGAATTGGTTTGTCGGTGACAATGCCATCGTGCTCGTCTGAAACAACGTTGATGCCCGATTTTTTACATGCAATAGTCAGTGTGTGAACAAAGTGCTTTTCTATACCTTGTATGAGGTGTGCCAATATCTTTCGACGTCTCTTTACTTTACTTAGGGCTTTATCTGGCAAAAAGCGGCAACCAGCAAGGTTAGTAATATCATAAGAAGCCTTAACCCCCTTTTTAGGCTTAAATCTGTCATCTCTTCGTATGTAAAACCATAGGCAATCAATGATTTTCTTTAATGGAAACAGGTAATTTTCTAACTTGCTAAGCCTTTCATCGTTCAAACAACAGGCTCTAATTGGTTTAATGCGCATTGAGCCGCCGGAATAAATAAAGCCATACAATATTTTTTTAAACTGCTTTGATGACAGCCCCAATTGTGTTGCTTTTGCCTTTTGAAAGGGCTTTGACATGATTGTTCTTTCAAAGCGCCGCCAATCATGATGATTCAGCTTCTTGTTTTTTGCCGCTGTCTCGTATTCAAGCGTCAAATTCTTTAGAGCAGTCAAGTGCGCCAGTTCCAAATCATAGTTGTTAAGCCCCTTGTCATAAACAAGCACAGCCTTTGATAGCCCGCGAAGCCCTTGATAACCAGCTCCCAATTCAGAAACTCGGCCTGTGTATGCTGGCTCGTAAACTGGCTGATAGTGCGTTTTTCTAAACTGCGTAATGAACTCAAGGGCAGAAGCGTCGCGAATATATAATGCCCGGTATCTTTCAGACTCTTTATCGAGGTCTTTCTTTTTGACAATCTGCTTTTTAACAAAGGTTGTGCCTGATTGAAATTTGAAAACGGTGGCTGTTTCAAAAGTTCTTGCTCCAACATACAGCCTGAAAAAATCGTAATTGTATGGCAACGGCTTGATGGCGTTGATAGCGTCTCGGACTAGCGAACTTGTCATTAGATGCCGGCTTTGGTCATACAAGGAAGGCTGTATTTCTTTATTTTGTTTCACTGGCTCCAATGTGAAAAGGTCTACTCTGGTAGCGTCTCTACCAAGCTGAATGCAAGTCCGCTTCCGGTTGAACTCCAAGAAATTGAGCATGAACCAGTCTGCCACTTTATAAACACGAGCCTGTTTCTGCGGTTTGTTATAGTCAGTCACGAGCGTAACAATGGATTTAGGTTGGTTTGAAAGCTCATGAAGCCACTTGGAGAGACCCCTGACTTTTGCAGCTTTCTCTAGCCAGCTGGCTGATACGATTGTTCCAGA
>Ga0116144_10002404_pt1 | contig 20258 bp, 13 predicted proteins | sample AD_UKC035_MetaG_FD_89746 | JGI IMG/M metagenome (GOLD analysis project Ga0116144, IMG submission 89746) | Active sludge microbial communities of municipal wastewater-treating anaerobic digesters from USA - AD_UKC035_MetaG | ecosystem: Engineered > Bioreactor > Anaerobic > Digestate | place: USA...
GCACCATGCGGGTCAGCCTGGCGGTTTTTCTGGGCATAGAGGGGCGTCTATTCCGTACGATTAAAGACCAGAGGCAGATTGACTGTGACCGAACCTTCAGTGATTTTTTCAAAACGGAGCCGGCGGAGCAGGCCGAGCAGCTCGCGGATGAACTCGTCGCTGCCGATATTGGTTTCGACGACGGCGATGCTGGAGACGGAGCCATCCGCTTCGATGGTCAGGTCGATATTGAGTTTGCCGCGCATATCCGGATTGGTGCGCAGATGTTTGTTGTAGATATACATCATGCGCGCCTGCTGGCCGTTGATAACCCCCATGACCGATTCCGAGGAGCGCTGGACACGGGCGGTTTCAGAGCCGCGGATCGCGCTCGGGGCCTGGATATTGACCTGGCCGCGCTTTTCCAGTTTGACGGTTTCAACCCCCTTGGCCTCGGTGATGAGCTGATCGACATTGCCGAGGGCGGCGACGTTGAACTCATCGAGAACGACCTGGTCGCCGGCCTGGTCGGCAGAGCTGCGGTCGCGTCCCGATCCCCTGCCCGAGCCGAGGCCGAGGCCTCCTTCGCCGTAGGCGCCGCCGCCGCTGCCGGTGCGCAGTTTGGCCTGTGAGAGCAGGCGGTCGAGGTCCTGGATCGAATTGTCACTGACCAGAAATTCGATACCGTTGTTCTTTTTGTCCTTGTCGCTGACCGGCACGATCACGCCGAGGACGCCGATGATCCCCGAGGTGCTGCCGCCGAGCAGGTTGTCGCCGCCGGCCGGCTGGTCCAGATCGTCGGCGATAGAGGGGGGTGGTTCCAGTTCGATATACTTGGTGATGCGCACTTTTTTCTCGATCAATTCGGCCGGCTGCAGGTAGACGGTGAGCCAGTAGATACCGACAGCGCAGAAGGCGATCAAGCTGGCGATGCCGAGGGCCCAGGCCATATGTTTCTGGCGGTAGCGCTTGAGCTCGGGCGCGCCGTAGCCTCTGCTGATCTGCGCCGGGGTCGGCTTTGGGGCCGGGGGCAGGTCGTAGACCACCTTGCGTTCCTTCTCCTCCAGGCTTGCGAGCTGGTCGATCTCCGCTTTAAGGCGGGCCATGCCCTCGCCGAGGGGGCGCAGCTGGCTGACGATGACCTCGACTTCGCTGCGGGTGACGGGGTCGAAGGGATGGTTCAGACACTGCTGCCGTATCGCCGGGTCCTGCAGCTCGGTACGCTTCCGGATCAGGCCGTGGTCGCGGTAGAGGGTGAAAAGGCGTTCGAGCAGGGCGCTCTGGAGTCCGGAGAGCTGCGCGCGGGTTTGCTCCAGCTGCCGGCGCTGTTTTTTATAATCTGGCTGCATTACTTCCTCTTGATTGCCTTACCAGGGGAAAACATCCTTGCGTTTGCTTGTCGATGACGGTTTCTGCTTGAGGCCGATGCGGCCGGCGGGTTCCACCGGGCGAAAAATTTCCTCGAAAAAGGAGCGCTGGATCTGGATATCATCGATCTCCGGATCGCTGCCGGGGATGATAAAGATAGCCTGGGGTTTTTCCAGTTTGCCTTCCACCTCGATCTTGTCGAGAAAGAGCTTGAAGGATTCTTCATCAACGCGCAGCGAGTCCGGCAGGGAGGTGCGCGGCGCCAGCAGCCGCAGGGAATCCTGAGCTGTGGCCGAAGAGGCCTCCGTCCTGATGTCGTTAAAGATCGCGGTGCCGTCCTGCGCCGGGCTCTCCGCGCCGGTGCGCGGGGCAGAAAAGACCGCAGTCGTGTCGGTGATGTCAAAAGTGCGCTCCTGTGCGCGGGCGGCCCCGGAGGAGGCCGTCAGCAGGAGGAAGAGGAGCAGCAGAGTTCTGGCCGGTGATGAACGCAAGATCATGAGGGCGTTACTCCTTCGCCGGTGGGGGGGATGGTCCCCTCAGCGCCTGCGGCAGGGGCCGGTTCCTCGACCGGGGGTGATGCCGGGGCGATCCCGAGCTCGATCTGCAGGGCTTGCAGCCGTTCCCGGCTCAGGGTCACCCAGCTGTTTTCGATGGCATTGGCTTTGGCCTGCTCGACCATCTTGGCATAGGTTTCCAGGGCGCGTTCCTGGTAGGGTCTGGCCGCCTCGACCAGCTTGTCCTGATACTGCTGCAGGGCCTCTCCCTTCAGGCCCCGCGGCGGAGGCGAGGTCATGAAGGCGCGGACGAACTCTTCGAAGGAGGCGCCGATGCGGTAGGAGGCGGCAGTGGACCAGTCGGCGATCTGGAACTCGAGCGTGGTCTTGTAGGCTTCAAAGACCTCATTGAACTTGGCCACTTTGCGTTTCATACTGCGCTCAAAGGGGGGCTGGAGGTCGATCTTTTCGTATTCACTGAAGAGCAGCTCGCCGAGCATGAACTGGGCCTGGGCTACGTAATAGGGGTCGATATCGGCGGCGGCTTCACCGTTCTCCTTCCAGCTGGTGACGGCGCTGGCGTAATGCCGGCGCGCGGCGGCGAGGTCGCCCCTCTTTTGCGCCATCTCGCCCGCTTTGGCCAGGCTCTCGACCAGATCGGTGAGCGAATCGGGATAGGTGAGAGCGAAACGGCTGTAAAGTCTTTCGGCCTCACCCCAGTTCTGGAGGTTTTCCTGGCAGATGGCCGCCGATTTAAGGCTGCGCTGGGCATAGTCCGACTCCGGCCAGGTATCGCAAAGCAGGAGATGATCGCGGGCGGCCAGCAGCCATTCGCCTTCGGTTTCGCGCAGCACAGCGGCGCGGTAGAGGGCTTCGTCAGCGAGCTCGGAGGGGGGCTGCTGGGCGGCCAGCTGCTCCAGGGCCTCGGCGGCGGCGCGGTTATTCTTCAGCTTTTGGAACTGGGCAGCCGCCTCGAAGAGGGCGCGGTCGCGCAGGGGCGCCTCGGTTGCTGTGACGGCCACGCTCTGCATCAGGCGGGCGGATTCTTCGCTCTTGCCCTCCTCCGCGAGGCTCTCGGCGATCTTGAACCTGGCGAGGGTGCCGAGACGGTTGGCCCGGTCGCGATAATGGGCCGAATCGGGGAACTGTTCCTGCAGGGAGGTGAACCAGCGGTTGGCCTCCTCAAACCGGCTGTCGTCGAAATAGCACTGGCCGGCATTCAGGGCCGCGCTCAGATAATAGGGGCGGCCGGGGCCGAGGTCGACGATCGATTTGTAAACCCGGGCGGCCGCGGCGTAATGACGCATCTCGTGGAGGGTCTCGCCGAGTTTCATCAGGACCTGATCATGGTTCCTGCTCTCCGGGAAAAGGCGGATGAATTCGTTGGCCGCCAGGAGGAGCCCGCTTTCAGATGGGCGCGAGACGGCCAGGCGCAGGGTGTCGGTGCCGCCGATAAAATCCGGGATCGCCACGGTCGCGGAATCTCCACCCTCATCGCTGCCGAGGAGTTGATAATAGCAGAGGACGCGGTTGTAGGCGGCGTCATGTCGGTAGCGGGTTGAATCGTATCGGGTCAGCACGGCAGTGTAGGCCGCGATCGCGGCGGCAAAGTCCGCCTTGCCATAGCTGCATTCAGCCAGAAAATAGTGGATCTCCGCAGCGTCTTCGGCCCGGCTGTATTTCTGCAGATAGTCCTCGTATTTTTCGATCGCGATCTGATAATCCCGCACCCGGGCGCTGCGCTGCGCTTCCGTCTGGTAGTGGATGCCCAGATGGCGCAGGGTGATGCGGGCGAGGCTGTCGGCCTTGTCATGGACGGGACCGGAGGCATGCTGGGTCAGCCAAAAGCCGCCGGGTGCGAACTGCTGGACGATCCGTTCGCGCGTCTGGATGGCCGGGGCTGTGCGGCCCTCCGCCTCATAGTTATCGACCATCTGCTGCAGGAGTTCGGGCGCATTTTCATAAAAGGGGTAGAGAGTGAGCAGAACCTCCTGGGCGGCGATGGCCTCGGGATAGTAGGCGCGCTTCTGGTAGAGTGCCGCCAGCTGGATGAGGATGGGCAATGTATAGGATTTGTCGGTGCGGCTGGCGAAAAAGCTCTGCGCCGCGGCCGGGCCGCCATACTCGGCGTAGCAGCTGGCGATATACTGGATGGCCTCCGAGCTCAAGTCCGCTTTGGAACGGTTGAGCTGCTGCGAATCGGTCCGTTCGATCAGCGCCATATCCTCGAGCAGATAGATAAAGCTGGTGATGGCATGGGGATAGTCGCCGAGGGAGTAGTAGGACCAGCCGAGCTTGTAGAGGGCCATGTCAAAATAGGGATTGTCCCATTTTTCGAGCAGGACCTTGTAGTGATCGATGGCCGGAAGATATTCGCGGCGGTCGAAGTAGAACTCGGCGATGCGGAAATGGGATTCCAGGGTGATGGCCGAGAGGGGAAATTCGCTGATGATCTGCTCCAGACAGAGCTGCGCGCGGACGCGATTGCCCTGCTGCAGATAGGCCATACCGAGCATATAGAGGGCCTTGTCGCGAAAGCTCACCTTGGGGTATTTCTCCACCAGCCGTTCCAGCATGCTGATGCTCTTTTCCATATTGGCGTGCGGAATCTCGGGCTCGTCGAGAATCTCGTTCTTCTCGAAAGCCTCGAGCTGCTTCTCATACTGCTCCATCTGCTGCTGAAAGAGAGCGGCGGATTGGCGCTGGTAGAGCTGGGCGAGCTGGAGAAGCACGGTGGGCGTAAAGTCGTTGTCCGGATATTTCTGCAGCAGCCCCTCGTGCTCGAGGATGATCCGGTTGAGCTTGGCCAGCTCTTCACCGCTCTCCTGGACCACGCTCTCCACGATCTGGCCGGTTTGCCGGCTGGCAGCGATGCATCCGCCGTCCGGCAGCGCGGCCGGCAAGAAGAAGAGGGCGGCCAGCAGCAGGGCCGGCGGCAGGGAAAGGTGCCGGCTGCGCAAGGTGGCGGCCGCAACTGGCCGATTTTTGTATTCTGTCTTGTTTGTCATAAGCAAAGCCAATCTGGTCTTCGCTCCTATTGCATGCTCTGCATGAAAAGGGCGCGGGATTTGCCGAACTCGGCGTATGCGCGCCAGTCCATGCGTGATTGTTTCCGCCGGGTCATCCGGCGCAGCTCTTCCATATCGGCGGCGATCTGATTGACGCGGTCGCGCTCCTCCTGGATCCGGCGCAGCAGCCCCTGACGGAGATCGAGAAGCTGCTGCCGCTGCTCATGCAGCTCGTCCGGCATCTCCGGCCAGGTGACCTGCAGCGGGAGCGCATCGATGAGTTCGCTTTCCATGATCAGCAGGTCGGTCTGGAGTTGTTCCACCTCGATGCCCGCATCCAGAAGCGTCACCTGCACTTCGCGGGAGATGGCCGGCATCTCCTCCTTCGAAGGGAACATGGAGATCAGATGGTCATAGACCCGGATGGCATGATCGTAGCGCCGCAGTTTCATGAAGCAGCGGCCGAGGAGAAAAAGCCCCTCTTCGTTGCTCTCCGAGCCGGGATGCTGGATGAGGAGAGTGGTCAGGGGTTTGATCGCGCCGGCGAGCCGGCCCATCTGCACCTGACACCAGCCTGCCGCCAGCAGGGCCTCATCGCGATGGCGATGGGTTGGTGAAACGAGCTGGAACTGGTCATAGGACTGCTGGTAGCGCTCAAGCTCGTAAAAGAGATAGCCGAGAGTCATGCGGGTATCGTCGATCAGGGTGCGGATCTGCTCGCTCTCGACCGGCAGGTCGCAAATGGCGCGCAGGGTCATGACGGCGTCCGGCACCAGCTTCATCCGCATCTGCGCCAGGGCGAGATTGTACTGAGCGAAAGGATACCAGGGGCTTTTGATCGAGACCTGGATCAGGCTCTGCATCGATTCTGGAAAGTCGCGCAGCTGATAGTAGGCCAGCCCGGAATAATAGTTTGAGGCATCGGTGACTGTCTGCGGCGAGGCGGAGCGGACGATAATCTGATGGTACTCGATGCAGCGGTTCCACTCCTTGCGGTCATACTCGATGCGTTCCAGTCCGAGCAGCGCGTTGGGTTGCAGGGGGCTGCGCAAGAACTGGGTGATGAGATGTTTATAGAGCCGCTCGGCTCCCTGCGGCAGGCCGATCTGATAGAGGCATTCGGCCAGGGTAAAGACCACCTCGTCGCCCTTTTCAAAGCCGGGGTTGAAGTCGAGCAGGATGATCAGATCGCGGGCCGCTTCCCAGTACGAATCGGAGAGGTAATGGCGCCGGGCCTGACTGAGCAGCCGCTCCGAGGATTTCCGCCATTCGGAGGAGGTCTGGGCGCCGGCTGGGGCCGGCAAGAGCGCCGTCAGCGACACCGCCAGCAGCAGGGCGGTCAGGCAGAGAGGTGCGCGCCGCCCCGGGGCGTTTTTACCCGCTGCAGCCGGGAAAGCGGCCGCCCGGCGATGGGGCCGGAGAGCGGGGGCGGTGGCGTGGTTGTCGCGCGAATTCATCATCATGGTCCTATTGCGGCGGCTGGTCCTGGCTTTTTTCGATCTTTTTGCGCAGCTCCTCAAGCTCGCGATTTACCTGTTCGCGCTGCTTGCGGATCTCTTCGTTCTTTTTTTCCTCTTCGGCGCGGCGTTCGGAGCGGGCGCGGTCCTGTTCAGTGGCCGGCTCGAAGAGCTGGATGCGGTGCGTGACACCCAGGAGCACTTTCCAGTCCGCATACCGTTTCAGGTAGGGATTCACCGCCATCTCGGCAGCGGACGGGGTATAGTTCCCGAGGCGGATATCGGCGGCGGCGTCGAAAACCAGCTGTCCGGGCCCCAGAAAGCGCAGGCCGCCGGAGAGGCGGAGCAGGTTCTGCCGCAGGGAGAGGAGGTCGGTCTGGTTGACAAAGACCTCTCCGCTGGTCTCCAAATAGAGCAGAGTGGCGCGGATCGGGAACTTGAAGCCGAGAGCGAAGAGGAGCTGATCGTAGTCGGCGGAGAAGTAGCGGTCACCCCAATCCTGATCCCGGTAGCCGATGTTGGCGATAAATTTGACCGGCAGGGCGAGGGAACTCGAGCGCAGGTCGAGTGAAGCGAGGCCGGTGAGTCCCCAGCCGAAGGCATCGGTGCTGTAGCCTTCATAGGGGATATTGTGCATCGGCGCTGTCGGCAGCCTGACGTAGCCGAGGAGGCCGGACTGGAAGATACTGCCCCGGTTGGGGAGATGGAACTTGACGCCGATTTGGGTATCGCCGATCGGGCCGAAGAGGTCGCGCTGATTATCCTGATAGGGCACGGCGTGGAGCATGAGCTCGAAGGTGCGGGAGAGCCCCAGGGTCAGGGCGACATTGAGGGTATGATCGACGGCGAGCTCTTCCCTCTGGCCGACGCCCGCGCCGACCGGAATCGGCGTGGTGATTTTTTCGAGGTAGAGGCTGTAGAGGCCGTTGATATAGAGCTGACCGGCCGGTACAGGATCGGCATCCATGGCGCGGAGCTGGCCTTTGCCGCCGCTCAGCGTGACCTGCGCCCACCCCTCAGGGGCGGCGAGCAGGCAGACCAGAATGATCGGGAGGAGAATAATGCTTTTCAGAGGCTGCATGGGCATGATCGATCGCTTTTATTAAAACAGCCGGTTCAGTTGATGCCACTATCTATGTTCAGGGGTGGTTCCCGGATGCCTTGCGGTTCTGTCAGAGCTGTTCCATCTACAGTAGCCGCAATGGCTCAATGGTGCAGAAACTGCGCTGCTAGAGCATTCCCTTGCGGCGGCGGAGAAACCACTCCAGTGCGAGCAGGGTCAGGATGGCGGCGAGCAGTGCGCCGCGATTCCAGAGTTCCACATCTTTGGTCAGGGTGCGGTGGAGCTTTTTGCCCCGGATGGCGGCGATGAGCGCAGCCGCCGAATCCGGGGGGGCATAGCTGCCGCCGCTGAGCTGTGCCAGCCGGCGCAGGAGGTTCTCCTTGAGGGCGACATCGCTCAACTCTTCGTTGTAGCTGCCGACGCTGAAGAGGTGGGTGGCCTCGCCAAGGAGGGTCTGGCCGCGCCTGACGCGCGCCTCTACCCGGTAATCTCCCGCCTTTTCCGGCCGGAATGCGCCGCTGTAGCTGCCCTTGCCGGTAAGGGTGAGGTAGAGGGTGTTCTCCGCGCCGCCGTTTTCACTGGTGGTGATCATGAGTTCGACCTCGGCGTCATCGACCGGCTGGAAGCGGGCATCCACGATCTGGGCGATGAAATGGACCTCGTCACCAAAATGATAAGTGGACTGATCCGTGCGCACCCGGATGAGATCGCTGCTTTGTTCGATCTGCAGCCAGCGGACCAGGTTCTGGAAAAAGTGGTGATAGGTCTCATCGGTGTTGCCGATGCCGCTCATCATCAGGTGCCAGCGCCAGAGTTCGTACCCCATGACGGCCGCAGATTTCGCGCCGGCGTTGCGCACCAGAATGAGGGGCCAGATTTCCGCGTCACCGCCCGGTGCTGCCGGTCCGGCCGGCCGGGCGTGGGCGAGGATTTCGGCATCAGGCCACCAGCCCAGCAGCCGCTCCCGGGTATAAACCGGTGGCAGCAGGTTCCAGGCGGCCGTACCGGCGACGGGGATCTGCATGACCGGATGCTGCTGCCCCGCGGCGGTCAGGACCGGCGTGACCTCCATTTCGCCCATGCTGACTACGCTGGCCCGGATGGGCAGGAACGGTTCGAGCGGTTTCAGCCGGTTCCAGTCGGTGTCGCGGCCGCTGATGAAGAGAAGCGGCCGCGGCCGTTTCTCAAGCGCAGCCTGCAAAAGCGACAGTGTCCGCGGGGATGAGGTGCGCCGCGGAAAGTTGTAGAGCACCAGCAGGTCGCTCTCGCCAATGCTGTCCTGCAGCGCCCGGGTCCGGTCGAGCTGCAATCCGCTGTTGTCACCGAGCTCGGTGAGCAGCTTGAGGTCGAACCGTTCGTCCGCGGCCAGATGGTTGCGCAGCAGGGAGAGGTCGGGCGAGAGGGTTCCGGCCAACACGAAGATCAGGGTCTTCGACCTGAGCACATCCTGGTAGAGCGTGAACCGGTTATTGGCGCGGTTGGCGTCCTTGCCGGAGGGTTCCAGAACCACCTGGAGCTTGCGCCGGCCCGGAGCCGCCGGGGTATAGTTGAGAACGACGGCCGAATCCAGCGGGCCGCGCTGGAGATCGATCCGGGTGGTGCTGGCCTCGCCGCCGGCCCCTTCGAGGCTCAGGCTGACTTTCTCGCGCTGGCCGCTTGTGCTGCGCACGGTGACGCGGATCGGCGTCGACTCGCCGGCGAAGGCGAAAGGATTGGCCTCCACATGGGTGATGCCGATATCCGCCGGGACCTCGGCGGAGCCAAGCCCGATGGCATGGATGGGTACGCCGATTTCTGCGGCATAGCGTCCGGGATCACCGCCCTGGGTATAGTTGCCATCGCTGAGCAGGAGGATCCCGGCGAGATTCTGTTCGAGCAGGCGGCTTTTAATCTCCTCCAGGGCTCCGGTGATATCGGTCGCGTCGCCGCCGTAAGTGAGAGAATCAAGCGCGGCCGGGGTCAGCTCGTCCGGATGGGCGGCGAACCCGAAATAGCGGATGGCCATCTCGCGGTCGAGCCACGCAGGGAGTTCTTCACGCAGGAGATGGTTTGTCCTCTCGCCGCGGCTGATCCCGCCCTCTTTCTGCTGCATGCTCGCCGACTGGTCGACAGCGACCGCGAGCAGGGGCGGCGTGGTCTCTACCTGCCTTGACTGTATGGTCCATTCAAAGAGCGCAAGGATGATCAGTAAAAGGGCCAGGGTTCGCAGGGTGGTCAAAACGATGCGAACGGCCGGCCGAACGACCGGAGTGGTCCGGCGATAGACATAGAGGGCAAGCGCAATCACCGCCAAAGCCGCCAAGGCGAGATGAAAGGGGCTGCCTGCGATCATGGTCCGAAAAGAGTCAGAAGAAAAAGGCATGGCCGGAACTCATCCGTAATCTATCTAATATACTAATCTTTAACAAAAAATGCCCATGGAAGTTCCGCCCCCCTGTGATGCGAAGCACAGTAAAGTCAGAAAATAGCCGTCGTTGACCGCCCCGGCGTTGTTCGACTGGGGGCTAAAGGGAGAGGTTGGGTGCCACATCAAGGGTAAAATCGGAGCGTTCGCCCGCCAGGAGGCGCTGACGTCCGGCCTGGGCGATCATGGCGGCGTTATCCGTGCAGAGCTCGGGCGCCGGGATGGCCAGTGCAATGCCCAGCTCGCGGCAGCGGCTGGAAAAGATCTCGCGGAGCGGACCGTTGCGCATCACCCCGCCGGCCAGCACCAGGGTGCGGCAGCCAAAGGCTTCGAGGGCGCGCCGGCTTTTGATGAAGAGGGTGTCGATGACCGCCATCTGAAAACTGGCAGCGATGTCCGGCAGGCGGGCCACCCCCTCTGCGGGGTCGAGGGACTGGGCGTAATAGAGCACTGCGGTCTTGAGCCCGCTGAAGCTGAAATTGAGATTGCCGCTTTCCAGCAGGGCGCGGGGAAAGGCGACAGCGCCGGGATCCCCGCCGCGCGCTCTCGCCTCGACCGCTGGTCCGCCGGGATAGCCGAGACCCAGAACCTTGGCCACTTTGTCGAAGGCCTCACCAGCGGCGTCATCCACGGTACGGCCGACGATCTCGTAACGGCGCGGTTCCCGCACCAGCACCAGCAGGGTGTGTCCCCCGGAGGCGACCAGACAGATATAGGGATAATCTATCTGATGGAGCTGGGCCGCGGTCGCCAGGATGTGCCCCTCGATATGGTTGATCCCGATGAAAGGTTTGCCGAGAGTCAGGGCGATGCCCTTGCAGAGGGAGAGACCGACCAGAAGAGAACCCGCCAATCCGGGGCCGCAGGTCACGGCCAGGGCGTCGATCCCGGCAAGATCGGTCCCGGCCTGCTGCAGGGCGAGACGAACGATGCCGGGCAGCTGGCGCATATGGGCCCGTGAGGCGAACTCGGGCACAACCCCGCCATAGGCTTCGTGGATCTTCTGGGTCGCGATGATGTTGGCCAGAATGCCGCTCTCATCGATGACAGCGGCGCTGGTCTCGTCACAGGAGGTCTCGATACCCAGGACGCGCATCATTCGCGTTCCAGGATGACTTTGAAACGCTTGGGAGAGATGTCGCGGTAGCGCACGCCGGCGACGGGGACGATGTAGGCGGGGGCATTTTGACCTTCCATCTCGGGCTGACGGGCGTAATCGATATAGGCCGAGATCTCCTTCTCGGTCAGGGGGGCGATCAAACTGACGCCTCCTTCAGCGACCAGACTGAGTGTGGCCGGCAGCACCATGGCGCGAAAGCCGGGCGGCAGGTTGCGCACGCTCACCGGAATGCGTTCGATGCGCTTTTCCATCAGTTTTTGAACATCCACCCTGAAGGTGGCGCGGCCGGGCTGGAGCATGATTTTTTGGGGATCGGGAGAGCTCAGCAGGATATCGCCGGTGAATGGGCTCTTCATCTTTTCAAAAGTGCGCTCGGCAGTGGGGATGGCGGTGAGTTTTTTAATCAGGGAGTTGGGCCCCCGGGCCACGACTTCTGAGGGGTCAAGCGCGATGTCACCGACGACGGCATAACCCGCCATCGGCTTGACTTCCAGCCGGTTCGCGACCGGCAGGATGCGGGAGGCCAGCTCCTCGATGACCACAGGGATCTCCTGCGGTTCGATCAGCTGCAGGACCGAGATGGCATGGGCGCCGCCGCTGAGGATGACATCCTGGGCGCGCGGATGGAGCATGCGTTCACCCGGGCCCCATTCCATGTTCAACTCCAGCCGCCCTTCACGGAAGAGCATGAGGGCCAGCAGGGCCATGCCTTGCCCCCGTACCCGGATGCGGGCCTGGGTCGGAAGTTCACTGGTGATGATGTAATGGGATTGAACCGCCGGAATGTCGATGGGTATCTCGATCTCATGGTCGTAGATGTCATTCGAGACGACCAGAAACCAGATCAAGATGGCAAAGCCGCTGGCGGCGATGTGGATTTTATAGCGCTGAAAGAAGGGCTGTTTTTCCTGCGCAGAACTTTTTTTCTGCATCTTGTTTTTAATAGAATTAACACTCAAAAAAAGAGAGGGCGACCCGAGGCCACCCTGACATAATTCTGCTCCGCTATCGGCGATGAGCTATTTGCTCGACTCTCTGATCTCCCTGCCCCGGCTGACCTCGCCATTATCGATCCGGAGGTTGTATCCGCATTCCGGATTTGAACACACCCAGGCTTTGTACATGATCGGGGCGCCTTCGCGGCCATAATCGGATAAAGGAATCAACTGTCCAACTTTACACTTCAAACAAATGGGAAAGGAATTTTCCATTGCCCTTACCTCACCTCATTGATCCCACAGTTCTAATTGATTAGGTGGCGCCAGTGGGGCTTGCCGGATTCCAGACATACCACGGCCCTGTTGCGCAGGGACGGGTTTACGGTTTGAAATATACGATATAAGGCAATGAAAATCAACAATTTTTTACGATTCAGAGCGCTGCAGTTCCATTTTTTTGAAAAATGCTTTTTTTAAAGGCTTCCTTTGCTTAAATTAGCCTGTAAAAGCCCCCCTCTGATAAAGGAGAAAGAGATGCAAGCAGTGATGATGGTGGCAGGCAAGAGCACCCGCACTTACCCCCTGACCCTGACACGGCCCAAGCCGCTCCTTCCGGTCGCCAACCGTCCCCTGATCTATCACAGCCTCGACCAGATGGCCGGCATCTTCGACGAGGTGATTCTGATCGTCGGCTACCGCAAGGAGATGATCCGCGCGCTGCTCGGCGATGAGTACCGTGGCATCCATCTCATCTATCAGGAGCAGAAGGAGCAGCTGGGCACCGGCCACGCCATCCTGCAGGCCAAGCCCCATATCCGCGGCCGCTTCGTCGCCTGCAACGGCGATGATCTTTTCGCGCGCGAGGATTTTCTCAAGCTGCTGGATCATCCCTACGCCGCGCTGGTCAAGCCGGTGGCCGATCCCTCCATTTACGGCGTGGCGGTGGTCGACGAACAGTACCGGCTGATCCAGATGGTCGAGAAACCCAGGACCTTTCTTGGCAATCTGTGCAATATCGGCTGCTACATTTTTGAACCCGACATTTTCGCCGACCTGGAGAAGGTGGAGCTGAGCGAGCGCGGCGAAATCGAGATCATCGGGGCGATCATGGCGGTCGTCCGCCGCAGCGCCTTCAAAATTGTCCCCATCACCGGCTTTTGGCTGCCGACCGGTTTCGCCTGGGATCTGCTCAAGCACCAGGAGTTCATCATGGCCGGCATGAGTGCAAGCCGGATCGAGGGACGCATCGAGGCGGGGGCGGTCCTCAGCGGCGCAGTCCAGATCGGAGCGGGCACGGTCGTACACAGCGGCAGCTGCATCGAAGGCCCGGCCATCATCGGCAGGAACTGCGAGATCGGCCCCAACTGCTATGTGCGCAAATTCACCGCCATCGGCGACGACTGCCGGATCGGCCACGCGGTCGAGATCAAGAACAGCATCATCATGCCCGGCTGTCATATCGCTCATCTCACCTACGTCGGTGACTCGGTGGTGGGCGAAAACTGCAATCTGGGCGCCGGCACCATCACCGCCAATGTCCGGCACGACGGCGGCAGCGTCTCCTCCATGGTCAAGGGCAAAAAGGTGGTGAGCGGCCGGCAAAAGCTGGGCGCCATCCTCGCCGACCAGGTACACACCGGCATTCATACCAGCCTCTATCCAGGAGCCAAGATCTGGCCGCAGATGACCACCCTGCCGGGTGAGGTCGTGCGCGGTGACCTGCTCCCGGAGGGGAGCGCTTGGGATTGAACCCCGGCGTGCGGGCTGCTCCCGTACAACGCATTCATGCCGCTGCGGCAAGGCTGTTCATTGAGAACAGCCTTTTTTTTTGCGCTTTTGGCACGCCGTTTGACTAATCATCAGGCAGGAGGGTGGATGGAAACAATTAAAGATAATATTAACAATAATCTGTAATAAGTTCTGCGAACGAAGAATGGGACATTCATGTCACAAAAATGTGATTCGATGGGTAGCGTCAGCCACAAGGCTGGAGGTCGGGATGAATAACCAGAGGGGATGTGCCGGAGTTGTTCTGGCGCTTGCGTTTTTTCTTTTAACCGGGCCGCTGGCAGGCCAGAAGCTCAGCGATTGGGGCGCAGAGGGTCTTCCCGCTGCTGCTCACCTGTATGATCCGGGTGTCTTCATCGGCCGTCCTGCCGGCGGCCCCTGGATTGACGGCGAATCCGCCGCCCGGGATGGCTCGGAGGGTGACGGGATCCAGTTCAGCGTCAACGGCCGCGAGGTGACCTGCTATATCAGCCGGGACGGTGTGATTGCGGGATGGATTGATTTTGACGGCGCGGAACAGGGCGAGGCCGATTTTTCGCAGGCTGCCGATAATATCATCCCCCCCCAGCCTGTGCGCTCCGGCTACAACAGCTTCAGTTTTTCCTGGCCGGAAGGATACCGCCCCGGTGCGGAGGTCTGGGCGCGTATTCGTTTCAGCAGCAGCCGGCAGCTCAGCGCCGTGCAGAACCCCGCCGGCATCAGTGATTCAGCCGGAGAGGTTCAGGACTATCGTTTCGATCTCGCCCCGGTCGCCCTCGGGCTCTTTGAAGCCCGGCCGGCGAATGAGGCGATCAGAGTTGAGTGGCAGACCCAGGCGGAGAACGATAATCTGGGCTTCCATCTCTTTCGTGCCCGTGCGGAGGAGGGGCCTTACAGCCAGGTCACCAGAAATCTGATCCATGGCGCGGGGAATGCCAGCTCACGCCGCTCCTATGAGTACAGCGACGCGACGGTGGAACCGGGCAGGATCTACTACTACAAGCTGGCGGATGTGGACTATCGGGGGCGCATGACCATGCACGGTCCCGTCTGCGTAACAGCCACAGCGCCGGTCGACTATGTCCTCGAGCAGATCTATCCCAATCCCTTCAATCCCGAAGCGCGGATAAATTTCCGGCTCAAGGAGGCGGGGAGGGTCCTGCTCTCCGTTTTTGATCTGCGCGGCCGCGAGGTGCGCAGGCTGATGGCCGCTGCCCTGCCGGGCGGCACCCATACCATCTCCTGGAACGGCAAGGATGACAACGGTCTTTCCATGTCTTCGGATACCTATATCTACAAGCTGCAGGTCAACGATTACGAGATATCCCGCCGCATCGAATTCGTCCGCTGATGCCCGGCCCCGGGCTCGCCCCGCAGGGGGCACACCAGAGAAACCATCCAAAACCGCCGCCGCGAGGAGGCGGTTTTTTTATGCTTCCCCCCGGCGCAATAAAATACTTGACAAACGCGGCACAAATCGCTAAAATGGTATAAATTTTGTCGGGCAACCCGGCATGGCCGGGCTGCGCTACCCAAACTCAAGAGGACTTTGTGACCCTGTACCCCCGAAAATACCCGGTTCTGCCGTTTCTATCCCTCTGCGCCCTCTTGCTCGCCGGCGGCTGCGCGCATCAGCGCAGCGGAACCCTGACCGTCCTGCACACCAATGACCAGCACAGCCAGTTCGCCGCCGCTCCGGCCACCTGGGTGCAGAAAGATCCCAAACCCCGGATCGGCGGCCTCGTCGCCCTCGAAAACCAGATCCGCAAGGCCCGGGAGAACTACAAGGCGACTCTTCTGCTCGATGCCGGCGATTTCATGACCGGCACCCCGATCGCCAAGCTCAAGGTGGAGGGCGCACTCGGCGGAGCCTATGTCCAGATGCTCAACGACATGGGATACCAGGCCCTCACCCTCGGCAACCACGAATTCGACGAGGGGCAGGAGAATCTCATGGGGCTCGTCCGTCTGGCGCGCTATGATATCCTCTCCGCCAATCTCTACAAGGATGACCGCCTCTTTGCCCCGAAATCGCATGCCATCTACGAGATCGGCGGACTGCGGGTCGGCTTGATCGGCCTCACCCTGACCGACCTCTTCGATATGACCGCCAGGAAGAACCTCGAGGGTATCCGCGTCCTCGATCCGGCCGCATCCGCCCAGAAGATCATCGACGAGATCGATGGCAGGACCGACCTTATCATCCTGCTCACGCATATGGGGGTGGAGGCCGACCGCGACCTGGCCAAAAAGATCCGCGGGGCCGACATCATCGTCGGCGGCCACAGCCACTCCCGGCTCAACAAGCCGATCATCGAGAACGGGGTGCTTATCGTCCAGGCCGATTCCAAGACCAGGTACCTGGGCCGGCTTACGGTCGATGTCGCCGGAGATGCCGTGGTGCGCCATGACTACGCCCTCATCCCCTGCTGGGTGGACAGCGTCACCCAGCCCGATCCCCTCCTCGCCGGACGGATCAAGGGGTACCAGGAGCAGATCGACGCCGATTACGGCCGGACCATCGGCCAGTTGACGACCGACTGGCAGCGCAACAGCCAGGGAGAGTCCAATATCGGCAATTACATCGCCGATGTCATGCGCCGGACGGCAGCAGCTGATTTCGCCGTCATCAACAGCGGGGGCATACGCAAGGATATGCCCGCCGGCCCGATCAAAAAGCTGGATATCGTCGAGATCCTTCCCTTCACCAATACCCTGGTCACCTTCACCTGCACCGGTGAAGAGCTGATGAAAATTATCCAGAGCAATGTGCGCTCGGCGGCAAGGGAAGAGCCGGGTGTGCTGCAGGTCTCGGGGTTGAAGTATCAGTACCGGGTCACGCCGGGCGGGACCATCGAGATCGCCAGCGCCATGATCAACGGCAACGCTATCGATCCGCAGGCCACCTACACGGGGGCGACGATCGATTTCATCCTCTTCGGGCAGGCGGAGCGCTATTTCGGTTTCGCCCCGACGGGAAAAACGGAGAACACCAATCAGCTCCTCTCCGACGTGGTCATGATGCAGATCGAAACCCAGCCGGCCGTCACATCATCCATCGAGGGCCGGATGGTACGTATACCCTGATCAAGGCACGCAAGGTGCGGGGGAGCCCGCTGCAGCGGGCAAGGTGCCTGCAGGTAGTAATAAAATGTACAGGGAGGTAAAATGAAACGCCATGCAAGCTGGATTGCCGTCGTAGCAGCGCTGCTGCTGATCGGCTGGCTGATCGCCTGTGCCATCAATCCGGTGACCGGAAAGCGTCAGCTTATGCTGCTCTCCGAGAGCGACGAGGTCGCCCTCGGTCAGCAAACCGACGCCGAGGTCATCGCCACCTATGGCCTCTATGACAATGCCGCCTTGACATCCTACGTCAATGGCGTTGGTCAGAAGATGACCAAGATATCCCACCGCCCGAATCTGGCCTATTCGTTCAAGGTCCTGGATACCGATGTGGTCAATGCCTTTGCTGTGCCGGGCGGCTACATCTATGTGACGCGCGGCATTCTCGCTTATCTCAACGACGAGGCCGAGCTGGCCGGTGTTCTCGGCCACGAGCTGGGTCATGTCGCCGCGCGCCATACCGCGGATAACTATACCAAGCAGCAGCTGGCCCAGATCGGGCTCACGCTGGGTTCGGTGCTCTCGGAAAAGTTCCGGCAATACGCCAATATCGCCAGTTTCGGCGTCAGCATGCTCTTTCTCAAATTCAGCCGTGATGATGAGCGGCAGGCGGACGACCTGGGCGTCGAGTACTCGAGCAAAGCCCTCTACGATGCCAACCGGATGGCCACCTTTTTCGAGACCCTTGAGCGCATGCACGAGGGGAGCTCCAGCAGCGGTCTGCCGGAGTGGTTCTCGACCCACCCCAATCCCGAGAATCGTATCGGGGCGGTGAGGAACAAGACCAGGGAATGGCAGGCCAAACTCGCGGGCAACAGCTTTATGGTCAACCGCCCCCAGTATCTGGCGAGCATCGACGGCCTGGTCTTCGGCGAGGATCCGCGCCAGGGCTACGTTGAGGCCAACACTTTTTACCATCCTTCGCTCAAATTCCAGTTTGCGGTACCGCAGGGCTGGACAGTCAATAATACTCCGGCGCAGGTGCAGATGGTCTCCCCCAACCAGGATGCCAATCTGCTCTTCGGCCTGCAGGGCTCCGCCAAAGCCGCTGCCGTCGCCAATCAATTCGTCACCGAATCCTCCGCCGCGGTGATGCGTTCCGACGCCATCAACATCAACACCTTTCCGACACAGCGGGTGCAGAGCCGGATCATCTCGCAGACTGACACCCTGGGTGTGCTCTCCTACTTCATCCAGAAGGGGAACGACGTTTATATCTTCCACGGGATTTCGGCTCCCAATGCTCTCTCCACCTGGTACAACACCTTTGCGAACGCGGTCGGGCGGTTTAACAACCTGACTGACGCGAAGAGGATCAACGTTGCGCCCAAGGTACTCAAGGTTCAGAACGGCAAGAATTCGACGACCCTTTCGACCCTTCTGGCGGCCAATGGCGTTCCCTCGACCGATCTGGAAAAGTTCGCAGTGGTCAACGGGATGAAGCTCAATGATCTGGTCCCGGCCAGCACCAAATACAAGATAGCCAAATAGTCCCGGCTGCTCCACGGCAATAAAAAAAGCCCTCTTTCGCAAGAAAGAGGGCTTTTTTTATGGAAAGGAGTGGCGCGGGATCAGGGCTCGAGCGCCTGGGTGCCCTGGTTTTCGTCGCCTTCGACGCTCCCGGCGAGTTCGCGGGCATCGATAAAATCGAGGCCGTCGCCTTTCTTGCGTACGCGGATGATACTGCCGTCGCCGAAATGGCCCTTGAGCAGTTCTTCGGCGATGGCATCCTCGACGTGGCGCTGAATGGTCCGCTTGAGCGGCCTGGCGCCGTTCATCGGATCGAAGCCGCGCTCCGCGATGAACTCCTTGGCCCCTTTGGTCAGCTCGATGCTGATGTTGCGGTCCGCGACTTTGCCGAGCATCTCGGCGATGACGATGTCGACGATGGCGAGCATGTCACCGCGGTTGAGCTGCCGGAAGACGACGATGTCGTCGACGCGATTAAGGAATTCAGGATTGAAGACATGCCGGACCTCCTCGATCAGGCGCTCCCGCATCGATTCATAATCGGTCTCCTCGTCGCTCTTGTTGAAGCCGAGGGAGCCGCCCCTGCTGATCTGGCGGGCGCCGATGTTGCTGGTCAGGATCAGTACGGTGTTGCGGAAATCGACCTTGCGCCCGAGGCTGTCGGTGAGATGGCCTTCATCCAGGATCTGGAGCAGGATGTTAAAGACATCGGGGTGCGCCTTTTCGATTTCGTCAAAGAGGACCACCGAATAGGGATGGTGGCGCACCTTTTCGGTGAGCTGCCCGCCCTCCTCATAGCCGACATAGCCCGGAGGCGCGCCGGTGAGCCGGGAGACGGAGAACTTTTCCATGAACTCCGACATGTCGATACGGATCAGGGCATCCTCGCTCTCGAAGAGGTAGGCGGCGAGTTCCTTGGCGAGCTGGGTCTTGCCGACCCCGGTCGGTCCTAAAAAGATGAAGGAGCCGATGGGGCGGTTTGGATCCTTGAGCCCGGCGCGGGTGCGCTGGATGGCGCGGCTGAGGATGTCGATGACCGGATCCTGGCCGACGATCCGCTTCTTGAGGGCGGTACCCATGGTGAGCAGCCGGTCGGATTCGGATTGGGCCACGCGTTGCACCGGAATGCCGGTTATCATCGAAACCACTTCGGAGACATCCTCTTCACTCACTTTAGCGTAGGCGGAGTCCTGTTCGTCGTTCCAGCGTTTCTTGCTCGCCTCGAGATCGCGCAGGAGCTGTTTCTCGCGGTCGCGCAGGACGGCCGCCTTTTCGAAATTCTGGGAGCGCACCACCTGGTCCTTTTCGGCGCGGACGCGTTTGACCTGCTCTTCCAGATCGCTGATGTCGCGCGGGACGACGATATTGGCAAGGTGAACGCGGGCGCCGGTCTCATCGAGGACATCGATGGCCTTGTCGGGCTGAAAGCGGTCGGTGATGTAACGATCCGAGAGCTTGACGATATCGCGAATCGCCTCTTCGGTATAGCGGACGCGGTGATGCGCCTCATAGCGGCTCTGCAGCCCCTTGACGATGGCGAAAGTCTCATCGAGGCTGGGGGGATCGACGATCACTTTCTGGAAGCGGCGTTCGAGGGCGCCGTCTTTCTCGATGTACTGGCGGAACTCGTCGAGGGTGGTGGCGCCGATGCACTGCAGTTCGCCGCGCGATAGGGCCGGCTTGAACATATTGGAGGCGTCGAGGGAGCCGGAAGCCCCGCCCGCGCCGACGATGGTATGGAGCTCATCGATGAAGAGGATGACGTCGCGGGTCTTGACCAGCTCGTTCAGGATCGCCTTCATGCGTTCTTCGAACTGGCCGCGGTACTTGGTGCCGGCGACGATCGCCCCGAGATCGAGGGTGATGACGCGCTTGTTATGAAGGATGCGCGGCACCTTTTTTTCGATGATGCGCAGCGCCAGCCCCTCGGCGATGGCGGTTTTGCCGACGCCGGGTTCGCCGATGAGGACGGGATTGTTCTTCTTGCGGCGGCTGAGGATCTGGGCGACGCGCTGGATCTCTTTTTCACGGCCGATGATCGGATCGAGCTCGCCGCGGCGTGCCAGA
>Ga0116144_10002421_pt1 | contig 20178 bp, 14 predicted proteins | sample AD_UKC035_MetaG_FD_89746 | JGI IMG/M metagenome (GOLD analysis project Ga0116144, IMG submission 89746) | Active sludge microbial communities of municipal wastewater-treating anaerobic digesters from USA - AD_UKC035_MetaG | ecosystem: Engineered > Bioreactor > Anaerobic > Digestate | place: USA...
CGCTCAGGGTTAAGGTACGGCGTGCGGTCATAGCTATTCACCTCCGCGTCTATTCTACCACTATTACCGATTTATTTTTTTAATGTTCATAAGCCGTCATTTGAGAGGGATTTTTCGTCGCCGCGTTGCACGCGGCGACGAAAAATCCACGCTCTTTACCGGCCTTTAAGCCGCCATTGGGCCAATGAGTGGACACGTTGAGCAGCGGCAGGTTCTCTGCCCTAAATATGAAATGCACCTCAGGGGCGGGTGCGTTTCACGCCAGGGGCAGATGGGCTTCTGCCTGTCAGGGGTAATTACGGTTGTTGTTTTGGGCACGGCGGTGGATTTTCTGCCGCCGGAAACTCCAACCGAAAGGTTGTTCCCACATCTTCAGCGCTTTCCAGGGTGATGCGGCCGCCACATTCGATTACGAAGTCACGGACGGTGGCAAGCCCCAGGTGGGTACTTTTAGGGTAGAGGCTGAAAAACGGTTCGAAGATGCGCGGTTGCGCGTCGGGAGGGATGCCGCAGCCGTTGTCGCGGATTACGGCCACCACATCGTTGCCGGCGGTGTGGGTCAGAATCTCCAATGTTTTTTGGTAGTTGGCGTGGCGTGTCGGGGAGACGGCGTGCCGGGCGGCCATTTCTGCTAATGCATATTCGGCATTGTTGATGAGGTTCAAGAAGACATGTTCCAGTTTGTGGGCATTAGCCCAGATCGGTGGCAAGTCAGGGGCCAGGGTCTGCCGAACGTGGATGTTCTGATGTTTGAGGCGAGCTTCGTTCAGGATGAAGCAATCTTGTAAGGGTTCGTTTAGGTTGACCGGCCCACATTGCGCTTGCAACACCTCGCTGAACCGCCGCAGGTAGTCGGTGATGCGCCGGGAGCGGGTGATGTCCTGAGTAAGATTGTCGCCTATCTGGCAGAGTTCTTGAGCGTCCAGCGACGCGGAGGGGATCTCCAGGGCTTTCCGGGCCAGCGTTTTTAAGTAGTCTGCTTCCAACTGCATAGCAGTCAGCGGCTGGTTCAGCTCGTGCGCTACCCCGGTAGCCATCTCGCCGAGCGAGGCCAGTGTGGTTGCCTGGAGGATGCGGGCATGGTATTGCTTAAGGGCGACTTCTGCGCGTTGCCGCTCGGCAATTTCATGTTCCAGGTGGATGTTCTGCACTTCAAGCTGTTGTTGCAAGCGGCGTAGGGTCAGATGTGTAGCAATACGCGCCCGCACTTCATGAATTTGGGCGGGCTTAGTGATGTAATCTACCCCCCCGGCGGCGAACCCCTTTACCTTGTCCAGGGTTTCGTGGTGTGCGCTGAGGAAGATGACGGGCACATCCCGGGTGCGCGCGTCGGCTTTCAATTGCCGGCAGGCTTCGTAGCCATCCATGCCGGGCATCGTGATGTCCAACAAAATCAAATCAGGGGGGGCATGTCGGGCAGCCTCTATTGCCCTGAGGCCTGATTGTTCGACTCGCACGGTGTATGCGGCGCCGCGCAGGGCCTTGATCAGGAATCGTACGTTGTCCGGGTTGTCGTCCACAATCAGAATGGTGGGAGGGGGCGTGTTCTCTGGTTGCGACATGACAGGGTTTTCCTCAGTCTTGCAGGGGCAGCACCAGTTCTACGATGATGCCTGGCCCTTCAGGATGGTTGATGGCATGGCACATGCCGCCTACGCTCCACACCTGGGTTGCGACAAGAGAGAGGCCCAGCCCCATGCCGGCGATTTGGCCGGTGGCAAATTTATCGCCCTGGTAATAGGGCACCCACATACGCGCCAGTTGTTCAGGCGACAAGTGGATTCCATCATCGCCGATTTGGATGATGATGTTTTCGTCATCCACGCGCCGGAGCTGGACGGTCACCAGCGGAGTGTTTTGGGGATGGAATTTTTGGGCGTTTTCCAGGATCTCCCAGATAACGAGTTCCAAACTTTGTTGAGAGAGTGTGGTTTGCGCAGTTTCCAGACTGGCTTCGACCTCGACCGTCAGCGTGTGCAGTGCCAGACTGGCGGCAACTTGGTGAACCAGCGCGGCGAAATCGCGTAGCACACACCCATTGCCGGGCGGCATCCGGTGCGCGGGGGTGTTGAGGTAGCGCACGATGTCTTCGATTTCCTGGTAGAGCCGGTCGGCGCCGGCGTGGGCCTCTTGAAGAAGGTCGGCGATATCTTGGCGGGAGAAAGTGTCAATGTTGGTAATGAGATATTGCAGTCCGCTGTAGAGGGGCACGAGGGGGGTGCGCAACTTATGCGAGATCATTGCGTGAAATTTATTCAATTCATCCTGGAGGGTGGTGCGTTCGGTGACGTCTTCCAGCCGGATGATCCGACCGGCAGCTTCGTCCATGCCGGCAGGGACATCCAGCAGGGTTACTCGCAGCCAGAAAGTGCGCGCCGTGCGACTTTCCGGGCGCACCAGGTATAGCGGCAAGGGGACGCCATCCGCAAAGGTTTTTTTAGGCCAGGCATTCCAGGCTTCTTGCGGTTCACGGTGGTACTGCTGGGCGATCAACGTGCTGAAGGCCTGTGGGCTGTGTTCGCTATCCAATCCCAAATACAGGCGCGCGGGAGCGTTAGCATAGAGAATACGTTCGGCCTCATCTACGATGACATAGCCTTCCAGAGCGCGCGATAGGAAGTAGCGAAACATCGCCTCTGAAGCGCGTAGAGCCGCCATTCGCTCGGCGTCTCCCTGTTCCACCTCCGTGCTCAATCTTTGTAAGGCCAGACTGATTTCGGCGCGGGTTTGGGTGAGGTGGGTGATCTGCGCTTGCAGATTGGCGGTTTGCGTCTGGAGCTGGTGCAGTTTCAGATGGACACCGGCGCGAACCAGCACTTCTGCCGGATGCAGCGGCTTGCTCAGCCCATCGGCAGCGCCGGCGTTCAGACCTTGTTCCAGTTCGAGCGGCGTGTTTCCATCGTATAACCAGAGAATGGGGATGTCGCAAGTGGCTTGGGCGGCTTGCAACCGGCGGCAGACTTCATCACCGGCTATGCCGGGCAATTGCGCGTCCAACAGGATGAGATTGGGGTGGGTCTCCGCCACCAGTTGTAGTGTAGAGGCGCCATCCGCTGTGTACTGCACGCCGTAGCCATGCGCGCGCAACCACCCGGTTAATGGGGTGTCCGGTGTTGGGGCGGTGGCTACCAACAAAGTGTATTCTGGTGTTTCCGGTGAATGGTTCATAGGTTATTCTCCAATGGCTCAAGGCGAAACGTATGAACCATCAGGATTTTAAGTTTTCTGGCTTCCATTGTTGTGTTCTCACTGTCACAACTTTATTTCTATATTATCGGCATATTTCCTCTATTTAACAAGCGAGATTTCTGGGGGACGTTGCAGGAAAAGGGCAAGCGGTCTTCTGTGTTTTTCGCGCAATGCATGTTGTTACGGGGTGGCGGCCCGCGCTTAGCCAGGGGCGATGGCGACCTCCACCGGCTGCGCGTTCAACCCTTTTTGTAGATCGGCCGGCGTGAGTTCCATCAGAAACCCCCGTTTCCCTCCATTGATGTACAGCTTTTCTAAGTCCAGGATCGTCTTTTCGACGTAAACCGGCAGAGGTTGCCGCGTTCCGAAGGGACTGATACCGCCGACGGTGTACCCCGTTACCCGCTCCGCCTTTTCGACGCTGCACGGCCGGATGGCTTTGACATTCAGCGCGCGGGCCAGGTTCTTGGTGGAAACGTCGCAATCGCCGTGCATCAGCACCAACAGGGGCTTGCCCGCGTCGTTTTCCATCACCAGCGTCTTGACGACGCTGTGCTCGGCCACTTCCAGACAGGCCGCCGCGCGCGCCGTTCCGCCGTGTTCCTCGTAAGGGTACAGATGCGGCGTGAAGGCAATCTTCTGCGCGCGCAGTTGGTGGACGCCACGGGTGATGGGATAGTCTTCTTTAGCCATCGTGAGTTCTCCTCTAGACCGATGGTTCTGGCGGCGGCGGCGCATCCGTTGCTAAGTCACTATCGTCAGCGGGCGGCTCAAGCGTCTCCTTGAGGATGAACACCTGATGGGGGCTGAGCACGGCCCAGGCGGCGAGGGGCTTCCCGGTGAGACAGTCCACGCCGGGCGGCGTTTCGGTCAGGCGGATTGAAGTATCGGAGTCGTTGAGGAAGAACCAGAGCCGCTTGGTCGCATCCTCGCGCACTACAACGTGAACCCCTTCGGGGAGAGCCTCCCACAGCGGCGCCAACCCCGTCAGTTCGGCGCAGAGCGCCGTCAGGATAGGAAGGATGTCTTCGGAAAGATAGGTCCCGACGTAGACGACGGCGCCTTGCCCGATGCGTTTCATAGCGACGGCCGCTTTGTTGTCCAGCCGCCGTCCCTTCCACCGCCCGATAATGGCCGTGCCCGGCAGATTCTCCAACACTTCGTACCATTCCTGCGTGGGGATCTGCGATTTGGGGAAGTGGATCGCCAACGGGCGCTGTTCTGGCGCGTTCTGCCGACCATATTCCATAACCTTGACGCCAGCCAACGATTTCAATACTCCCGGCGGTGTCTCGGCGATGACATTGTTGTGCCAGTTTTTGGTGCCCGTGCGCGCGCCGATGATCAGGAGGCCGCCATTTTCGACGTAGGCTTGCAGATTGGGCACCCAGTCCGGGTTGAACACGGCCCAGTGGGGGATGAAGTACGCTTTCAGCGCGCTCAAATCATCCGACGGATGGACGCAGCCGACCGCGTAGCCCTGTTCGTAGTAATAAGCGTGTACGCGGGCGGCCACCTCGCGCGGGGAGGGCAGCCCCAGGGTATACGTCGTGTGCGCTTCTTCCACGTCCATATCGGCGGCGGCGATGCCCACGTCCACCCGCACGTGCGTCCCCAGGACTTCCGGCCCGACTTTCTTTAGCTCGGCGCCCAGCGATTTGACTTCGTCGAAGCGGCGGTTGGTGACGTTTTCGTGGTCAAAGATGCCGCACCAGTACGCCTCCGCGCCGAAGCGGCACGTCCGCCAGCGGAAGAAGAGCAGGCTGTCGGCCCCGTGCGCGATGGAGGTGTAGACCATGCGGCGCAGCTCGCCGGGTTCGGGGTTGTCGTGGAAGTAGGGCGCTTGTCCGCCCGGCCCCGATTGCTGTTCCGGCACGATGAAATTGCCCGACCAGGCGCGGGTGTAGTCCAGGTTGAACGCCTGGCTGAGCGGCCGGTGGAGGGCGTCCGGGTCGAAGAACGGGTATACGTCGTAGCCGAGGAAGTCCAGGTCTTGCGTGAACGGCCCGCGATAGTCAATGTGGCGGAACGTGCCGTTGTGGGTGACGAACCAGGCGGGATTCGCCGCCCGCAGGATTTCTACCTGCTCGTGCTGGAAGCGCGTTACGCTCCAGGAGATGAAGCGGAAGTAATCCAACTGCTGCGCCGGGTTGGGGTAGGCGGGGCGAGCATTTTTCGGGGTGATGATCTCGTCAAAGCTGCGGTAGGTTTGCGCCCAGAACGCCGTCCCCCAGGCTGTGTTGAGTGCGGCGATGTCGTCCTGATACTTTTCGCGCAAGAACTCGCGGAAGGCGGCCTGGCAGTTCTTACAGTGGCACTCGGAGAAGTGGCAGTTGAACTCGTTGTCCGTCTGCCAGCCGACGACGAGCGGGTTGTCGGCGTAGTGGTCGGCCATCGCCTTTGTGATGGCGCGCGAGTAGGCGCGAAACACGGGGCTGGTATGACAGGCGTGCTGCCGCGAGCCGTGCTGCATCGTCACGCCGTGCTCGTCCACGCGCAGCACGTCGGGGTGCGCGACGGTAAGCCAGCGCGGCGGCGCGGCGGTCGGCGTGCAGAGGATGGTGCTCACGCCGCGAGTGCCGAGCCAGGGAATGATCTTGTCGAACAGTTCGAATTGAAAGACGCCTTCTTCCGGCTCCAGATAGTCCCACGCAAATTCGGCCATGCGCACGACGTTGATGCCGGCTTTATGCATCCGGTACGCATCCAGGTCGCGCGCTATAAAGTCCCAATGCTCCGGGTAATAGGCCGCGCCGTAATAGAATTGGGTCAAAGGGGTGGGACGTTTGTGGGATAAAGGTTGGGTCATGGTTATTCCTCCTGTAAAATCTGCGATTACCCGCAAATGATGATTCCGCGCATGATGTTTCCGCGAGATATTCCGCGACGGGTTTTCGGTATCAGTCTGCGAATTCATCCGCAGGTCAAAAAGGGAATTCGTCGTCGGGTAGATAGACTGCGTTCGACTCCTTTGCAACGGTTGGTACATAATCCACGACGATGCCGTTGTCCGTTGGGCCTTCATCCAAATCCGCACAGCGTTCCAGCCAAGTATTCGTGGCCTGGGCTTGATGGTGGGCTTTCTGCGCTTTAACATACGCCTCTGCCTGGGGGCGTTGGCGTTCTCCAAGCGTCAGCAAGCCGTAGCCGCGTTGCCAGGCGAATGCATAGCTCAGGTTTATGTCATGATTGAGATAATGCGAACTGGCGCCTTTGAGTCGTTTCACGGCTTCTGCAACCGCCAGTTTAGGAGGAATGGCAGCGATCAGATGGACGTGATCTTCGATGCCATCCATCGCGTAGACGTAGATCTCTAATTCGGCGGCTTTGCGGATAAGATAGGCGTAGAGACGCGCTTCAATTTCCGGCTTGATGAGGGGCAAGCGGCCTTCTGTCGCCCAGACGAGATGATAGTAGGCTCTCCAAAATGACATTGTGCTCTCCTTCGATGTCTCCGCGAATGAATTCGCGGCTGATAAGCAAAAGTGCGTTAAAAACGCACTCACCCCACCATGCGTTAACCCGTTTCCAACGGGTTTTCCGTATCAGCCTGCGAATTCATTCGCAGGTCTTCCAGCCGCCACGGAGATCCGCGAATGAATTCGCGGCTGATAAGCAAAAGTGCGTTAAAAACGCACTCACCCCCCCATACGTCAACCCGTTTCCAACGGGTTTTCCGTATCAGCCTGCGAATTCATTCGCAGGTCATTCGCCGGTCAGGCTGAATTTCTCATCCAACCGCTCCAAATCACGCCGCTGCTTATCGGGAAGCTCATAGCCCGTGTGACGTGCCATTTGTGTTTCAGGGGTGAAACACGGAACGGTCACGCCCGCAATGATGCCCTGGCCGGACAAGTCTTGGCGTTTGAAGGTGCGCCCCTCGTCATCCCATGCCGGAATTCCGTTGCCATCAGCATCCAGGCGCAGCGCGTGTACATCCAGTTCGCGCTCCTCCGCATCCTGCAAGACAAAGGCGGTGGCCGTCTCGACCCCGCGCGCGTCTACGGTCCACAGGTTTTCTTCCCAAAGGTAGCCCAACTTGTAACCCTCGTGACTCAAGAGTTCGCATAGCCGCTCCACGTCATCCACCAACATCAGGATGTCGAGGTCCTTGTGCGGCCGGGTCTGCTCGCCGAGCAAGGCGTCAATCCCCCATCCGCCGATGACCCAGACGCGGATGTTGTGAACCAAAAGGTGTTGGTAAAGACTGATGACATCTTCAGCAGAAATCATTTTGCTCCTTAGCACTGACATGGATAGACAGGATGAACAGGATAAACTTTAAAATCCTGTATATCCTGTCCATCCATGTTGAAAAATTTCATTCGCGCATCACCAGCGGCAGATACACCGCCATGCTCGGCCAGAAGGCATTGTTGGACAGCCCCAGCCACGCGCCGGTCGCGTTCTGCGGCTTGAGCGCGAAGTAGACCGTATCCCCCACGTAGGGCACGGTGACGGTGAGGCGGTCCGTACTGGCGGGCAAACTGTCGCTGATGACGGCGGCCGTTGCCCAGGTTTCGTTTGTGATGAACGCACTGTCATACCGCAGCGTGCTTGTGACGGCCTGCGGGGGCAGCGTCCAACGCAGCGCGGCGGTGAGGAAGCCGGTTTCAGTCTGGACGTGGGTGATGCGCAGGTCATCCACGGCGGGCAGCCGCGCGGTGATGTAGGCCGGCTTGATTTCCTCGTCGCTGCCGCCGGCGTTGGCGACGCGCAGGCGGACGGTGTAGACGCCCGGCGCGGTGTAGACGTGCGTGGGATGCTGCTCCGTGGCATCCACCGTCCCGTCGTTCTCGAAGTCCCACGCCCATTCTATCGGGCCGTTGGTGGAGGCGTCGGTGAATTGGACGGTGAGCGGTACGTCGCCGTCGGTCACGTCCGCGTTGAAGGCGGCGGTCGGGTTGGCGGCTTCGATGTCGAGGTAGTTGAGCATCGTGTACTCGTCGAAGAGGCCCATGCTCATCGTCAGCTTGTTGTCGGTGATGGCGATCTGCCGCGTGCGGACGAGGTACGGGCTGGCGGCCTCGTTGTTGACGAAGACCGTCTCCTCGATTTCGATGTAGTTGTGGGAATACGTCCGCCCCTGCCAGCCCACGGAGACGGTGACGTTGTAGCTGCCGTTGGGCAGGTCGAACTCGAAGGTCGAAGGGCGGCCCCAATCGGAGTAGAGCACGCTGCGCTGCAAGACGTTCGGGCCGCTGCCCAGGTAGGTCGTCATCCAGTGGACTTCGTTGGGGGCGTACCAGCCGTAGCCGGCGACGCTGTTGTAGTCCGCGCCGCCGATTTTCATATACGTGTGCCCGTTGACGACGAGCGGGTCGGCGGTGGGCTGCCCGGCGGGGTCCTGGAAGTTGATGTAGTAATTGCCGGGATCGCCCACGGCGCGCGGGTGGGCGGGCGGCGGGTTGATGTCGGGGATCGCGGCGATCTCGCCGCCGTTCTTCAGCCCGATGAGACGGCGCAGGTTATACAGGAACTCGCTGTTGCGCGTGTAGCTCTTCAGCCCGGTGATGACCTTGGCCGCCTGCGCGTCGGCAGCGTTGGCGACGTCCACCTGCGGTTGCCCGCCCGCCAGGACGTAGAGGTATTCGTAGTCCTCGAAGCCGTCGCGCAGCATTTCCAGGCGGATCGAGGGCACGAGGCGGTGGCCGTTGCTGCCGTAGGGAATGGGGTTGTTGCTCTCGGAGGGTGGGTAGAACAGGAAGGTGTTGCCGTTTTGCCCGTAAGTCATCGGGTCCGTCCAGGGGTTGTCGCCCCAATCGTTGACGGCGTAGTAGGCGATGCCGCGCACGCGGTACTTCCACAGGAACCAGCCGGTGAACTTGCCTTCGATGGCGGGGTGATCCAGCGTGATGGGGTTGAAGTAGGGCGGGCGCGTGCCGTGCAGGAAGTAAATCCACGTCTCCTCGCCGTGATCGCGCGCGCGGGCGTGGGCGGCGGTGGGGTCGTACTCGTTCAGCACCGGCAGCCAGAGGTCAATGTGCGCGCCGGTCTGATTGTAGATTTCCGGCTTCGCGCCTTCAGAAACCATCAGCTTGAGGTCAGGCGCGGCCTGGTGGCTGTACCTGCTGTACCACGCCACCGCGTTATAGTCCGCCTGATCCTGCGGCTCGTTGGCGAAGTAGTGGTAGGCCTTGCCGAGGTCGCCGTGACTGCGGAGGTACTCTTGCAGCGCGTGGACGTAGGCGAACCACGCCGTGTTGTAGGCCGAGGTGGGATTTTGCAGCCAGTCGCTCGCGCTGCGCGTGATCCCGCAGAAGGAGGACGGGCGTTGGTCAACGGAAGAATCGTTGCTGCGGAAGCCCGCCGCCGTGAACGAGGGGAAGCCCACGCCGCCGTTGAAGGGCTGCGTGAATGTCCCGTTTAACAAGCCCGTTCCGTCAATATACCGCTCGGCCAGCAGATCGTAGCCCCAGATGCCGTGGGGATCGGAGAGCGTGTGGGTGTTGCAGTCGTAGTTGATGAACGGATTGGCAAACGAGCCGCCGCCGGTCAAGCCGCCGGGCCACAGCGGGCTGATGGGCGTCAGGCGGTGGTCAATGAAGAACTGCTTGATGCCGTCCACGTAGGGCCAATAGCCGTCGCCGTTGGCGCTGTACGCGCTCAGGAACGTCTGGTGCGAGTAGTTCATCTGCGATTCGACGTGCAGCTCGTCGGGGATGGCGAAGGCGAAGACGTGCAGCGTGACCGGGATCGCCACACCGCCGATGGTCATGGTCGCCGTGTAATCGCCGGAGGCGACGCCCGCCGGGACGAAAACGTTGAACCAGAAGGCGGTGTTCTGCCCCGCGACCAGCGCCACACTGGCCCCGTTGGCGAGCGGCCACAGCGGGTCGGGGTACGGCCCGGTGCGCCCCAGGCTGTCGGTCGCCTGCGTCAGATTGACGTACTTGACCTGGTACAGTTCGACGGTGATCCCGCTGCCGAAGTTACCGGCGTTGACCGTCACATTGCCCGACGCTGCCGGCTTGACGACGATCTGGAACGGCTCGAATTCGTTGCGGGCAGCGTAGACCTTGACGCCGCTGCCCGTCGCGCTGGGCGCGGCGGCGTCCTTGAAGACGCGCTCGCTCGGCGTCGTCGTCCAGAACTGGTAGGCGGCGGTGGATTGGGTGAGCGTGTACGTATAATCCTCCCAATCGGCGGCCTGCGCGCTGACGGGCGATGGAAACGGCGCAAGCAGCAGGGACGCAATGGCAAACATTCCAATGAGACTACGAACGATGGTTTTCATATTTGACCTCCCTAGAAATAACGTTAAAACGTTAGAACGTTCCAACGTTCCAACGTCAATGAGAGTATCACGCTTCACGTAATCGTGATCTCTTCTTTAGCTCCACCCGCAGCATCAACAGCAGCAATCCGCCGGTGCAGAGGACGGCGCGGACGGTGTAGACAATCGCCAGCGCGCCTTTGTTGGAGGGCAGCGCGATGATCGCCACCACCATCATCCCGATCCAGGCGGCGAAGGACTCGGTGTTTTCGGCGGCGTTCCACAGCCGTTTGATCACCGGGAAGTAGGCGATGACGAGGATGGCCTGAATCAGCGAGTGCGCTACGACGTGGCTTCTGGTCAGCAGCCAGAAGACCATGATGAGCAGCACCGCCGCCAGACAGCCGGTATCAAAGGCGGTGAATTTGCTGCTTTTGTCGCCGTAGATCAGAATGGTCGTGGTGACGGAAAACACCAGGATCAGATCGCTGGAATTGAGGATATTGTCCACCAGCTTGTAGTCGCCCTCGGAGAGGTACGTCACCAGACTGCCGATCACGGCGATGGTGAAAAAGATCCACATCGCCAGGGAGGGCTTGATTTTCTTTCGCACGATTTGTCGGCAATAGTGGATCGCAATCCACAGGTTGATCAGGACGACCGCGACGTTGGATAGGGTGTGCATGGTTAATTCCTCTCCTCTGAAAATAGTGACGTAACACAAACTTCAGTTTGTGTTTGTGCCAGCAGGCAAACTAAAGTTTGCGTTACATTTTCATCCAACCGCTGGTGAACCGCAGGGTAATGATGAATTCTTTTGCAAATAACCTCAATGGATTGAACGGATGCAGCGGAAAGGTATCCGTTCAATTCCGTTCAATCCGTTGAGAAAATGGCGTTGTCCGAGAGTTCCGCCTGCCGCTCGGTCCACTCGCGTTGGAGCGACTGGAAGGGCGCCGTCTCGCGGCCCTGGATGAGCGGCGCTTCTTCGTCCAGGCAGCGCTGCGCCTGCTCGTGCTTGCCCCAGGCGACGTACAGTTGGGACATCTCGCCCAGGCTGTTCGCCAGATTCCACACGTCCTCAACCGCGCGCCACCGTTCGATGGCGCGCGCGAAGCAGCGCTCACTCTCTTCAAAATTTCCCGTCTTGACGTAGAGCATCCCCAGGTTGTTGTGAACGCGCGCCAGGTTGCGATAATCCCCCAACTCCTGGCAGAGGGCTTCCGCCGCGCTGTATAGCTGCTCCGCTGCCTGCCACCTGCCTTGCCTCCTGTGGAGGTTGCCCAGGTCGAGTTGGATGGTGGCGATGTGCCCGCGATCATTTGCGGCCTCGCACTGGCGCAGTGCTGCTTCGAGGTGCGTGGCAGCCGCGTCTAATCGTCCGGTCCGGATGTAGAACACCCCCAGGTTTTGGAGCGTCATCGTAATGCCCCAGGCGTCGCGCGTTTGCTGAAATAAGGCGTGGGCGGTTTGGAGATGGGGCAAGGCGTCGTCCCATTGGCGTTGATCGAAGAAGATCAACCCCAGCGCATTTTCAACGTAGGCCAGCATACGCGCGTCGTTCAGGGCGTGATACAACTCCAGGGCGCGCCGGCAGAGCAGTTCCGCGCGCCGGAATTGCCCTAGCCGGCGGTAGATGTCGCCGAGGTTGAAGTAGGCCAGCGCCAGAGTCGCGGACGACGCGATCCACCGCGCCAGCCGCCAGCCATGCCGATAGGACGCCAGGGCCGCCGGATAATTCCCCCGGCATTGCTGGATGGCGCCAACCTTGAGCGCCAGATCGGCTTCAGCGGCCAGGTCGGCGCGCTGCTGCGCCCACTTGAGCAGGATGTGCAGTAGCCATTCCCACTCGGCCCAATGGGCGGCGCGCACCATCGTGGGATGCAGGGCTTGTGTGAACGTGAGGGTCAACGTCCAGGCGTCGGGGAAGCGGAGCAGCGTTTCAAGCGCCTTCAACGCGCCGCGCAGGTTGGGCATGGCGCTGCGCTCGTCGTCAGCAAGCTGCTCCAACCGGTCGAGCCAGTAGTGGGTGTTGGCGATGACCAGCATTCTCATACAATCACTCTTCCGAAAACAACAATCGGCTCACGCAAAGGCGCAAAGACGCCAAGTAAACAACTTGGCGCACTTGGCGACTTTGCGTGAAGTTTTCATCCTTCTTGGGGCGAAATTCCACCTGATGACTCTTCCGCCCAGGCTTGCCGCTCCACGAAACTCTGCGTCAGGGGATGCAGCCCGTAGCGCCGGGTGTGCAAATCGCCGGTGATTTCCACCAACGAATACAGCGCCAGGCGTTGGAGGCAGTCCGCCGCCTCGCCCGGGCTGAGGGAAGCGACGGCGGCGATTTGCGCGAGGTCGCCGCCGCCCTCTGGGACGAGCAGGAGCGCCTGCAATACGGTGCGGCCGGGCGCATCCAACCGTTCCCAGGCGTCCTGGTAGATGAAGTCGAAGAGCGCCGCCGCGCCGCCGCCTTCCGCCGCTTTGAACCGCGCCAGGATGGCGGGCAGCGGAAAGGTGTGGACTTGTCCCAAAACGAGTTTGAGCGCCAACGGATTGCCGCCGGTCAAGGTGTGGATGGGCTGCAAAGCGTCGTCGGGGGCCTGAGCCAGCTCGCCCAACCCCTGCGCCGTGGCCTCGTAGCGGATGAAGGCCAACGTATCTTCCGGCGTCAATCCCGCCACCGGCAAGATGTAGACGCCGCTTTCGCCGCGCAGGGAATGGCGCGTCGTGAGCAGTAACTTGCTCGGCCTGACCCACTCGCGCAATTGCGGGAGCAGCGCGCGATAGTCGGCGAGCGTTTCCAGGTTATCCAGCACCACCAGACAGGGCTGCGCCTTGAAGTAGTCCTTCATCCCCAGGAATTTCTCCCGATCCGCTTGGCGCTTGAGACTGTGCAGCCCCAGTTGTTCCACCAGCCGATCCACCAGATCGTTCGGCGTGAGGACGGGCGCGTCTGGCGTGACGCCGATCTCCCCGGTGAGGTGGAAGAGCCGCGTGCGCGCGCTCACCCAGGCGATCTCGGTGAAGCGGGGCGTCGGCGCCAGTTGGCGGGTCAGCGCGTCCGCCAGGGTCGTCTTGCCGATGCCGCCCATCCCCTCCAGGGCCAGCAGCCACGGGCCATCCGGCGCCTCCAACTGCGCGCGCGCCTCGGCCAGCATCGCGTCAATCCCAAACAGCCGCGTGTAGGTGGGCGCTTCCAGGCGCAGTTCGACGCGGCGCGCCTTTTCCCGGCGCAGCGCGCTTTCCTGCGCCCAGATCACTTCGGCGAGTTGGGCGATGGCGACGCGCTGCCGTTGGTAGACTATGTCTACCGTGAAGTCGCTATGGTAGGCAATCTCGCGCGCCGTTTCGCCGTGTTGAAAGCGCCGTTGCAACAGCTCGCCGGCCTCTGGATGGGTTTGTCGGAGCGCGTCCAGGCCGGCCTGCAAAATTCGGTTGGCCATCGCGCGGGACGTGGGCCGTTCGCCTTGCGGCGGCATGGGCTGCGCCAATAGCAGCGCGGCGAATCCCATCGCGTCGGCGGGATCGTGCCAGGCTTTCAGGGCTTGATGGATGTGGCTCACAAGGTCGTCCGGCATATTCGTGGACAAGGGCATTGGGTCATCCTTTGCGTGACAGAAAATTACCGTTTTCGGCAAGGTTCTGACAGTTTCTCACCGATTATAACCCGATTATACCAAAACCTACAGAAGGTTTATGAGATTTACGGATTCGCCAACTGTATAGTAGAGAGGAACTATAGTGTGGGAGGAATGAGACTATGTCACAGATGACCCCTGATGCGCCGTTGTACCAGCAGTTGTATGCGCACCTGCGCGCCGAAATTGAGTCCGGTGAATTTGGCCCCGGCGACGTCTTGCCGTCCGAGCGCACCCTGGCCGCCGAATATGGCATCAATCGAGAGACGGTGCGCAAGGCCATTCAATTGCTCGTTACGGAGGGGATGGTGCGCAGTTATCAGGGCAGCGGCACGCTGGTGTTCCCGCACTGGCGTCCGTGGGAGGATTGAAGCGCTAGAGCGCGGCAATCTCGATGTAGGGGATGCGCCCGTCCAGTTGCGCGTGGAAGTCTGCCGCGTCATCCCAGGCGACGGTGTAGAGGCGGCTGTGGTAGGTGATGTGGGGATACGCCAGCGCCACGGGCAATAGCGGGTCCTGGTCGGCCAGGCCGAGCATCAGGTAAGCGTAACCGCGCGCCGCCGCCAGGTCGCACACGGCCTTGAGCAGCGGGCGGAAGAGAGCGGGATCGTTGTCCTGCATACAGATAAAGCTGGCATACGCCGAATGGATGTGTTCCCCGACAGCCGGGAGCGGCTGCGCGCCGACCAGCTTCGCGCCCACGTTGTAGAACGGACGAATCCGCCGCAGCCCCGGCGCGTAGCCCTGCACGACGCTCTGTTTGTAGCCGGACTGATCCCACAGGCCGACGACGCCCACGATAGTATCCCCCCGGCAGGCGACGATGAAATCCTCCACGCTGAAACCCAACGTGGTATCCCGTGTGGTGAAGTCGGCTTCGGTGTAGACGGGGAAGAGCTGTTTGCGCGCCCCCTCGCGTTGCAGGAAGGCGACAATGGCCGGCAGTTGCTCCGGCGAGCCGCGTCGGATGACGAGATTGAGTTTGGCGGCTCGGGGAACCCGGAAGGGACTGAGCGACTTTCGCAAAATGATCCCCAGCGTAACGATGGCCGCCAGCTCGCGCAGGGCCGGGAAGCCGGGGCGCGGATGCTCCACCAGCACGCCGCGCGCGACGCGGTTCTCGTCGGAGATGGCGGCGAAGTAGGCGCGCACGCGCCCGTCTTGGTGCAACTCGTGGACGAACGCCAGTCCCTGCGAGAGCAGCCACGTCCCCCGGTAGCGATGATCCACGCGCAGTTGGCCGATGTAGCCCAGTTCCTCGCTTTGCCCGTTGACGAAGTGCGGGTGCGCGGCGCGGCAGAGGATGCCGGCAATATTGCCACTCTGCTCCTCCCGCGCAATAGCGACCTGCCAGAAGCGCCCCATCGTGCCGCAGCCCAAAAAGTAGCCCGGCTCCCGCTCAAACGTCACCGTGATGTCGCCTGGCATGGCGTTGCGCGCCAGCAAGCGGCGCAGGTTGGCGTCGTCCTCCAGGGTGGCGAGCGAAAAGGTGTAGTTCAGCATGGCCCCTATTTTAGTCCAAATCTCATTCCGTGCTTTTTGAACGTCTCTTGTCGGAAGAGGCGGTTATAGGCGGCGTAGATGGCGAAGCGATAGAGGGAACTCAGGTTGGTTTTGAAGTCCAGCGCGCGGCGGACGATGTTATCCACGCGGTTGTAGACTTTGCGGCAGTGATAGCCGGCCTCGGTCAATTCGTCCGGCGTCATCCGGGCGGGGCTGAAGGCGGCGTAGTTGAAGCGGTAGTCGGGGTGCAGCCACCATTGGCCGTCGTAAAGCAGACGGCCTTCCACTGCCAGGCGGCGGTACAGCGGGGTGTTGGGGTAGGGCATCAGTACGTTGAAGGCGGCAAACGCGAACTTGTTTGCCAGCGCGAAGTCCAGCAGTCGTTGTAGGCTCTCCACCGTGTCGAAATCATGGCCAAGGGTGAAGGCCGCCCAGGTTTGCAGACCGTGATCGCGCAAAATCTCCAACTGCGGGCGATAGGCGTCGAAACCGCCGACGAGGTTGGGCGTTTTGCCCATCGCCCGCAAATTGCGCGGGTCTATGGACTCAAAGCCGATGACGTGGCCCAGGCAGCCGCTTTGCGCCATCAGCCGCATCAACTCCGGGTCGCGCGTCATATCCAGGCTGGCCTGCGAGACCCAGTGAACTTTGAGCGGGATGAGGGCGCGGAACAGGGCTTTGGCGGCGGCGGGGTCGGCCAGCAGATTGTCGTCCACGAAGAATAGCTCCGCGCGCTCCTGCGCCTCAATTTCGGCGACGGTTTCGCGCACGCTGCGGCAGTGCTGGCGGTGGTCGAAGTACGCGCTCACGGCGCAGAACTCGCAGCGGAAGCGGCAGCCCCGCCCAAATTGCAGCAGCGTGATGGGCAGGTAGCCCTTGCCTTTGAAGAGGTCGCGGCGGGTGAGGACGCCCGGTTGCGGCGGCCCGGCGGGCGCGGCGTAACGCGGCTTCAGCGCGCCGCGGCGCGCGTCCGCGATCACGTCCGCCCAGAGAAACTCGGCGTCGCCCGTGTAGACACTGTCGGCGTGCTGCGCGACTTCGTCGGGGAGCAGCGTCGCGTGCATCCCGCCCATAATGACGGAGACGCCGCGCGCCCGGTATTCCGCGCCGATCTCATAGGCGCGGCGGGCCGTGAATGTCTCCACGGTGATTGCCACGAGGTCGGTAGGGGCGTCGTAGGGGACGGCCTCGCAGCGGTCGTCGTAAAGGGCAACGTCCACATCGGGCGGCGTCAGCGCGGCGAGCACGCCGAGTTGCAGCGGTTCCATCCGCGCCTCATCCACAAAGAGGCTGTGTTCCAGGCGACCGATGGTGGGCTTGACGAGGGTGAGGTGCATGGGGAAAAAACGTAAACCGTGAAACGTGAGGCTTTTACAATAAAGCCCTCACGTTTCACGGTTCACGGTTTATGCCTTTAGTGTGCTCTGAGCACTAACGGCAGATAAATCTGCTTCCAATCCGCCTTGAGCGTGACGGTGCGCGTGACCGTCTGGTAGCCGGGGGCGGCGATGACGGCCGTGTTGTGGTGGGTGGCCGGCAGAATGATGGTGATGCTTTCATCAACAAACGTCACTTTGGCCGCGTAGGTTACGGTGATGGCCGCGGTGGGCGAGAGGACGCCGCTCCAGGCGAGCAGCGGCGCGGCGCTGTCATCCACGACGCCGGAGGAGGCGGCGAGAGAGCCGGCCACATAGGCCAGCCCGCGCGGGAGCCGGTCGCTCATCGTGGCGGCGACCGAGATGGGGCCGGTGGCGTTGCGGATGCCGACGGTGTACGTCACCACGTCGCCAAAGCGTGCGGCAGGTTGGGAGACGGTCTTGAAGGAGGGCGTGAGGTCGGGATAGTCTTCGGGGCGGACGATCTGCACGGTAGCCGTGCGGGTGATGGGGGCGACGCCCTCGACTTGCATCACGGCGGCGTTGCTAATGCTGCGCCACTCGTGGGTAGCGACGGTGGCCGCGTAGGTGACGGTGACGGCGGTTGTGGGCGTGAGCGCGCCGCTCCACGCGAGGGTGGGGGCGTCGGCGTCATTCACGTTGCCGGAGGTGGCGGAGAGAGAGCCGGGGACGTAAGTTAGTCCGGTAGGAAGCACATCCTGGATGCTGGCGGTGCCGGTGGGGGGCGTCCCGGCGGCGTGCAGCGTGACCGTGTACGTCACGACGTCGTCCGGGAACGCGGTGGCTTGTGACGCGATCTTCGCCCCTTCGATCCCGCTCATTCCGCCGTTCCAGCCGGCGAGGCTTGCCCACAAGGCCCAAATGCCATAAGCCTTCCGGTTGCAGTTGAGCGGCGCCTGGTCACTGTGCGCGCAGCCGCAATCGTACCAATCCACGCCTTCGGTGTGGCTGTTCTGCCAGTCCACCGCCCAGTTCTTGTCGCGCGACCCGTTGCCGTCCGAGTCGTAATTGCACGCATCGTCCACATTTTTGTCGCCGTAGTAATTGCCATCCGGGTCGTAGAGTTCAAAGTCGTTGAAGTCGAACAGCACCTTGTTGTTGGCGCGGCAGTACTCGCGGATTTGCTCGTTGCGCTGGTGCAGGTTGCCTTCCTCGCCGCTGCCGTCGGAGTGGCCGGTCATATAGACGAAGGTGATGCCAGGGTAATCCAGTTCCAACTGGGTCATTGGCGCGAGATAATTGTCAATCATGTCTTGTTCGCTGTAGCCGGACACCTGCCCACACCACGACCACATAATCACGTTCATCTCCGGGTGGTTGCTGCCCCGTCCATTAGTGTCGGCGGCGCCGAGGTACGCGCGGGTCTCATTGACCCAACGGGGGTAGTAGCCGGCGTCGTGATCCAGATCGCCCTCGCCGTACCCATCGCCCTCGAAAAGGTGCAGGTACTCGCCGCCCTGGTTGCCGCTGTGACTGAATCGGAAGATGTCCTCCGGCAACTCCAGCCCCTGTCCGCCGCCGTTGGCGAAGCCGACCAGCCCGCTCATCCCATCCGAAATCTGACTGCCATGGGATGTGTGCCCGTAGCCGATGTGCAACTGCTGCTTGGCGGCTACAATCCATTCTTCCGGGACAGCGGTGATGGCGGTGCTGGTGTGGTCAATGATGAGGGGCGCGGTGCGCGCCTGGGGGGCGGCGGGCGCTGCCAGCCCGATTTGCCTTGTGTGCTCAGGGAATCCCGCGCCGAGGATTAACGGCAAGAGCAGCAACAGGGCGCTCTTTCTGAGCCATTGCGATATCTTCATCTAACTTTCTCCTCTCTGAATGTATGATTTGGAAGTTTACCTACCCACAGTTCTAACCATACAATCAAGGGAACGGCAAGTCAATGGGAATGTAGTACTGAGGATGCTGTTTCGTTGCCGCGCGCCGCGCGGCAACGAAACAGCGCCTCTGAAGTTATGACCTCAATCGCGGCTTCCTTGACTGGGGAGCGCTGTAAATCGCAGGGTCATGATGGAACGCGCCGGGCTGACGGTGGGGGCCGCCAGCCCGTTGTATTTGAGCGCAAACGGCAGCGCTTGTTCTGTGCGGTTCATCACCACGACCGCAATTGTGTTGTCGGGGTTGATGAAGGCCGTCGTCTCCAATTCGTCGGCAGTGCCGGCGTGCAGGATGCGCTCGGCGCCGGGGCGGAGGTAGCGGGAGAAGTGCCCCAGGTAGTAGTACGAACTCTGGTAGAGCGACTGCCCGGCCTGGGTATCCACCAGGATGGGCGCACTGCAATAGTTGCCCACGTGGTTAGGCCCGCCGCGTTCGTCCAACAGCAGATTCCAGTCCACCCAGCCCACCGTCCAGCGGTTCAAATCGTTGATGACCGAACGCCCGTACCGCTCGCCCAGGCCCCACTCGCCGGTGTGCGGGCCGCCTTCCTGGCACCCCTCGCTGAAGAGCAACTGCTTGTCCGGGTAGGCTGCGTGGACGGTGTTCAGGTTGTCGAAGTGGTCGCCCACGTACCAGTGGAAGGCTGCGCCCCATACGTACTGCGCGGCCTGCGGGTCGTCGTACACAACCTGCGCGCGGTCGTACAGCACGTCGCGGTTGTGATCCCAGATCATCAGGCGCAGATAGTCCAGCCCTTCTTTCCGCAGGACCGGCCCCAGATAGTCACGGACGAAGTCACGCTCTTCTTCGGCGGTGTAGCGGCAGGAATCCCACGTCTGGGTGGCTTCCGGTTCGTTCTGGACGGTGAGGCCCCAGAAGGGCACGCCCTCTTTTTCGTATTCGCGGATGTAGCGGCAATAATAGCGCGCCCACACATCGCGGCACTCCGGCTTCAACTGACCGCCGTGGTTCATCTCGCCGTTGGTCTTCATCCACGCCGGCGGACTCCAGGGGGAAGCAAACAGCTTCAGGCCGCCGCTGAGGCGCAGGGCTTCCTTGACCATCGGTAGAATAGCGGCGCGGTCATGCTCAATGGAGAAGTGCTTCAGCTCAAAGTCGCCGTCCACTTCGTCGTAGGCGTAGTTGCCCAGGGCAAAGTCGCAACTGTTGAGGGTTGTCCGGCCCATCGTGTAGCCCAACCCGGTGTGTGGGTCGAAGTAGGCTTTCATCACCTCGGACTGCTTTTCCGGCGGGAGCTTTTGCAGGGTGACGGCGGCGGCCTCGGTGAACGCGCCGCCAAACCCTTCGAGGGTCTGGAAGCGTCGGCGGGGGTCTACTGTGATGGTATGCA
>Ga0116144_10002426_pt1 | contig 20150 bp, 21 predicted proteins | sample AD_UKC035_MetaG_FD_89746 | JGI IMG/M metagenome (GOLD analysis project Ga0116144, IMG submission 89746) | Active sludge microbial communities of municipal wastewater-treating anaerobic digesters from USA - AD_UKC035_MetaG | ecosystem: Engineered > Bioreactor > Anaerobic > Digestate | place: USA...
CGCGATCATCGGCACGTAGGTGAGGCTGAGCACGATCGCGCCGATGATCGCGTACACCACGGTCAGTGCCATGGGCCGGAACATCTTGCCTTCCACACCGCTGAGGGCGAGGATGGGGATGTAGACGACCAAGATGATCAGTTGACCGAAGGTGGCTGCGCTCATCATGCGGCCGGCGGCATGTTCCACCTCATCGTCCATCTCCTTCCGTGGCAGCAGGCCATCGCGCCTGGGAAGATGATGCAGGCGGAAGAGCACGGCTTCCACGATGATCACGGCACCATCCACCACCAGGCCGAAGTCGATCGCACCCAGGCTCATGAGGTTGCCGGTCACACCCGTGAGGCGCATGAGGATGACGGCGAAGAGCATGCTGAGGGGGATCACACTAGCCACGATGAGGCCCGCACGCAACTGGCCGAGGAAGACCACCAGGACGAGGATCACGATCAAAGCGCCTTCCAGAAGGTTGTTGCGCACCGTGCGCATGGAGCGGTCCACCAGGTCGGCGCGGTCCAGGAAGGGTTCGATCACGACACCTTCGGGCAGGCCGCGGCGCACCTCGTCGAGGCGCTTCTTCACCGCGCTGACCACGGCGCTCGCATTGCTTCCCTTCACCATCATCACGATGCCTCCCACCACCTCGCCTTCGCCATCGCGCGTCATGGCCCCATAGCGCGGTGCCGCACCCAGTCGCACGGTGGCGATGTCGCGCACCAACACCGGCGCTCCTTCCTCCGGTGTGTCCACCACGATCCGCCCGAGGTCCTCCAGACCTGTCGCAAGACCCACGCCGCGGATGAAGTAGGCATTGCTCGCGTGTTCGATGTAGGCCCCGCCGGTGTTGGCGTTGTTGCGTTCCAAGGCATCGATCAGGTCGCCAAGGCGTATCCCCATCCCGTTCAGGCGCACCGGGTCCACCGACACCTCGAACTGTTTCAACTGACCGCCGAACCCGTTGATCTCCGCCACGCCCGGTATGCCGAGCAGCTGTCTGCCGATCACCCAGTCCTGCAGTTCGCGCAGCTCCATGGCATCATATTCTTCCCGATGCGCGCTGTCCGCGCGGACGACATACTGATACACCTCGCCGAGGCCGGTGCTCATCGGCGCCAGGAAGGGTGTTTCCACGCCAGGCGGCATGGTGGCCGACAGTCCTTGGATGCGTTCGTTGACCAGCTGGCGGGCGAGGTAGCTGTCCATGCCGTCCTCGAAGACGGCCGTCACCTGGCTGAGTCCGAACCGGGAGATGCTGCGCAGCTCGATCATGCGCGGCAAATTGGCCAGAGCCTGTTCCAGGGGATAGCTCACGAAGCGCTCCACTTCGAGCGTGGCAAGGGTGGGTGCAAGGGTGATCACCTGGACCTGGTTGTTGGTGATGTCCGGCACCGCATCCACCGGCAGGCTGCGGAAGGCGAGCACACCGCCGATGATGAGCACCAGGACGCCGATGCCGACGGCGACCTTGTTGCGTATGGACAGATGGATGATCCGTTCGATCATGGGAAGGAATTCTGCGTGAAGAACCGTTGGGACAGGGGTCGTGGACTGTGCATCACCGCCGGGGCGACGCCATGCTTCGCATCAGCCGAGCGCGACCACACGAATGCGGACCGGATCGAATGGGAAGCGAAGGATCAGCAGCGCGGGGGCTGGATCAGGCCGTTCGCGTGGCCTGGCAGCAGGACGACCAGTTCGGTACTGGTGCGTGCGCGGGGAACGGCAACCGTCGCCTCGACCAACGTGGTCGTGGTGACAGTTATCGCCGATGGATTGCAGTTGTCGCCGACCAGGTGGTGATGGTGGAAGGGCAACTGCTCATGGGGTGCATCACCATTGCCGCCATGGTCCTCGTTGCCGTAATGAAGTTCGAGGAAATCGGCCATGCTCAGGTCTGGTGCGCGGTCCTTGTGCTCCAGGTAGTGACCGATCAGTGCGGGAACGCGAATGGCATCGGGCATCAGCACCAGCAGATAAGCCAGGCTCAACATACACGTTGCGAAGATGCTGCGCATACCGCAAAGGTAGGCAAGTCCATCATTCGCTGTTCGCTTGCATGGCCTCCGCAAGCTCCTGCATCTTCAGCACGGTGTTCCAGTTGCGTGCGGTGTTCACAACGCCGATGCCTTTGTCGAACTTCTCGGCCAATTTGCTCGTGCCGAAGCCATAGGGCGTGTGGATGTAGCACACCTGGTAAGGTCCGAAGCGCTTCCCAGCCTTCAACACCTGCAGCGCCTCATCGCCCACCGCCAGCGCCTGCAGGGCTTTCACGACCTCCGGCTTGGGGGTATCGGCAAGCAGCACTGCATGCACATGCTTGCCTTCGGCCTTCATGGGGAACGGATCGTTCGCGATCACCGCTTCCCATTCCGCTGCGGTCGGGATGAAGATGGGACGCTCGTACTTGAACTTCTTCCTGCAGATCTCCGCCACCTTGGCGAGTGTCTCCTCGCGCGAGAGCGCACTCCGGATCAGGGCATTGCCGCTGTTGATGTACGTCGTGGCATTCTTGAATCCGGCCTTCGTCAATGCTGTGCGCAACTCGGCCACGGGCAATTGCACGGGACCGCCAACGCCCCGGAAAAGGAGGAGGAATATGGTCTCTGCCATGGCTGGTCATGCGAAGGTCGGAACACGGGGCTGATCTTTGTCAGTGGGCCGGATATGACCAGCCGTATCTTGGGCACATGAGTACGACCGAGACCTACGTGGAGATATACACGAACCTGGGCTTCCTCTTCTACAGCATCGCGGCTGGAGATGGTCAGGTGAGGCAGGCCGAGGTGGATGCCTTGAATGAATTGGTCAAGAAGCAATGGATGCCGTTGGAATCGAGCCGGGATGAGTTCGGCGTCGATGCAGCGGAGTACATCAGTATGAGCTTCGACTATGCGCGCGACAACAAGCTTGATGCTAGGCAAGCGTTCCAGCGCTTCGAGGATGCGTACAAGGAGCACGTCAAGATGTTCGACCCGGGCATGAAGCGCATGGTGTTGGAGACCGCAACGGTCATCACCGATGCGTTCGGGCACACGAACAAGTCGGAACTGACCGCGCTTAACCGCTTGCAGACCCTTTTCAGGGACTGATCACCAGCCTTGCCGGATCAACCCTTGAACGCGATGGCGCTGATCATCACGTTCACGCCGCGTGGCAGGTCCTTTACACCGATCGTTTCCCTCGCGGGTGGATCACCCTGGGTGAAATAGGTCTGGTAGACGCGGTTGACCTCGGCGTAGTACTGCAGGTTCGTGAGGTAGATCGTGCACTTCACCAGATGCTCGTAGCCAAGGCCCGCACCCTTCAGCACGGCCCCGAGGTTCTCCATCACCTGGGTGGTCTCCTCGGCGATGTTGTCCTTCCGCAGGGTGACAGCGTTGAAGACCTGACAGATCTGGCCGCTGATGAAGATGAATCCACCCGCTTCCACGCCAGGGGTGAAGGGGGTTCCCGTTGATCTGTCCTCGGGTGCACGGACCGTACGCTTCATGATCGTTCAGACCCGCGATCATTGCGCGGGATGCCACGAAGTTGCACAGAACTGGATCAAATGCAAGCGCCTTTGCCTGAATGTCCATCACCGGACATTCAGCCCTGGTCCACCGAGCGGATCTTCGCAAGCAGGGACTGCTCATGCTGGTAGCCCTCAGCCCTGTACTTGGACAGCCAGCCGGCTTCGGGTTTGAAAGCCTGTTTCCGTTCCCAGGTCCCAAAGAGGAGGAGCGGGCAATACCCCTCGTAGACCACGGCTTTTTCCTCCCCGGCGATCTCGAACACGATGAGTGCTCCACCGTGCCCCTCCAGGTGGAAGGTCGTCCAACCCGGTCGTTCGCGGAGCTTGAAGGTGAGCTGCTGGCCCATCGGATGGGTGACGATCCGCTGCAGTCCCCCTTCGAATTCCGCACGCCGGAAGCCACGGCCAAGGAACCAACCGTGCAGTTCAGGGAGCAGTTCGTTCGACCTTGTGCGTTGTAGCTCGATACGAGGCATTGGACTGGAACTCCGATGTAACGTCTATTCCCGTACGAACCGGACATGTTCCACCCCATCCGAGGTCGTCATCAGCAGGGTATGGATGCCGGCCGATAGTTCGCGGATGTCGACCGCGATGTTCCTTCCTTGTGATCGGACCGTTAACTCCAACCGACCCTGGGCATCCAGGATGCTGATCGATACGGGTTGTTCACTGGTGCGTTCGATGTGCAGCAGGTCGACCGCCGGATTCGGGAAGAGGCGCAAGCCGAACGCCGGTCGTTCGTTGATCCCGGTGATCAGCACCTGCACGGGTGAGGACGTTGCGGAAACACAACCCAGCACATCGGTCACCACCACGGTGTAGTCGCCACCGGTCACCGGCGTGAAGCAGGGGTCGGTCGCTTCCGGGATCACCTCCCCGTTCCGGTACCATTGCACGGATCCGCCTGCGGTGGTGCACAGTTGGTCCCCGAGCATATTGACGAGCGGCATCACAGCCATGTTCGGACAGGCCACCTGCGCGCGGTAGATGTCGCCGTTGTTGGCCACCATCACGATCGCGCCATCCACCAGGCTCGCATCACCGATGCTGGCGTTGAGGATGTCCGGCAGGATGGTGGTCCAGTTCTCCCCGCCATCCACCGTCCTCACAGCATACCCCGAGTAGCTCACCGCGTAGCCTGTATCCGGATGGGTGAAGAAGATGCTCATGGTCTGCTGGGGACTGTCGATGTCGGTCCAGGTGTCGCCGCCATCCACGGTGCGGCGGTACTTCATCCAGCCGTGGTCCTCGTCCAGGAAGAAGACGGTGTGGCCTCCCGGGGTGCCGGTCATCGGTTCCCAGGTGGCGCCGCCATCGGTCGTGCGATAGTTGTCACCGTATTCACCCACCGCGTAACCGTTCTGGTCGTTCGTGAACCACAGGTCGCTGATCGTGATGTTGCCTACATCGAGCACCTTCGTCCAACTGGATCCGCCATTGGTACTGCGGTAGATCCCGCCGAAGACCGCGCCACCTGCAACGAAGAGCGTGTTCGCATCCAGGGCCCAGGTGCAACGGATGGCCACGTTGGGTCCACTTCCCGGTGTTCGGGTGAAGAAGCCGTTCGTGGTCTTCGCGAAACCACCACTGCCGCCACCGAGGCAGCCTTGCCCGGCCCCGTTCACGTGCACGCCGAGGCCGCCGGTTCCCGCCTTGGTCCAGTGCCGACCGCCATCGGTGGTGCGGAGCAGTCCGCTCTCGAAGCCGCCGGTGGTCTGATAGCCTACGGCCACGCCGGTGTCCGCATCCATGAAGCTCACCTTGTTCAGCCGCGTGTGCCAGACGCCTTCGTGGCGCATCACCCAGCTCTGGCCCATGTCGTGCGAACCCATGATGCGTCCGTCCGTGCCCATCACCCCTTCGCCGGAAGGAAGCAGGGACAGGCTGCGGTGTTCGGTATTGCCGATCTGGATCTCCGTCCAGCTCAGACCCGCGTCCGTGCTTCGGATGGTGCGGCCCCACGCTCCGCAGGCCACGAGCACATCACCCGTTGCGGCCAGGTCGTTCATCGTGTAGGTGGTGGCGATGGGAATGCTGTCCCATGTGGCACCTCCGTCGATGGATCGCGCGATGCGGCCCGCACTTCCCACGCACACACCGATGAGGTCATCATACCAATGCATGCCGCGGAAGCTTGCCAGCATCATAGGGCTGACATCCGTCCATGTGAGTCCACCGTCCGTGCTCTTGATCACGCGGCTGCTGCCGCTGCAGCTCGCATAGCCCACCTGCTCATTGATGAACTGGATCCGCAGGACGAGCGTGCTGGTGCTCAGGCCGCTCTGCATCAGTGTCCAGCTGGCGCCAGCATCGATGCTGCGGTAGATGCGACCGGCCTGCGTGCCCGCCCAGCCGAGCGTATCATTCACGAAGTGCACGCACTGGAAGGTCCCATATCCCGGGTTGTTGGAACCGACGGTCGTGGTAAAGGCATCGCTCGTTCGGTAAACACTGCCGCTCTCGCCGACCACGATCGCACGCTGATCATCCCACACATGCATGCCGATGGGGTTGTTCGAGAGGTTGTTCACCATGCGCTCCCAGTGGAAGCCACCGTCATGGGTGCGCAGGATGGCGCCCATCGGGTTGTCCACCGCGAATCCAGAAGCATCGTTCACCATAAGGAGGGCGGTGAATTCGCTGCGGGTCTTGATCGGTGTGACGAGCTCCCATTGAGCGGAGGTCAGCAATGCATGCAAGGTGAGGACGAGGAGGAGCGACCGTTTCATCGGAACAATATTACCGCACCTGTACACGGTGGAGCGGTCAGGGTTCACGGTACCTTCGCGCCATGCGTGGCCTGCTGATCCTCGCGGTGCTGCTTGTCGGAAGTGCCCGTGCGCAACCGATCGACAGCATCCATGTGTTCGCCCGCCTGCCGGCAGGAGCATGGACCTCCGCTTCGGCCAACGCGCACGCCTGGAAATTGCATCGCGATCACGCCCCACACCGGACGGTGAAGGGCCAGGATATCGCGATCGTCCGCGAGGCCATGCAACTGTACCGCCCGGACCGCCACACCTTCGGCCGGCTTCCAGACCTTTCCCATGTGGCCATGTTGTACAGCGGTGGCCGTCCGGTGGTGCTCGGCGTGGACGATGATCTGGGCCGCGTGATCGACCTCACCTCGCGCAAGGAGTACCGTATCAGCACGGTCTCGGAACACCTGCAGGTCCGTGCGTTGCTCGCCCGCCTCATGGTGGAATAGATGCAGAGTCTCCCCTTGCCTACCTCTCCCGCCTCGCTAACCTCTCTCCATCACCGACCAACCGCTGCATCCACCATGTTCCCGCTGCCGATGAAGAGCGGACAGCGCTGGTGCAGCTCCGTCGGTGTGATGTCCAGGATGCGCGTCGTGCCATCGGTGGCCTTGCCGCCCGCCTGTTCCACGATCATGGCCAGCGGATTCGCTTCGTATAGCAGGCGCAATTTGCCTTTCGGGGCCTTGGTCGTACCGGGGTACATGTAGATGCCGCCCTTCATCAGGTTCCGGTGGAAGTCGGCGACGAGGCTGCCGATGTAGCGCGCGCTCATCTTCTGCTTCTTGCAGTTGTCGATGTAGCCACGTACGCCCTCGCTGAACTCATAGTAGTTACCCTCGTTCACCGAATAGATCCTCCCGTCGGCCGGTGTTGTCATGTTCGGGTGGCTCAGACAGAAGGTGCCGATGCTCGGGTCGAGGGTGAATCCGTTCACGCCGTGCCCCGTGGTATAGACAAGCATGGTACTGCTGCCGTAGATGATGTAGCCCGCGGCCACCTGCGCGGTTCCGGGTTGCATGAAGTCGGCCATCGTGGCCTTGTCTCCCGCGCTCACACGGCGATAGATGCTGAAGATGGTACCGATGCTCACGTTCACATCGATGTTGCTGCTGCCATCGAGCGGATCCATCGTCACCACGTACTTCCCGCCGTTGTCGAAGTGCACGATGTCATCGTTCTCCTCGCTGGCCACGGCGCACACCATGCCCTGGCTGCGCAGGAGCCGTATGAAGAGGTCGTTGGCGTAAACGTCCAGCTTCTGCTGCTGTTCGCCCTGCACGTTCTCCTGCCCGGCGGCCCCGATGATGTCCTCGGCCAGGCCGGCCTTGTTCACCTCGCGGTTCACCATCTTACCCGCCAGGCGGAAGCTCGTGAGCAACTGGCTCAGTTCGCCCGTGGCATAGGTGAACTCGTGCTGGCGTTCGGCGATGAATTCGGCAAGGGTCTTGATCGTGGCCATGGTGCAAAGATGCGGCAGCCGTTCCTTTGCGTCCATGAAGCCGATCATCCGCCGTGCGGAGTCCCGGGACGTACCCCGGATGTTGGAGCTGGTGAACGAGCTCGCCGTGTTCGAGAAGGCCCCCGAAGAGGTGACGGTCACTCTGGATCACATGCGCGATGCGGGCTTTGGCCCCGATCCGGTCTGGGTGGGCTGGGTGGCGGAGGTGGATGGTCTGATCGTGGGCATGGCCATCTGTTACGTGCGCTACTCCACCTGGAAGGGTCGCCGGCTCTACCTCGAGGACATCGTCGTGACGGAAGTCGCCCGCGGGAAGCGGATCGGGGAAGCGCTTTTCCGTGCCTGTGCGGCACACGCCGTGGCAAGGGGCTATGATGGCATGACCTGGCAGGTGCTCGATTGGAACAAGGACGCCGTGCGTTTCTACGAGCGGCTGGGTGCCACCATCTCCAAGGCCTGGTGGAACGGCTCCCTGGAACGGGAACGATTAATGGAACTGGGCAAGCGATGAAGGTGTTCAAGTTCGGTGGTGCGAGTGTGAAGGATGCCGGGGGTGTGCGCAACGTGGCGGAGGTGCTGAAGCACTACGCGCTCGATGATCTGGTGGTCGTGGTGAGCGCCATGGGCAAGACCACCAATGCGTTGGAGGAGGTCGTCTGGGCGTACATGGATGGTCGCGACACCTCGGTGATGGTGACGGACCTGGAACAGCGCCACACCGAGATCCTTGCGGAGGTGGCACCCGGCGATGGGGTGGCCCGCACGGCCTTGGTGGACCGGTTCCACACGCTACGCAACGCCTTGGCATCTCCCGTCGGGCGGGATGTGGACCACTACTACGACCATATCGTGGCCTACGGTGAGATATGGAGCACGGTCATCGTCAGCGCCCACCTGAACAACGTGGGCATCACGAACACATGGCTTGATGCGCGTACGATCATCACCACGGACGACAGGCACCGGTCCGCCAATGTGAAGTGGGAGATGCTCGCGCACAACTGTTCGGAGCACCTGCCCGCCTTCGAGCAGGGTCCCGTTCGGATCGTCACCCAAGGCTTCATCGGATGCACGGAGGATGGCGACACCACCACGCTCGGAAGGGAAGGGTCGGACTTCAGCGCGGCCATCTTCGCGTATGCACTGGACGCGGAGAGCGTGACCATCTGGAAGGATGTGCCGGGTATGTTCAACGCGGATCCCCACCGCTTCCCGGACACGCGGCTGCTGGAGCACCTCAGCTACAAGGAGGCCATTGAACTGAGCTACTTCGGGGCGAGTGTGATCCATCCACGGACCCTTCAACCATTGCAGCGCAAGGGCATCCCGCTCTACGTCCGTTCCTTTCTTGATCTCGATGCCCCTGGCAGCACGATCAGCGAGGCCACGGACCACGACACGCTCATCCCGTCCTACATCGTGAAGCCTGACCAGCTGCTCGTGAGCATCACGCCCCGTGACCTCAGCTTCATCGTGGAGGAGAACCTGGGCGATATCTTCAAGCGTTTCGCCAGGCGCAACGTCCGGATCGACCTGATGCAGAACAGCGCGGTGGCCTTCACCGTGGCCATCGACGACACCCCCCGTGCCCGGCAACTGATCGAAGAATTGCGAGAGGAGTATGAGGTCCTTTACAACGAAGGGTGCGAGTTGCTCACCGTCCGCCACTTCGACGAGCCCACCCTGGGTGTGCTCACGGCGGGCAAGCAGGTGTTGGTGGAACAGCGGAGCCGGGTCACCGCACGTTACGTGCTCAAGGCGATGTGAAGGACCAGTAGCTTCGCGACATGCTGCGCACCGCGCTCCTTCTGATCCTCCTGCATGCGTCCACCGTGGCCATGTGCGTCAACCATGCGGCGCAGCGCGATAGCCTGCGCCTTCGCGTGGTCGCCTTGAAAGCGGAGCTCCTGGCCCAGGACTCGGCGGGCCGGCTGGCTGAGGCGATCAGCACCCGGTTGGCGCTCGCCGACCTCGTACCGCGCAAGGAGGCGATCCAATACCTGTCCGTTGCTGCCGCCCTTGCCGATTCGATCGGTGATCCGGAATTGGGGATCGAGGTGCGGAGCAGGACGCTTCAACGGCTTCGGGAGGCTGGTGACGCGAAGCGGGCCTTGGAGGAGGCGATGCACATCATCGATCTGGAACGGAGAGTTGCCACTGAGGCAGGTGAGCATCAACTACGTGCGCTGGATGATCTCGTGCGGGTCGGCCGGCAGGAAAGGGACAGTCTGTCCGCCGCTTCTGATGCTGCGCTCCGCGATGCCGAGGGTCGGGTGAACGACGCCCGCGAGCATGCGGAGTTCTGGATGTATCTCGCCCTGGGCACCTTCGCCATCGCCCTGATCGCCGTACTGCTCATCGTGCTGATGAACGGAAGAGCACTTCGTCGGCAGCGCGCGGAGATCGCCGGTCTGCGTGCGGACCTGAATGCCTGGGTCGAGCGATCGCAGAACAAGGTGAGGGAACGGATCGCCCCGGTGCCGCCGGTGGGACCGATAGCACCCGTCCCACCGCCATCACCTACCTCCTCTGAAGCCCCTGCGGAGGTCCAGGCGGAGGATCCGATGGTGCTGGCCTTCTTCCGCAAACAGGCACCGGAGCGGCTCGCCACCCTGCGTGATGCCCGCGCGCGTGGTGATCATGAGAAGGTCCGGCGGGTGGTGCACAGCCTGAAGCCGCAGCTGGCCAGCCTGGAACCTGGACTGGTCGAGCTGTGTTCCCGGATCATCAGTGCGGAAGCGCAGGCCCATACCGAACGTTGGAACAAGGACCTCGATGCGCTGACGTCCGCGGTGGAACGCCTGCTCGCTCAGGGTTAATCCCGTCTCTCCACGATGGCGATCGCCTTTTGCGGGTAGTCGGTGATGATGCCGTCCACGCCGAGGTCCAGCATCCGGCGAATGTCCCCCGGCTCATTGACCGTCCACACCACCAGTTCCATGTTCCTTTCGCGCACCGCATGGAGCAGGGCTTCATCGGCCATGCTGAAGTGCGGACTGTAGACCGCCGGCACGAAGGTGAGGCGCGCGAGCTGCTCCGCCAGATCGGGCCCGTCCTCCACCAGATAGGCGAGTGGGATGTCATCGCGTTCGGAATGGAACACCTCGAGGATCGCCGGGTCGAAGGATTGGATCAGGCAGCGGTCCGTGATGCCCAGGTCGTCGAGTTCGGCGATCACTGCAAGGGCGAAGGTGCGGGGTTCCGGTTGGAAGGTGCCGTACAACGCCGGATCGCTCTTCACCTCGATGTTAAAGGAAGGCGGTGCCACTCCGCTCAGCAAGGCGTGGTCATCCACCACGGACACGACCTGTCTCAAGGTGGGCTTGTAGATCGGACGCGTATCCCGTTCCGGATGTTCCGGATCCTCCAGCGAGCCGCAGTCGAACCGCCGGATCTCCGCAGCGGTCATTTCGTACAGGTTGAAGGTGCGTTCAATCTCGACCGGGATCCCGGATCCCTCTGGTGTCTGGCACAGGTCGTGTCGCATCCACGGTTCGTGGGAGACGATCAACTCGCCGTCCTTGCTCATCACCACGTCCATCTCGAGGAAGTCACAACCCAGCTCCGTCGCCTTGAGGAAGGCCGGGATACTGTTCTCGGGAAGCACGCCACGACAACCCCGGTGGCCGTGGATGTCCGGATGAAGGTTCTTCTGGGGCATGCAGGCGGAGAGTAGCAGGGTGAGGAGGAGCAGGACGGGATCAGGACGTGGCATGCGGAAAGTGATGAAGGATCTTGTTGGCAAGTACCTCGGCCATCCGCAACTTGCCCTCATGGGTCACGCCGGCGATGTGCGGGGTGAGGATCACGCGTTCGTGTGCCAGCAGTCGTGCCTGGGTGTCGGGTTCAATGGAAGGGTCGAGTCCCTCGAGCGTTGGCCGTTCGAATTCCAATACATCGAGACCGGCGGCGATCACACGCCCGTCGTCCAGCGCATCGAGCAGGGCCCGTGTGTGCACCACGCCGCCGCGCGCGGTGTTGATGAACCATATCGGTCTCTTCATGCCGTGGAGGAAGGCATCGTCCACATAATGGGCCGTCTCCGCGTTCAACGGCAGATGGAGGCTGATCACATCGCTCTCCCGCATCACCTGTTCCAGGCCGCATTCTTCGATCCCCGCACGGCTGAAGCCATGGCGGTACTTGTCGTGCCCGAGCACGCGCACACCGAAGCCCCGCAACTTCTCAGCGAAGGCGCTGCCCATCTGTCCGAAGCCGATGATGCCGACGGTCTTCCCGCGCAGGTCCGTTCCACGCAATGCTTCGCGGGGCCAAAGGCCCGCCCGCACCGAGGCATTCGCGGGGATCAACAGTTTCATCAACGCCAACAGCAGGAGCACGCAAGTCTCACCCACACCATCGCGGTTCCCTTCCGGGGAGTTCAGCACGCGGATGCCCTTGCGATGGCAGTGGACCACATCGATGTTCTCGAGTCCTGCTCCTACGCGTCCGATGAAACGCAGGCCGGGTGAACGGTCGATCCGTTCAGCGTCGACCACCGAACTGCGCACGACGAGACCTTGGCATTGGTCCATTTCGACGGCGCGCTCCCCGGCGGAGAGGCTGTGCAACGCCACCACCTCATGCCCGGCGCCACGCAGACGAGCGGAGACGATGGCATGCACAGGGTCCACGATGCCGATGCGCATGATCAGGTGAGGATACCGTACATCAGGTGTCCCACCGTGAAATAGGTGAGCAGCCCGAAGATGTCGTTGAGCGTGGTGACGAAGGGTCCGGTGGCCAATGCGGGGTCGATCTTCAGGCGGTCAAGCAGCAGGGGTATCACGGTCCCGAACATCGCAGCGGTCAGGATCACCGTGAACAGCGCGATGCTGACAGTGTAGGTCAGGGCCTGTGTCTGCTCCAGCGCGAAGTTGATTGCGAAGATGGCCAGACCACAGACAAGTGCGGTCAACAGGGCCACGCGCAATTCCTTCCACATGCGCGGTGCGAGCTTCACGTTGCCCATATTGCCTGCCGCGAGGCCCTGTACCACGATCGCGGAGGATTGCACCCCCACGTTCCCGGCGGTCGCCGCGATCAGGGGCATGAAGAAGGCCATCGTGGGATCGATGCGCAACTGACCCTCATATTGGGCGATGATCCGGGAGGTGATGATGCCTCCGGCGAGACCGATGAGCAGCCAGGGAAGCCGGGCACGCACCTGTACGATGGGGCTGTCCGTGGCGTCCACGTCCTCACTGATACCGCTGGCGAGCTGGTAGTCCTCCGTGGCCTCATCGCTCATCACGTCCATCACGTCATCGAAGGTGATGCGCCCCATGAGGATGCCGTTCTTGTCCACCACGGGAAGCACCACCACATCATACTTCTTCATCCGGTTCACCACCTCCTCCACGTCGGTGTCGGTGGTCACGGAGAAGACCTCCTCCTCGGCGATGTGCTTGATCAGCGTGCGTGTGCTTTCAGCGCTGAACAACAGTTCCTTCAATGGAAGGATCCCGCACAGCCGCTCATCCTTGTCCACCACGTAGATGGTGTACACATGGTCGACTTCCTGTGCCTGACGGCGCATCTCCACGATGGCGCGGGCCACGGTCCAATCGGTGCGCACGCTCACCAGTTCCTTCGCCATCAGCGCACCGGCCGTGCCTTCGGCGTAGGTCAACAGTTCCTCGATGTCCTCCCGGTGCTCCGGGTCGTCGAGCAGGGCGATGACCTCGCGCTTCTTGTCCTCGCTCAGATCCGCGATCACGTCCGCCGCGTCGTCCGTGTCGATGTGTTCGAGGACGTCCTCCGCGATCTCGCGGCTGGTCAGCGAGTTCAACAGGTCCTCCCGAAGGTCCTCATGGAGTTCCAGCAGCACCTCGGCGGCCAGCTCGCTGTCCAGCAGCCGGTACACGTACACGGCCTCTTCCAGGTGCAGGTTGTCGATGATCGCCCCGATGTCCGCTGGGTGCAGATCGGCGAGCAGGGCCTGGATGGCGGAATCGCGCCCCTGCGCCACATCGGCGCGGAGAGCGTCCAGCTGGGGGCGGGTGATCTCGACGGACATGGTTCGGACCGGTCCTTTTCGGGGCCGCGCGAAGCTACGAAGACCGTGGAGGGCAGGCTACCCCTCGCTGGCGAGCGTGAGCTGGATGAAGTCCTGCACGGATAATCGTTCCGCACGCTCGCCACCGTATGGTGCGGGAACACCCGCCTCCAGTCCCGGGAAGCCCTTCAAGGCATTGTTCAAGGTCTTCCGTCGCTGGTTGAAGGCGGCCTTCACGAGCCGTGTGAAACGGCCTTCATCGCATGGCATCGCCATGACCGTGTTGCGCTTCATCCGCATCACGGCACTGCGCACCTCGGGCGGGGGGATGAAGGCCTCCCGCTCCACCGTGAACAGCATCTCCATGTCATACCAGACCTGGGCGAGGACGCTGGTGATGCCATAGGTACGGCTGCCCGGGCCGGTACAGATGCGATCGGCCACCTCCTTCTGGAACATCCCGACCATCTCGGGGAAGCGATCGCGGTGCTCGAGGATCTTGAAGACGATCTGCGTGCTGATGTTGTACGGGAAGTTGCCGATCACGGCGATCGGTCCCGTTGTCACCGAGTCGGGGTCCATACGCAGGAAATCGCTTTCGCGGACCTCCAGCTCGGGGAAGTGTGCTTCAAGGAACCGGACCGACTCGGTGTCCACTTCATAACACACGAGCTTGGTATCACGACGATGGACGAGGTGCTTCGTGAGCGCGCCTGTCCCGGGCCCCACTTCGATCACATGATGGTATCCGCCATGGCCGGTCAGGCTTTCCGCGATCCGCTGGGCGATGGCCTCTTCCTTCAGGAAGTGCTGCCCCAGGTGCTTCTTCGCGCGAACGTTCATCAGCTGGTGTGCAGGACCTCCAGCAGGGTCCGGAACGCGGCGAACCGGCCACCGTAATGCTTCTGCGTCTCAGCCTGCAGACGCGGTGCATGCTCCGCCCGGTAGCGCTCGTAAGTGGCCATGTCCGCGCAGGTGTACTGCACCGCAAAGGTGACCCCGCCTTCATCCTCGGCGAGGACCCTGCACAGGCGGCAGTCCAACATCAGACCGGTCGCCATCACATCGGGGATGTGGACCTCCTTCATCCAGGTGAGCCACTCCTGATGTACCTCGGTGTCCACGTTCAGTGTGACGTTGTAGATGATCATGGTTGCGGGTCGGGTGCGGCCGGTTCCGGAGGGCCATCAAGGTCATCACCACGCAAGCGGCGGTATCGTGTACGCGCCTCCGGCACGAAGATGCTTCCGGTCTGCTCGAAGAGCAGGCGCTCGTATGTCTTCTTCGCGTTCTCGGGGTCGTTCAGCCGTTCCTCGTACAGGCGGCCCAGATCGAGCAGTGCGTTGTCCACAAGGATATCGAACGGATACAGTTCGAGCAATTTCATCAGATGCCCGGCGGCCTCATCGTAGCGATGGCGGGCGTAGGCGATGCGGTAGCGTTCGTAGAGGATGTCGTCGCCGAGCGAATGCCCGGGGAAGGCCTCGTTCAGCGAATCCAGCACGGCCAGGGATCCATCGTAGCGGTGCTGGTAGCGCAGGAGCTCGGCGCGTGCGAAGTAGCTCAGCGGAACGCTGTTGCTGTCCAGGCCCAGGTTGTCCGTGATCCGCAGGGAAAGTTCCATCGCATCGTTCGCGATCAGCTTGCTCGTGCTGGACTTGAGCACCTGGAGCTGTGCCTGCGCCCAGAGGAAGTCGCCGGCATAGAAGGAGACCTTGGCATTGCGCAGTCGCGCTTCATGACCGAGCATGTCGTACTTGTAGTCGAGGTCCACCTGTGAGTAGAGCAACGAGGCATCCCACATGTCCCCGGCCAGCAGGTGCACATCGCCCAGGTCGAGCTTCAGCTGCGCCTTGGTCTTGGGGTCTATCGTGGGCAGGGCGATGCCTTCCTCCAACAGGGTCATGGCCGCGGCCGGATCGTTGAGGTAGTACGCCTTCAGGTGAGCGCGGTCGCGCAACAGGTCGATCGTCTGTGCGTTGAGCCCCAGCTCGGTGATGGTACTGGCCGCACGTTGGTCGAGCGCCTCCAGCTCCGCGACCGGTGGCTCGGCCATCTCGGTCAATTGATCGTATCTCGTCCGCACGGCTCCGATGCGGGCAAGGAGGTAGTTGGCATCATTGCGGCCCAGGCTCAGGACATGGTCGTAACACTTGTAGGCGGTCGCATGGTCATTGTTGGCCAGGGCGATCTGGGCGAGGTCCATCAGTCGGGCGCCCCCCTCGTCAAAGCGTTTGTCCAGGGCCTTGCTCTGCACGAAGGCCGCGTTCATGTCCTTCTGCTGGATGTACATCCAGATCAGGAGCTCCGGGTAGATCGTGCGTTGCGGATCGCGCTGGATGCGTCGGAGCAGTTCGGTCCGCAGCACCTCGGAGCGCTCATCGCTCACCTCGAAATCGATGGTGCGGGACAGCGCGTTCTGCACGGCCTGGATGTATCCTTCGTTCAGGGCGAGCAGGTCCATGTACGCGCTCACCATGCGCGGCATGTCGCCCTTCGCGCCGTACAGGCTGGCGATCTCATACGCGAAGGACTGACCTGCGGGCAGTGCGCGGGAACCACGCTCATAGGCTTCCAGGGCACGGTCCAGTTCATTGGCCTGCTGGAAGGCGTTCGCCACGGTGCGCACCATGTTCTGGTCGTTGCCGACCTGCTTGAGGGCCTTGTCGTATTCCTTCTCGGCTTTCTCCGGCTCGCCAGCCGCCTTGTACACGCCGCCCAGGTCGATGAGGTAGCGCGGTTCGCCGTTCGATCGGCGCAGCTGGTCCTTCACCAGTTTCTCCGCCGCTCCCATGTCGCCCAGGCCGCGGTAGCTCTTCAGCAGTTGCTCGTAGTAGTATGTGTTCGGGGTCTTCCGATGCAGCTTCTCGTAGTAGAGGATCGCCTTCGCGAAGTCGCCCTGCTGGAAGTATTGGGCGGCCAGCTGTTCGTCCGTGCCGGGTTGTGCCCTGCCGACCACTGGCGCCATCAGCGTCATCATGAGGACCACTATGGCCGCGGACCATTTCATCGCTTCGAGGGGTCGATCGGGGTGATCGCCAGCAAGCTGTCCACCAACGGCTGGCGGTCCAGGGCGCGCTGATTGGCGCGATGATGTTCGATCACCTGGAGCACGCTGCTCTCGATGCCCCGAGCTGCAGCGCGTTCGTTCAGGAGCGCCTGGTGCGCCTGCTCCACCTTCAGCGCACCGTTCAACAGGTCATCGCGCAGCCGGCTCGACCTGGCGTGCGCATCATCCACGGCCTTGAGGACCTGGGCATGGTCCATGGCTCGTCGATGCGCTTCACGGAGCTGGATGAACTGCTCGCCCAGCACGGTGGCTTCGGCTTTGTTCAGGGTATCCTGGAAGCGTTCGAGGAAGCGTGCGCGGTCCGCGTCAAGGATCGAGTCGGCGGTGGCGTACGACATGGTGTCGAATTCGTTCAAGGTGAGCCGGGCGGCATGCATGGCGGTGATCAAACTGTCCACAGTGGCGATCTCCTTCGGATCGGGTGCACGACGGCAGGAGACCGTGGCGCTTCCGAGCAACGCGAGGAGGGCTGCGAACAGTATGCCACGCTTCATCTCGTGATCATGGCGAAGCCGGTGTAGGGCTGCAGGGCCTTCGGGATCCGGATGCCTTCGGGCGTTTGATTGTTCTCCAGCAACGCCGCCACGATCCGGGCGAGGGCGAGGGCGCTCCCGTTCAAGGTGTGCGCGAGCGTCGGCTTCTTGTCCTCTCCGCGGTAACGGAGCTTCAAACGGTTGCTTTGAAAGGTCTCGAAGTTGCTGATGCTGCTCACCTCCAGCCAGCGTTGTTGCGCCGCGCTGTACACCTCCATGTCGTAGGTCATGGCACTGGCGAAGCCCATGTCGCCGCCGCAGAGCAGCAACTGGCGGAAGGGGAGTTCGAGTGCACGCAACAGGTCTTTCACGTGCTCCACCATCTCCTCAAGCACGGCATAGCTGTTCTCGGGCTTCTCGATGCGCACGATCTCCACCTTGTCGAACTGGTGCACGCGGTTCAGTCCCCGCACGTGGGCACCATAGCTGCCGGCCTCGCGGCGGAAGCAGGGTGTGTAGCCCACCAGTTTGATGGGTAGTCGTGCTGCGTCCACGATATCGTCGCGGTACAGGTTGGTGATGGGGACCTCCGCCGTGGGGATCAGGTAGAGCCCATCCGCCGTGGCATGGTACATCTGGCCTTCCTTATCCGGGAGCTGGCCGGTGGCGAAGGCGCTATCGGCGTTCACCATGTGCGGCGGGATGATCTCGCGGTAGCCGGCCTCGGTCGCCTTGTCCAGGAAGAAGGCGATGAGCGCGCGTTGAAGCTTGGCACCCTGGCCGCTGTACACGGGGAAGCCCGCCCCGGTGAGCTTCACACCGAGGTCCATATGCAGCAGGTCATACTCCTCGCCAAGTTCCCAGTGCGGTTTGGCGTGCGGTCCCAGTTCGGGGATCGCGCCTTCCTGCATCACCACGGTGTTCTCCTCGGGCGTGCGCCCGGGCGGCACCTTGGCACTGGGTGCGTTCGGGATGGTGCAGAGGTGGTCGCGCAGGGCCTGTTCGGCAGCGTCGAGCTTGTCCTTCAAGGCAGCGGTGGTCGCCTTCAGCTCGGTCGTGCGGGCGCGTGCGGCTTCAGCCTCCGCCTTCCGGCCGCTCTTCATCAGCTCTCCGATCGTGCGGCTCAAGCCGTTCATCTCGGCAAGCAGGCCATCGAGCTCGGTCTGGGTCCGGCGGCGATCATCATCCAACGAACGGGCGGTATCCAGCAACGCAGCGGCGTCGAGGTTGCGTTTGCTCAGGCGTTGTTGGGCTTCTTCGCGGTGTTCGCGCAGGAAATTCAGTTCCAGCATGGAGGTTCGATCGTGCTTCGGTAGGTAAAGGTAGCGGCAAGGGCGATGGCTGCCGGGCCATGCCTCCAACGAAAAAGCCTCCCCGACAGGTCGAGGAGGCTTCGTACTTGTCGTTCGAAGATCAGTTCTTGGACTCAGCGGGGAGCACGCTCACCACACTGCGGTCGCCACGCTTCTTCTGGAAGGTCACGATCCCGTCGGCGGTGGCATACAGGGTGTGGTCCACACCGATGCCCACGTTCCGGCCCGGATGGTGCTTGGTACCGCGCTGGCGAACGATGATGTTGCCGGCTACCGCGGTCTGGCCACCGAACAATTTGATTCCGAGCCGCTTCGAGTGCGATTCGCGACCGTTCTGGGTACTGCCTTCACCTTTCTTGTGTGCCATGGCTTCTGGGGGTCTTTGGGGTGCCCGGAATGGTCACTCCGGGCGGAGCCGAGGAATTACTTCTTGTCGTCTTTTTTCGGAGCGGCCTTCTTCGCGGCGGCCTTCTTGGGAGCGGCTTTCTTCGCGGGAGCGGCCTTCTTGGCGGCTTTGGCGGGAGCGGCCTCCTTCTTGGCAGCGGTCTTCTTCGCCTTGGGCTCGGCGGCCTTCACGGCCTTCGGTGCGGGGGCGGTGCTCTTGCTGGCGTCGAACTTCTCGCCTTTGCCCAGGATCGCCTCGATCCACAGCTCGGTGAGGTACTGGCGGTGGCCGTTCATCTTCTGGTAGCCCTTGCGGCGCTTCTTCTTGAAGACGAGCTCCTTGTCGCCCTTGCCGTGGCTCAGCACCTTGGCGCTGATACGGAAGCCGTCCACTTTCGGGGTACCCACGTTCACCGTCTTGCCATCGCTCACGAGCAGGACGTTGTCCAATTCAACGTGCTTGCCCTCCTCGGCTTCGAGGCGGTGCACTTTCAGCTTCTGGCCCTTGCTCACTTTGAACTGCTGGCCGGCGATATCGACGATGGCGTACATGGTCTTCCTCGGAAAATGGGCTGCAAATGTAGTGGATCGTACGGAACTGACAAACCCCGGTGGAAAAGGCGCAACCGCCTCTGCCACCGGGGTTTGGGTCTGAAGAGCCTTAAAGCTTGAACGCCTTCTTCACCACATCAACCGCGTTCAGCTCCTCCCAGGGGAAGAGTTTCACCTTCACCGAGGCCTTCTGACCGGCGTTCTCGAACTTCTTGGTGACCACCACGCTCTTGCGGCCCATGTGCCCGTAACTGGCGGTCTCGCTATAGATCGGGGTCCGCAGGGCGAAGCGCTTCTCGATGAAGTAGGGGCGCATGTCGAACTCGGGCAGAGCGCCGATGGTACGCGCGATCTGACCATCGTTCATCTTCACCTTGGCGGTGCCGTAGGTGTTCACGTAGAAGCCCACGGGCTCGGCCACACCGATGGCATAAGCCACCTGTACGAGCACCTCGTCGCACACCCCGGCGGCCACCAGGTGCTTGGCCACGTGACGCGCCGCGTAGGCCGCGCTCCGGTCCACTTTGCTGGGGTCCTTGCCGCTGAAGGCACCGCCACCGTGCGCGCCCTTGCCACCGTAGGTGTCCACGATGATCTTGCGGCCGGTGAGGCCGGTGTCGCC
>Ga0116144_10002429_pt1 | contig 20140 bp, 19 predicted proteins | sample AD_UKC035_MetaG_FD_89746 | JGI IMG/M metagenome (GOLD analysis project Ga0116144, IMG submission 89746) | Active sludge microbial communities of municipal wastewater-treating anaerobic digesters from USA - AD_UKC035_MetaG | ecosystem: Engineered > Bioreactor > Anaerobic > Digestate | place: USA...
AAAGGGTTCAACTCAAAATTTATCACTCATTCAAACTAACTATTTTTCTATAATTAGTCGAGCGGCAGAAATATTTGCCGTTTCGCCGCTGGTTGAGCGCGCTTCTAGGACGTAAGTATAGCCGCCAGTATGAAGTGCAAAACTTGGTGAAAGTTTCCAAGTGGCCGTATTGGTATTATTAGATATTTCAGATATTGAAATTACTGCGCCAGTGGATTTATTTTTCAAGCGCACCCAAGCTTCACCGCCAATAATAGACAAAGAAGCCTCAAGTTTGACTGTGACGCCTGCGGGATAATGCGCTGAATTAATGCCAATTTCTAGACCTGTTTCGCTCCATTCACGACTGTTGGTGCTAGCCCAACCAAGATAGAGAGTTTCTTTAGTAAACAGTGGAGTTGAGTTCTTTTGCTGAGCGCTCGCAGACGTGGCAATTTGACTTTGTATAGTTTTCTGGTTTTTCTCAACTTCTTCTAATCGAGCTGCGAGCGCTGAAACTGACGCTTCCAACTGATCTTGATCGATCGCCGAAAGACGACCTGAAGACGTTGCTAAATTTTTAGAATTTTCAGGTGAGACTGTTTCCTGAGCACTATTTGTTAGCAACTGTTCTGTGCGATCTACTTTGAGCCAAAGCAGTATTGCAACAACAGTCAAGCCAGCAATTATCAGACAAAGTAATAGAAAGAACAATTGTTTTAGTTGCGTAAAAAAAGGCATTATCTCAGTATAGCAAGTTGTGCTATATTTATTGCATGTCCAAAAAATCGGTTGCAAAAACCACCAACCCCCTTACTACTGTTACCACGCTTTCAAAAGTGTTAGCGGCGGTACTATTTATTGTGCTCCCGTTCATCGGTGCCTATTTGGGATATCTCTACTTCCCAATCCTCAATAATTTTTAATCTGAGTCACCCATAACATTAGCAGGTGATGCAAATTTATCTCAGTATCATAAATTTGATTATGGTAGTACTCGTGATAAGAAAGCGCTTGCTGTTTTACCAATAGTGATACAATTTCGTGAAGTATTCAGGTTTCTTTTTGCTGACTAGCGAAGGTTAGCTCATGAAGTTCATCGAAGGTATCTCAGGATATCAAGAAAAACGTGAGCAAACTCAACAAGTTGCAGATTTTTTAGAGTTGGTTACTACGAGTCCAATTCCAGTAGAAATTGCCACACGCTCACTTACTGGAGAGAAACTCTTCGTGTGGGTCAATACAATTATCCCCCCAAGGGATAAAAAGTACGAAATAATTACTGATTCTGTTGAGGAATTAACAACCATAGTTGCATATGTTCAGAGCAATGGCACTTTGTTTCCCGTTGATGAATATGGATTGATTGCTCACTGTGATTTAGCCTTTTGCAGAAAACAAACTGGTGAGCAATATGTGTTTACCGATTTGAAGTGTCCACCATCGCAATACGTGCCTCCAGAAAATTTAGGATGGAAAATCAGCGCAGAAAGCGTCTATTGGTTTGTAAATTCGGCAATGACGCTAGAAAGAAGGCGTCCATTACTCATAGGTGAACCGGATAACTATGCGGTAGGAATTGGTTCCTTACTCAATGCAATTGGAGTTGAAATGATGCTTCGTCGAAATATTTTTTTAGTACAAAGCTACTATCTTTCAGAAAATGGTCAAAAAATATGGGAGCAACTTGGTTTATCCAAGAGCAATCATTTTTTTCGTTATTTGGATCCGGTAGTTGCTCGCGCCGCTGTAAATAATACAATACTACAACATAGTTATTAATTTAAGATTAAGTACTGAGTACTTTACTACAAGTTGACAGATCCTGCACAAAACCTTTATTGTTAAGTATGGTACTAATAAAGGAATATAATGACCGAACCATCATATCAAGCTGGGTATAACAATGACAGAGATTTCGTTAGTGGAAGTGAGCCAGCTCTTGCAGCAAGTTTAGAAAATTTATTACAATCTTTAAAGTTAAGAAGAGGCCAGGCGAATGCTGGAGATCGGTCAAGTTCTTGGGGGGATGCTTTTTTTGCCAGAGAGAGAGGACGAGATCGGTATCAGCAATTTGGAGAGAAAAATAAGCCAGATCCATTATTTGAACAGTTGCAAACCATAAACCAAGCTACAGACAATGCTAAAGATGGGCTTCCTGAAAATTCTAAGGAAGCTCAACAACTTTGTGATGAAGCAATCAAGTCATTTGCTCAAGCGATGCGTCAGCATAGTCAAGAAATCACTCCAGAGATGCTTATGAAGAGTGAAAATGAGATGAGGGATGTACTAGATCCTGCGAGTATTTTTGTTTTGAGAGCGATTTGTGGATTAGAGATAATGACTTATAAGGTCAGGCGGAAAATTAGAGATAGCTGGTGCGAAGTAGATCTCCCCCCCGAATTATTTGATATCTTATTACTTGATGATGATGAGTTTAAGAGGGAAATACTAGCATATAGATTCCTTTATCCGTATAATCAATTAAAAATCCAAGCCTTTGCTCGCTGCCTCAAACAGGATGCGAGTCTTTTTGCCCCGGTTCACTAACTTGACTTATAGGACTTTTGGGCTATACTACTTAGTCTCGGTTTGAAATTCTCCTGATGGTGAATAATGTGATTCTCTCCGCTGAAATATAAAAGGAAGACTATGTCTCAAATGTATGGGGGTAGACCCCGTTCATATGGTTCATTTGGCGGATCACGCCAACGCGGACCAATTCAACCTCGTAGAAATATGGGTGCATACATTGCACCTTCTCGGTACGTGCAAGCTGCACAGAAACCTGAGCAAGAAGAACCTTACCAAGCACTCAACACGTTTAGTGACTTTGGTTTAGATAGCCAGTTATTGGCAAATATTCAACGGCACGGGTATACCTTACCCACACCAATTCAAGATCAAGCCATTCCCGAATTAATGCAGGGAAAAGATGTGATTGGCATTGCCAACACTGGTACCGGTAAAACTGCCGCGTTTTTATTGCCGTTATTGCACAAAGTCATCCAAGATCCCAATCAGGGAGTTCTAATATTGGCGCCAACTCGCGAGTTGGCGCTCCAAATCACGGAAGAATTCCGAGCGTTCGCCAATCGCTTGCCGATTGGCGTCTGTGTCTGTATTGGTGGTACCAATCTAGATACGCAAATTCGTCAGCTCAAGAAAAATCCTCATTTTGTTATCGGTACTCCCGGTAGAATCAAGGATTTAATTGATCGAAAAGCGTTCAAAACCTCCTTGTTTACCAACATTGTATTGGACGAAGTGGATCGCATGCTTGATATTGGCTTTAGACAAGCAATTCAATTTTTAATTGCCCAACTGCCACCAGTTCGACACGCAGCTTTTTTCAGTGCGACAATGAATGCAGATACAGATGCGATTGCAAGAAAATTGCTAACCAATCCCGTCACAATTCAAGTGAGTAAGCAGGAATTTAATACTCATATTGAACAAGATGTGGTTAAGTTGTTACCAGGACAAAATAAAATTGATATTTTGCATGGTATGTTATTGCAAACCGAATTCAAAAAAGTACTTGTTTTTGGCAGAACCAAACATGGAATCAATAAGCTAGAAATGACACTATCAAAACTTGGTGTCAGAGTCACCTCAATTCATGGTAATAAAAATCAAAACGCGCGCCAACGATCATTAGAAGCGTTTAAACGTGGGCACGTCCAAGCGCTACTCGCTACCGACGTTGCTGCGCGTGGTATCGACATCGACGATGTCACCCACGTGATCAACTACGATGAACCTCAATCCTATGATGACTACGTGCACCGCATTGGTCGCACTGGTCGGGCCGGCAAGATGGGCAAGGCGCTTACATTTGTGATGTAGTTTAAATTGTAACTATTTTCCCTATTTTCATACTGATATATTCTGATAGTATTGCGGCTATTAGATTGAGTGATAAAACCGTTGGAAAAAGAGAAAAGATGTCGTCTTTATGACTAGAGGTCCATACAAATTTTCATCAGAGTTGAAGAAAGAGAGAAGACTTGGAACTAACAGTTGTTGCGAAATGTGCGGCAAATTTGTAACAAACGGAGAGGTTCATCATTTAGTAGGTGCATACTTGGGTTCCCAGAATCCAATATTGGCACCTCATATCATCAGAAGTCTCGAGAATGAGGCATATCTTTGCAAGCAGTGTCACGTAAAGGCCAATGAAGATCAGCATACATGGAGTTCAAAGGATATAGGATTTATGGCATGGGCATTATTTGATCTTGACCCTATGGAAGTGGCAGATGCTCAATTACACACATACAAGAGTAGTGGAAAGAGCTTTGGACGAGAAAAAAAGAAAAAACTAATTGATCAAAAACGTCAAGCAAGAAAAAGAAGCAGGCGACGCAAGAATAAAATGGCTATGAGGAGTAGGCGTTCGGGGAGAGCGAAAAAAGTGCGCTACTAGGTGCTGGGATTGATTACGCCACACAATCTAACGAAGAAAATCAATTTGTGTACATTGGTGAAAAAGGCGAGAGTATCCCAAAGATTATTCCAGGAAAGGTATTTTATTGTGATGGAGACGATGGGGATATTTCTCGCATACTCACTGAAGCCGATAAGCAGGTGAAAGTGCGCCGGCCCAGTGTTGTATGATGGTTGAGTGTTAGGTCTGATTAAACTAACCATTTCAAAGAAAAATGTTTTTATTTTTATTTATCTCGCTTGTTTGATTGTTGTAACCACTGCAACATTTTTTTTATATGCTGAACCATTAGGCCAAGTGTTGGGTCAGCAAGATGCAATTAGGCAAGAAGCCAAAACGCAACATGTTGAGTCTGAATTTTTTGTCGTTAGAGTAATTGATGGGGATACTATCGAACTAGAATCGGGCCAAAAAGTTCGCTATATTGGCATTGATACTCCAGAGATTCATCATCCAACCAAGTCAGTCGAATGTTTTGGCGAACAAGCCGCAGAAAAAAATCGCATGTTGGTGGAAGGAAAACTGGTTACGCTTGAAAAAGATGTTAGTGAAACAGATAGATATGACAGGCTACTTCGATATGTTTATGTAGATGGCGTGATGGTAAATGAGTTACTAGTACGGGAAGGATATTCCCGCGCCAGCTCGTATCCGCCAGATATAAAGTATCAGGAACTATTCAGCGAAGCGGAGTCTCAGGCTCAACAAGCTGGCGAGGGTTTGTGGGATAAAACCATCTGCGAATATTGATTGAGAGTTCTCCCTGAGTATGTCATGATGAAAGCATCATTATGTTGTTTAAACGACACTTACCTGCCGTGTTTGTTTGTTTGGTGTTTGGTGTGTTTTTTTTCATATCGATGGCATTTTTGTTTAGGGCAAATGTAGTTCAAGCAGCCGACCTTACGTTGGCGAGTATCAAATTAGAACGGCAAAAGGCTAACACAAGCCCTGGCTCAATCTTGGTCCAGTTTAGGACAACCGAGAGCGTGGTAGAAGATGGGGTGCAAGTGACAGTGGGGCAGGCGTGGAGTAACAGCGTTGTGGCGACTGACTATACCGTATCCACAGCCGGTTTACCCGCAGGGGGTAACCGCTATGCCGGGCATTGGCACCGCCAACAATGTAACTGGAAACACCATAAGATTTCCAGTCACTGATTTAACAGTAAGTACTACGTATGGCTTTTTTATCACCAATGGTGGTACTGGCCTTATCAGCAATCCTACCTCATCCACTACAATTGTACATACAATTTTTACTCGAACTGGCTCTGATGCCGCTACCGCTGACACTAAGGATGTAGCAGTCCCCATCATTGCCAACGACCAAATCGTCATCACTGCTACCGTGGCTCCAACCTTTACTTTTGTGTTTAACAATAATGCTCAAAATCTTGCTCTAGCTGTTGGCTCTGTTGTTTCTGGAACTGGTACTACAATTACCGTCACCACTAATGCCGCTAGTGGTTGGAGCGCTTGGGCTTTAAGTGCAAACACCGCACTTAACTCAGCAGCTTCTGGAGATACTATCGCGACAACTGGTACAGTCAATGACTCTCCAGATACTCTTACCCCAGGTGTTGAAGGCTATGTTTTGGATGTTGATCTTACTACCGATGGCGCTGGTGGCAATCATGTGTACCAAATTAAAGCCGACTTTGTTCAAGTCATTCACACAATTATGGCGCAGAACCCAACCATCGAGTTTGTGTTACAGCCATTTTTATTGTTTGATCAAGGTTTTGAGTACAATGGACTGAGAGCTTCGACCGATATCAGATTACTGTTTCATCATAATCAGCTCTTCCAATGCTATTTGCGAATGGCAAAAACAGATGATTTTCGTTGCAATGAGCACCAGGGTGGTCAATTAGTGTATATTGCCACCAGTGATGTGCCAGAGGTAATTCATGCGATCGCCAAAAAAATTGTCAGAAAAATCAATAAACCACAAGCGCTTTACGCCCTAGATTTTGCCGTGAGTAACGCAGGTAGAATTTATTTAGTTGAGGGAAATATTGGACCAGGCATCGATTGGGATGTAACCAAGGAAGTGAATGAAAAAAAATCTAAACAATTGATCAGAAGAATCGTTAAAGAATTCGCAGTTAGAAAAAATTTCTCCTATTTGATTAAATCGATTGATGATGACGTATTACATTGATAATATGCTTCGTCTCGAACCGTTAAATACTCCAAATTAGTAAATGTTGCCGAATCGGTAGCAACCGAAACACGTAACAACTTTGGTAGATTTGTTTTGGTAATGACAAAGTGATTTTGCAAAGACTCAAGCCATTTTGGACAGTTACTATACACAAAGTTGATTTTGTAGTTGTTAATCAAAGAAAGAAACACATCATCGTTTAAATTACTTGGTGTTTCAATTGTTTTAATGTTAGTCAAACCAGCAAACTGCGCTGCAGAAAGGGTTGCAACTTGATTTGTATCAACCAATAGAATGGGTGTTTGATCTAACTGGGAAATTGCTTCATTCACTTGCAGATATTCGCCAGTCGGTTTGAGTAGCTGTGAGTTCAAATTAAGGGGTTGTTGTGCTAACTGCAAAAAGTCTGAGGGAATACTGAAGATAATTTGTTCAAAGAATAGTATGGTCAAAAATACTAGACAAAAGATAAGGACATACATTGGTTTTAAAAGAGTGCTGAGTAACAAGTAAACCAATCCAACTAAGAATAGGCAAATATAAAACAAAAAAAACAAGGTATAGCGCATATCCAAAAAACCGGTTAAACCAATGCTGAAAAGCTGAAGCAGAAAAATTGGGGCGAGCAAAGCGAGCCGTCGTATGGGTTCGAAATTTAACTTTGAACGAATAATTTTTCCACTTTGACTAATAACGAAAGCAATGGTGGTCAATAAAATTCCCACGCCAATAAATAACTGATGAAAAAATGGATTGTAATAAACATCTTTCATAAATTGGATGAACGAGAAAACACCTTTGAAAATAACGCGATAGGCAAACCAATAGAATGGTTGAGTAAAAAGGGTAGGTATTTGTTCTGGGTTGGGGTAGTAGTCAAAGGTAAAGGTTTTGGCAGCCAACAAAATACTGCGAGAATTATCAGATACAAACCAACTGCCAAAATGGCTGTATGAGTACCAAATCCAAGGCGAAATTACCAGTAAAAAAACTGTGGAGTAGATTAAGCCGGTATGAATTTTGGTTAATTGAGCAACAAATAACAGCACGATTCCGAGTAAGATAGAGGGTAGTAAAAAATCGAATCGATTAAGTGTGAGTAATCCTGCCAGAGCTCCTATTGCAGCAATGTGTCCTTGGGTCAACTGTTTTTGCAAGAAGATATGGATTAAACCAATCAATAGAAGTAATGAAAGAATCATGCTGCGAGCACCCAGTAGTTCAGTGAGAAAATGATAGTTTACCAGTAACAGTAGTAGTAAAAAAATTCCAGGTAATGCACTGCCAGTTATTAGTTTTGTTAGTTTTGGCAACAAAATGCCAATTGCTACTGCAAATCCAAAGTTGAGTAGATATCCTGCATAAATCCCCAAATCAATGATTGAATTACTGAATCGAATGGCTAATGGGAAGAGGGGTGGGAATGAAATATTGTAATCGGAGATATATTCAAACTGACGAATATAATTGGTAAAACCAAAATCTTCAAAAATAGTTTTTGAAATACTATAGTACGCCCAAGAATCGGTAGTTAGTGGCGGCGAAGCAAGATTTTGGAAAAAAACTATTGTTAATTTAATTACCAAAAGAGTGAAAAAAATCGCGAGAAACGCTGTTTCAATTTTTTTTTCGTGTCTATGAATTAGTTTGGTTAGTTTCATGCCAATTTCGATTTTTCAGAATGTATAAGCCAAGAGTAAACATTTTTAAAGCAAATTGCCAGCGGGTGACAAGATTTTGTAATTTTGATTGACCAGTGACGCGTTCAACATAGTCAACCTGAACAAACTTTGGGTTTAGACCAATTTTTCTACCATAATACAGCCAGTCGATGTCACCCCAACTATCAAGTGATTTTTCTGCCAAACGAGTTTTTTTAAGTTTTTGCCAAGATCTGCTCGTGAGTGCTTTAGATCCGCAGGAGATATCCTGTATCTGTGTTTCTAAAATAAAAGAGTAGTAGTACCGAAAAAAATAGTTGCCCAGATAATTAATCCAATAGAATGACTTTGGTTTGGGTAAGCCACGCAAGCGATTGCCAGAGGCTAAAATTCTATCGCCGTACTGCGAAAACAAGCTGAGAATTTTGGGCAGTTCTAATTGTGGCACGGTCATATCGGCATCCACTATGATTAAATAGTTTCCTCGAGCTTGGTCAAATCCAGTAGCAACTGCCGATGCCTTGCCACTACCGATTTGTTGATAGGCGCGAAAATGGACTCCATATTGGTTGGTTTGTTTGTGAAGTCTTTGCACAAGATACCAAGAATAATCGTGAGATCCGCCTTCGACAAAAATTAATTCGGTTTTGCCACCTAGAGGTTTGAAAGTTTCGAAAATATTCAAAATTGATGCTTGCTCATCTCGAATGGGGCAGATGGCGGAGACATGAGGGTTAGACATGGAGAGCCCGCGCGATGCCTTCTTCTAAAGAAATTTTAGGTTGATAAAACGAAAATAAAAGTTTTGGATGAGCGACTCGGTAATGAACTCCGATTGGTTTGTCTAGCTGATGACAGAGCTTGGCAGAGTAACCCGCTGTTTTCATCACCATTTTGGCGAGTTGATTGAATGAAGTGGGTCTGCCCCAGCCAAGATTGATAGGTTGGTGGAGGTTTAATTCAAGTGTTTTTAAAGTTGCGGCAACAATGTCTTCGATATGAATAAAGTCTCTGGTTTGGGTACCATCTCCCCAGATCACAAAAGGATTTTGTTTTTGTTTGCCACGCTGAATAAATGAGGGAAAGGGATAGCTCAAATCTTGATCTTCACCATAGCCAGAGAAAGGACGGAGAACAGAAACATGTAAACCATACTGGTCGCGAGCAAACTGAGCTAATAATTCGCCAGTTAGTTTGGTCCAGCCATAGGTGAGGTCTGGTTGGGCGATTTTAGCTAGGTTAATGTCAGATTCTGAGAGTTTCTGGCGCCGCGTTTTGGTTTGGAGTGCAATTGGATACGCGGCGCTGCTAGAAAAATATACAATTCTTTTTGGTCGTTGGCGGACGGCCCAGTTGAAAAGTTCTGCGTCAATGCTCAAGTCAATTGCCACAGCAATTGGGTCAGACTCAATCGTTTGCCGTCCGCCCACAATCGCCGCCAAATGAATTACTAAATCCCAATGACCTTTGCTACTGACATCAGTTTTAAAAAAATCACGACAATCTTGATTATCTACAATATCGATGCCAACAATGTTATTTTTTGAATTTGTTGAAAAATATTTGACAAAATGTCTGCCCACAAAACCTTTGTGTCCAGTAATTAAGATATTCATGTTGGACGAGATTGTATCATTCTACTAGTTATTTGACATCTGACTACTTCGAGAGATAATAAATTCAATATGAAAAAAATTTTCCTTTTTCTATTTGGAATAACTGCCCTTATAGTTGTTGGTACAGTGTTGGTTTTAGGGTATTTAGGATTTGTACCTGTAATATCGAGCTTGTTTGGCTCAGATAAACCCAGGGATTTGGGAGTAGTGGCAACTCAAGAAAACTATGATCAATACTTAGCCAAAGCGGATACAACACTGAAGACTCTTGATGCTCCAGTTGAAGGAAAATCCATTGTTTACTCTGGTTCGGAGTTACTAACTACTTCTTTCAGTCAAGAAGAAGTAACTGGGAGGTTGAATCTTAGTACTTGGAAATATATGCCGATTGATCAAGTCCAAGTCAAGTTTTCACCTGACGGTACAGTTGAAGTGGCTGGCCGGTTGCGAATGGATCGCTTGGATGGATTTATTGCTCAAGTTGGTGGCACTCAATATTCCAAAGCTGATGTAGAAAAGGGCCTTGATTATTTGGGAGTTCTTACAGTTAATCCAGTTGTGTATGGCAAAGGGACTGGAAGTGTCACAAATAATCAGGTGACTGCTCAGATTGATTATTTGGAAGTCGGAAGGCTACCAGTTCCCTTAGATAAAATTGATGCTAGTGGCACTTTTGTGAGTGTGGCTAACCATATAATCAACAACGTGCCAGGGTTGGACGTTCAACAGGCAGATTTTACGGGCGGTAAACTAAACTTTACAGGCAGTGTTCCAACAGAAATGAAGGTTTTGCAATAGCATGTGTGGTTTTTTTGCGTTTTCCACTGGCATGAGTGCAAAGCAAATTGCAGATTTGTTTGAGTTGACAAACATGCCGAAAAACGAAAAAGACATTCAGTCTATCAAGTTTTATCCAAAATCGTTGATTCCAACGGTTTCAAAAAACTCGCCAAATAAATTGGTTATGCGGTATTGGTCGTTGATTCCACGATGGTGGAAGGAAGATCCGAGGAAAATGAAGTTTAGCACGTTTAATGCACGAGTAGAGGATATTGCGACCAAGCCGACGTATCGGTCGGCCTGGTCGCACCACCAACGTTGTCTCATTCCTGCCACTTGGTTTTATGAATTTCAAACGCTAGAAGTTGTAGGTAAACCAAAAGCGAAGAAAATACCATACAAAGTTGAAATAGAGGGCGAGGAAGTTATCGGTTTAGCCGGGTTGTACGAAACCTGGACAAATGGTCGTCAAACGGTTGAGAGTTGCACTATTATTACTTGTCCAGCAGTGGCGTCGCTTAAAATTATCCATAATCGTCAGCCAGTCATACTTACCAAGGATCAGTGGGAATCTTGGCTCAATCCAGCGGCGACCTACAATGACATTACCGCATTGTTGCACCCGACAATTCAGTTAAGCCCATCAAAAATATCCTCTGACTTTTTTCGCACCATATCAGAATAGTTTCAAAGGGATTCAGATAGACATATTTATTATGTAGGTGTATATTCCAAGATTGGGAGGATACTTTTATGCAGAAGACTATTTCCATCTTTGTTGGTTTAGCTGTCTTAATGGTCGTTGGAATTATCATCGTGAGCCGTGTGACTAATTCTCAAACGCCGTTTTCCCCCGATGCTTCACAGAAAATTCTTGGTGAAGAAATTCAAAAAGATACCGATGTGGCAGTACCTGCCAGCTTATCGATGGATTGTAGCCAGTTTTTTAAACAATCTGGCCAGGAATACCAAGTGTCTTGCGATACCTTTCCCAAAGAAACCGTCTGCTCCTATTACATTGTTTCGAGAGAGGACCAACAATCGATTCAGAATTTGCAGTATACAAATGCTTGCGCTGCGTGTAGATTCTATGGAGAAGAAGGGGTAAAAACCATCGGGACGACCCAATATGAACATTTGGGATACGTAACGGGCGTTTGCGAGTAATTACTTAATTTTTTTCCGTTTTTTTAGATCTCGAAGTATATTAAAAGCCAGAAATGACCCAAATGACATAAGGGTTATTACTGCAAAAACACCTAGTGAGCTAGCAAGGAATTCTGGAGGAGTACAGCCTTTTTCAACGATAAACGCATCGGTCATCGCAAATGATGCAATAACCGCCGTTATCATTAGCACATACATGAAAACCATTTGTATAGCCGAATCTCTTGACTTGAAAGTAAGCATATCTAGCCAATCTGTACCAGAAAGTCCGTATTGTTGTTGTAACTCAACAGCTTCTTCTTCAGTTAATCCAAATTTTTCAAATAGTTCGCCCAAGGTATCAGTATCTTTGCTCAGTTCAAGAACTGCCTCACGCAGCTTTGCTTCATCTATGCCAAGCTGATTTTCTAAGACTTCGGGGGTTTCGTTCGTAGGTGTAGCAGATAAAGCTTCCATATACCTCTCTTTCTGATATAGATTGTACTAGTAAAGCATTTTTCGTCAAGAGGAAACAAGTGCTTTAACAATTAGTTTACACTAAAGCATAACACTCTCTGGAGCCGTTCTTTACTATAAACCAAAGCTGTATATGCGTGATGTATTTTTAATGTAAGCAAGCATGTAGTGATGACAACGCTGATATACTATTTCCATGTTAGATATGAATAAAAGTGATCAATGTAAACAAATGGAATCCGGAAACGAAACCATTATGTTGGTTGATAGTATCGACACGGTGATTGGCGAGATTGGAAAAATTGAGGCTCATCAAAAAGCAGGTAGACTTCACAGAGCCTTTACCATTTTTTTGCAAAATCAGAAAGACGAGTGGTTAATTACTAAACGAAGTGAACAAAAACCATTGTGGCCGTTGTGGTGGGATGCGGCATGCTCATCTCATTCTTGGTTTCCCAATGAAACGATTGAGCAAGCCGCTCTTCGACGTTTGCCTTTTGAGCTTGGTTTGCATATTAAGGAAGTAAATAATGTAAGAGTTGTCGGTACCTACGAATATCACGCAGTCTATTCTCCCGAATGGTCAGAAAATGAAATCAACCACATTGTTGTAGCAAACTATGATGGAGAGTTGTTGGTTAACCCAAATGAGGTTTCAGATTTTAAGTGGCTTGCTCCATCACAAATTGATGAGCGATTAACGCAGCCTAATCTATTTTCACCTTGGTTTGCGCAAGCATGGCAAGAAGTCAAGTAATTTGAGATACTCGTAACAAATAGTGTGGAAGTTCTCGGGCATAGTTATCCAGTTTTTCCTTATACTTCTGGGTCACAAATTCCCAGAAAACCCTGTCGAAGAAGTGGGGTATCAACTGGATAATGTACTTGAGTATTATTTGTTTTGCCTGTTCAATAATTTCTACTAAAGATAGTTTTTTATCGATCAACTGTTTAATCTCAAGTTGAAAATCAGAGTTATTTTTAAGATACACGAAAAAAATTCGTGGTTTTAAACCTTGGTAAAAATCGTCAACTTTGAATACTGATTTTTCCAGCATTTCCAAAACTAAATCAAAAGTAATCGGTCCTCTCAAGCGATCGATATAAGCCAGGTGAGCCTCTATTTCTCTTGAGGGATCTTCTGGTTTGATAACTCCATCTTGTTCTAAACGAACACCTGTCATATATATTGAATTATAACAAACTCTGTCGACTATTCCAGAATTGATGTATCTGGCAACATTGGAGGAGGTCCTCCGTACCATTCAAAACAGGTTTGATCGATAGTGGCAAAAGTATCAATTGTAAGAATAAACACTTTCTTTTTGCCAATTTGACTCACTGCAACTCTGTCAAAGGATTCGTTGCGATTAGCAAGTGCATCACAAGCTAAAATCCCAATTTGTTTATACATATTTGAATCGAGTGGTTCTTGCGATGTCACGTTAACTGTGAGTGTGGATGTTGAGATTTCCGCTCCGTTGGTGAATTCTTTTTCATAGTAGACCGAAGCGCTTGCTTCTAGATCTGGATACACAGTACTGATGGTTTGTGGTACGTAGGCTAAACTGGGAATAGTTTCAGTTAATTTTTGGCCAATGAATTGTGTAAGGATACCGTTGAAAAATGCGCCAATAACGAGAGAGCTCACAAAACCCACCAGATAAGCCACAAATTTTTGTTTTGTACCAACTTTGCTCTTTAAGGCAAGCCAAAGCACGGTGGGGATGAGAAAAAGAAAATTAAGCAAAAAGCCGAGTAAAAAATACCCAAAAAGTTTCTTTTTTGAGACCGATTGGTTGTCTGAGCCCCCGTTGTACTTTGGTGCAGTGCTGCCAGAAAAAGGAGCTGGAATTGCAGTGAGTTCATTAGGAGGAAGCGCTGAACCTTGAACGGGATGTAAATACGTTGGCGGCGGCGGTTCGTTTGAAGCCTGATTCTCTGTTTGGCTAAGAGGTGGCATAACATTCAGTACAAGCGGCTGAGTTTGAGGTGTGATGGTGGTCTCGTCAATTAAAGTAGTCGCCGTTGGGCTGGTCGTTGACGGGATATTTTCTGTTGGTGGGATAGGTTCTGTAATTGGTTCTCCAGCGGGAGTAACTGCATTTATCATGGTTATAATCGTAGCGTAAAAAGCGATAGAATGCTACCAAATGCAAAAGAGAATACAGAATAGTTTACTCTTAGGTTTTATTTTTGTTTCAACCTCCTATTCAGCATTCTCAGTTACTAGAATTCTGGCGACATCACAGTTACAAGATTTTCGTTTGTACTATTTGGGAGCACAGGCAGTTTTACTGGGTAAAAATCCGTATGAAGAAGTTCAGGGTGTAATTTACCCTCCAATTTCATTGGTATTGCTGACTCCATTTGCGAGTCTACCTCTAGATTTTGCAGAAGATGTTTGGACTCTATTTTCTTTGATTGCATTGCTCTCTTCAGTTCTTTTATTGTTGGGAGTTTCTAAAACCTTTACGATGCGCAATTTTTTCATTGTTACTGGCTTGGCAATGCTAAACTTTCCGGTCAAATTTAACTTGGGTATGGGGCAAATCAATCTTATTTTGTTACTGTTAACGTGCTTATCATTCTTCTGGTATCGAAAGCGATTGTCTGTACTTGCAGGTAGCGCCTTGGCGGTCGCTGCGGCGCTCAAACTTACACCATTAGTCCTAGTCTTGTTTTTTTTGCAAAAGCGCCAGTGGAAAATTGTAATAAGTTGTGTGGTGGGATTTATATTGTTGAATGGTTTGGGACTGACGCTACTCGGTACAAACGCTACCACTGATTATTGGCAAAAGATATTTCCCGCTATTCCCACTGTTGGTAATGCAATTTATTACAATCAAGCATTCACGGGTTGGTTAGCTCGAGCAGAAATTGCCGACAACGTAGCTAGAGTCATCAATTATTTGATCTTTGGCGGTATGCTCGCCATGAGTTGGCTTGCTACACGGAAAAAAGGACAACCAGTAACTGTCGAATTGAGTGAGCTAGGATTATTCATCATTTCTGTTTTAGTGGGTACGGGTTTAGCTTGGCAACATCATTATGTGACTTTGCTAATTCCATTTTTTGCGGTTTTATTGCTCGCAATGAACTTGAAGATCTCAAAAGTGAAATATCTTGTTGCCATTGGAATCGCATATTTGTTAGTAGCTGCCAACCTAAAGAATCCATTCGCTGTTTTAGGTATTTGGCAACACATTATGCTTTCCCATGTATTAATTGGGGCGGTTTTACTCTACATAGTTACATTGGTGAGTCTACGAGGTCCAACGAAACAATAGAGTACAAAATCTTTAAAAAAATAATTGCCGATTTAACAGTACTTTCTCTGTATTCCCCCAACCGCAATTTTTCTATATAGTAACTCTCGTATGGGTAAAACCCTCGATCATTTAAGTCGAGTTTTTGTTGATATTTGTGGTGGTTTGAAGAAACTAGTATTTACTAATTACTTCTCATACAAAAAAGTACAAACTAAAACTCGACTCTTAAGCATATCTGTATATGGAATGATGGTTGGACTAAGCTCGGTGTGGTTTATGGTCACTGTGATGCCCAAGATTTTCGCATCCAACGATACCTACCTATGGAATTTTTCTACACCGGGTGATTACCTTGTATCAGATACTAATTTAGTTGAAGTCTCTGCTGGTTCTGCTCGGTTAAAAATACAGGAATATCTTTCTGATGCCCAGACAGCTTTGTTACTGCACTTCAATGAATCAAGTGGAGATCCGGTGGATTCTTCCTCCTTTACTCACTCAGCAACTTCTAGCTCATTACTGTACCAATCAGGCCAACTGCAAAACAGTGCGTTTTTTAACGGTACTACCAGCGCAGTATTCGTGAATGATTCAGCGCCGCTTTCATTCACCGGAGAGCACACATTGGAAGCCTGGACAAAGTTTGACGACAGTTTTCAAGCTGGAGTAAGTAATCAACGGCAGGGAATCATTGATAAGGGTGATTATCAACTCTATTTTGATAATGAAACCGGCAAGTTGGTCTACGAGCTGGCAGATAGCCAAGCTACCACCTGGACTCAACACGCGGGTAATTACTTAAATAGCAGTTGGGATATTTCTGGATCGCCTAACATAGAAAGCATTGCTGTTATAGGCAGTAATCTGTATGTTGGTTTAGGTAATGCCTTGGGTGATGCTCAAGTTTGGAAATGGGATGGGAGTGTTTGGACTAGAATTGGTGGTGATGGTATCAATAATTCTTGGGGAGCCAATACATATGAAACGGTTCAATCAATGGCTACCGACGGGACAAATTTGTACGTGGGGTTGGGATTAACGGCAGGAGACGGAGAGGTTTGGCGCTGGAATGGCACAACGTGGTTTAAGGTGGGTGGAGATGCTCAGTATGGTTCTTGGTTGGTTAACACTATAGAAGGTGTGTATAGCTTGTATTATCAAAATAGCACCCTCTACGCTGGTTTGGGATTGACTGCGGATGATGCCGAGGTTTGGAGCTGTACGGGGTGTGCTACTGATACTCCCAGCTGGACCAAAATAGGTGGAGACAACGGCAACCTCGGCATTAATGGTAGTTGGACGGGAGCGGACAATATTGAATATGTCTATTCTCTAACTGGCGATGGTACCAATATCTATGCCGGATTGGGATTAACTGCAGGAGATGCTGAAGTCTGGCGTTGGAATGGCAGTAGCTGGACTAAGGTTGGAGGAGATGGAGTGGGTTCGGCTGCCAGTTGGGCCACTAGTTACGAATATGTGTATAGTCTTTTTTTCCAAAATAATATTTTATATGCCGGTTTGGGTTTAACTGCGGGAGATGCTGAGGTTTGGAGCTGCACCAGTTGTGCGAGTGGTACACCAAATTGGACAAAAATTGGCGGCGACACTGTTGGGTGGGGCACTACCTATGAAGGTGTTTATTCACTTACGGGTGATGGTACCAATATCTACGCCGGATTAGGTTTAACTGGTGGTGAACAGGAAATCTGGCGTTGGAACGGCAGTGGTTGGACACAAGTTGGTGGAGACGGAGTTTACAGTGGTTTCACTGGAGCAAATCATGGCACAGTCAACCAAATGGTGTTTGCTAATAACTTACTATATGCGGGTATTCACTCGGTGAATGCTGCCTATTCAGGGCAGGTGTGGGCTTTTGATCCAAATGCAGTGCCAACACCCACTTGGACTTGGTTGGGAGGTGATTTTAAAAATGAAAGTTGGAGCAAGCGAGGTATTAATTCAATCGAAGTGTTGCAGGTATCGGGTGATGCATTGTATGCAGGAATGGGATATCAATATGCTGGCAATGCCTACGTGTGGAAGATGCAGGAGGACAATTGGAGTTTAGTCGGTGGAGATGGATCCAACAACGGTTGGACTCCCTATATTTATGACAAAGTTTCATCCATGCAATCATATGAAGGTGATTTATATGTTGGTCTTGGAGTAACTGCGAATGAAGCAGACTTATACAAACTTGATGGATCCACGTGGAGTCAGGTGGGTGGGGACGGGGTGGGTTGGGGCGCTAACTTTGAAGAGGTACTTTCGCAAGCTGTTTTGGGCAATTACTTGTTTGTTGGATTGGGTAACTCGTCGGATGATGCTGAAGTTTGGCGGTACGATGGTACCAATTGGCTCAAAGTTGGCGGTGATGATGGTGGTAATGGGACGGTATACAACAGCTGGACCGGCGCGATGAATATCGAGCAAGTACTATCGCTACAACCGTATAAAGGTAAATTGTATGCTGGCTTGGGCAACACGAATAATGATGCGGCGGTATGGGAGTGTACTGGCTGTGCAGATCCACTAGCCACGCCCAGCTGGACCAAAGTAGGGGGTGGAGGAATCAATGGTAGTTGGTCTACTAGCTCGTTAGATGGTTTTAACAATGTAGATGCGCTGCTAGCATATAGAGATACGTTGATTGCCACGCTCGGAACGGGTACTGGAGAAGCAGAAGTATGGGAATACAACGGTAGTAATTGGATTCAAATTGGCGGGGGGGCTAACATTCGAGGATCTTGGGATGCTGGTTCGTATGAACGAGTGCGCACTATCGGTGTGTATAACGGTCACTTATACGCTGGCTTAGGTAATAGTACTGGAGATGGTGAAGTTTGGCGCTACAATGGTTTAACCTGGACGAATGTTGCTGGTGATGGAGTGGGTTGGGGCGTAAATGTGTTTGAAGAAATAAATGCTATTTCAGTGTACGAAGGTAAACTATATGTGGGGTCTGGCAATTCTGCCAGTGCAGACGCTACGGTGTGGTACATCGGCAACAATCGAGTACTTAAGTCTTCTACCACCTCACAAGACACTGAGTGGCATCATATTGCTGCCAAGTACGATGGCACAACCATGAGTCTGTGGCGAGATGGGGTTTCCATTGGTTCACTCACAACCACAGTATCTATGAGAGACTCGTCGTCACCAGTGATTATTGGTGCAACACATGCTGGAAGAGAGTTTGGTAAACCACGCGGTGGTTTTGAGGGAATGCTGGACGAAGTTCGGATCAGTTCAGTTAATCGGAGTGAATTACTCACTACTCCGTATTCTACTAATGCTCAAACAGTTCGTCCCGCTTCACCAGTATTTACATCTGGCATTAAGGAGTATGATGCATTTACCAGTACTTTTAATGCCAACGTCGATGGCTCTGTCACCTTTCGATTATCTAGTGATGGTGGCACGACTTGGAAGTATCTTTCTGGAGGTAATTGGACGACTTCATCGAGCTTAGTACAATCAAGTCTGGCTACCGATATTAATACTGCAATGACCACATTCCCCGTAACGGAACAAGGTTTGCTTTGGCAAGCAATTGTGGATGGTGATGGAGTCGAACAAGTTTCTGTAAGTGAGGTGGAACTGGGAGTAATTACCGATACCGATGCGCCCACCAACCCAACCACCCTGACTGCATTGCAGCAAGCTGGTGGAGCTGCCCTAGATACAAATCCAGCTATTTGGCACAAGCAAACAGCGCCGGAATTTAGTTGGACAGGCGCTGATGATGGCGCAGGCAGCGGTGTGCAAGGGTATTATGTGTATTTTGGACCATCCGACACTGCGGATCCCTTTCATGCGGGTGCTTTTCAAACAGCTGCGACGTACACTCCAAGTAACATGGTGAGTGGTACTACCTATTATCTGAGAATAAAAACTAAAGATGCGGCGCAAAATATTCAAGCGACCATTTGGGCGCCGCTCACTTATAAATTTGATAATACGGCGCCCACCAACCCAGCTAGCATTACGGTTTCACCTGCTGGCTATGCACCAACAAATGAATTTACATTTTCCTGGCCAGCGGGTACCGATACAGGAGCAGATATCTTGGGATATCAATACAAAACTGGCACTGCTTCTGGAACACTCAGTGACTGGTCAGCTACCTCCAGTGCTCGTTTAGTAACCATTTCAGATGCTGCCTACAAAACAGACGATAATACCTTTTATTTACGAACGGTTGACAACGCTGGAAATGTTTCAGCGGTGAATTTGCAGGCAACCTATTATTTTGCGGGAGAAGGTGCAAGTGCACCGCAGTTTTTGGCAGTATCGGAAGCAAAAAAAACCACCAATAATTTTGCTTTTTCTTGGCAAGCTCCAGTAACACATTTGGGAAGCGCCAGCGAACTTACCTATTGTTATAGTGTTAACCGAAAACCGACGGAAGATACCTGTACTTTTACCAGCGCTGGCGCCACTTCGCTTGCTGCTGGTCCTTTTGCTACCCAAGTGGGGCAAAATATTTTTTACCTAGTTGCCAAAAATCCTGATTCCGCTGGAGGAAGCATTAACTACGGAGCGTATGCTGAAGTTGTTTTTGAAGCTAATACTGCTGCTCCAGGA
>Ga0116144_10002432_pt1 | contig 20132 bp, 20 predicted proteins | sample AD_UKC035_MetaG_FD_89746 | JGI IMG/M metagenome (GOLD analysis project Ga0116144, IMG submission 89746) | Active sludge microbial communities of municipal wastewater-treating anaerobic digesters from USA - AD_UKC035_MetaG | ecosystem: Engineered > Bioreactor > Anaerobic > Digestate | place: USA...
GGACGCCGCCGGCCCGTGACCGCATCGCCGCCCGTCGTCGCGAATCCCGAGCAGGCGGCGATAGACCTGCCCGGGATTCGCGACGACGGGCGGCGATGCGGTCACGGGCCGGCGGCGTCCGCGTCGTTCACCGTCGCGATGTTGATCTCGGCGAAACCGAGCTTGCCGAGCACGTCCATCGCGGTGACCACGGCCTGGTGGCTCGCACGCGCGTCGGCACGCAGCGTGACCGGAATGCCACGCTCCTCCCCTGCCACCGCGAGCAGCGCCGCCCTCAGGGTATCGGCGCCTGCGTTGACGAGATCGCGCTCATTGACGCGATAGCCACCCCCCTCGGTCACGCTCACGACGATGGGCTCCTGCGCGGGACGGGTCACCGGCACGTCGCGCGCCTCGGGCAGGCGCACGCGCAGGCGCCCTTCCTGCACGAAGGTCGACGACAGCATGAAGAAGACGACGAGCAGCAGCACCACGTCGATGAGTGGCGTCATGTTGAGCTCGGGCTCGTCCGTGCGGCGCGGCTTGAAGTTCACGCGGCGCCCGCCCTGCCACGACCGGCCGCCGCATCGACTTCGTCGGCGAGGCGCAATGCGTCCTTCTCCATCTGGATCACGATGCGGTCCACCTTGCCGCGCAGCAGCCGAAAACCGATCAGCGAGGGAATCGCGACGGACAGGCCCGCGGCGGTCGTGATCAGTGCCTCGGCGATGCCGCCGGAGAGCATGCGCGGGTCACCCATGCCGCCCGCCTGGATGGCGTTGAACGCCTTGATGATGCCGGTCACGGTGCCCAGCAGGCCGAGCAAGGGGCTGACGCCCGCGATCATGTTGAGCGAATTGAGGAAGCGCTCGAGCTCATAGATGACGTGGCGGCCCGTGTCCTGCAGACGTTCCACCATGATCTCGCGCGGCCGGTGGCGGTTGGCGAGCCCCGCGGCGAGGATGCGGCCGAGCGGCGAATTCTGTTCGAGCGCGGCGATCACCTTGTCGTTGATCTGGTTGCCCTCGATGAGCTGCGAGACCTTGCGGGTGAGGTCGGGCGGAATGACCCTTTTGTCCTGCAGGGTCCAGAAGCGCTCCAGGATGATCGCCGCAGCGCCTATGGAACACAGGATGATCGGCCACATGAGTGGCCCGCCGGCGCGCACGATTTCCCACATCCGCTCGATCCTCGCTGTTTTGCGACCCGTGCGCATCATACCGGAGCACGCCATGGCCATGGATAGCCGTCGCGGGCATCGCGGCGCCGAACCGCACCGGCCGCCTTGCCCAGGGTCAGGATGATCGCGCCGCGGACCTCGCTGTCGAGGTGCTGGCGACCCGCGCCTGTGTCCAGGAACACCTCCTTGCCGGTGACCTCGAGCCGGTTCGCACCGACCGTCACCGTCATGTCGCAAGTTGCAGTCAGTGCGAAGTGCGCCGCTGCGCGGGTCCAGCCCGCGTGCGCATCGCAGGTCACCGCGCGCTGCGGACCGCCGGGCCAGGGTCGCGCCACCAGGATGCGGTCGATGCCCAATGTGATATCGAGCTCGGCGGCGCCGACCGCGTAATCGCGGTACAGGTGCGGCAGCACGAGGTCATCGACGCGGGCCACGCGCTGCGTGCGTAGCCATGGCACGACCACTCGCGCCATGCGCCGTCCCTCCGTCCCGAAGCTGTCGCCGGTGCCATGCACGAGCACGCCATCGGCCGTGCGGATCGCGACGGCCTGGCCGCGCCCGACATCGAACACCGCAACCGTGATCTCGTCGGCAGCGGGCACGAGCGCGCGCGCGAAGCCGAGCGGCAGAATTGCCGCCGCCGCGGTGGCGCGCAGGCCGCGTGGCCAGGGCAGCACCGCCATGCCTGCGGCGGGCACGACCAGCAGGTAGGCCCATGCCGGTGGCGCGAGCTGCACGAGCGCATGCGGCCAGTCGGCCGCGGCTTCGAGCCACGGCCACAGCTGCGCATGCAGCCAGGCCGCAAGCTGCAGCAGCAGGGTGGCGAGCGCGGGCCAAAGGGCCATCGCAGCCGTGGCCGCGAGGACGAGGGGCACGAGCAGCAGCGTGAACAGCGGAATCGCGGCGGCATTTACCACGAGGCTCGCGAGCGACACGCTGCCGAATGCCGCCAGCGTGACGGGTACGAGGGCAATCGTCACCGCGCACTGCACGCGCACGGCCTCATGCAGCCAGTGGGCGCGGCCGAGGCGCGCGCCGGTGGCGAGGAGAATCGCCGCCACGGCGCCGAAAGAGAGCCAGAAGCCGCTCGCGAGCGGCGCGAGCGGATCGAGCAGCAGTACCGCGACCAGCGCCACGGCGAAGGCATGTAGCGCCCCGTGCGCGCGTGCGAGGTGGCGCGCGATGAGCCACGCCGACAACATGAGGAGCGTGCGCTGCGTCGGGACCGAGAAACCGGCGAGCAGCGAGTAGCCGGCCGCCGTGACGATGCCGAGCGCCGCCGCGAAGCTCTCGCGCCGCAGCCGGGTGCACCAGCGTCCCGCCACCCGCCACACGCGCCGCGCGCCGGCCATCGCGATCACCGCAAACAGCGTCACGTGCATCCCCGAGATGGCCACGAGATGCGTGGTGCCGGTGGCGTTGAACACGCGCCACTGTTCGCGCGACATGTCGCCGGTGACGCCCACCGCCAGTGCGCCCAGCAATGCGGCCGCGTCGCGATCGACCACGGTGGCCGCGATGCGCCGCATGATGCGGGCGCGAAGTCGATCGAGCGGCGCATGACCGGGGTCGAGTCGGATGTTGAGCGGGCTGCGTGGCAGCACCGTGCCGAGCGCGCCGACGCGATCCCGGAACCAGACACGCTCCATGTCGGGGCCGTTCGGGTTCAGGGCGGCGCGCGGCGCTCGCAGGCGCACCGCGAGCTGCCATCGCTCGCCGACCTGCGGTCGGGGCTGCGGGTGCACCCAGACGATGCGGGCGCGCAGGCGCTGTCCGCCGGCCCGCGGATCGAGGGTGAGGAGCGCGTCGAAGGCGGTACCGTATTCCTCGTCGACCGGGATCGAGGCAACGCGTGCGGTGACGAGTACGCGTTCGCCGCTACGCGACTGCGGCCAGCGCTCGGCGAGCCGCAGCGAAGTGGTGACCGCCGCGCAGACAAGCCCCGCCAGCAGCCACGCCGCAAGCACAGTGGCAAGCGGCCACCCTGCCCGCCATGCCAGCGCGGCGCCAAGTGCGGCCAGCAGCACGGCCAGCGCAGCATGGGGCGGGTACGGCGTGGGCACGGCGAGCGCCAGCAATGCGCCGGCGAGGAACGCACCGGCGGCGGCGAGTGTCATGGCTCGCCCGCCCTGCTAGAGTGGCGCGCCACATGCCCCGCCACATGATCCGCCGATTCACGCCGTCGCCGGAGCAGATCCGCAGCCACTGGTATCTGCGCCCGTTCGGCACGCGCATCGCGGATCCGGCACTGTGGTCGCTGCAGCGGCGCGGGGTCACTGCGGCATTCGGCGCCGGCATCGCCATCGGTTTCGTGCCGCTGCCGGTGCACCTGATCCTCGCCGCGATCGTGGCGATCACCGCACGGATCAATGCGCCGGTACTCGTGGCGACCGTGTTCCTGGTCAACCCGTTTACGTTCGTGCCGGTCTACTACTTCGCCTATCGGGTCGGCGCCCTGATGCTCGGCCACATACCGCAGCCCTTTCGCTTCGAGCTCTCGTGGACCTGGCTGCAATACGGGCTCGGGCCGCTGTGGAAACCGTTCCTGGTCGGCTGCCTCGCCTGCGCCGTGGTCGGCGGGCTGCTCGGCTGGGCGCTGCTCGAGCTGTTCTGGCGCATTCACGTGCGCCAGAAATATCGCGCGCGACCGGCACGCACCAGACGGTAAACGGGGCCGTTCGGCCCGTTTCGACGCTGAGCGGCCTCAGGCCGGGACCAGCACCCCGTCCTCGAGCCGCAGCACGCGATCCATCCGGGCCGCCAGGCGCGGGTCGTGGGTCACGACGACGAGGCTCGTGCCCCGCTCACGATTCAGCTCGAGCATCAATTGGAAGACCTGTTCGGCGTTGGCGCCGTCGAGATTGCCGGTCGGCTCGTCGGCCAGCACGAGGCGCGGCTCGGTCACCAGCGCACGCGCCACCGCGGCGCGCTGGCGCTCGCCGCCGGAGAGCTGGTGCGGACGGTGCGTGAGTCGTGCCCCGAGCCCGACGCGATCGAGCAGCGCGGCGGCACGCTCGCGTGCGACGGCGACCCGTTCGCGCCGCACGAGCAGCGGGATCGCCACGTTCTCGAGCGCCGAGAACTCCGGCAGCAGGTGATGGAACTGGTACACGAATCCGATCGCGCGATTGCGCAATTCGCCGCGTTCCCGCTCACCGACCGCATGGATATCGCGGCCGTCGACCAGCACCGTGCCGGCCGTCGGACGGTCGAGCCCGCCGATGACCTGCAGCAGCGTGGTCTTGCCCGAGCCCGAGGCGCCGATGATCGCGAGGCGCTCGCCGACACCGACCACAAGGTCCGTGCCGCGCAGCACTTCGAGCAGCACCGGGCCCTGCCTGAACTCGCGCCGCAGGCCGCGCGCATCGAGGACGGCCTCACTCATGGCGCAGCGCCTCGGCCGGCGCGGTGCGCGCGGCGCGCCACGCCGGATAGAGCGTCGCGAGCGCGCACAGCGCGAACGCGACTCCACACACCTGCAGCACATCCTGCCATTCGACGTAAGCCGGTAAATCGCTCATGTAATAGACCCGGGCATCGAGGAACTGGGTGCCGAGCGCGCGCTCCAGGCTGCGCACCAGCGATTCGAGATTGCGTGCGACCAGCATGCCGAGGCCGGCGCCGAGCGCGGTGCCCGCAAGCCCGATCAGCACGCCCTGGACCGTGAACGCACCGAGCACGTTGCGCGGTCCGGCACCGAGGGTACGCAGGATCGCGATGTCGGTCTGTTTCTCCTTGACGATCATCACCAGCGTCGCGACGATGTTGAATGCCGCGACGCCGACGATCATCAGCAGGATCACGAACATCAGCGACTTGGTGATCTCGATCGAGCGGAAGAAATTCGCGTGATTGCGGGTCCAATCGCTGACATAGAAGCCCCCGCCGAGGCCGAGCGCCACCTCGCGCACGATGCGCGGGGCGGCGAACGCATCGTCGAGCTCGAGGCGCAGCCCGGTGACGCCATCGCCGGTCCGATACAGCCGCGCGGCGTCCTGCAGGTTCACGAGCGCGAGCCCGCGGTCGAACTCGTACATGCCGGAACTGAATATGCCGCTGACCGTGAAGCGGCGCATGCGCGGCATCACGCCGGTCGGCGTCGCCGAGCCCTCCGGTGCGATCAGTACCAGCGTGTCGCCGGCCTGCGCGCCAAGTTCCGCGGCGAGCGCATCTCCCAGCACGATGTTCCAGCTGCCGGGAAACAGCGCCCCGAGGCTGCCGCTCGTCATGCGCGACTCGAGGCCGTCGGCCTTGCCCTCCTCGTCCGGGTCGATGCCCCGCACCTGCGCGCCGGTGATCACGCTGCCGTGGGCGAGCATCGACTGTGCCTCGACATAGGGCACGGCAGCGCGCACCCCCTCGGTGCCCAGGGCCACGGCGCGCGCCTCGCGCCAGTCGTCGAGCGTGCCCTCGAGACCCATCAGCGTCGCGTGCGCGGTGACCGCGAGGATGCGCGTGCGCAGCTCGCGCTCGAAGCCGTTCATCACCGACAGCACCACGATCAGCACGGCGACCCCCAGCATCAGCCCGATCACCGAAATCAGCGCGACGATCGACACGAAACCGCGCCGGTGCGTCGAGGACAGGTAGCGCGTGCCGATCCACCATTCGTAGAAGCGTGTCATCGGCTACTCGTAACGCAGCGCTTCGGCGGGCGCGACGCGCGCCGCGCGCAATGCCGGATAAACGGTGGCCAGCGCGGTCAGCAGGAACGCCGCGCCGCCGATCCACGCAACGTTGTGCCACTCGAGCACCGAGGGGATGCGGGTGATGTAGTAGACGTCGGCGTCCATGATCTGGAAGCCGAAGGCGCGCTCGAGGAACGCGACGATCGGCGTGACGTTGCGCGCGATCAGCACGCCGAGCGCAATGCCGGCGATGACGCCGAACCAGCCGATCACGAGTCCCTGGGTCGCGAATACGCCCATCACGCGCCGCGGCGCCGTGCCGAGCGTACGCAGGATTGCGATGTCGGTGCGCTTGTCGGTCACCACCATCACCAGCATGGCCACGATGTTGAACGCTGCCACCGCGACGATCAGCAGCAGGATCAGCGACATCATCGTCTTCTCGATGCGTATCGCACGGAAGTAGTTGGCGTGGTCCTGGGTCCAGTCGCGCACCTCGGCCTGCCCGGCGAACGCCGTGCGCAGCGCGGCGGCGCGCGCGGGCGCGGCGAGCGCATCGTCGAAGCGCAGGTGCACGGAACCGGGATTGCCGGCGCGCGGCAGCACCGCACGCACGTCGTCGAATGCCGCAAGGACCAGCGTACCGTCATGGTCCTGCAGACCGACCTCGAACAGACCGGCCACGGCGAACTCGCGCAGTCGCGGCTCCGGGGCGCCGCCCGCGCCGATCGAGGGCACCAGCAGCGTGATCGTATCGCCCGGGCCGGCGGTGAGCCGCTGCGCCACCACCGAGCCCAGGATCACCCGATTCGTTCCCGGCACGAGATCGGCGAGCGCGCCGACCGTCACCGCCCGCGCGATGTCGGTCACGGCCCCTTCCCGCGCCGGATCGATGCCTCGCAAAACGACCGGCAGCATCTCCGGCGAGCGCAGCGCGAGCGCCTGCACTTCGACATAGGGCGCCGCGCCGGTAACGCCCGGCACCTCGCTCGCGGCGGCGGCGAGCGCCTCGAGGTCGGCGGGTTCCTCCCCGACGGGCAGGAGCCGCGCGTGGGCGGACAGCGCGAGCAGGCGATCGCGCAACTCGCCTTCGAAACCGTTCATCACCGAGAGAATCACGATCAGCGCCGCGACACCGACGCAGACCCCCACCACCGAGACCCAGGTGATGAAGGACACGAAGAACTTGTGGCTGCGCGCGCGCACGTAGCGCAGGCCGACGAACAGGGACAGGGGATGGAACATGCTGCGCGGCATTATGACGCAGTTCACATAAATGGCGGGTCCCGGCGCGCCGCGGCTGCCCTGCCGGGGTGCGGTGTTATAGTCACGCTGCTTGCTCCTGGGAGGTGTCGCATGTCCTCACGCGCTGTGCCCTGGCTCGTGGCCGGGCTGCTCTTCGGCGGCGTTGCCGCAGCGGAAACGATCGTGGTCGACGGCCAGGTGGCGGTGCGCCAGACCAGCGTCGAGCGGCCGAGCCGCGGCTCCACGATGAGTACGGTGGAGCAGCGCTTTGGCGCCCCGAACGCCAAGCACGCCGCGGTCGGCCAGCCGCCGATCACCCGCTGGGATTACGCGGGCTTCTCGGTATTCTTCGAGCACGATCGCGTAATCCACGCCGTCGTCGTCGGCGGCTGATCGCTCCCCATTCCGGCACGATGCAGGTAAGCTGCCGCGCTCCGTGGCGGCGCGTCGCCGTTCGCGGCGACGATGAACATCCTTGAACCGCTGATTCCCGACGGGTCGTGCCGGCATGTCCGCTGGCACCAGCTCTACGGCGGCGCGCCATCGCTGGCGCTGGCCGAGGCTGCGGCGCGCGCGCGCGGCCTGCTGGTGGTGGTCTGCGCCAGTGCGCGCGAGCTCGAACGTCGCGCCGCCGAGATCGGCTTCTACAGCGACGGGCGGCTGCCGATACTCGCCCTCCTCGACTGGGAGGTGCTGCCCTACGACCGCTTCTCGCCGCATCCCGACATCACCTCGGAACGCCTGGCGACACTCGCCGACCTGCGGGATGCGCGCCATGGCGTGCTGCTCGTGGCCGCCGATACGCTGCTCGGTCGCCTGCCGCCCGCGCAGTACGTCATCGGACGCAGCTTCCGGCTGGCCCGTGGCGAGCGCCTCGCGCTCGTGCCGCTGCGCACGCGCCTCGTCGAATCCGGCTACGCGGCGGTCAGCCAGGTGACGGGTCCGGGCGAGTTCGCGCTGCGTGGGTCGCTGCTCGACGTGTTCCCGATGGGCTCGTCGCACCCGCTGCGCATCGACCTGTTCGACGATGAGATCGAGGCGATACGCCGCTTCGACCCCGACACGCAGCGTTCGCTCGACGCCCTCGAATCGGTGCGCCTGCTGCCGGCGCGCGAAACGCCGCTGGATCCCGACGCCGTGCGCGCCTTCAGGCGCCGCTACCGTACGCGTTTCGAGGGCGACCCGACACGCTCGGAGATCTACCGCGGGGTCAGCGAGGGAATCGCCCCACCGGGCATCGAGTTCTACCTGCCGCTGTTCCACGACACGACGGCAACGCTTACTGATTACCTGCCGCCGGGCGCCCTGCTCGCGACCGGTGCCGGTCTCGAAGCCGACCTCGAGCGCGCGTGGCAGGAGATCGAGGCGCGCCACGAGGCGCATCGCCACGACATCGAGCGGCCGCTGCTCGCGCCGGCCGAGCTCTATGTGCCACCGAACGAGCTGCTCGCGCAGCTCGACGCCCTTCCGCGCATCACGATCGATCCGTTCAAGGCAGAGATCGGCGGCGAATCCGACCCGGGCGTGCGCAACTTCCCGACCGCCGCGCCGCGCGAGATGCGGCTCGACGTGCGCGCCGACCAGCCGCTCGCGCCACTCGATGCCTTCATGGCAGGTTACCAGGGCCGCGTACTCATTGCGGCCGACTCCGCCGGGCGCCGCGAGGTGCTCGTCGAGATGCTGCGCGGGCATCACACGCCGGTCACGCCGGTCGATGGCTGGGGCGCGTTCGTGCGCGGCGAGGCGCGCTTCGCACTCACCGTCGCGCCGGAGATCGATGGCCTGACGCTCATCGACCCGCCGATCGCCCTGCTGGCCGAGTCGCAGCTCTTCGGTGCGCGTGCGCGCCAGGAGCGCCGCAGGCGCCGGGCGGCGAGCGACCCGCAGGCGATCCTGCGCGACCTGCGCGACCTGTCCCCCGGCGCGCCGGTGGTGCATGAGGAGTACGGCGTCGGCCGCTATGTCGGCCTCACGGCCATGGACGTCGCCGACCAGCCCGGCGAGTTCCTGGTCCTCGAATACCAGGACGGCGATCGCGTCTACGTGCCGGTGCATTCGCTGCACCTCGTCAGCCGCTACACGGGATCCACGCCCGAAACCGCGCCGCTGCATAAGCTCGGCACCGACCAGTGGGCCCGCGCGAGGAAGAAGGCCGCTGCGCAGGTACGCGACGTCGCCGCCGAACTGCTCGATCTCTACGCGCGCCGCCAGGCCCGTCGCGGCCTCGCGCTGCCGCTGCGCGAGCTCGAGTACCAGAGCTTCGCGAACGCGTTCCCGTTCGAGGAGACGCCCGAGCAGGCCGACGCGATCGCCAAAGTCATCGAGGACCTCGCGAGCGATCGGCCGATGGATCGCATCGTCTGCGGCGACGTCGGCTTCGGCAAGACCGAGGTGGCGATGCGCGCGGCTTTCGTCGCAGTGCAGGCCGGCAAGCAGGTCGTGGTGCTGGTGCCGACGACGCTGCTCGCCGAGCAGCACGTGGCGAACTTTCGCGACCGCTTCGCCGACTGGCCCGTGCGCATCGAGGGCCTGTCGCGTTTTCGCAGCGCGAAGGAATCGAACGCGGTGATCGACGGACTCGCCGCCGGCACCGTGGACATCGTGGTGGCCACCCACCGGCTGCTGCATGCCAACGTGCGCCTGAAGGACCTCGGCCTCATCATCATCGACGAGGAGCACCGCTTCGGCGTGCGCGACAAGGAGCGGCTGAAGACACTGCGCGCCGAAGTCCATGTCCTGACCCTGACCGCGACGCCCATTCCGCGCACACTCAACATGGCGATCGGCGGACTGCGCGACCTGTCCCTGATCACGACGCCGCCCGCCGAACGGCTCGCGATCAAGACCTTCGTGACCGAATGGCAGGACACGGCGCTGCGCGAGGCGATCCTGCGCGAGCTGCGGCGCGGCGGCCAGGTCTACTTCGTGCACAACGAGGTGCGCGACATCGACAAGATCGCTGCGAGCATCGCGCAGCTCGTGCCCGAGGCCGACGTGCGGATCGGCCACGGCCAGATGCGCGAGCGTGACCTCGAACAGTTGATGGTCGACTTCTACCATCGCCGCTTCAACGTGCTCGTCTGCACGACGATCATCGAGAGCGGCATCGACGTGCCGACGGCCAACACGATCATCATCGACCGGGCCGACCGCATGGGCCTTGCCCAGCTGCACCAGTTGCGCGGCCGTGTCGGGCGCTCGCACCATCGCGCGTACGCCTACCTGCTCGCCCCGCCCCGCAAGGCGCTGTCGCAGGACGCGGCGAGGCGTCTCGAGGCGATCGAGTCCATGGAGGAACTCGGGGCCGGCTTCGTGCTCGCGACCCACGACCTCGAGATCCGCGGCGCCGGCGAGCTGCTCGGCGAATCGCAGAGCGGCGAGTTGACCGAGGTCGGCCTGTCGCTGTTCCTCGACATGCTCGAGCATGCGGTCAAGGCGCTGCGCGAAGGCCGCGAGCCGCAGCTCGACCGGCCGCTCGGCGCGCCGACCGAAATCGAGCTGCGGCTGCCCGCACTGCTGCCCGAGAGCTATGTCGGCGACGTGCATGTGCGCCTCGCTCTCTACAAGCGCATCGCCGCGGCCGCGGACGAGCCCGCGATCGATGACCTCACCGCCGAACTGGTCGATCGTTTCGGCCCGCTGCCGGGCCCCGCGATCGCCCTGCTGCGCCTCGCGCGCCTCAAGCTCGCGGCGCGCGCGCTCGGCGTGCGCAAGCTCGACCTCGGCCCGCAGGGCGGGTACGTGCTGTTCGAGGAGGAGAACGCCGTCGACCCGCGCGCCGTGATCCGGCTCGTGCAGGACAGGTCGCGGGAATACCGGCTCGACGGCCCGCTCAAATTGCGCGTGGCGCGCGACCTGGACGAAGAGGACGAGCGCTTCGACTTCGCGGCCACCCTGCTGTCGCGGCTGCGCGCGGCGTGAAGGCGGGTACGCGGTCGCGGTACACTCTCTCCATGCGCCTCCCACGACCCCTGCTCGCGCTGCTCGCCGCACTGGTGGCGATGCCCGCCATGCCCCAGGCGAGCGACCCCGTCTACCACATCGAGATCATCGTGTTCCGCACGGGCGGCAGCTCGGGCAATGCAGGCGGCCTCGGCCTCGGCATCGACTCGCAGTCGAGCGGCGACGACAGCGGCGGTGGCGGCATCGCGCGCCTCATTGGCCCGCTGGCGGCTTCCAGCCTGCAGCTCGGTGACATCGCGGCGCGTCTGCGCGCGAGCGGCGCCTATCGGCCGATAGCGCACGCGGGTTGGGCACAGACGCCGAGTCGCTGGGGATCGCGCAGCGGCTTCAGCCTCGGGCGCGTCGGCGTCAACGCTGAAGGCCTTGCCGGTACCGCCTACCTGGAGCGCGGCCAGTACCTGCACCTCGGATTCTCGATCAACCTGGGTGGCGCCACCATCAACGAGATCCGCCGGATACGCCTCGGCGAGAAGAACTACTTCGACAACCCCGAATTCGGTGTCATCGCCATGGTGACCGCCGCCCGCTGATACGCCGGCCGCGGCTCACGCCACGTAATCGCCCTTTTCAGCCACCGCGACCTGATTGCGGCCCGCCGTCTTGGCGCGTGCGAGTGCCGCCTCGGCCGCGCCCACCAGCAGCGACACCGGCTGATCGCGCATCGGCATGCAGCACGCGACGCCCACGCTCACGGTCACGAACTTCGCCGCAGAGCGCGGGTGATGCACCTGCTGGTCGCGCACGCGCTGCGCGATCAGGCGGGCGTAGGCGACGAGCTTCTCCTGGTCGTGGCCCGGCGAGAGCACGATCACGCCGCCGCCGTCCCAGCGCCCGAGCAGGTCACTGCCACGGCGGAACGAAGCGGCGATCAGATGCGCCGTACGGCGCACGCAGGCATCCCCGCCCGCGCGACCGTAGGTGTCGTTGTAGGCACCGAGGCTGTCGATATCGAAGATGGCGAGGCCGAGCTGGCGCATCTCGCGCTGCGCGAGCGCCCAGTCGCGCTTCAGCAGCTCCTCGAAATAGGGGCGCGTCGCGAGCCCCGAGAGCCGGTCCTCGCGCATCCAGCTCGGCATGCCGGCCAGCGCGCGCACGGCGGTGCGTGGTCTGTCGCTCGCATCGCGGTGATAGCCGATGAAGTGGGTGACCCGCCCGGACGCATCGCGCACCGGCTGCATGTGGATGTCGACCCAGTACACGCCGCCGCTCTTGCGGTAGTTGCGCAGCATCACCTGGCACGAATCGCCGCGCTCGATCGCCTGCTGCATTCGGTAGCGGGCCTCCTGTTCGCGGTCGGTACCCTGAAGGTGGCGGAGGTTGCGCCCGACCAGATCGGCCGCATCATGCCCCGTCAGGTATTCGAACGCCGCGTTCACGTAGACCACCGGCTGGTCTTCGCCCGCTTCGCAGATCACGATGCCTTCGGGTGCCGCATCAAGCACGCTGCGCAGGAATCCCGCCGACCAATCCTTCATGCCCGCCCCGCTTCCAGTTCCAGTGCCGGTGCCTCTGCGCAGTGCGCCAGTGCCCGCTGGCTCTGTCGCCACGCATCGGAGGCGAGCAGCGCCGAGTGACTCAATCCTTCTCGCCCGCGCAGTCGCGCGAGCCGCAGGTGCATTGCCGGGTCGGGCTCCACATGCAGCGTATCGAGCAGTGTCGCCACCGCGGTCTGGTCGTTGCACACCGCGAGCACGTCGCAACCCGCCGCCAGCGCCGCGCGCGAGCGCGTGACGATATCGCCGCCGGCCGCAGCCCCCCGCATCGACAGGTCGTCGCTGAACACGACCCCGCTGAATCCCAGCTCCTCGCGCAGCAGCTGGCGGATCCAGCGAGCCGACAGGCTGGCCGGCGGATCGTCGACGGCCGGAAACGCCACGTGTGCGACCATCACGCCGGGCAGTCCGTTCGCAATCAGCCGCCGATAGGGCGCGAGGTCGTCGTCCATGTCGACGAGATCGCGACGATCGACCGGCAGCGCGTGGTGGGAATCGGCGACCACCGCGCCGTGTCCCGGGAAATGCTTGGCGGTTGCCCCCATGCCGGCATCGCGCATGCCGTGCATGTAGGCCACGGCGAGGTCGGCGACGGCCGATGCGCGCGCATGGAACGCGCGATCTCCGATCACCTCGCTCACGCCGTAGTCGAGATCGACGCAGGGCGCGAAGGAGATGTCGACACCGCAGGCGCGCAACTCGCCTGCCATCAGCCAGCCGAGTGAGCGCGCCAGTTCGAGCCCGCGCCGCTGGTCGAGGTCGTATTCCTGGCCGATGCGCCGCAGCGGCGGCAGACGCGAGAAGCCCTGACGGAAGCGCTGCACGCGACCGCCCTCCTGGTCGACGGCGATCACCAGCGCCGGTTGGCGTACCGCATGGATCGCCGCGGTCAGGTAGCCGAGCTGCTCGGGATCGACGAAGTTGCGCGCGAAGAGGATCACGCTGCCGACGAGCGGATGGGCGAGCATCTCGCGCTCGAGCGGCTCGAGTTCCGTGCCCTTCAGGTCGACCATCAGCGGGCCGAGTGTCATGGCGCACAAGTATCCGGTATTGGCGCCGCAGGCGCCACGGTCATGCGCGCGCGAGCACAGCCATCGATTCGACGTGCGTCGTGTGCGGGAACATGTCGAGCACGCCCGCGGCCTGCAGCAGGTAGCCGTGCTCGTGCACCAGTTCGCCGAGATCGCGCGCGAGCGTGCCCGGATGGCAGGACACGTAGACGATGCGCCGTGGCGCAAGACGCGCGACGGCCGGCAGCACTTCGCGGGCGCCGGCCCGTGGCGGATCGAGCAGTACCTGAGTGAAGCCACCCGCCCACCAGCGGCTCTGGTCGACGTCCTCGGCGGCGAGGTTGGCCACATGGAAGGTCGCATTGTCGATGCCGTTGCCCACGGCATTGGCGCGCGCGCGCCCGATCAGGCCCGCATCCCCCTCGATGCCGACCACCTCGCCTGCACGACGGGCGAGCGCCAGCGTGAAATTGCCGAGCCCGCAGAAGAGATCGAGTACGCGGTCCGCGGGACCCGGATCCAGCCACTCCACCGCCCGCGACACCAGCGCGCGGTTGATCGCGGCGTTCACCTGGACGAAATCGACCGGTTCGAACGCGAGTCGCAGACCGAAGTCCGGCAGCTCATAGTCGAGTTGCGCCGGCACGCCGTCGAGCGGCGCCACGGTGTCGAGGCCGCCCGACTGCAGGTAGATCGTGACATCGTGGGCGGCGCCGAATGCCCGCATCGCCGCGAGGTCGTCGGCCGACGGCGTCGACAGCACACGCAGGATCACTGCGTTGGCACGCTCGCCGGAGGCGATTTCGACCTGCGGCACGCGTTCGCGGATCGTGAGCCCGGTGAGCAGCGCAGAGAGCGGCGATACCAACTGATCGAACGGCGGCGCAAGCACGCGGCAGGAGTCGATCTCGGCGACATAGGGCGCCGAGCGCTCGCGAAAGCCGACCAGCGAGCGCCCCTTCTTGTGCACGTAGCGCGCCGAGAGCCGTGCGCGACGGCGGTAGTTCCAGACCGGGCCTTCGAGCGGAGCCAGCCATGTGCGCGGCTCGACGCGCCCGATGCGCGCGAGACTGTCCGCGAGTTCGGCGGCCTTGGCGGCGAGCTGCGCAGCCGGCGCGAGATGCTGCAGGGCGCAGCCGCCGCAGGTGCCGAAGTGCGGGCATGGCGGTTCGACCCGGTCCGCGGCGGGCACCAGCACTTCGACGAGCTGCGCCTCATCGTGCTGGCGGTGACGGCGTGTGCGGCGAAAGCGCACGGTTTCCCCCGGCAGCACACCCGGCACGAACGCCGTCTTGCCGCTCTTCACGATGCCGTCGCCGTCGTGGTTGAGCGCGGTGACTACGCCCGCTTCGATGTCGTCCATGCGGCCAGGAATTCGGCGTGGTGCGGCTCGCCTGAGGCCTCGAGCAGCGCGCGCAGCTGCTCGACCTCGGCCGCGTACTGCTCGCGCGAGAAATGGCCGCGCAGCAGTTCGAAGCGCAGATAGACGAGGTAGGTGTTCAGCACGTCGGTCTCGCAATAGCGGCGGATCGCGTCGATCTCGCCGTCGAGATACGCATCCCAGACCATCGCACCCGAGAAACCGAGCTTGCCCGGCAGACCGAGCAGGTGCGCCATGTCCTCGAGGGAGGCGCGCGCCCGCGCCTGCATGCCGGACAAGACGTCCATCAGGTCGAGATGGCGCCAGTGATAGCGGCTCAGATAGTTGTTGTAACGGAATGAGGTATTGCCGTCGCCGGTCTCCCAGTAGGTCGGTGCCTGGATGCCGGCGGCGAGCGCGCGATAGTTGAGGACCGGCAGGTCGAAACCGCCGCCATTCCACGAAACGAGGTCCGGCGTGAAACGCTCGATGCCCTCGTAGAATCGCCCGACGATGTCGGCCTCGTTCGAGTCCCGGTCACCCAGGCTCCACACGCGCAGCGTATCGCGCGTGCGCAGCGCGCAGGAGATTGCGACGACGCGATGCTGCTCATGCGGCAGGAAGTCGTGGCCCGTGGCCTGCCGCTGGCGCGTGAACATGGCCTTGGCCACTTCGGCATCGGCAAGGCCCTCGAGCCCGTAGGCGCGCCGCCCGAGTTCGACATCGGGCACCGTCTCGATGTCGAACACGAGCACGTTCACCGGCCGCCCTCCACCGCACGCTCGAGCACCGCCACGGCGACGATGAGGCCCGCCTCGTCGGTCAGGGTCACGTGGCCATCGCCGACCCCAAGCGCGCGACGCACCGCCTCGCCGCGCAGCGAGTAGACAACCTCGGGTCGGCCCCACGCGTTCTGCACGATGCCGACGTCACGGATCCAGACACCGTGCGCAAAGCCGGTGCCCATGGCCTTGACGATCGCCTCCTTCGCGGCGAAGCGCATCGCGAGGAAGCGTTCCTTGCGCTTGGTCAGCCCAAGCTGCGCGCGCTCGGCCGGCATCAGCAGCCGCTCGACGAAGTGCTCGCCGTGGCGCTCGTAGACCTTCTGAACGCGGGCCGCCTCGAGCACGTCGACACCGATGCCGAAGATCACCGGCGCGCCGCCTGCATCAGCGCACGCATGTCGCCCACGGCCCTGGCGAGGCCATCGAAGATCGAGCGCGCGATGATCGCGTGGCCGATATTGAGCTCGACGATCTCGGTGATCGCCGCAACCGGCGCCACGTTGTGGTAGTGCAGCCCGTGCCCCGCATGCACTTCGAGCCCGAGGGCGGCCGCCCGGCGTGCGCCGGCGCGCAGCTTGTCGAGCTCGCGCGCCAGCGCTGAACCCTCGGCATTGGCGTAGGCGCCGGTGTGCAATTCGATGACCGGCGCCCCGGCCTGCGCCGCCGCCTCGATCTGCCGCTCATCCGCATCGATGAAGAGGGCCACGCGCACGCCCGCTCCGGCAAGATCCTCGCAGGCCCGGGACACCCGCCGCAGCTGGCCGGCGACGTCGAGTCCACCTTCGGTGGTCACTTCCTCGCGTCGTTCGGGCACGAGGCAGCAGTCGGCGGGCCGCACGTCGCGGGCGATCGCCAGCATCGCATCGGTCACCGCGCATTCGAGATTCATGCGTGTCTGCAGCAGTTCGCGCAACGCGCGCACGTCCCGGTCCTGGATGTGGCGCCGATCCTCGCGCAGGTGCAGCGTGATGTTGTCGGCACCGGCCTGCTCGGCCGCGAGCGCCGCGTGCACCGGGTCGGGATAGCGCGCACGCCGCGCCTGGCGTAGTGTGGCCACGTGGTCGATGTTCACGCCGAGTGCGATCGCTGTCGCGCTCATCGGTTCCGCTCCTTGTCCGCCACCGCGCGCGCCACCGCGCGCGTCGCGAGTTCACGTCCTTCGAGACAGTAGTCGAGTGCCGCGCGCAGCACACGCCGCGCATCCTCGAGCTCACCGGGCGTCGACAGGGAATCCGTCGCCAGGCGCAGCAGCGAACTGCCGGCGACGGCCCCGGGCACATCCGCGACGCACTTCACGACCCCCTGCCCTGGCCGGTAGACATAGCGCCCGTCCGGGTCGATCGCGCGCCCGCTGTCCATTTCCGTCGAGAGATTGATGCCGTAGCCCAGCACCTCGAGCAGTCGCCGCTCGAAGCTGCGCAGCGGCAGTTCGGGCGCTGCGCTGCCCGCGAGCGCGGCGAGCGCCGCGGCGTAGGCGTCGAAAAGCTCCACCTGCGGGTCGTCGCGGGTAGTGAGCTTCAGGATCAGCTCATTGAGATAGTACGCCGCCATCACGACCCCTGGCGGCAGCGCGGATGGGCCGGGTCCGGCCGCACCGGCCGGCTCCACCGCCGTGAGTTGCGCCGCGTCGCCATGACCCCGCCAGGACACCAGCAATGGCACGAACGGCTGCAGCAGCGAGGCGCTGCGCGACTTCGGGCCGCGGGTGCCGCGGGCGAACAGCGCCAGGCGCCCGTGCTCGCGGCTGAACAGTTCGACAATGCGGCTCGTATCGCGATACGGCCGGTGGTGCAGGACGTAGGCGCGGGCGAGTTCGGCCTTGCGCAGCGTACGCGTCATTCGAGCCCCAGCGCCTGAAGTGCCTGCGCGTTGTCGGCCCAGTCCTCGCGCACCTTGACCCACAGTTCGAGGTGCAGCCTGCGACCGAGCAGGCGATTGAGTTCGATGCGCGCGGCGCGCCCGATACGCTTCAGCCGCTCGCCGCCCTCGCCGATCACGATCGGCTTCTGTCCTTCGCGATCGACCCAGATCACCGCCGAGACAACGAGCTGCCCGTCCGCCTCGGTCATCCGCTCGATCGCGACCGCGATGCCATAGGGCAGCTCCTGGTTGAGCTCGAGCGTCAGCTTCTCGCGGATCGTCTCGGCGATGCGGAACGCGCTGTCGCGATCGGTGAGCTGTTCCGGCGGAAACAGCGGCGGCGACTGCGGCAGGCGCGCGACGATCACCTCGCGCAGGCGCTCGAGATTGTCCGCATCGCGCGCCGAGCACGGCACGATCTCCTCGAATGCATGGCGCGCCGCGAGTTCCGCCACGTACGGCAGCGCCCTTTCGCGCGGGTGCACCCTGTCCATCTTGTTGACCACGGCGACGCACGGCCTGCCACCCGTCTTCACGCGCTCGAGCGCGAGCTGGTCCTCGTCGGTCCAGCGCAGGGCTTCGACGACCAGCAGCACGACGTCGGCATCGGCGAGCGCCGTAGCCGCCGTGCGGTTCATCGCGCGGTTGAGCGCGCGGCGCGCACCGCGATGCAGTCCGGGCGTGTCGACGAACGCGATCTGCGCGTGCGGCAGGTTGACGAGGCCGAGGATGCGATGCCGCGTGGTCTGCGGCCGCGGGGTCACGATCGAAAGCTTCTCGCCGACCAGCGCATTGAGCAAGGTCGACTTGCCGACATTCGGCCGCCCTACCAGCGCGACGAAGCCCGCACGGAACTGCGCTTCCGGGGTGGTCGTGGTCATGTCAGCCGCCGTCTTCGAGGCGCGCCAGCATGCGCTCGGCCGCCTGTTGCTCGGCGCGGCGCCGGCTCGAGCCGCTGCCCTCGCTCGGCGCGCCGAGCGTCGGCGCCTCGCAACGCACATGGAAGGTCTGCGCGTGCGGTTCGCCCTCGACGCCGGCGAGGCTGTAGCGCGGCAGCGGCAGTCCCTGGCCCTGCAGATGCTCCTGCAGGCGCGTCTTCGCGTCCTTCAGCTCATCCGGATCCGGCAGCTCGCGCACCAGCGCATCGAACAGCGGCGCGACGATGCGACGCGCCGCGTCGAGCCCGGCATCGACGTACAACGCCCCGACCACCGCCTCGAAGGCATCGGCGAGGATCGACTGACGCCGGAACCCGCCCGTCTTCAGTTCGCCGGACCCGAGGCGCAGCACCTCGCCGAGGCCGATCCGGCCGGCGATGCCGGCGAGCGGATCCTCGCTGACCAGGCGCGCGCGCAGCCGCGACAGGTCACCCTCGCTCGCGAGCGGGAACTCGGCATACAGGCGATCGGCGACCAGCAGGTTGAGCACCGCGTCGCCGAGGAATTCCAGGCGTTCGTTGTTGTTGCCCGATGCGCTGCGGTGCGTCAGCGCAATCGCAAACAGTTCCGTGTCCCGCGGCACATAGCCGAGGTTCGCGCGCACCCATGCGAGGGGCCATTCGTCGTGCATCGTCAGTCGATCGTCGACACCTTGTCGAACTCGATCAGAATCGAGGCATTCGCGAACAGCGGCGCATAGCCGTCGTAGCGGGCGCGCATGATCCACGCCGCACCGTCCTTCGTGATCTCGATCTCGCGCACGTTCGGGTTGTTGATGCTGTCGATGTCGAACTGCTTCTCGAGAGCGACGCGGATCGAGCGCGCGGTCAGCGTGTCGTCGCTCGCGAGCTGGGTGGCAGTGCGATCGAGCGCCTGCGCGACCTTCATGTAATTCAGCATCACGGGCGTCAGCCGGATCGCCGAGTAACCCACCAGTGCAATCGGCACCAGGATGAACAGCCAGCCGATGAAGGTGATTCCTGTCTGACGTGCACGCATCGCCACTCCCCCGTTGTCTCATTCGATCCGCGCGCCGATACGATCCCATTTGGGCCCGCCCGCGCGATGCGGGTCCCAATTGAACCAGATTCGCGTCGCCCTGCCGACCAGATTCTCCTCCGGTACGAAGCCGAAGTAACGGCCGTCGGCGCTGTTGTCGCGATTATCGCCGATCATCAGGTACTTGCCCGGCGGCACGTCGATATCCGACACGTCGCCATGGTCGGAATTCAGGGCGAGTGCCTCCGGCGTGCAGACATAATTGCGGCTCATGCGCCGGTCGCAGGTCGGCAGCACCGGCACCGAAAAGTCGCGCGGCGTGTTGCAGTAGAGCACCCGGTGCGCGTGCTCGCCGAGCTTCTCCTCGGCGAGCTGCATGTCGACGTAGCAGCCGTCGCTGTACAGGCCGAGCGGCTCGAACGACACCGGTTCGCCGTTCACGACCACCCGGTCGGCCTCGATGCGCACCCGGTCGCCCGGCAGGCCGACCACGCGCTTGATGTAGTTGATGCGCGGATCGGGCGGATAGCGGAACACGACCACGTCGCCCCGCCGGGGGCTGCCGAGGTCGACGACGCGCGAATTGGTCACCGGCAGACGCAGCCCGTAGGCGAACTTGCTGACGACGATGAAATCGCCGTCCAGCAGTGTCGGCATCATCGAGTCGGACGGAATGCGAAACGGCTCGAACA
>Ga0116144_10002437_pt1 | contig 20098 bp, 21 predicted proteins | sample AD_UKC035_MetaG_FD_89746 | JGI IMG/M metagenome (GOLD analysis project Ga0116144, IMG submission 89746) | Active sludge microbial communities of municipal wastewater-treating anaerobic digesters from USA - AD_UKC035_MetaG | ecosystem: Engineered > Bioreactor > Anaerobic > Digestate | place: USA...
AGGGCGATTGATAAAATATCGGTGAAGGAGAATACATATGTTGTAGGTGTATTTAAAAAATATGAAAGTAAATTAGAAGATAGTACAAATCATCTAGTATTAGTAAATCCCTCTAATATGGGAAATATGGGAACAGTAATCAGAACGATGTTAGGTTTCGGTTTTAGAGATTTGGGAATTATTAAACCTTCTGTTGATATATTTGATCCATTAGTAATTAGATCGACAATGGGGGCAATATTTAATATACATTTTGAATTTTTTAATAACATCGAAGAGTACATAAAGAGGTTCCCTAAGCAGAATATATATTCCTTTATGTTAAATGGTAGTAAAAATATTAGAGATATTAAGTTTGAAAAACCGTATACACTAATACAAGGAAATGAATCTACAGGTCTAGAGGATAAATATCTAGAACTAGGAGAGAGTATATATATACCACATTCTAAAGAGATAGATTCCTTAAACCTATCTGTTGCTACAGCAATAGGGTTATGGGAAGCCAGGAGGGATGAAGAGTAATATCTTTTAATATTCCATAAAAATTAGAAAAAGGGGATTAAACTCTTTGTTTTTTTTGTGCTAGAATAAGCGACACTGTCCACTTAACATTTATTATTAATAAATATGAGTGAACAAAGTACTTCTATCCCCGAGCAATCCCGTGCAAATGATTACGATTCAGTAGTCCAAGAGGCCGATCTATTTCTATCTTTGGAGGAACTAGACCCTGAGGGAGAACACTTCTCTCGATATATTGACAATAAACACGAAGAAGCGAACTCTTTCGATGAGAAAATGGAGTTACTTATCGATGAAATGGAGAAGGAAGAGCTCCCATGGAAGAAAATAAACTTCTATGAACTATTATGGTGTTATGAGTACATTAAAAAACAGAAGAGAAAAGAAGGGGGAGATCAGGGTAGTCCAAATGTAGAAATGATCAACGAACTGATGAATATGTATGAAGAGTCGAAGAACTTTGGATTTGATGGGGCGGAAAATAAATCAAGAAAAGTATTACACTATCTCATATTTAAGGAATCTATTAGGAAAGAAAATTCCGAGTATATAAGTGGATATGTTGAGCAGAAGGAGATTATAGATCCTATGGGGGTAGAGTATTACATAGAAGAAGGGATAGAGCTACTACATTGTTTATCTAAGGAAAACATATTAGCCTTTGCGGGGGCTTCTGAAGAGACTAGAGGAGAGAAGGGTTTAATAAAGCATTTCCTTGAGAGGGGAATTAAAATAGGAAAGTATCTACCAGATTCTTTAAAAGACGATGAAGATGCAATGTCCCTATTTGAGTCTCAGCAAAAAGGAGTTATCGAGAACGTTTCTCCAAGAATCCGAAATAACAAGGAGTTTTTCTTAAAAGTTTTAAATATGTACAAAGAGGGAGGGTTTAAAAATTCTATTGAGCTCCTTCTAGAATACTCCTCAGAAGAATTAAGAGATGACAAAGAGTATGTCAAAGAAATTCTTGAATCCTTAGAATCTTTTGGACCTCTTGCTTGGATGGACTTCGAATTGATATCTGAGAGGTTAAGGGGGGACGAAGAGATAGGTCTTCTTGGTATAAAATTAGTAGACCATATCGCATATGATAGTCTATCTGAAGAATTACAAAGGAAACCGAATATTTTTCTTGAGGCATTTAGAAGAGATCCTAGTTATATGTTTACTCAATATGGAAGAATCTTTGAAGACAACATAAAGTATATTGAGGAGCACACCAAGGGTGAAAGATTTACAACACTCGAATACGGAACAATATGGTGTGGCCAACTATCTTTAGAGGAAGAGGCTGCATGTATACGGAAAGAGGGCACAATAACAACAGATCTCCACAGTAACAGTAGGGTTGATTTTAGTAATAAAAAATTCTGGAAACCATTATTTTTAGAATATGCGAAGGACTTAGCAGCATATATTAGAGATTCGGGTAGAAAGGATTTGTTTGAGTCGTGGGTGTTGGGTGATGCAGATGTTATGAAAGCAATTTCTGTTATAGAGCCAAAAGCTATTCATTATGCAAAAGACAGACTAAAAGAGAGTAATCGGTTTCTTTATTCCGTGTTGAAAGAGAACCCTAATGTTTTTGAAGAACTTCCCATAGAAGCACGAATGAAAGAGAAAGTGGCAAAAATAGCGGTCTTAGGGAACCCAAAAATGATTAGGTATGTGCCAAGTTATATTGGGGATAAGGAGTATTTAGAATTAGTAGAAATAGCGATTAAAGAGGACCCTTCAACATTCGAATTCGCAGGCCCTTTAAGAGGTAACCTTAGAGAGATTTACAGGCTAGTTGAAGAGGTCCCTCAAATTTATCTATACGCATCAAAGGAAGCTCAAAATAGCGAAGAGATTATAGAGAGGGCATTTATGAACGATCCTTCGATTATTTCACATATTCCGGAAGAAAAAAGGGACTATTTATTATCAATAACATCGGAGATATCGCTAGGGGCGCTAAAGTATATAGAAGGGCTTCTTCAAGATGAAAACGAGAACGCTAAAGTTTTTTATAATGAGCTATTCAAAGAAATTATTGAGGAAAATCCGAAATATCTTCGTTCTGTATCTGTAGAGAGTGTATCCGAAGAATACCTATATGACCTGTATTTGAGGGAATACGAACCCGAGTTTAGCGAAAACATGACCCCGGAGATGGTAGAGAAGCTAAAGAAATATCTCTTAACAAAGACGGAAAATTCTTTGTAGTAGTAAATATCTTGATAGGAGAATTGTAATAAAAATGGTATAATATAACGTTCTTTAAGAATATGGGGACGCTAGGCTTTCGACAGAAGTTTATAAGTGCTGTTTATCACAAATCGTTTTTAAGTTCGTAAAACTTAGACACAGATAAGTGTAGAAAACAAACTTAACGCTTTTGCAAGTAAGCTAAGGAACGCTTTAAGCGTACCCTTATATGCTTACAATTTTGCATAAGTTTGAGTAATTAGTTTTACTCAATGTCTATTTCTCTTATCCCTAGTTAGGGGATATAGGCAGTCGTTACTAGGGTATAGTATGTATTCTTTGTCAGTAGAGAATCCATAGCGAATATAATTACTGAGTAGATTATACTTTTTGTTAGATTTTTTAGTTTAATCTAGCTATATAAATCTAAATATATTTGTAAATGATACTGTGCTTAGCTTTTGGACGTGGGTTCAAATCCCACCGTCTCCACCATGTGCGAACTTAGAAGAAATATAATAAAAGAACTATTACCCCTAACATCATAAAAGGTACAAAAGGGATTTTTACCCCTTTAATCTCTCTCTTTTTAATACCAATTATCAATCCATATATTAATGCACTAAATACTGTTATATATCCCCAATACATTAAATTTGTATATCCTATTAGTAGCCCCGCTATTATTGCAATTCTAACATCCCCTTGTCCTAAGGCTTTCTCTTTAGAAAGAAGTACTAATAATTGGAATATACTTCCCAATATTAAAGCTCCAATCATATTCTCATACGGGTTATATATCCTATCCCTAATAATTTTAATATCCAGATTATTCTTAAATACAAAAAACAGTACAATATTAACTATTAACAATATAGCCATCAGTATAAATGAAAGGGTGTTATGAACCTCCATTTTCTTAATATCGTAATAAGCTAGAAAGGCCAGTGTTAGAAAAAGTATAACTAGAAGAAGATATATCAAAATATTTAAGAAAGACATTTCAATAGAGAATATTTTGTATGTTAATACACAGAGGGTCAGACCTAGGACTGACACCATAAACCTTTCTATACGACCGCATTTTGTATTAAACAAAGTGATTTTCAAAAGTGCCCGTGGGTTTAAATAAAAGGTAAAAAACGATAGAAAAAGGCATAAAAATAGAAGATGTGGGGGTCAGACCTGGGACAGAGTTCAAAGTTGTTGTTTTAAGAATTTGAAATTTCAAATGGATCTACATTTATATTTAATTCTTTGTTATTTGTAATAGTTATACCGTTGGTATCACTTGTTAGTATGTTAATTGTCTTTATGCCAGGGGAACCCGCTTTGTCTCCTATGGTCACTGTACAACTCCAATTATCCATAGCTATATCAAAAGATCCTGTAAACGAATGAGAGCGTTTAATACGGTACACAGCCTCTTCAAGACATGTCTCAGAGTTGGTTCTAAGTATTTCATAATCATAGTTCATTTTTCCAACTATGAGAGAACTAATGTTTCCATAAAGAGAGCTAATGCCTGTGAGTAGAAGTAGGGGTAACATAACTAATACTGTTGTTAATGCAACGTAACCTTTCATCTAATTAAGGATAACAGATTAATAGTTTCAGTAATACTGGAGTCTTTCTTTGAAATGAAGGTTATCTCTGTTTTTATTCCAACTATTGTATCAGTACCTTTGTAAATGGGAACTAAATTAAATCTTGTTACGGATACAGTTGTTGGGGTAATAGGGGTCCCATCAAAAGATATTTGAGAATCGGTTAATGTGTACTGCCTATTCCCGTCTATAAATATTAAGCTTAGTACTCCTTGGTTATCATTAAATACAGAGGTGGTACTGTCTATAGAAAGATTTTTGTTAAAGGAAGAATTGATGTGTTTAGAAACAAATTCTGATACCCTGTTTATTTCCAATCGATTATCTGTTCTTTGATTTGCCTCTTGAGTAGAAAGCATAAAATTTAGAACAATTATTATGATAATAGAAAACAGCCCTATATACAGGATTGTTTCTACGAGCGTTATTCCTTTTAGTTTATTTCTCATAGTTAACTACTAACTCTTCAAGTAAAGCAGATTCCTCGATAGAAGTAGATGTAAAAACGACTTTGTACTGGAAATATCTTCCGGTTATGTTTGGGGGAATACTATATGATCCTGTAGAGCTGTAATATGTGGTATCTGTTCCATCAGGTCCACACCATGTCGCCCCAGACATAGTAGGGTTATTGCTGGCCCGTATTTGTATTTCTACCGAGGTGTCTTCAGGAATAGTCGTTTTAATATCGAACATATAGTATTCAGAGGTTGAAGATTCTGAATCAAAGGGGGTGGAGAGGTATGTTCCCTCGTCGTAATAAGCAAAGCCGTCTTCACCACCTCCTCCTGGGCCCCCTCTAATAATTTTAAACTCTTTAGAGGTGTCTCCGGTTATTATATATGAGAAGGCGTTAGTATACGAGTCTCTAATAGAGTCTATATCATAGATTCCATTATCTATATTCATTCCTCCACATTGGGTAGGGGATGTTTCATTTGTAATATCGTAGACTCTGTACTCAACGCCATTAGTCCCCACTATAATTACGTATTTCTTTAGACCCTCTTGAACAACAGATATTCCCCTAATAGTTGTTCCATCTGTATCGATAGAGGCTATCTTAGGTCTTGAACCAGTTTTACTAGATGTATCTAAAATAAAGAACTCTCTTTCACTGCTAGAATTTGTTGTCCCAAAGTATGCTCTATTACCATCTTCTGAAAGGTACATATCATAAACCTGTTGGTTGTTAACGGATGTTTGAGAAGTTATTGTCATACTGGCGGGGTTACTAATTCTAATTATTGCTAATTCATACCAGTCCCAATCCAGCACAGCGTATAAATATTCTCCGAGAACTTTTATTTGGCTTACTTTAGCAACGGAGGAAAAAAGCCAAGAAGATGCTCTTATACTACCAATTCTCGCCCTTTCTCCAGTATATGCGGACAAATTAAAAGTGTGTATATTCTCCATTTGTCCAACATATCCTATTTGATTATTAACAAAAACTGTGTAAGCATCGTCATCACTAGGGGCATTAAAATAACCTACTTCAGTATAGGGGAGAGAAGAGATATTTATAATAACTACTTCCTTGTTATTGTCTGTTGTTGCCAAGAATGCATACTCTCCAACAATGTAAATATCATTAACATTATATCCAGAGAAGGTCCCTTCCACACTAACAATCGGGGGATCAACACCTTGGATGTTTAATTTCGTAAAAGGTTCTCCATTTATTTCTCCCCTGGTTCCCAAGTATGCATGTCCGATTTGTGCAAATATAGATCTTGGTGTAGCACTTCCGGGGATATCATATTCGCTTAAATCGGTATTTAAAGAGAGTTCGGGTTTACACCAGTCGCTATAGAATCTTTTCTGTAATCTTAACTCTCCACCGTCTAAATCTACAGCTACTGTTTGATTATGATCTCCCGTTGTAAAATCTTCTTTTGATGTATATACTACGGATTTTGTATTCCAATCATTAAGATATAATTTCTGGGAGATTGTTTTTAGCTGACCTAAAGAATCAGTCCAATTAATGGTGATATCTATAACTCTTGAGTGAGGATCAAGAATCCCCCCAGTCTGGACAAGTTGGCCTTGAGGATTTCTCTGAACATTATTTATTGTAAAAAAATATGACATATCGTTTGTTAGATACTCTCCGTTTTCTATTGAATATTGGCCAAGGATTTCTTCTATATGTTTGTTCCCCTCTCCAGTATGTTTTGCTATGTTGTACCAAGACTGGGATTTTAATATCAGTAAGGAATTATATATCTCTGTTGTAAGCCGTGTTGCGTTATAACGGGTATTTGCATTCTGTAATGTTCTTGTAGAATCTACAACTATTAGGACAAGAAGAGAGGAGATTGTTGCAAAGATACCAATAGCAAGAACAAGTTCTGCTAAGCTAAACCCTTTTAATTTTTTCTTAAAGCTTTTCATATCCAATGAGTCCCTCCTTATTAATGTATACTTGTATAGAGTTCATACCATCTGTTACTGTCAAGGTACCGTAAGAGGTTGGTTTAAAATCTCCAGCTGTAAAAGTAATCTCATTAGAATTAGTCAATGCTATTGATGTAATCCTTATATTACTGGGATACTTTTTTAAATCAGTATCTGTAGATGTTGCAAATGAATCTCCATAAAAGAGGGTGTATGTATTTGTTCCTAAGGAGATTCCTCCGGGCATATTATTTAAATTACATTTATTCTGTTGGTAGTAAATGTCTGTTACAAGTTGAGAGGCATAGCTTTGAAGTTTTGATTCCTGTGTTTTATTAATAGCCAAAGGGAAAACCAATAACGAAAGAATCATTAATATCGCCATTGTAACAAGGAGTTCGAATATGGAGAAACCTTTTAAATTTTTTCTTTCTATATTTTTAACCATTTATAGTACCCATTAGTTGATAAATTGGCATTAATATGGTTACACCAAGCAACCCTATTACTGCACCTACTAGAATGAGAAGTAGGGGTTCAACAAATGTTACTATGTTATTACTCATCTCTGTAACCTCATCTGAGTAGTATTCATGAAGATACATAAGATTATCTTCTAGTGTACCACTAACTTCTCCTACATCAATCATTTTGGTAAAGGAGTTATTAAAGTATTGGGGGTACTGTGAAAGAGATATGGACAGGTCTTTACCATTCTCTATATCAGAATTTATTTTATACAATACTGCAGCGTAAAGGAAATTGCTTGTTGTTGTTGCAGTAATACCCATGGCTTTTGATAAGGGTATTCCACTTGCTAGTAAGACACTAAGTGTTCTGGAGAAGGATGAAAGTATATTACTTTTAAAAAGTTTCTTAAGTATGGGGAAGTTTAATGCTAGCCAACTTTTAAATTTCTTTCCAGGTTTTGTCTTAAGAAATATAATTATTGAACCAAGTACTGCTAATATGATTAGAAGTATAGGTAGCCAATTTGTTCTTATAGATAATGCGGTTTTCATTATGAACAGTGTAAGTGGTGGAATATTTGGAAAGGAAGAGAATAAGGCTTCTAATTTAGGTAATACAATAAATATCATTCCAACAAACTCTGTAATTGTGAGAGAGATTATTATAATAGGGTAGATGATTGCGCCTTTTAGCTTCTTTTTTAATTCCCATTCTTTCTTAATTGTTTCCGCTATAAACATAAGGTTGTTTTCTAAAGATCCACCTCTCTCCCCCGCTTCCACGACAGAAGCAACGGTTTCTGGGAAGACCTTTGGAAACAATCTTAACCCTTCTGCCAATGTTGAACCCTTATCTATCTCCTGAGATATATATGTGTATATTTTATTAAGATTGGGGTCGCTAGACTGTTCAGATATTGTCTTTACGGTTTCAGATAATGGGATACTAGCTTTAAGTAAAGCGGCTAAGGATTTAATTGATATAAGCAGATTAGATGTTGAGACAGAGAGTCTTTTTAACTTTTTATACTCTTTTGTTCTTTCTTCTTGTGAAGAGTTTGTTTGTTTACTCATTACTCTTTTATTGCAATTACTTTTGTTAACTCTTTTATATCAATATAACCATCTTTTAATTTCTTAACGGCATCCTCAACCATTAATCTAAAACCACCTTTCTTTGCTGCTGCAAGGATATCATCGGAGTTAGGACTACTGATGATTACATCTCTTAGTGCTTTTGTCATAGGTAATATTTCATATATTCCTATTCTTCCAGAATAACCAGTATAGTTACACTCTTTACATCCTGATGCTCTATATACCTTAGTAACATTCGCCATGTGTTTTTGTATATCAGGTCTAAGCTTGAGAGCTTCTTTATGGGCGACATCTCTACTGGGTGTATACTCTTTTTTACAGTTAGGACAGAGCCTTCTTGCAAGTCTTTGAGCTATAACGATGTTAAGGGTAGAAGCTACCAAAAAGGGTTCTATTCCCATATCTATTAATCTAGGGATTGTACTTACTGCGTCATTCGCATGTACTGTTGAGAGTACTAAGTGTCCTGTTAGAGCTGAGTTAACTGTAATTCTTGCTGTTTCTTTATCTCTAATCTCCCCAACCATAATTATATTAGGGTCTTGCCTTAAGATAGATCTAAGTCCGTTTGCAAAGGTTAAATCACCCTTTGGGTTAATTTGTATATGATTTACTCCCTCTATACTATACTCAACAGGATCTTCTATCGTTGTAATGTTTACATCCCTAGTGTTAAGTATCTTAAGAATGGAGTAGAGTGTTGTAGTTTTTCCACTTCCTGTTGGACCAGTAACCAAGAATAGTCCATACGGTTGTTTATACGCTTTCTCTAGTTTAATTAAATCCTCTTCTTCAAATCCTAGATCTGTTAAACCGTAAGCTCTATTTGCTTGAGATAACAACCTTATTACCACCTTCTCTCCGTGTGTTACGGGCAGGATAGATATTCTTGCATCTACATGGTAGTAATCTTTCTCTATGGCCTGCTGCGCTGGTAGTTTCTCTAATAGATTTTTTACAGGTGGTTCTACTTCTTCTTCTGTTTCTTTCTTCTTCTTTTTATCTTTTTTCTCTTCTTTCTTCTCCTCTTTCGGTTCTTCTTTCTTTTTTTCTTCCTCTTTTGTTACTTCGGGGATGGGGTCTATTGCTTCTTTTTTAACAGTAAAAAGAATTTTCCCATCCTGTGGAGCAAAGTGAACATCTGTTCGAAGTTTAGATCTAACTTTAATTATAAAGAGCAAGCTATCTTTGATTTCTTGCCCTATTGGTATAATATCTCTTAAGACACCATCGATTCTGTATCTAATAAGAAGAGTATTACCCTCTTTTGCCTCAATGTGAATATCAGATGCCTTCTTTCTTAGCGCATCCAATATTAATGCATCTAAAAAGTTAGATACATTTATCCTTTTTTTAATTACATCGTCTGTAAGTTTTAAAAGCTCAACCATGGCAGTACGGATAGCTTTTGGCTATCTGATATTCACTTTATATTTAAATCAGCAGTTATCTCTTTACACTTATTACTTTGCTAGCTTCTGCACCTGGAGCATCAATTTGAACTCTCCCCCCAGCAGTTTGACAAATTGTATAACCAGTATCAGCATCTGTTCCATCAGAAGGGTCTTGAGGAATTGCAACTAGGTATTCATCTACTAATGTTGCAGATAAATTGATTCCACCAGTACCTATAACCCCTGTTCCTGGACCTGTCGCTGGACATGTTGGAATAGTACCTAAGTCTGCAATTGCGTGTCCCTCCTCAGAAGTATACTGTGTTACAGCATTTAGGATTTGCATAACATCTGCACTTCTTTGAGCATTTCTTGTGTCTCTAAAGTTCTTTGCAGGGTTAATTGCAACGATTGTAATAGTAGCCAAGATTATGATAAGTGCTACTACTACAAGGATCTCAATAAGTGAGAATCCTTGATATTTTTTTCCTTTCATAAAGAAAAAATATTAAATTTATATACATATTAAATATACATTTGTACATTATTCGTGTCAATCAAAACATTCCTCTTATTTCACCAACTCCATATCATTAAGTATCTGGTCAACTACAAGAAGGTCTTGTGAAGTTGCTATATCTTTCGCTCCATAATCAAAGGTGGAAGATTCATATCCATCTATATCTGAATATAGCTTTACATTATCAAAAGCTACTAAAGATGGTACACAAGGAGGTTCAAAGTATTCATTGTTTGCAACCTCATCATATACATACTCTTTCTCTATCCTTCTAAATTCCATTCCAAGCCAAGTAAATTCTTCGTACTCTACCTCTGTTGCAGTGTAATCTTGAACGGTTAATTCTTGTCCACTTACCTCATTATCTTCAAGTATTTGAGCATAATATTCTGGGTTCTCGTCGGCAAATTTAGCATAGTTTGGACACCCTGCAAAACCTAAACCAGATACTGCCTGCATGTAAAAAATCTCTGTATCTCCATTGAAAATCTTTAATCCGGTAAGACCAGTATACTCAGTTTCTCCTGGTAGCATAGTAGTTCCTTCTCCATCTAAGTACTCTGTTACGCTCCATCCCTCTGGTAGCTTTGTTGAGATATACTCTCCTTCAAATGGAGTGAATGTCTCTTCCTCTGTTATCTCTTCATCTTGTGTATCTTGTGTGTCCTGTTCACTCGTACTACTGTTGTCTAAATTCTTTCCAGTAATAGTTTCTAGTATATTCATCTCAAATATTAGGTAGTATATTCCGGCACCTAGAAGTAAGAAAATAAATATGAAGAGTAGGGGTTTTACAAAAGATTTCTTTTTTGGGGGTTCTGAAATAGGCTGTTGAACTGGTGGAGGAGGAGAAGGTTGTGTTTCTGGTGAAGGTGGTTGAATGGGTTGTTCTCCCATCTTTATATTTTCATCCATATTAAATATTTTAATAATTTAAATATATTACTCGTTAAGATCTAATCCTTCTATATTCTCATCCTGGCCACAAGCTTTTTGTGTACATACAATCTCTCCAGTATGACAGAAACATGTATTACAACCATCTTGAGAATCAAAAATCTCTTTATCTGCGTATGCCCATCCATAATATTCACATCTAGGAGGTTCTTTTTTAATTAGGGTATTTGATGTAAAAAATATATAGCTGATTAACCCGAGTACTATTGTTCCTAAGGTAATAGCTAAAGCGAATGCGAAATTTTTTCCTTTATCTTCTTCCATATTTACAATATTTTACTTCCAATTATATATCCTAAAAAGGTAATAAGTGTTGTTACTGATGTCCCCCAAATTAAATCTATTATAGTCATTTTAATACTCCAACCATCTAGGGTAGCAAGATTAGTTAAATCGTATGTAGCGTAGGTTATAAATCCAAATACAGCACCTAGCAAGAGTGTTTTTGTAAGAGTGTAGCTATTTATTCCAGGGATTAAGACGAGTATTAGAAGGGCTACTATAAAAAGAAGATAGAAAATTAAAGCGGGTATCAGATTGGGATTTTTAAGTAGTAAAGAACCTATCTCTTTCTGATAGAGGTTTTTAGCAATTAGGTTTAACCATATTAAATCTATTATTAAAAAGATTCCAAGAGCAATTAAGTATAGATATACATATTTAAGCATATGGGCAGATTCTTAAGTTATATATCTAAAGTATATATAAATGGGTTAAGGTTTACCAGAAAGAATATTTTTTAGATTGTCTAAACTATCAAAGACATGTACTCTTTGAAGAGATAATCTCTTACTGTAGTAATGATCTATACCCCTACCACAACTTGCACCGAGTAAGTATCCCGCTTGGGAGACATATGAGTACGCCTCTTTATCCGCAACGCATCCAGGGTAGGATATTGTAATTACATTTTGTCCGGTTGCATTCATTAATGCATATCGACTACCAACTATTTCAGAGTAGAGTCGAGTGGGATTTGTTTCTTTGGCTAAATCAATATGAGTAGCAGAGTGTGATTCTATAATCATTCCATTTTGGGACATTTCTTTTAATTGATTGTAAGTTATAGATGTTTTAGAAGAAGGGATATAGAAGACACCTACTAAACCATACTTCTTAAGTAAAGTATACCCTGTTGTATATTGGCCTTTTGTTCCATCGTCAAAGGTTATCATTACACTCTTCTGGGTAGGGTTTTTACCACTCAAAAGTATATTGTAAAACTCTTGGGAGGTAAGAGATTTATAGTTTTTCTTAACCATATATGCTAACTGTTGCTCAAACATCTCCGGAGATACATACAAACCAGTTGTAAAAGAAGAGGTATTAGTTGGTAGTGGCTCTATTCTGTGGTACATAAGTATAGGTACTCTTACAGAGTTTTTGCTTTGGGCCAATGGCTCTACATCATATCCTTCATTAAAGTTACTATCATTAACAACATATTCTTGTGATATATACATCGGATATATATAAGATTTCCCAGATATTACAGAAACTTTCCAATAGACATCTCCCTCCATATTCAATCTATTATTGAAAACAATATCTTTAAGTTGAACAGACAATTTGTTTCTTGTGTTGATATCACTACTCTGAGAATCTATCACAATATTGTTTAACATCTCTGTAATATCACTCATTGAGGAGTTTTTTATTAGTACAGAAAGTACTCTTTGTATATAGTATGCACCATTAATACTTTGAGAATTGCAATCTATTATAAAATCTTTAAGATTAGGATATGATTTAATATCCTCTTGGTCTTCGTAAGTACTGTTTGGAATCTGTGCTATTAATTGGTTCTGTATATACTCTTCATAGGGGTTTGAAAAATATTGTTTTTCAATTTTGATACTTTTCTCTATTTCTTTTGGAACACTTTCTAATTGTAATTTATACTCATCAAATCTGTTATTAAGATACTCATTTATATACTTTTGTGGTATTAGTATGGGAATATCTTTTTCGATTAACTCTTTGTAGGCATCTGTAATATTTGTATGATTGCTTTTTGAAATACTTTCTCCATAGAGTAGGAGGGTAGTTTTTTGATGTTGGGTTAATGATAGGTTGAGAGTTTTTACTAGGCTATCATAGTCTATTGGGAATTTAGGTAAATCTGTATCTATTATTATTGCGTTAAGAGTGTAATTAGGCCTTTCTATTTCTGAAATAGATACGGGTTTCTGCAGCTCTTCTGTTTTGTGAAATAGGGTACCTAAAACAGAGGTTGAGTAGTATGACATGAGTAGAACAAGCGGGAGGACTAAGACAATGAGGAGTGGGAAAACAATTTTATTATTCTTCTTACTTTTTATATCCATATTTAAGAGATTTCTAATTATACTTTAATATGAGCGTATATAGTAGTAGGGAGACTATAAAAAACTGGCGGAGAGGGAGGGATTCGAACCCTCGGTAGACTTTTGGGTCTACGACTCGTTAGCAGTGAGTTCCTTTCGGCCTCTCAGGCACCTCTCCATTAAATGTTCGTAATTATACCATACAAAATAGTAGATAAAGATATCAATTTGCTTTAAAATACACTATGTATTTAGGAGCACATGTATCCTCCGCTGGAGGAATAGAAAATTCAATAAAAGAGGGGGATAGGTATGAGATTAATAGTATACAGATTATGCCAACTGCTCCTATGAGATGGGCTACTAAAAATATATCCCAAGAGAGTATAGAGAAGTTTGTTGAAACATTAAAAGGCTCGCAAGTAAAGAAAATTCTAATACATGGAATATATTTAACTAATTTGGCTAGAAGTGATAAACAGCTATTTCATCTTGGTAAGATGGGCTTAGTTGTATATTTAGATTTCGCAAACAGGGTAGAGGAGTTAATTAAAAAGAGTAGTTTAGATGTTGAGATATTAGGTGTATGTTTTCATCCCGGCTCTCAAAAGGAATTAAACTATGAAGATAGTTTAGAACGAGTATCTTACGGAATAGATTGGGTATTAAATAAAGTGGGTGGTACTCAGTGGTTACTAATAGAGACAACGGCAGGAACAGGTACAAATATGGGTAGAAGTTTTACCGAGCTAAGAAATATTAGGGACGGGTGTAAAAAGAAAAGTAGAGTAGGATATGTCTTGGATACTCAGCATACATACTCAGCTGGATATGACTGGGTAAATGATATAGATAGTGTGGTAGATGAGATGGGTGAGACATTGGGATTTAGTAGGATTAAGTCTATACATTTAAATGACTCTATGGCAGAGCTTGGTTCGAACAAAGATAGGCATGCGAATTTGGGAAAAGGGAAGTTAGGGGAGAAGACAGTTTATAGCATACTTCATAGAAAGGAGTTTAAGGATATCCCTTTCATATTAGAGACTCCTGCATTAAAGAGTGAAAAAACTAAAAGAGAAGAGATATTACAATTAAAACAACTAGCTAAATGAACATACATTTAAACGATAAACAGAAACAAGCAGTAGAACATAAAAAGGGAGCTCTTTTGATAATTGCGGGTGCTGGTACTGGTAAAACAGCAGTTATTACTCAAAGAATATCTCACATTATCAATAGCGGTTGGGCAAAGCCAGATGAGATATTGGCCTTAACTTTTATGGATAAGGCGGCTAATGAGATGTTAGAAAGAGTGGATGAGAGCTTACCACTTGGGTATGGGGAGGTATGGATATCTACATTCCATTCTTTCTGTGATCGAATATTAAAACAGGAGGGTCATTACATTGGTTTAGATACTGGCTATACAATGATGTCTGTGGCAGAGTCATATATTTTTTTAAGAAGGCATCTTTTTGATTTATCATTAAAAAATTTTAGACCTTACGGCAATCCCACCAAATTTATAGATGATTTGCTTGCACACTTCTCTAGATTACAAGACGAGGATGTGTCTTGTGAGGAATATATTGAATATGCAAAAAGTTTAAGTAAAAAAGGGGATGTACAAAAAGAAGAATACGAAGATACTCTAGAGTTAGCAACTGTATATGATGAGTATACAAAATTAAAGATACAAAATTCTAAAATAGATTTCGGAGATTTAATCCTGCTTACTATTAAACTTTTTAGGGAGAAACCAAATGTATTAAAAAGATATCAAGAGAAATTTAAATATATATTGGTTGATGAGTTCCAGGATACCAACTATACACAAAGTGTATTAATTAACATACTGTCCGGATTAGATCCTAAAAAGGATTTAGGAAAGATAGGGAGTGTAAATCCAAACCTTACAGTTGTTGGAGATGATGATCAGGCAATATATAAATTTAGAGGTGCGGCCATATCAAATATATTGCAATTTAAACAGTACTACCCTAAAGCAAAAGAGGTTGTATTAACAGATAACTATAGATCTAGGCAAGAGATTTTAGATTCTGCATATACACTGATTAAGCATAACAATCCATATAGATTAGAGATTACAGAAAAGATAGATAAACGGTTAATTGCTAAAAGTTCATTCTCTTCGGATAGTAACCCAGTTAATCTAATTACTGCTCAGAGTGAAGATGCAGAATCAGAGTGGATTGCTAAAGAGATCGTTAGCTTAACAGGATATGGTAATCTTGATATGTCTCAAGAGGCACAACAGTTTAATGAGAAAGGACAGTCTACCTTTGTTGAATTACAACCAGATAGAAAGTATAAATTTTCGGATATTGCAATACTAGTTAGAGCTAATTCTCATAGTGAAAGCATAATTCAAAATCTTAGATATTTGGGTATCCCATATAAAGTAGGTGGTTCAAGGGGTTTGTACTTTAGAGAAGAGATTAAATTCTTAATATCATTTCTGAGGGTATTGACAGATTACAAGGATGAAATCTCCATGTATCACCTTCTTAGTATGAATCAGTGGGGAGTGTCAAATAGAGAGTTTCTTGAAATAAATAGAATCGCAAGAGAGGACAGAGTATCCCTTTTTGAAGAGTTGGAGGGAATCTTTGGTGTAACTTTGGGAGAGGGCATAGAGTTTAATGTTAGTAATCTTGGGGAGAAAATTCTCTCTTCAGATTCACAAGAGGGGATCAAAAAGCTTTTAACTATTTTAGATAAGAGCATTAAAATGTTGAAGGATAACTCTTCTGTTGGTGAGATACTGTACTACTTTGTTCAGGAGAGTGGGTATATTAAATATTTACTTGATGAAGGAGGAAATCAAGCCGAGTTTAAAGTCAGTAATGTCTCAAGGTTTTTTAATACCTTAAAAGAGTATGAAAAAAGTAATCCAGAGTCTAATATTTATGAATATGTTGATTACTTAAATTACAGTATAGAGGTAGGGGACTCTCCTCTTGTTGACCAAATGGATTTGAGTGAATATGATGCTGTTAATATATTAACGGTACATGGGGCTAAGGGATTAGAGTTCCCTATTGTATTTCTGGTTAATCTTGTATCTGATAGATTCCCCTCGCAAAACAGAAGAGATACAATCCCAATACCTAACGATTTAATTAAGGAATCTTTAACTGGTTTGAAGGAAAGGGATGAACATTTACAAGAGGAAAGAAGATTATTCTATGTAGGTGCAACAAGAGCAAAAGAAAGGCTATATCTTACAGCTGCTAATTTCTATGGTAATGCTAAGAGAAAAAAGAAAGGGAGTATATTCTTAAACGAGTTACTAGATAGAGATACTACCCAAGAGTTTGATAATCCAAAGATTGTAAAATTAGAAAAAGAATTAAATATGTATACAACAAAAGAGGTAGATATAGTTCCAGAAGATATTCAAATAGAGGTGGGTAAGAAAGTTAGTTACTCTCAGATAGATACATACCAAGACTGTCCAAAGAAGTATGAATATTCATATGTATTACAGATACCATCAGCTCCAAATGCATCTTTATCATTTGGTTCTACAGTTCATAACACTCTAAAAGATTTCTATACACTCTTTCAGAGATACAAAGAGGGGCTGGGTATAACGGAGGCACCATCTAAAGAAGATTTAATAGAGTTGTTTAATAAACATTGGATAGGAAGGGGTTATGAGAGTAAACAGCACGAAAAGCAGAGGTTAGAAAGAGGTTTAAAGGTCATGTCAGAGTATTATGATAAGTTCTTTAATATAGATCAAACTCCTTACAGATTAGAGCAAGCATTTACTGTTCATTTACCAGATAGTAGCTTTATTGGAAAGATAGATAGGATGGATTTAGTTGAGAAAGGAGAGATCCCTACGGTTGAAATTATTGATTACAAAACAGGTAGTTTAAAAAGCGATTCAGATATTAAACATGACTTACAACTTCCACTATATTCAATATTTGCAGAACAGAGCTTAGGTGTAAAAGTTATTAAAGCCAAATATATATTTGTAGAAGAGGGGGTAGAAGTAGAGGTTGATATTTCACAAGAGAGGAAAGAGTTAGCAAAAGAAAATGTATATGAAGTAATATCCCTTATTAAACAGAGAGAATTTGATGCAACACCTAATAGTTTTAAATGTAAATACTGCAACTTTAGATCCATATGTAGCGATGCTATCTTGTAATATGTTTTGAAAATGTTATAAACTCTAGTATAATTCGTGATGATTATGAAAGTATACGCGGCAACTACAATTGGTGGATTCTTAAAAAATCTCGAGGAAGAGGCTGCTAATGCTACCGGTATTGATTATATTTCAACTCTGATTTCTTATGTTATACCCCTAAGTGGTGTATGTGTTTTTATATTGTTAGCTTTTGCAACTTACAAATTGACAATGAGTAAGGGAGATCCCGATAAACTTAGAGAAGCTAAAGACCAGATAACGAACGCCATTATTGGGTTTATATTTATTCTTCTATCTTCTTCTATTTTGCTTCTATTGGCCAATGTTTTAGGTATAAATTTAAATATTTAAAGAGACAACAAAGATGTCTAATAAAAGGAAATTAATCGATGGCAGAATTTTATTGGGTGTTACTATTGGGAAAATTGATATCCCACTTCCATCTTTTAAATTTGATTTCACAACCGTAGAAGGTATCGTTGAGTTTATTGGAACTGTTTTAGATTTTGTAATAGGCTTCTCTGCAATAGTAGCTGTAATAATGATTATATATGGTGGATATAATTTCATAATGTCGGGTGGTGATTCTGAGAAAATCTCTAAAGGAGGAAAAGCAATTACTGCGGCCGTTGTTGGTCTAGCAATTGTTTTTTTAGCCAAATTAATAATCACTTTTATACTTAATGAGTTCTTGCTTTAGAAATACTGCTATAATATAATTGGTAATTAAAATATAAATTTAATATATTTAAAAATGAAGAATACATTAGTAAAAATATCTTCAATAGCAACTACTACAGTTGCAGGTTTTTCAGGACTTTTAATAACAAAGGCATTCGCTGGTCCATTGGATTGGATAGGAGGAATTAACCAGGGTAAGGGTGGAGAGGATTTAGGTGGTTTTGTTACTAAAATAATAAACTGGGCAATAGGTTTTGCAGCAGTTGTAGCTGTTATTATGTTAATAGCTGCAGGTTTTAAATATATTACTGCCAATGGAGATGAGAACAAGATTAAAAGTGCTACCACAACATTAACATTTGCAATAGTTGGGTTAGTCGTATGTTTCATTGCTGTTCTTCTAGTCAATTTCGTATTAAAGGAGTTTTTGAAATAAATAATTTATTAAGTTTTAGTAATGAAAGATACTCTTCTTAAGATATCTCGTTTAGGTATTTTGGCTTTTGGTATATTACCAACACTATTTGTAAAGAAAACATTTGCGATGGATCCACTTGAGTGGTTAAAACAGATAACAGAACTCCCAAATTCGAGTACCTCTTTAGAAGATTTCATTATTAAAATAATAAACTGGGCAATAGGATTTTCTGCAATAGTTGCTGTAGTTATGATAGTATTTGCAGGTTTTAAATATATTACTGCTAATGGAGATGAGAATAAGATTAGTTCAGCTACAAAGACATTAACATTTGCAATAGTTGGTTTAGTTGTATGTTTTATAGCAGTAATGCTTGTTAATTTCGTAATTGCAGAGTTTTTATTAAAGTAAGTTAAAGATATTTAAATGGGAGTTTATGCTCCCATTTTGTTTTTAATATGTTTATTAATATTTCAAATATAATTAGTGCAGGGAGTTCTGATTTACCAGAATTAATAGTAGATATTATTAATTGGTTTATAGGTTTTGCAGCAGTTCTTTCTGTAATTATGATAATTGTTTCTGGATTTCAATTTGTAATTTCTTTTGGAGATCAAAAGAAGGTTGCAAAAGCTACCTCTTCATTAATTTTTGCAATTATTGGGATGGTACTAGTATTTATAGCCCCACTTATTATACAATTCATATTAGATAACTTTTTGGGAAAGTAATATGTTAGAAAGTATTTTAAGATTTTTCTCTACACCAGTATTTGCACAAGAGCCCCCAAGACTTGAGGTATTAGGAGAGGCAGTAGATAAGATTCTGGGGTATATTTTTCCTGCTGGAGTATTAATCGCTGTAATTATGGTTATAGTTGGGGGGTATATGTGGATTGTATCTGGAGGAGACCCTGCAAGGAAACAACAAGCTCAAGGTACATTAACTTGGGCAGTTATTGGTCTAGTATTACTGTTTTTGATATATGGAATACTCAAGGCAATAATTGGAGCCATAATGTAGTAGAAATGATATAATCACATAATGTCTAATAGCAAAACTGCTCTACAATTTACAGTTGTATTTTTCTCAACAATATTGGTATTTTTTTTCCTATTCATATCTCCAACATACTCTCAAACTGCAGAAGAGTTAGAGAATATAATTAATCAGAAAGAGGAGGAGTTAAACAAACAGAAATCATATCTGTCTGAAATAGAGAAGAGGATTAAGGAGATTAGTGGAAGTAATTACTCTTTAACAGAGAAGGTGAACCTTCTGAATGTTGAGATTACTAAATTACAAACAGAGATTGATAAAAGGAATACAGAGATAGA
>Ga0116144_10002440_pt1 | contig 20088 bp, 12 predicted proteins | sample AD_UKC035_MetaG_FD_89746 | JGI IMG/M metagenome (GOLD analysis project Ga0116144, IMG submission 89746) | Active sludge microbial communities of municipal wastewater-treating anaerobic digesters from USA - AD_UKC035_MetaG | ecosystem: Engineered > Bioreactor > Anaerobic > Digestate | place: USA...
ACTTCCTGTTCATCGAACAGGCCCTTGGTAGCGCGTAACTTCATGCTGCCAAAGTGATCCATTGTGCTCCAGATCGTCAAGATCCAATGTCGTCAACCTATCAACAGGTTATTCGAGGTGCCCATAGTTCTTAGAACTACACCAGGCGTTCTGGGTACGACCATCCTATTGGACTACTCATGGGTTCGTGTTGATCGTGGCGACCAGGCCCATCCCTGAGCGGAGAGCAGCGATCCGGGCTGATAACAAGCACTCCTCTTCATCCATTGGCGGTATCGCGGAAGGCGCTGGCTTCAACGCGGTGCTCCGCGCCGTGCAGGCCCAACCACGCAAGTTCAAGGTGTACGAGAAGGCTGGGACCTTGCGCATCAGCGTGCAGGACGTGAAGAACGTGCACGCGGCGAAGGAGGCAATGGAGGGCGTACTGGGAGTACCAGAACGCGTTTGATCACGCGAAGCCGGACTCACACCACCACCTTCTTCGCCAGCCTCCCGATCGTGAGCCCCTGCACCAGAATGCTGAAGGCGACCACGATATAGGTGAGCGGCACCCAGAGCTCCTTGCCCATATCCGGTCGCAACGATAGCGCCAACGCGACGCTGATGCCACCGCGCAAGCCGCCCCAGGTGAGCAACGTGATGGTGCCGCGCGAGATGCGCTCCTTAAAACGGATGAGCTGGGCCGGCACCCAGATGCTGATGTATCGAACGGTAAGGATGAAGACGATGGCCAGCGCACCAATGACGTAGTACTCCGGCCGCAGATCGATGATCAAAAGCTCGAGACCGATCAACACGAAGAGCATCGCGTTCAGTATCTCGTCCACCAGCTCCCAGAACTTGTCCACGTACTCGGCCGTGGTGTCGCTCATGGCGTACCGCTTCCCCTGGTTGCCGATCAGGATGCCCGCCGCCACCATGGCGAGCGGACCGCTCACGTGCAGCGTATGTGCCAGCGAATATCCACCCATGACCACCGCCAGGCTCAACATCACCTCCACCTTGTAGTTGTCGATGCTGCGCATGAGGACGAAGCCGGCATATCCGAAGGCGAGTCCCAGAGCGATGCCGCCAAGCGCCTCGCGCACGAAGAGCAGACCGATGTCCGCCGGGCCGAACGATCCCGGGTCCACCGCCACCTGCAACACGGTGAGGAAGACCACGACGGCCACCCCATCATTGAAGAGCGATTCCCCGGCGATCTTCATCTCCAGGCTGCGCGGTACCCTGGCCTCCTTGAGGATGCCCAGCACGGCGATCGGATCGGTCGGCGAGATCAACGCACCGAAGAGCAGACAGTGGATGAACGCGGCTTCGATACCGAACAACGGAAGCAGCAGAAAGAAGATCCCGCCGACGAGGAAGGTGGAAATGACAACGCTGAACGTGCTGAACAGGATGACCGGCAACCGTTGCTCCTTGAGTTCATCGAGCTTGATGTGGATGGCACCGGCGAAGAGCATGAAGCTGAGCATGACCTCCAGCAACAATTCGCTGAAGTCGATCCCCTCCATGAGCGCTGTGAAGAAATGTGTCATGTGGGGGAAGAGACTTCCGACGACGACCAGCAGGATGGAGACCACCAGGGCGATGAACATCAGTCCGATGGCTGCCGGCAGTTTGATGTACCGGAAATTGACATAGGCGAACAGCGCCGATAGGACGATGAGGACCGAGAACGTGGTGTAGAGATCCATGCGCCGAACATACACCGCAGGGGGCTCCCATGGATCATGCTACCCTGACCTTTCCCATACGCACCCGGTCCGGTCACCTGCATACCTTCGTGATCGATCGAACCTGATCCGATGATCGAACTCCTCCGTCAGTACTATCTCGACGAAAAGGGCATTTCCGGGCCAGCCTTCACGGCTGCGATCCTATCGCTCCTGCTCGCGGTCCTGCTCCTGCTCCGGCACTCGGCCCATCCGGTGGCAAAGGGCATGGGTACTGGCTTGATCGGCGTTGGCGTACTGCTCTTCGTCATCGCCTTCACCGCACGCACCTTCAACCAGCGGAAACTGGACGAGCTGGGATCGCGCACTTCCGTCCCGGAGCTGGAGCTCCAGCAGAGCGAAGTGACCCGGATGGAGAAGGTGATGAACGTGACCTTCCGCTATGCCTTCGTCAGCTTCGCCGCGATCATGCTGGCCGCGATGGTGTGGATCCTGCTGACGAATAGTGCCTACTGGCGGGGGATAGCGATCGCCGTGATGATCCTGGCGGCACTGGCCACCATAGGCGACAGCTTCAATGCGTCCCGCAATGCGCGGTACCTGGATGCGGTGCGGGCGTTCACCCCACCGGAACCATGAGCGTGCGGCCGGTGCATCCCGACTTCCTCCGCCATTTGGAACGGAAGGACCAGGGCTTGATAGACCTGTACCTTGACCTGCGCGCCTTCATCCTGGAGCTGCATCCGGCGGCCAATGAGCTCCTCTACCACACACATGCGCTCACGTCGGTCTATGGTCATTCCGACCGTCTCGCTGACGCCTACGTCCACATCCCCATCTATTCCACGCACCTCAACCTGGGCTTCAACAAGGGTAATTTGTTGAAGGATCCCCACGAGCTCCTGCAAGGCAGTGGAAACCTGATCCGGCACATCCCGGTCAAAAAGCCGGCCGACTACCGGAACGCCAAGGTGAAAGCGCTGGTGAAGGAGGCCATGGCGTTCGCACGCGATGATATGGACAAGCCTTCATCGCTAAATGGAGCGACGATCTCGAAGATCAAGTGATCCTACCGCCACCCCCCACCCAGCGCCTGGTACATGCCCACCATCGCATTGAGTTGTGCCTTTCGCGTTTCCACCAGCTCGAAGCGTGATTCCAGTGCATCGCGCTGGGTCAGCAGCACCTCCATGTAGTCCGCGCGCGCGCTACGGAAGAGGTTGGTCGAGATGGTGATCGAGCTGGTCAGCGCATCCACCTGCTGACGACGCAGATCGTAGCTGTTGCGCAGGTTCTCGATGTTGTTGAGCTGGTTCACGACGTCGATATAGGCTCCGATCACCGTACGCTCATAGTCATACACGGCCTGCACCTGGCGCGCGCTCGCACTGTTGTATGCGGCACGGATGGCGTTCCGGTTGATCAAGGGCGCCACCAGGTCGCCGACCACATGATAGGTCAACGACGCGGGGCTCTCGAGCAGATAAGCGGGATCGAATGCGTTGAAGCCGATACCGGCACGCAGACCGATCGACGGCAGGAAGCGGGCTCGCGCGGAACGCACGTCAAGCTTGGAGGCCTCCAGCTCCAGTTCCGCCTGACGGATGTCCGGACGGTTGGCGAGCAGCTGCACCGGCACCCCGATCGGCAGGCTGTCCGGAGCAAGTGCACTGAAGGAGGTGGCATTGCGCCGCACCGGCTGCGGATACCGACCGACCAGGTAATTGATACGGTTCTCCGTCTCGACGATCATCTGCTGGATGTCGTACTGCTTGCTGCGGTTCTTCAACACCTCGGCTTCGAACCGGCGCACGGCCAGCTCCGTGACCTTGGCGGCCTGCTTCTCGAGACGCACGATCCCCAGTGCATCCTGCTGGATCGCGATGTTCTCCTGCAGGATCCGCAGCTGATTGTCCAGCGCCATCAGCTCGTAGTACGAAGTGGCGATCTCGGCCACCAGATGCGTCACCATGAAGTTCCGGCCTTCCACGGTCCCCAGGTAGCGCATCATCGCGGCTTTCTTCGCGTTCCGCAGCTTCTTCCAGATGTCGATCTCCCAGGTGAGCCCCGCTCCGAACGCGTAGTTGGGCAGTGGTTCGGGGAAGGCCTCCTCTTCCCGGATCGGCAGCTGGCTTTCCACCGCACCGTTGCGGGTGAACTCACCCACCTTTTCGACATCCGCACCCGCGCTCACGTCGAGGAAAGGCAGGTACTCCCCCTTCCGCGCGCGTACTTCGTTCTTCGCGATGGCCACTTCCTGCAGGAGGATGTTCAGCTCCTGGTTGTTCAACAGTGCGGTGTCGATCAACGCCCGCAGGTCCGGGTCCGTGTACATGTCCCGCCACGGAATGATCGCGGCATCCGTGGTGTCCATGGAGGAACCATAGGTCGCCGGTGGATCCGTCCGCGCCTCGCGCAGCTTCAACGCAGGAACACAGCCGGACAACGAGATGGCCAGGGTGACCACCAACGAAAGGTGCGTGGTCGATCTGTTCGTACTTCCCATGATCAGTCCTTCTTGCGTTTCAACAGGTCCTTCAGTCGTTCGTTCAGCCTGGCGATCGTTTCGCGCGCGGTGCTTCCCTCCTCCTCCTTCCGGAAGAACTCCTCGGATACGGGCTCATCATGCTCGTCCTTGATCAGCGAACGACCCTTGATGAGGTTGGCGAACACATAGTACAGTCCGGGGATCACCAGCACACCGATGATGGTCCCGATGAGCATGCCACCCATGGCCGAGGAACCGATGGTGCGGTTGCCGATGGCCCCGGCACCGCTGGCGATCACCAAGGGGATCAGGCCCGCCACGAAGGCGAAGGAGGTCATCAGGATCGGTCGGAAGCGGGCCTTCGCCCCTTCGATCGCCGCCTCGAACACCGTGGCGCCCGCACGCTGCCTTTGGACCGCGAACTCCACGATGAGCACCGCGTTCTTGCCCAGCAGACCGATCAACATGATCAGCCCGATCTGCGCGTACACATCGTTCGCCAGGCCCATCGCCTTCAGCATGAGGAAGGAGCCGAAGACACCGATCGGCAACGAGAGGATGACCACCAAGGGCAGCACGAAGCTCTCGTACTGCGCCGCGAGCACCAGGTACACGAAGATCAGGACGACCGCGAAGATGTAGATGGCCTCGTTGCCGCGTCGCGCCTCGTCATAGGACAGCCCTTCCCACTCCACGTCGTAGCCACGCGGCAGGGTCTGCTTCGCCACCTCCTGGATGGCCTTGATGGCGTCACCGCTCGTGTAGCCTGCAGCTGGCAGACCCCTTATGGCAGCGCTGTTGTACATGTTGTAGCGCGTGATCTCGTTCGGCCCCAGCCGCTTCTCGAAGCGCATGAAGGAGCTGTATGGCACCATCTCCCCTTCCTCGTTCTTCACGAAGAGGCTAGTGAGATCGGAAGGGAACCGCCGGTACTCCGGGGCGGCCTGCGCATAGACCTTGAAGAAGCGGCCGAAGCGGATGAAGCCCTGTTCGTAGGTGCTGCCGATGAGGATGTTCAGGTTCTCCATCGCCTTGCCGATGGACACCCCCTTCTGCATGGCCACCTGATTGTCGATGATGATCTCGTACTGTGGGTAGTTCGCGGCGTAGAAGGTGAACAGCCCGGTCAGCTCCATCCGCTTGTCCAACGCTTCGATGAACTCCTTGTTGATGCGGTCGAATTCATGGTAGTCCGTGCCGTTGGTCTTGTCGATCATGCGCAGGGAGAAGCCACCGGACGAACCGAAGCCCGGCACGGCGGGTGGTTCGAAGTATTCGATGATGGCACCGAGGTCCTTGGTCTTCTCCTCCAATTCCTCCATCACCTCGTTCACGTCCTTGTCACGATCATGCCAGGGCTTCAGGTCGATGAGGCAGGTGCCCGCGTTCGATCCACGGCCTTCTGTCATGATCTCGTAACCGGCCAGGGAGGATACCGACTCCACCTCAGGTATCTCCTCGCAGATCCGTTGCAGGTCACGTGCCACCTGGTTCGTGGTCTCCAGGGTGGAGCCCGGTGGCGTCTGGATGATCGCATAGATCGTGCCCTGGTCCTCGCTGGGGATGAAGCCCGCTGGCAGTACACGGTCCGTGAGGTAGATGCCCGCGCAGAATGCGCCAAGCACGGTGAAGGTGAGCACGCGCCGCGCCACGGTGCGGTTCAGGATGGCGATGTAGCGGCCTGTCAGCTTCTCGAAGCCGCGGTTGAACGCGTCGATGAAGCGGTCCATCAGCGACTTCTTCCGGTGGCCGTGTGCTTGCGGCTTCAGGATCATGGCGCAGAGCACCGGCGTCAGGGTGAGCGCCACCACAGCGGAGAGGATGATGGAGCCCGCCATGGTGATGGAGAACTGGCGGTAGAACACGCCCACCGGACCGGTCATGAAGGAGATCGGCACGAAGACGGAAACCATCACCAGCGTGATCGCGATGATGGCGCCGCCGATCTCGCCCATCACCACCTTGACCGCCGCGTAAGGCGTCAGATCGGGTTGGTCGTGCATCTTGGCGTGCACGGCCTCCACCACCACGATCGCATCATCCACCACGATACCGATGGCCAGTACCAGGGCGAAGAGCGTGATGAGGTTGATGGAAAGTCCGAACAGCTGCATGATGAAGAAGGCGCCGATCAACGACACCGGTACGGCGATGATCGGGATCAGGGTGGAGCGCCAGTCACCGAGGAAGAGGAAGACCACCAGCGCCACCAGGATGAAGGCATCGCGCAGGGTGTGCAGCACCTGTTCGATGGAGGCGTCCAGGAAGGTGCTCACATCGTAGCTCACCTTGTAGTCCACGCCCGGCGGCATGAACTCCTGCAGCTCGTGCAGCTTGTCCTTCACACTGGCGATCACCTCGCTCGCATTGCTGCCGAGCGTCTGCTTCAGCACGATGGAGGCGGATGGCTTGCCATCCAGGTTGGAGTAGATGTCGAAGAACTCGCTCCCGAGCTCCACGTCGGCCACATCGCGGAGCTTGATCAGCTCGCCCTCCTCGTTGGCGCGGATGATGATGTTCTCGTACTGCTCCGGTTCATTGAACTGGCCCTGATAGACCAGCACGTACTCCAGCGACTGGGCGTTGATGCCGGAGCTCTGACCCAGACGTCCCGGACGTGCGATAAGGCTCTGCTCCTCCATCGCCTTCATCACCTCCTCGGCGCTGATGCGATAGGCGCGCATGCGGTCCGGCTTCATCCAGATGCGCATCGCGTACTTGCGACTTCCGAGGATCTGCGCCTGCGCCACACCCGGGATCCGCTGGATCTCCGGGATCAGCTGCGTGAAGGCGTAGTTGTACAGGAAGAGCTCGTCCGCGTCCTCTGCGTTGCCGTAGAGGTTCACGTACATGAGCATGCTGGGCTGCACCGGGGTGATGATCACGCCCTCACGCTGCACCAGGAGGGGCAGGTTGGGCATCACCTGGTCCACACGGGTCTTCACCCGTACCACCGCCTCGTTGGGGTCGGTGCCCGGATCGAAGATCACGCGGATGGTGCCTTCGCCCGCGCTGGTGGCGTCACTGGCGATGTAACGCATGCCCTGCACCCCGTTGATCGCCGTTTCGAGCTGGATGATGGTGCTGCGGGTGAGCACGTCGGCGCTGCTCCCCGGATAAGCGATGAAGATGTTCACCGTGGTGGGCGCGATCTCCGGGAACTGCGCGGTCGGCAATTGACGGATCGCGAGCAGGCCCGTGAACACGATGAGCACGGAGATGACGATGGCCAGTACCGGCCGATGGATGAAGTTCCTGAACATGGCTCAGTCGTTGGTCAGGATCACTCGGCGTAGAGCTCCAGATGGCTCACCACCGAATCCGGTTCCACGAAATGGAAGTCGACATGTTCGCCTTCCTTCACCTTGCGCAGACCTTCGAGCAGGAAGCGGTCCTCCTGCTTCAATCCACCCTCGACCACGAAGAGGTGCTGCAGCTCGGGTCCCAGCTCGACGCGGTTGGTGTGCAACACACTGTCCTTGTCCACCACGAACACATAGCGGTGGTCGAGCACCTCGAAGGTGGCCTTCTGCGGGATCAACAACACATCCTTCAACCGGGTCCCGATCACGATGTTGCCGGTCTGGCCATGGCGCAGCAGCCTGTTCGGGTTCGGGAAGGTGGCCCGGAAAGCGATGTTGCCCGTGGTGTTATCGAAGTCCGACTCGATGGCCGTGATCTCCCCTTCCTGATCGAAGAGTTCGCTGTCCGCCATGAGCAGCTGCACCTTGGTCCCCTGCCCTGCCTTCTGGTTCCGGGCGTAGGCCAGGTACTCCGCTTCCGGCATATTGAAGTAGACCCACATGCTGCTGTTGTCCGACAGCTCCGTCAGCAGCTCTCCTTCATCCAACAAGCTTCCCTTCCGCACGTGGAAGCGGCCCACGATGCCGTCGAATGGTGCACGGATCTCCGTGAACCCGAGGTGTGCCTGGGCCACCCCCAGCTCGGCCTTCGCCTTGTCATACCGCGCCTTGGCCATGGCCAGCTCGTTGGGCGAAACGATGTTGCTGTCCGCGAGCTGCTTCGTGTTGCGGTATTCGATCTCCGCGAACTCCGCCTCGGCCTGTGCCCGCTGCACCTCCGCTTGATAGAGGATCGGTTTGATGCGGAAGAGCAACTGCCCCTCACGCACCTGCTGTCCCTCATCCACAAGCATCTCCTGGAGGTACCCTTTCTCCAAGGCCCGCAGCTCGATGTGCTGGATCGAGTGGATCTGGCACACGTAATCCCGTTGCACGAGCGTATCGGTGACGAACGCGGAGGTGGCTCGATAGCGTCCCTGTGCATGGCCTTCGTGCTCCTCGTGATGGCCACCACAAGCGGTCAGGAGCAACAGGACGGGAATGTTCCAAAGGAGGCAGGAAGCTCGCTTCGAACGGGCGCAGGACAGGCGACTGCGCATGGATGATCCAACAGATCGGGACATACCGGGAAGAATTCAGAAGTTGTGAACGACAACGTTCAGGAATACGATCACCGAGCGGTGACGAAGAAGATGCAGTGCTGACAAGCACGCGACCTGGCATCACGCGCATTGCGTGCCCGGTCTCCGACCTAACGTCGGACCAGCTCGCTCAAGGTGCTGCGGGATACAGCCCCGTCGTGACCAACAAGGGGGAGCTTGACGTCTCCACCCTGACCACGTTCCGTTCGGGAAGCTCCACCGTGTCCGGCACACGGACCGCGAAATGGGTGATCGCGTGGAATGGTTCAAGCCCGACCTCCGGACCGGCCTTGTCCTCCGCTTCCTGGAGCCCCATGCCGGGAACATCCGTCAGCGGGTCGATCCCACGCGCACGGGCAGCCAGTGGCGCACAGAACTGCAGACCGAGCAGCAACGTGAGGATAAGGAGGGATCGACGTGAGCGGAGGGCTTCCATCGGTTGTTTGCGGGGGCGAAAGTAGGGCGGTATGGAACGAACGGCCCGGCCTTAACAGGTTTTTCACAGGTCCGCAGCGGTCGCAGTCATCACCTGCTGCATGGTCCATCCCTCCCAGACCGACCGAGCGGTCGATCCCGTTGAAGGGGCGACAGGTTGATCGGACCCTCTTGACGCAACGGTTCCGTAACACGAATTTCGCGATCCGTTCATGCCATGTTAACCTCTCGCATTACCGCCGTCCTCTGGTCATGGCTCCCCATGATCGCACTCCATGCCCAGGTCGTCATCAATGAGGGAAGCAGCCGGAACTACCGCACTGTGGCTGATGAGAACGGCGAGTACCACGATTGGGTGGAGCTGTACAACACCACCGACCAGTGGGTGAACCTGGAAGGATACAGTCTATCCGACGACAGCACGAACACGACGATGTGGACCTTCCCGGCCATGGGCATCGCCCCGCATGGCTATCTGGTGGTGTTCTGCAGCGGCCTCGACCGACAGCCGCGACCGGGACAAACAACCGTGGCGGCGATCCAGGACCATACGCCCACGGTCGGCTGGAACACGCACCCGTTCGCCGTTCCATTCACCTGGAACGGTGTTTCGAACATCCTGATCGAGGTCTGCTCGGTGAACGGGACCGGCTTCGCGCTGAACTCGGTGCTCAACCAGACCACCACCCCCTTCCTTTCCACCACCTGGGTGTTCTCCGATTCGGTGAACGCCGTCTGCGAGCAACGCGTGGGGAATGTCTCCGAACGACGTCCGGTGATCAAGCTCAATGGGATCACCATCGGTACCCCCGACTGGCAGAACAACATGGTGCAATACCCGGCACCCTACGGCAACTGGGCTGCCGGGTCGAGGCATGCCATGCTCTTCACCGCCGCGGAACTCAGCGCTGCCGGACTCGGCGCCGGCGACATCACCAGCCTTTCCTTCGATGTGGTGGAGCCCAATGGTGGCTTCTTCGACGAGATCGACATCCGACTCGGCCACGTGAACGATGAGGCGGTGAGTGCAGAGTTCATCCCTTGGTACGGAGCCTTCGAGTTCCACACCAATTTCGGTCTGCGTCGCGGTGGCGAATCGGTGTTCCTCTTCTCGCCCGCACAGCAGATGCTGAGCCGCCTCCGGGTGGAGCAGGAGTATCCCGGGCACAGTAATGGTCGCTGGCCCGACGGCTCCAACAACTCCTACCTGTTCGATGTTCCGACACCCGGAGCCAGCAACAGCGGCAGCGATCCGTACACGGCCTATGCCGGCACCCCGGTGATCGGCACCCCTTCGACCATCAGCACTGCGCCGCTCACCATCACGATCTCCAACCCGAACACGGGCACCAGTTCGATCCGCTACACGCTTGATGGCGGTGAACCCACCACCACGTCGGCTCTTTTCGTGGCACCTATCGCCATCAATACGAACACGGTCCTCCGTGCCCGGGCGTTCGCACCAGGTCGGCTTCCCAGCAAGGTGGCCACCGCATCCTACCTCATCAACCCCGACCACCATACGGCCGTCCTCTCCATCAGCACCAACGATGCCGACCTCAACGGCCCGGAAGGCATCTTCACGCGCTGGTGGCGCGATGATGAGATCCCGGCACATGTGGACTACTTCAACACCGATGGTACGCTCGGCTTCTCCCAGCGCACCGGTATGCAGATGGACGGTGGCTTCGGCGGCAGCCGTTCACAACCGCAGCACTCCTTCCGGCTCGAACTGGACAATGGCGCACTTGGATCGGGAAGCGTGGACCTCCCGCTTATCCCGGACCGTCCGGAGCGGACACGATACAGCAGACTGTATCTGCGGAACGGCAGCAACCAACACCTCTTCCTGCCGCACAAGGATGCCGCTCAGGTGCGGATGATGGCCGGGGCGACGAACGCATACTACTCCGCCTGGACACCAGTGACCGTGTACATCAGCGGACAGTACTTCGGACTTTATGAACTGCGCGAGAAGATCGACGCTGAGTACTTCAACACCTTGGAAGGCGCCGCCCTCGACTCTTTGGACCTGCTCACCGTGAGCTCCTGGGAAGGGCCGATGCTGCGTGCGAACGAAGGCAGCACCAACGGGTTCTGGCGGGATATCGCCGCCATGCGGGCGATGGACCCGGCCAGCTCCGACTATTGGGACCAGCTTGACCAGCGTTTCGACCTCACCTGGTACACCGACTACATCATCGGCCAGCAATGGATGGGCACCACCGACTGGCCCGTCAATAATATCAAGCTGTTCCGCGCAGCGACCACCGGGAACCGTTGGCGCTTCTGCACCACCGACCTGGAGACCGCGCTCGCCCCGAACGGTCAGACCGACCATACGTTCAATGCCTTGATCTATTCATCGGGTCAGGATCCGGAAGTGCCGTACACCGCCATCTGGCAGCGCAGCCTGGCCAACCCACGTTTCCACGACCACTACATCAACCGCTTCGCCGATGTGATGAACAGCGCCTACCTCGATGACCGGCTGCAGGGCATTGCGGAGGAGATGTACGATCTCACACGCCACGACATGGCCGATCAACTATACCGCTGGCGAGGAACGGACACCACGGCATTGCTGCTGGCCTACGAAGGCTTCGACCAATCCTTCCGGGATGAGCTCGCATTGCGGACACCCGTGGTGCGCGATGATATCCAGCAGTTCTTCAACCTTCCGCGCCAGGTGGATGTGACCTTGAACGTCATCCCCGAGGGCGCCGGTACCATCCCCATCAGCACGCTGCGCCCTGACTCCTACCCCTGGGAGGGGGTGTACTTCGATGGGGTCCCGGTGGGCATCACCGCCGAAGCCGCACCTGGATATGTCTTCCACCACTGGGAACAGAACGGCCTCATCGCCGATACGCTGCAGGCCGCCTTCCTTGACACCTTGACCGCCGACGCGATCCACTTCATCGCCCATTTCGAACCGGTCGGCATCGGCATCCACGAGCTCGATGAGGACCATTTCACGCTTTATCCCAACCCCACTTCGGGCAATTTGATGCTCACCACGGACGTGGCCGTTGACCAGCCACTGCAGTACCGCATCGTCGATCTCCGCGGTGTGCTCGTGATGGAAGGCAGCATTCCCGCTCGACAACGCTTCGCGTTGGATGTTTCGCCCATCGCGGAAGGCAGCTACCAGCTGTGGATCCTGTCCGGTGACCATCGTGAGGTGCATCCGTTCGTGAAACGATAGACCGCTGCTCGTTCCGCGTGGTGGGAAGCACGATCTTTGTCGCCCTCCGTCACCATGCCGCGTTCCATCCACGGGATCCTTCTCGTCCTGATCACTTGTCTGTCCACCGGGCTCAGCGCCCAGCTCGTTATCAATGAGGCGAGCAGCCGCAACGCCCATACGCTGTCCGATGCGACGGGCGACCATCATGATTGGGTGGAACTTTACAACGCCGGGACCGGACCGGTCGACCTCGCCGAGTATCGATTGAGCGACGACAGCGCTGATGTGGTGGGTTGGAACCTGCCCAATGTGATGCTGGAACCCGGCGGTTACCAGGTCATCTTCTGCAGCGGCCTCGATCGCGTTCCGGAAGCAGGCATGCACCATGTGCTCCATGCGAACGACTTCGTTCCCATGGCCGGTTGGAACGCACATACGCTCACCGACCCGATCGCCTGGGACGGCAGTTCCAACCTGATGATCAGCTCCTGCGGCCTGCGCGGGGACATGGGCGGGCTGTTGAACGCGGTGTTCCACAATACCACCACCTCCTTCCTGTCGAGCGCCACGGTCTATTGTCCGGACCCCGCACGCACCTGCGGCATGCGTTACGGCGACCTCTCCCACCGCCGACCGGTGATGCGGATCAACGGCATGACCATCGGCACGAGCGACTGGCTCAACACCTTCGTGCAATTGCCTGCCCCGTATGCCAACTGGAACGGAGGTGCGAAACAGGCCTTCCTCATCCATGCCGATGAGCTGCAGGCAGCCGGTGTGCTTCCAGGGCCCATCACCAGTCTCGGCTTCCAGGTCGTGAACCCGCACGGTGCCGAGCTCGAGCACCTGGACGTCCACATGGCACTCACGACCGAGATGGAACTCTCGGCCACCTTCCGCCCCACGACCGGAAGTGATGAACTGCATGCGGACTTCAAGCTCGGCCGCAACGGAGAGCGGGTCTATCTTCTCGATGCGCAAGGCCAGCGCGTGGACAGCCTGTACGTGTTCCAACCCGGCCCCGATCAAAGCAACGGCCGCTCCCAGGACGGCGGCACAGACGACCGCCTCTTCACCAGTCCCACGCCGGGAAGCAGCAACGGCGCCGTGACCGCCTATACCGGGTCCGCCGCAACGCCGGTCATCGGCAGCGCACCGACCATGTCCGCCTCACCGATCACCGTGACGGTGTACGACCTGAACCCGGCACCGAGCGAAGTGCGCTATACCTTGAACGGAAGCGACCCTTCGCCCGCCTCGGCCCTGTACACCGGACCGATCACCGTGAGCAGCAATGCCGTGCTGAAGGTGAGGGCCTTCACACCCGGGCAGGCACCGAGCACCATTGCGGCGGCCTCCTACCTCATCGGTGTGCAGCACAGCACGTCCGTGATCTCCGTGGTGACCCCGCAGAGCGGCCTCACAGGCGCCGACGGGATCTTCACGAACTGGCAGGGTGATGACGAGGTGCGTGCGCATGTGGACTTCTTCCGACAGAACGGTGAGCTGCTCGCCTCCCAATACGCCGGCATGCAGGTGGACGGAGGTCTGGGTGGAAGTCGCGGTTTCCCCCAACATTCCTTCCGGCTTGAATTCGACAATGATGCGCTCGGCGACGGTCGCGTGGATGCGGTACTGATCCCGGACCGTCCGTTGCGTGCTCGATACAGCCGGATCTATCTGCGCAACGGCAGCAACCAGTGGCAGATCCTGCCGCACAAGGATGCGGCACAGGTGAAGATGATGGCTGCGGAGACGAACAGCTATTACGCCGCTTGGACACCCGCTACGGTCTACATCAACGGACAATACTTCGGCTTGTATGAGTTGCGCGAGAAGTACGATGACGAGTACTTCCGCACGCTGGACGGCGCTGACCCGGGCTCGGTGGACCTGCTATCGGTGAGCGCATGGAACGGCTATGTGCTGCGACCCACCGAGGGCGAGGTCGATCCCTTCTGGCAGGACATGGCCGCATTCCGGCTGCTCGATCCCACCCAGGTCGACTTCTGGGACCTGGCAGATGCCCACTTCGACCTCACCTGGTACACCGACTACATCATCGGCCAGCAGTGGATGGGCACGCGCGACTGGCCGCTGAACAACATCAAGCTCCACCGCTCCGATGTCACCGGCTTCAAATGGCGCTTCGCCAACGTGGACCTCGAGGTGGCCATGGCACCGAACGGCCAGTCGGACCACACCTTCAACGCGCTGACGTGGACGAACAACCAGCCCGAGGACATACCCTACACCTACCTCTGGCAGCGCGCCATCGGGAACGACCGCTTCCACGATCACTTCATCAACCGCTTCGCCGATGTGATGAACAGTGCCTACCTCGATGACCGGATCCTCGGCATCGCACAGGAGGCCTACGATCGCACACGTCCGGAGATGGGACGACAGTTCCAACGCTGGGGTGGGCCGGACACCACCTCCGCCCTGGCGCAGTTCGAGGCGGACCACGAAGCCTTCCTCAACGATCTTTCCCAGCGTACACCCGTGATGCGCGAAGACATCCGCGCCTTCTTCGACCTGCCGCGGGAAGTGGACGTGACCCTGAACGTCGTACCGGAAGGTGCAGGCAGCATCCGGATCAGCACCTTGCACCCGAGCTCTTATCCGTGGGAGGGTGTATACTTCGATGGTGTGCCCATCCGGATCGAAGCGTTGCCCAACCCGGGCCATGTCTTCAGCCACTGGACCTCCGAGGCGGTGATAGCAGACGCGCTCAACGCCTTGTTCCTTGATACGCTCGCTGCTGATGCAGCGCTCTTCGAGGCGAACTTCCAACCGGACTTCCCAACGGGCCTGGAGGAAGGAACAAGCCCCTTGTTGACCGTGGCACCGAACCCCGCACGGGACATGCTCACCGTGGACACCCGCGCTTTTGATGACCCCACGGATCTGTGGTACGTCATCTCAGATCCGAGCGGTCGGCTGGTGGACCAGGGCCGGCTGGTCGGTCAGGATCGCGCGACCATTCAACTGAAGGACCTCGCGACCGGCTCCTATCACCTGCGCGTGACGAACGGGAATGGGACCGGTGCGGTCGTGCGGTTCGCCAAATGGTGATAACATCGCAGGATGGCGGAACCCAAGGACAATAGACACATCGACCTCAACTTCCTCGCGGGCCCTCGTTCGCGCTGGAAGGAATTCCGGAACGTGCTCCAGATCGCCATGGAGTTCATCTACGGCTTCCGTCGACTGCACTTCGTGGGTCCCTGTGTCACCTTCTTCGGCAGTGCACGCTTCAAGGAGGATCATCCCTACTACGAGGCCGCACGCGAACTGGCCCGCCGCGTTGGTCGGGTGGGCTTCACCATCATGACGGGTGGTGGACCCGGCATCATGGAGGCGGCCAACCGGGGTGCGCAGGACGTGGGCGCCCGGAGCGTCGGTTGCAACATCGTCCTGCCGCATGAGCAGTCCGCCAACCCATACCTCGACGAGAGCCTGCTCTTCGAACGCTTCTTCGTCCGCAAGGTGCTGCTGGTGAAGTACAGCATCTGTTTCGTGGTGATGCCTGGTGGTGCCGGCACGGTCGATGAGCTCTTCGAGACCATCACGCTCATCCAGACCGGCAAGGTGAAGGATTTCCCGATCCTGCTCTATGGCAGGGATTATTGGGCCCCCACGCTCGCGCAGATCGACCGCATGGTGGAAGAAGGGACCATCGGTCGGGAGGAACTAAGATTCCTGACGCTCGTCGACAGCATCGATGAGGCCACCACCTTCCTGCAGGAACAGCTTGTGACCATGTGGCAGCGCTCCCAACGGCGCCGGGACCGGCCGTCCTGGTGGTTCCTGGAGCGCGCTGTTAAGGAAAGGTTACCGGAGAGGTCCGGCGTGTAACGGATCGTTAACACGGGATCAAGGAGCAGGTAACAGCCCGAGCGGACTTTTGCGGCGCGAACACCAGCCTCGTTCGCCCTTCGCGATGGCCCGTCAACTACTCGTTCTCGTAGCAGTCCTCCTCACCGCCATCGCCGCAGCGCAGAAAGGCACGGTCGCCGGCACCATCACCTCGAATGAGGGCGGCTCGGTGCAACCCATGCCCTTCGTGAACGTGGCCATCAAAGGGACCACCATCGGCGGTACCACGGACCTCGATGGCAAGTTCAGCTTCGAGGTGGAGCCCGGCGCGCATGTGCTGTCGGTGAGCTTCGTTGGATACGAACCCGTGGAGCGTCCCGTGGTCGTGACCGCCGGACAGCGCACCCTGGCCGATGTGGACATGAAGACCCAGGGCGTGGATATCAAGGAGTTCGAAGTGGTGAAGGTGAAACGGACCGAGACCGAAGGCGCCGTGGTGATGGAGACCCGCAAGAGCGAGCAGGTGGTGAACGGCATGAGCCGCGAGCAGATCGGCAAGAGCCAGGACCGCACCGCCGGCGATGTGGTGAAGCGGATACCGGGGGTGACCATGGTGGGGGACCGCTTCGTGATGATCCGTGGACTGGCTGACCGCTACAACACGGTGATGTTGAACGACGTGATCGCACCGAGCCTGGAACCGGACAAGCGCGCCTTCAGCTTCGACATCCTTCCCAGCGGAGCGCTTGACCGGGTCATGGTCTATAAGACCGGTGCACCTGAACTACCGGGAGAGTTCGCCGGTGGGGTGATCAAGTTGCATACGGTGAACGCTCCTGCGGAGAACGTGACCCGGGTGGACCTGAGCGGTTCCTTCCGCAACGGCACAACCTTCAACGACTTCATCAGTGGTGGGAAGAGCTCGACCGATGCCCTTGGGTTCGACGACGGGTTGCGCTCCCTGCCTTCAAGCTTCCCGGGCAATCTGTACAACACCACACCCACTGGCTTGACCAATGCGGGTCGCAGCCTTGCCAACAACTGGGGCACCACTCGATCCACCGCCATGCCCGACCAACGATTCGGCCTGTTCCTTACCCGCCGCTTCGGAAAGGATGGGGCGAGGGTCACTGGCGGTAACGTCACCAGCATCGGATACAGCAATACCCGGCTGGCGTACACCGCCCAGAACTTCAACTACAACAGCTTCGACCCGAACACCCAGCGCGCGGATACCATTTACAGTTACAACGACAACGAGAACATCGCCCAGGTGCGTGTGAGCATCCTGAACAACGCGAGCCTGCTCATCGGTGGAAAGACCAAACTGGAGTTCCGCAACCTCTTCACCCAGCAGGGCACCGACCAGACCACCGTGCGGACCGGTCGTAACCTGGAGGAGGGCTTCGAGGTGCGGAACTACGCCCTGCGTTACCAGCAACGCACGGTGTACAGCGGTCAGCTCCACGGCGAGCATGACCTCACGACCGATGTGAACAAGCTGAGCTGGACCGCGGGTTACGCCCTGGCCCTGAGCAAGGAGCCCGACTTCCGCCGGGTGCGGACCGTCCGCGACATCAACACCCAGGACGCCAACACGCCGTTCCGCGTGGTGATCCCGCCCGGTGCCGCCACCCTTGACGCTGGTCGCTTCTTCTCCAACATGGATGAAACGGTGATGACCGGCAAGCTCGACTATGAACACACCCTGAGCGGCGCCACGAACAGCGTCACGTTCCGCGTGGGCACCTTCCTGGAACAGAAGGACCGCACCTTCAGCGCCCGCTGGATGTCCTTCCGCGCGGCCAACAGCAGCAACTTCGACCATGACCTCACCCTGCTGCCGCTGACGGAGATCTTCAGCGCCGGCAACATCAACAACACCACGGGCTTCAAACTGGAGGAAGGCACGAACCCGAGCGACCGCTACACCGCCGCCAATACCCTGGTGGCCGGATACGCCGGCGCCACGATCAAGTTGGGTACCGCCACCGTGATCAGCACCGGGGTGCGTGCCGAGCATAATACCCAGACACTGAACAGTGCCACAGTCGGCGGGAACCGGGTGAACGTGAACAACGTGGTATTGAGCATCCTTCCCTCGCTCAACGCTTCATACAAGGTCACGGATCGCGCGCAGGTGCGCATCGCCTACGCCAGCACCGTCAACCGTCCCGAGTTCCGCGAACTGGCGCCTTTCGCCTTCTACGACTTCAGCCTGAACAATGTGCTCCGCGGGAACGAGGCGGTGAAGACCGCAAGTATCCAGAACTATGATGTGCGGTATGAGTTCTATCCGAGCATGAGCGAGCTCATCAGCGTAGGCGTGTTCTACAAGCAGTTCAAGGACCCGATCGAGATGTTCTTCCTGCCCGGCGCCGGCTCGGGTGGCACACGCAACTTCACCTTCGGCAACGCCATCAGTGCCAACAGTCTCGGTGCCGAGGTGGAGCTCCGCCGTTCCTTCAACACGCTCTTCACCGAGGGCTTCCTGAGCAAGCTGGGCGTGATGTTCAACGCGGCTTATGTGAAGACCACCGTGCAGCTGGGTGAACGTGCCGCTGGCCAGGCGAAGGAGCGCCCGCTCATGGGACAGTCCCCCTATATTGTGAACGTCGGCCTCTACTACCAGGACACCGAGCGCAAGCTTCAGTACAACGTGCTCTACAATGTGATCGGGCCGCGCCTGTTCGCTGTGGGCACCTATGGCACCCCGGACGTGTACGAGATGCCGCGCAACGTGGTGGACATCGCCCTCACGAAAGGGCTCGGCAAGCGGCTCGAATTGAAGGTGGCCGCGCAGGACATCCTGAACCAACGCGTGCGCCTGGTGCAGGATTCGAACGGCAGCGGTGCCATCGACGGGCAGGATCAGGACATCCTGACCTATCGCCGCGGCGCCTACTTCACCGTGGGCTTCGGCCTCCGGTTCTGATACCATCGATCCGCATCAACGAAGCCCGGCATCACACCGGGCTTCATTGATGAAGGACTTAACCGATCCTTAATACACCGTGACGATCGCATAAGATCCGCGTGACGGTGGGCTAAGAGCAAGGTGGTCCATTTGCACTGTCAAAACACAACGACGACCATGACCATCACGAAGACCCACGCGCTGAGCCTGCTGATGCTCGCCGCCGTGTCCGTTACACTCCCCAGCTGCAAGAAGAAGGAAGGTTGCACGGACCCCACCGCGACCAACTACGACCCGGATGCCGACAAGGATTGCTGCTGCGAATACGAGAGCACACCGACCCCTTCCAACACGGTGACCGTCTCCGGCAGCATCACCTCCAACACTGCTTGGGACAACGACCACCAGTATCTGCTGTCCGGATTCGTCTATGTAGAGGATGGCGTGACCCTGACCATCGAACGCGGCACGATCATCAAAGGGGACAAGCCCACCAAAGGCACCCTGATCGTGAAGCGTGGCGCCCGGATCCTGGCGGACGGCTCTGCAACAGAGCCGATCGTCTTCACGAGCAACCAACCCGCCGGTTCCCGCGATCGAGGCGACTGGGGTGGTGTGATCATCTGTGGTCGCGCCCCGCACAACCAGCCCTCCGACCCCATCGTGGAAGGGGGCCCCGATGCGATGTACGGAGGCACCAACCCGGCCGATGACAGCGGCATCCTGCGCTACGTGCGCATCGAGTTCGGTGGCATCGCCCTTCAGCCCAACCAGGAGATCAACGGCCTCACCCTGGCCGCCGTGGGCAATGGAACCGTGATCGACCATGTGCAGGTGAGCTACAGCGGCGACGACAGCTTCGAGTGGTTCGGTGGTACGGTGAACGCGAAACACCTGGTGGCGCTCGCCGGGCTTGATGACGACTTCGACCAGGACTTCGGCTGGCAGGGGATGGCCCAGTTCGCGCTCGCCCTGCGTGATCCGAACAGTGCCGACGTGAGCGGCAGCAACGGCTTCGAGTGCGACAACGATGCCGCAGGCAACCCCGCTGCGCCTTATTCCCAAGGCACTTGGAGCAACGTCACCATCCTCGGCCCGCTCACGGTGAGCAGCACC
>Ga0116144_10002451_pt1 | contig 20033 bp, 22 predicted proteins | sample AD_UKC035_MetaG_FD_89746 | JGI IMG/M metagenome (GOLD analysis project Ga0116144, IMG submission 89746) | Active sludge microbial communities of municipal wastewater-treating anaerobic digesters from USA - AD_UKC035_MetaG | ecosystem: Engineered > Bioreactor > Anaerobic > Digestate | place: USA...
GAGAGCGAAGCCGACGTCATGAAGGGCGGTGTCGATCTGTTAAAGCAGACCGGTGCCGATTCAATATTGATCACGCGCAGCGAACACGGCATGAGCCTGTTCGAAAAGGGCAGAGATCCGGTCACGATTCCGACCCGCGCCCTGCAGGTATTCGACGTGACCGGTGCCGGCGACACGGTGATCAGCACCTTCAGCCTTGGCCTCGCATCGGGCTGCAGCATGCCGGTTGCCGCGGAAGTGGCCAACCTGGCTGCCGGCGTCGTTGTCGGCATTGTCGGCACTGCAGCCGCCAGTCGCGAACAGGTGCTCGAACATTATGACCGCAGCCATTTCGCCAACCGCAACCGTGTGCAGTAAAACCGGTTCAGCTATGCCGAACCGGCCTGATCTGAAGTGAAAGAACAGACAATGAAAAAATATTTTCTCGATGACCTGAACGCGATGCGGCTCACCGCCTGGTCGGCCGCCAGAACCGAACTTGCCGGTCACTTTGCCACGGCGGTAGATATTATGGTGAGTGCTCTCAAGGCCGGCCGCCGCATTCTCGTCTGCGGCAACGGCGGTTCTGCCTCTGATGCCGAGCACATGGCCGGCGAACTGGTCGGGCGTTTCGGCTACGACCGCGCTTCGCTGCCCTGCGTTTCGCTCTGCACCCCGTCAGCCACTTTTACCGCCATTGCCAACGATTATGGTTATGACCAGGTTTTTAAACGCCAGGTGCAGGGCTTGGGCAACTCCGGTGATGTGCTCGTCGGCCTCTCGACCAGCGGCAATTCGCCGAACATCGTCGAAGCTTTCAAAACCGCGAAAGAACTGAAGATTGCAACAATTGCGATGACCGGCAGCCGCGATTCAAAGTTGTCACAGCTTGCCGATCTGACGGTTCGCGCCCCTTCGTCCCGCACCCCACGCATTCAGGAAATCCACGGCCTGCTGCTGCACAGCATGTGTCGGGCGATCGAAGAAGAGATTTTTCCGGGCAAAGCACCGGCGCCGGCTCTGCCGGCCGGCAAAATCATCAGCGGCAGCGATCTGCCACTGTTGGCTGCCGCAATGAAAGACTATCAGAGCGTCTTTACCAACGGCTGCTTCGATATTCTTCACCCGGGACACGTTTATGTGCTGAATGAATCGCGCAAGTTCGGCGAACTGCTGATTGTCGGTTTGAACACCGACGCCTCGATCAAGCGGCTCAAAGGGCCAACCCGCCCCTATCACAGTTTTGCCGACCGGGCCATGGTGCTGGCAGCTCTCGAATGCGTCGATTACGTCGTCGGGTTCGATGAAGACACGCCTGAAACTCTTATCAAAACGCTGACTCCCAAAATTCTCGTCAAGGGCGGCGATTACACCCCGGCAACCATCGTCGGTGCCGACTGGGTAACCAGCCATGGCGGCTGCGTCAAGGTCGTGCCGCTGCTCGAAGGGCATTCAACCACAGGGATTCTCACCAATGGCAACGGCAAATAAACGCAGCTATTCTGTTATCGGCGTCGTTCCGGCACGCTTTGCCTCGACCCGGCTGCCCGAAAAAATGCTCGCCGACCTCTGCGGCACCCCCCTCGTGGTCATGACTGCCCGCTCGGCAATGGCGAGCGGCGCTTTCGATGCGGTAATGGTGGCAACTGATTCACAGCGTATCGTCGATGTCGTTGAAAAGGCTGGTTTCAAGGCATTTCTCACCGATCCGGCGCTGCCTTCAGGCACCTGTCGCATCGGCGAAGTGGCAAAGCTTACTGGTGCCGACGTCTATGTGAATATTCAGGGCGATGAGCCATTGATAGACGGTGAAGGGCTGCGGCGCGTCGCCGACGCCTTTGCCGACCCGGCGGTCAATATGGCGACCCTCAGTTTTCCGCTGCGCGAAGAAGACGAAAACAACCCGAACGCAGTAAAACTCGTGACTGACGCCAAAGGCGACGCTCTCTACTTCTCGCGCAGCCTGCTGCCGTTTCCGCGCAGTCGTGACGGCTTTGCGCCGCGCAAACACATCGGCGTCTACGGCTACCGCCGTGATACTCTGCTGCAGTTGCTCGAACTGCCGGCCTGCGACCTCGAAAAAATCGAAAGTCTTGAACAGCTGCGGGCGCTGTATCACGGTATCAAAATAAGAGTTTTACCCGCGGCCCGTGATTCGATCGGCGTCGACACCCAGGCCGACCTCGAGCGTGTCAGAAACGAACTGGCCAGACGCGGCCCCGCAATAAAAAGTCCATAATTATTGATAGCTTTAAACTTAAAATATTTTTTACCGGTTCGACGGCCCGGTCTATCAGTCGGGTTGCTCTCTAATAGTTGAAAAATATTCAGACAGGTCGAAGCTTTGCTGGCGGCCTGAGATAGAGTTTTATAAAATCTGCCGAATTCAGGAGAATGAAAATGTCGCATTACGTATTTATTACCGGTGGTGTTCTTTCTTCGCTTGGCAAGGGCATTACCGCCGCTTCGCTCGGTATGCTGCTGAAAGCGCGAGGCCTCAACGTCACCATCATGAAATGCGACCCATACCTCAACGTCGACCCGGGCACGATGAGCCCGCACCAGCATGGTGAGGTTTTCGTCACCGAAGACGGCGCCGAAACCGATCTCGATCTCGGCCACTACGAACGCTTCATCGACATCAACCTGAGCCGCAGCAACAGCATCACCACCGGGCAGGTTTATTCGACGGTCATCGCCAAGGAACGGCGCGGCGATTACCTCGGCGCCACCGTGCAGGTGATTCCGCACATCACCAACTGCATCAAGGAAAGCATCATCAGAGCCGCTACCATCAACGACGCCGACGTCACCATCGTCGAAGTCGGCGGCACCGTCGGCGATATCGAAAGCCAGCCCTATCTCGAAGCCATCAGGCAGATGCGCAGCGACGTGGGTCGCGACAATGTCTGCTATATTCACGTTACTTATATTCCATATTCAAAAGCCATCGGCGAAATGAAGTCGAAGCCGACACAGCATTCGGTCAAGGAAATGCGCGCCATAGGTCTGGCACCCGATCTGATCGTCTGCCGCACCGGTCGCTCGCTGACGCGCGAAGTAAGGGCCAAGATCTCGCTGTTCTGCGATATCGACGCCGACAATGTTCTCGAAGCCAAAGACGTCGACTGTCTCTATGAAGTTCCGCTGGAAATGGAAAAACAGAACTTCTCAGAACTGGTTCTGAAACGCTTCAAAATCGGCGCCGCTGAGCCAAATCTCGACCAGATCAGAGAGCTGATCAGAAAAGTCAAAAACCCGCAGGCTGAAAAAGTTCGTATCGGTCTGGTCGGCAAATATATGAAGCTTGCCGACGCCTATCTGAGCGTTATCGAGTCGCTGCAGCATGCGGCGGCACATTTCGACGCCGCCCTCGATCTTGTCTGGGTATCTTCCGAGCAGATCGAAAAAGACGGCGCCGAAGCTCTGCTCAAGGATCTGCACGGGGTTATCGTTCCGGGTGGTTTTGGCGAACGCGGTATCGAAGGCAAAATCGAAGCGATCAGATACTGCCGCGAAAAGAAAATGCCGTTTTTCGGTCTCTGTCTCGGCATGCAGTGTGCTGTCATCGAGTTCGCCCGCAATGTCGCCGGCATCGCTGATGCCGGTTCATCAGAATTCAACGCTGTCAGCCCGGTCATCACGATGCTCGGCACCGGCGGCCAGCCCGGCAATATCGCCACCGGCGCCGGCATGCGCCTGGGCGCCCTGCCCTGCCGCATTGCTGAGCACACCCTGGCTGCCAAGCTCTATGGCTCGACCCTGATTTATGAGCGGCATCGCCACCGCTACGCCGTCAACAGTGAATACAAAGCCCGCATTGCCCGCAAGGGTCTTGTCGTCAGCGGCACCAGCCCCGACGAGCAGGTAGTCGAAATCGTCGAGATCAAAGACCACCCGTTCTATATCGCCTGCCAGTTCCACCCCGAATTCAAATCGCGGCCGATGCGCCCGCACCCGCTGTTTCAGGGCTTCTTTGCCGCCGCATTGAAAAGGGCCTGAACATAAAAAATTCTTGTCATTTATCTGAAGCAGTCCAGATGCCCGCCTGCGCGGGCATGACGAGAATGCCCGCCGGCGCGGGCATGACGGGAGTGAGCTTCAGGCGATGAGGGTTTTGAGGGTCTGGGCGACGGTGCCCTGCTGCAGCAGAGTGTCGATCTGGGCGATCAGGTCGCCGCGCCTGACACGGGGCAGAATGGCTTTGATGGCCTCGACGGCGGCGGGTCGCATGCTGAATTCTTCGACGCCCATGGCCAGCAGGGCGAGAAAGCCGGCCGGATCGGCGGCCATTTCGCCGCAGACGCCGACTTTGATACCAAGTTTCTGGGCATCTTTGACGCAGGTGTTGAGAAAACGCAGAAACGCCGGGCACATGTGGTCGGCGAGGCCGGCGAGCTTTTCGTTGGTACGGTCGATGGCATAGAAAAACTGCAGCAGATCGTTGGTACCAAGGCTGATGTAGCGGGTATAACGACTGATTTCATCGAGCATGAAAACTGCTGATGGCACTTCGAGCATTATGCCCCATTCGGGCACTTTTTCGGGTTTGAGCTCGTCGACGACTTTTTTATAGATTTCGGCGATGGCGGCCAGTTCGGCCGGCACCGAAACCATCGGAAAAATTATGCGGCAGTTGCCGTGCTGCGCTGCTTTGATCATTGCGCGCAGCTGCGGAACGAGAATATCGGGGCGGGCCAGTGAAAATCTGACTGACCTGAAGCCCATGGCCGGGTTTTCTTCGCGAGCCAGCGGCACATAGCGCAGCGGTTTGTCTGAGCCGATGTCGATACTGCGCAACACCGCCATTTCGGGGGCGGCCTTCACCACTTTGCTGTAAACATCGCACTGAAATTTTTCGGAAGGCAGGTCCATGCTTTCCATGAAGACGAATTCACTTCTGAAAAGGCCGATACGCTTGATATCGTGCTTCTTCAGAAGGGCAAGTTCTTCGGTTCGCGCCACATTGGCGCCGATATGCACTCTGAAACCGTCAGCTGTCGTATCAGAAAGGGTCGCCACCGCGCTTTTCTGTTTCAGACTGGCTTTTAATGCCTTGATTTCGGCCTCTTCGGGGTTGAGAAGAACCCGGCATTCGCGGCGGGTATCGATGAGAATCGTATCGCCGGTGCGCGCGACAAGAGAAAGGTTTGCCAGTCCGAAGACCGACGGGATTCCGAGGGCGCCGGCAAGAATCGCCACGTGCGAGGTGGCTCCGCCGGTGTCAAGGCAGACACCCATGAGTTCACCGCGGGCAAAATCGAGAATTTCGCTCGGGGTAACTTCCTGGGCGACGAGAACGTAGGGTTCGTTGCCGATTTCTGCAGCTGGCCCTTCAAGGCCCATGAGATGACGCAACAGGCGGTCGCCGACATCCTTGATATCGATGGCACGTTCGCGCAGATAGGGGTCTTCGATGGCTCCGAAAATGCTTTGCAGCTGGTCGACGGTATTTCTGACGATGCTTTCGACGTTGACCTTTTCCTTTTTCAGGCGGGCAATAATCTGCGGCTTGAACTGCGGGTCTTCGAGCATCAGCAGGTGTGAATCGAAAATCGCGGCGTATTTTTCGCCGTGACGTTCTTCGGCCCGACGCCTGAATTCATGGATATCGGCGGCTGTCATACGGATAGCCGCTTCGAGGCGTTCGAGCTCGTGACCGATCTGGTCTTCGGCAACCGGTTCGCGTTTAACTTCTATGCGTTTGCGGAACACATAGCTGCGGGCAAGACAGGTGCCGCTCGAACCGATGATACCGGTCAGAACCACCGACTGTTTCTGCGCTTTTTCGGGCATTTCAGGCCATTTCCTCACCAAACCCGCTGTCGATGAGCGAGGCGATCGCGTCGACAGCTTCGACTTCATCATTGCCATCGGCGGTGATCGTAACTTTCTGACCCGGCCCGGCAGCGAGCATCATGACACCGAGAATGCTTTTGGCATTGATTTCGGTGTCTTCCTTGATCAGCTGAATTTCCGATTCGAACTTACCGGCCAGCTTGACCACGAGTGACGCCGGGCGCGCGTGCAGCCCAAGCTTGTTTCTGATCTCGACTTCTTTTCTTTTCATGCTCTGTCCTTATATCAGAATTCCCCAGTGATAGAGCACCAGGGCAAAAATCATCAGCAGAAAGGAAATCAGCAGCACATCGACTCTGGCGCGATAGGCAAAAGTGCCAAGCGTCACCAGCAGCAGGGCGCCGAATCCCTGAACCACCTTTTCACCAAAATAAAAATATTCAAGCGGCAGATTGGTCAACAGAAAGGGGGTATGCACGTTGACATGGTTCGGAATCAGGTAGGCGAGCAGCACCATGGTTCCGAGGCGCAGAGTCTGCCGGATCTGCGGAAACTGGAACTGGCGCAGCGACCTGATTACGTGAGTTCCCTCACGGTAGCCCCAGAAAATGCCGGCAAACCTGAAATACAGATGCGGCAGATTGTAGAGAGCGAGAAAAATCAGGGGTGTCAGCAGATAGTTGCCGAGTGCGAAAACCAGCGCAACGGTGGCGACGAAGGGGCGCCAGCTGTCCCAGAAGAGGCCGTCGCCGATCGCAGCGCAGGCTGTCATCAGACCTTCTTTGGTGTCATGAATGACCTCTTCGCCGATTTCGCCCCGGCTCAAACGCTCTTCGAGGGCGAGGGTCACGCCCATTACTATCGAGGAGAAATACGGGTTGGTGTTGAAATACTCCAGATGTCGAAGATAGGCGGCCTCGCGTGCAGGCCCCGGGCTGTGCAGCTGGTCGATACCTGGTCGTATTGCGTAAAGAAAGCCCATGCTCATCATGCCGCGGTAGTTCCAGGAAGCCTGCAGAAAAAAACTGCGAAAGGCAATGCGGGCAAGAAGGGTGCGGGGCAGCGTTCTCATTTTTTTGCCCCTTTATGAGCCCGGTACATGACAATGCCGGCGGCAATGAAGGCCAGAAAAATCTTTGCCGGCAGCAGTGTGAACATGATGACAGCACCGATAAAGTATCTGGTTTCTTCACGATCTTTCAGAACCATGCTGGCGAGCACCGCAAAACCGACGGCCGGAAGCAGACCCTGAACCACGATAAAACCGCTGCCATGTTTGAAGCTGAGCGTCTGGGTAAAGTATTTAAGCGGCTCAACGCCGAGCCAGACGACAAGAAAACAGAAAATGAAAGCTTTGGTAAAGGTGAAAAAACCGCCGAGTGTGTGGCCGACTGCGATCGCCCACAGGCTGTTATCTTCGACCTTCTGGCATACCCAGGTATCGAGATTTGTATTGAGGCGCCTGACGAACATATCGAGGCTGCGGCCAAGAAGGCCCAAAGCAACGGCAAGCAGCAGTGCCACCGTGTAACAGACTTCGCGTTCAGAATAGGATTCGTATGAATGCCCCGAAATGAAGCCGAGCGCGACCGAAAGAACCGAGGCCAGGGCCGCATCGGGTGGCACATTCATGCCGAGGGGCAATTGTTCAATCCAGACCAGCTGGAGAATTACACCAACCATCAGCCCGAGTTTTAGCCCGGCGGCGGCCTCACCATAGAGATTGCCGAGAAAAAGGCCGGTGAGTGGGGCGGCAACGATCGGCTGTGAGATCATGAACTGCCAGGTTGCAGTTGAATCTAGATCGACAATACCGCCAATCAGAGCGATCAGGAGTGAGGCTAACAGGTGTTCCGGCATTTGGTCTCCATGATCCGCTCAGGGGTGATTGTTCTTCCACTCGTTGGCGAGATCATTCAGGGCGTATTCCGGGCTGAGATCACCGTTAAGAACCTGTTTGAGCTTCTCGCCAAGCGGAGCGTAGACTTCGCCGCGCAAAGGGCTGTTGATAACTTTTCGACTGGTCTGCAGCTGCCTGATGAAGGTCTGCAGGTATGGGTCCTGTTTGAGTTCGGGGGCGCTGAACACGGTGCGACGCGCCGGCAGGCCGAAATTGACCATGGTCAGGCGTTTCTGCACTTCGGGGCTGAACATGAATCTTGCGAATTTCATGGCAGCGGCGCGATGTCTGGTTGTGCGCGAAATGACGATGGTCTGGCAGCCGGTTGGTGAGAAGCTGCCATGTGGCCCCTGCGGCAGAGGTGCAATGCCAAGGTTGTTGTTATCATCCTTGAAGGCTGAGCCGGCAATGACAGTGCGAATCGCCCATGGGCCCGAGAAAATCATGCTTACCTGGCCGCTGCCGAAACTGCCCATCATCGTCTGGTAGACGTTAGAGCGCAGGTTCACCGGCGGCACGGCCTTGAGGCGGTCTTTCAGATGCAGCAGGAATTCCATTGCCTTGCGGGCCGGGTCGGAATTGATGGCCAGTTCGCCTTCGGGCGAGAAATACTGCCCGCCGAAGCCAAAGAAGAACGGTTCAAAATACCAGCCATTCGGGTAGATAAAATAGCCGTAGCGGCCGAGATTGGCATCGGTGAGGGCTTCGGCAGCGGCCGAAAATTCATCGAAATTTTCGGGCACTTTAACATTCTTTTCTTTGAGGTGAGCGCGGTTGTAAAACAGTGCCAGGCAGTCGACCGAAACCGGAATTGCCCAGTATTTGTCATCGATGGTGATAACGCCACGGGCGATCGGCACCATGTCTTCGAGTTCTTCTTTTATTTCTTTTTCGGCAATTTCGGCGACACAGTTGTTTTTGACGAAATCGTTGATCCAGAAGCGGTCGGTGCGCAGCAGATCAGGGCCGGCGCCTGCCTTGATCGCCTCTTTGAACTTTTCGCGGGCCTTGTAGAATTCGACTGGCACCTGGTTAACTTCGATACCGGGGTTGGCGGCACAGAATTCCCTGATGATTTCGGGCATCGCCTTTGCTTCGGCGCCTTCCATGGTGTTCCAGAATTCGAGTTTGATCGGGCCTGAGCCGCCCGCATCACCGCTGCCGCCGGAGCAGGCGGTCAGAAGCAGCAGACATGGCAGCAGCACAGCGGCCAGCAGGGCAGAAAACTGCCGCCACCGGGTTCCTGAGGTATTGACTGTTACAGAACTTTTCATCAATGGCTTCAGGCCTCTTTATGTCAGAGAAGGAGGGTTTTTGCCCCTCCTTCGATTTTGGTGCGCAAGATCAGCAGACGCTCAGCACCAGACTCAATCGGCTTTGCGTTTGATTCTGGTGGTGTCTGACTGTTTGAAAAGATGGAAACGGCTTACCGGAATATGCGCGGTGACCTTCTGGCCGACTTCGACCTTGACCGAAGGCTCGACGCGGGCATTGATGCTGTGGCCGTTGCATTCGAGATAGAGATAGGTTTCGGCGCCCATCGGTTCGATCAGTTCGACGTTGCATGGCAGTTCGAGGCTCGGTACAGACTTGTCAGCGTTGATGAGAATGTGTTCAGGTCTGATGCCGAGAAACATGTCGTTTTCGAATTCGCCGTTAAAATGATCGCCGAGAGCAATCTGCCAGTTGTGGGTGCGGTCACTGTTCTTGCCGGGCTGCAAAACCATGCCCTTGTCGTCGCGTTTGACCTTGACGATGTTCATCGGCGGCGAACCGATGAAAGTGGCGACAAATACGTTGGCCGGGCGGTCATAGATGACGCCGGGCACGTCATACTGCTGAATGATGCCTTCGTGCAGCAGAACGATGCGGTCGGCCATGGTCATGGCTTCGACCTGGTCGTGAGTTACATAGACAAAAGTGGTGCGCAGGCGCTGATGCAGTTTCTTGATTTCGGCGCGCATCTGCACGCGCAGCTTTGCATCGAGGTTCGAGAGCGGTTCGTCCATCAGAAAGACCTTTGGTTCACGCACAATAGCGCGGCCGAGGGCGACGCGCTGGCGCTGACCGCCGGAAAGCTGTTTTGGCAGACGATCGAGATAATCAGTCAGTCCGAGAATGTTGGCTGCTTCCTGGACACGGTGATTGATTTCGTTTTCAGGGATTTTGCGCAGCTTGAGACCGAAAGAAAGATTTTCTCTGACGTTCATGTGCGGATAAAGAGCATAGTTCTGAAAAACCATGGCGATATCGCGGTCTTTTGGCGGCAGGTTATTGACGACGACATCGCCAATTCTGATTTCGCCGGAAGTGATGTCTTCAAGGCCGGCTACCATGCGAAGGCTGGTGCTTTTACCGCAGCCCGAAGGCCCGACCAGCACGACAAATTCGCGGTCTTCGATGTGCAGGTCAATACCTTTAACGGTAGATTCCTTGGCACCTTCATAAGTTTTCACTACTTTTGAGAAATTGATTGAAGCCATATTCTGCCCTCGCTTTACAAGATGTCACCCAATGGCATAGGTTCATTCTGTGGTGTAGGTTGGAAAACCGGGTTGACTCCAGATTTTAGAATCAACTCGAAATACTTACGGTCGTTGGCGTCGACGTGCAGGGCCTCGAAGATTTCCTGTTTGTCGTCGCGCGAATGCATACCGCCGACGTTGAAGCGTCTCGGCACGATACCTTTCTGCAGGCATTCCCAGGCGTCACGCGGTGAGGCCACGAGAATGAAAGATTTTTCGGAAACGGCGTCAGCGGTGATATCGGCAGTCGCATAGAACTGCAGATCGACTTCGGGCGGCACGCTCAGCGCCATCAGTTCCTGGCGCATGAAGTCTTCGCTGATTTTGTCGTTGACGACCAACAGTTTGTCAGGTCTGACTTCGGGCAGCCAGCCCACAATCACCTGACCATGAATCAGGCGGTCATCGATTCTTAAAAATGCGGTAGCGGTTGTCATGCTTTCTTTGCTGCTCTTTTTTCAAAAAACTCTTTAAGATTGATTATGCTCTTGACGCCGCTGGCCTGAACGCGGGAAGCGATCGCCTTGAGATCGGCGCCGTCGCGGTAGCTGATCGCTTCGAGAAGCATCGGCAGGTTGGCGCCGGTCAGAACTTCGACTTTTTCATTTTTCATAAGTTCAACACAGACATTGGTGGCGCTGCCACCCATAATATCGGTCAATATCAGACAGCCGTCAGTCTTGAAAGGTTCAATGGCGGCATTTGCCTTCTGTCTGAGGTTGTCGAGCGACTCTCTGGCAGTGAATGAAACAGCGCAAACATCTTTCTGCTCGCCCATAATCAGGGCCGCAGTTGCAAGAAGCTGTTCAGAAAGTGTTCCGTGGGTGATAACTACAACTCCGATCATCTGTCAGTCCTCCAGGCAATGGTAGAGAATGCGGCTGGCCGAAATTTCGTGGTCGACATCGAGACCGGGCAGCCCGATACTGCCGAAGATGCCAATCGCAATATCGCTCTGGCGGACTGCCAGACCGATTTTCAGGCCGCCACCGGCGATACTCATCATCGGGCCATCGATCGACCTGAGCACTTCGTCGACCAGCTGCGAAACCACATGGCGGTTTTTCATGTTCACCGCGATCAGCCCACTGTTTTCAGCAGCCCCGAAAGTGTTGCGCAAAATCTTGCTCTTGAGGTTGTCGCCGCTGCCGCCGGCCCTGGTAATAACCGCGCTTATGCCGTGTTTACCGAGGTAATCGATAAGATCATCGTCAAGATCGTTATCGATCATGCTGCAAAGTACCGCTGCTTTCGACAGCGAAACCGCTCCATTCTGCAGCAGAACGTTCTCAAATGCGAGTTGCGTCATGTACACCGGGTCTTTCTTTATTTCGGTTAATCAGCGTTCATTATAGGTATGCCCCCAGTCAAAGTCAAGAAAAGTGTCGCTTATGCAAACGTCCGAACTGCCAATCAGTTTTTACAATGTTGAAAATTCATCACAGCAGCCTCTCCAGAGAAGTTTGTGAAATTTATCGCAAAATTTAAAGAAAAATTTTGTGAGTAATGAAAAATTCGTTTAAAAAAGCTTTATCACTGTCGATAGTGGCAGCATGAAAAGTCGCAAAAAATTTATTTCAACTGCCACGGCCATTCTGCTATCTGTTGCCAGCAGCGGCTTTGCCCTTGACCTCAAGCAGTTTCAGGGGTTTCTTTCAGGCGATCGAAGAAAGGCTCCCGCACCAGCTCAGACTTTTACCGAGATGCTTCCCGCCGATCCATCTCAGAATTATCGCAGCCTGAATGCCGATGCTTACTATGTTCAAAGCAACCAGGGTCAGATGGTCACTCTCGGGAACAATGCCCAGAAAGACGGTGAGCGCTATCTGCTGCCTGCCGACACGAGAATTCCGGGCGAACTGCGCCCGCTTCTCACCGAACGCCTGACGCCAAGGCAGGGTCTGTCACTGAATGGCGGCACCGGCGCCACACTGGTTCCGTCACCCGGCGTGCTCGAACCGGGCAAAGCGGCGGTCGGTGTACACATTCAGACCTTCGACCTGCTCAACATTCAGGATGTCAAACACGACGATCAGGATTTTTTCGATTCGACCGTCAGCGCCGCCTGGGGTGTCGAGAACGGTCTCGAAGTCGGGTTTGACAAAACCTTCGCCAATCAGGACCGCTACGATATTGAAGAACCTCTGTTCTTCAACTTCAAGTATCAGGTGCCCGGCAACGTCACCCTCGGTGGCAGTATGAACACCAGTGGCGGTTACCATTCAGCCTGGGTATCGGCCGGTGTACCGGTCGCCTGGGTCGGCGTCGGCGGCAACTTCGGTCAGTCTGAATACAAGTTCCGCTACCACAACGTCAATACCGGCTTCGACAAGTTCAAAAGAGCCCGTTTCGGCGGCTACAGCTACGATTACAGCCGCGCCACCGGCGAAGCCGACCCGTTCTTCTTCATGATCGGCGGCCTTGTACCGGTCAACGATCACCTGCGCTTCGTCTACGACTTCAACGGCGACCGCTTCAGTCTCGGTTTCAGGTTCAACTACCAGAACGCCCTGTATCTGAACGCGTCTTATATCTCTGACGGCGATTACGAAAACCTGCCGGGCGCCATCGCCCACAAACGCAACAACAACTTCGTCTTCGGCGGCACCATCGCCTTCTGACCTCTAAAAAGCTCAATAAAAACGGGGCTGCTTCACACACCAGGTGTAGCAGCCCCGTTTTTCATACCACAAAGTCTGCAATAACCAGCGTCAAGGCAGGCGTCACCTACAAAATCTCAGAATGTGAACCGGTTCTGATGAAAACAATCGTATCACCATCGATCCGATATAACAAAAGCCAGTCCGGGGCCAGATGACATTCCCTGACGCCTTTCCAGTTCCCGGTTAATTCATGATCTTTAAATTTACTTTCGAGTTTTTCCTGCCGCAGCAGTCTGCCCACGACATCCTTGAGAACATCGATGTCACGCCCCTGCTTTCCGGCTTTTTTGTAATCCTTTTTAAACTTGCTGCCAAACTGGCTTTTAAGCATCCAGATCCTCGAACATGTCTTCGGGCCGGCTGTAAACCCTGCTCAGATTCTTTCCCTCGATGGCTTCTTCAATCGCCTTGATGGTTTCAGGGTTAGTAATCTTCACCGGAAAAGGCAGCCCCTGCTCCATGATGATCCGCCTGAAAAAAATCCCGATCGCTTCACTGGTCGTAAGCCCCAGAGTTTTCAAAACTTTTTCCACTTCACTTTTAATGCCGGGCTCAACCCGGGTTTGAATTGTTGCAGTCTTGCCCATATTTTTATTCTCCTGCATTAATTATATTTAACTGTAGTGACATTTGCAATACAATCGCAGACAAATTTACCAGTGTGGCTAAAATAATGTCACGGTCAGCGCAATTTGCGTCGGGGGGGATTGTATGGTATTTTATCGGCACTCATGGCCAGCCGGCAACCCCGGCGCCGCAGAAAGGGCAACTGCATGACCACTTCCCTGAAGTCGCCACAGGCGTTCAAAGAAGCCTGTAAAAAGATAAAAATGCTGCTTTTCGACTGCGACGGCGTTCTTACCGACGGCCGCATCGTGCTTGGCAGCAACGGCTCCGAAATGAAATTCTTCTCAACCGTCGACGGTCTCGGAATCAAGCTCTGGCACGACGCCGGTCTGATGGCTGGCAGCATTACCGGCCGCAGCTCTGAAGCCCTCGAAAAGCGTGCCTCAGAACTTAAATTCGAAGAACTGCATCAGGGCATTGCCCTGAAAGGCAAAGTGCTCGCCGAAATTCTCGAACGCCGCAATCTCAAACCCGAAGAAGTCGCCTATATCGGTGACGACATCAACGACCTGCCGGTCGGCACCCGCGTCGGCCTGTTTTTCGCGCCGGCCAACCATCACCCGTCGATCCGACCTTACACCGATTACATTCTCGATGCCGACGGCGGCCACGGAGTCATTCGCGAGGTCGTCGACATCATTCTCGGCCACAAGAGCCTGATGGAAGACCTGATCAGAAAATACATCGAATCCTGATGCTGCGCGATCAACTGAAAACTCTGAAGCGCACGGTGCGCTATCACCTGCTGAGCACGCTGGTCAAAATGATGACCCGCCTGCCGGCCACGGCTGTGCCAAAACTGCGGCGCCTGCTGATGAAGGTTTTCCCGCTGGTATTTGCACATCAGCTTCGCCGGGCCGAAGAGCTGCTGCCAACCGAATTTGCCGAATCCAAAGACGAAATTCTGCGCCGTATGATCGAAAACCAGGCCCAGACAATTCTTGAAGTATTCTTTTACGAAAAACTCGTCGCACACAACCCCGGCTTCATCAAAGTCGTCGGGCGCAAACACCTTGAAGAAGCCACCAGAAAAGGCAAAGGCATCATCATTCTCTCAGCCCACTTCGGCAACTGGGAAGTCATGGGCTACGAGCTGCGCAAAATGGGCCTGCCGCTGCATGTGCTCGCAAGGCCGCAGGCGGTCAACCAGATGACCGAATTCATGAACAGCTTCAGAGAGCGGCGCGGCGTCAAGGTAATCATGGAAAAAAGCATCACCGAATCGCTGAAACTGCTGCACCAGGGCAAGACGGTCGGTATGCTCTCTGACCTCAATGCCCGTGAATGGGGCTATCAGGTCGAATTTTTCGGGCGCAATGCCTCTTTCTACAGCTCCCCGGTCATTCTCTCGGTGCGCAGTGGTGCGCCGCTGATTCCGTCGTTCACCGAACGGCAGCGCGACGGCAGCCTGCTGTTGCGTTTCGAAGCCCCGATCACCTGGGAAAAAGGCGAAAGCATGCGACAGCGCGTGCAGAAATACGTCAGGCGCTACGAAGAAGCTTTCAGGCGCCGGCCAGATCACTGGTGCTGGTTTCACGAACGCTACGAACACGCCGCCCTCGGAAGGACAGACTGAAGCTTATGGGCAAAAACATACTGATGAGTTTCTGGTTCTGGGGTCTGCTGCTGGCCGGCTTCATTGCCATCATCCTCTGGGACGACAAAATAGAAGAGGGCGTCAAAGCCGCCTATGTCAAGCACCGCATGATGCTTAAAGACGTTAACTTCAGTCAGGTCGAAGGTGGTTTCGAGCATGCCCGCATGTTTGCCGACCTCTGCGAAATGGACGACAACCAGAACAACATGGATGCAACCAATATCCGCACCATTTTCTACAAGCAGAATGTCGCAACCTGGTCTGGCTGGCTGCTGGCCGAAAAAGGTCTGAAAAATCCGTTCGAAGCGAAGTTCTGGGGCGACGTGCGTGCCTGGAACACAGAACGCGAAAGAATCAGAACCGAAGAGATGCGCTATTATCTGAACCGCAAAGAACTGCACAGTCAGAAACCGGTAACCATCTGGAAAGACGACGCAGTTATCACCGGCCTCGGAATGAGTTATAATACCCAGACAAAAGAAGCAACCATCAATCAACAGGTAGTTATCAGAATCTGGAATAAGAACGCGTCACAGACCGCAAACGCCTCGGAGAGCAGTATGGTTAAAGGAATTCCTGCAGCGCCACCAATCGAGAATCTTCTCCTGCCGATTCGCAACCTCAACACTGCATCGGCCGTTTCGGCCGTTTCAGCAGTTTCAGACGCCGCAGACATTGCCACCGCTGCCGCAGCGGCATCAGAGAGCATTTCAACCGAGACAATCACTAATCAAACTGGGAACAAGCAACAATGAATTTCAACCGCTTAAAAAAACTGGCAACCGGTCTGTTTTTCTGCCTTCTGGCAACGACAGTTTCGGCCATAACCACGGTAAAGGCCGGCGACATGGTCATCACCAGCAAGCTGATGACTTTTCACAACAATATCTACGTCGCCCGCGGCGGGCTGAAAGCCGAGCAAAAAGATTCGACCCTGACGGCAGACCGCGGCATCTACGATCGCGACCTCGAAATCGTCAAGGCGATCGACAACGTCAAGGTCGAGCAGCCGGGTTCAGTTCTTTCCTCTGACTATCTTGAAGCTTATGTCAAAGAAGACCGCATTCTTGCCCGCGGCAACCCGAAACTGGTGCGTATCGTCGATCGCGCCAACCAGGACCCGAACAGCGAGCAGAAAACGAAAAAGACGCGGGTAATTCTTACCTGCAACGAAGTCGAAGCTTTTCAGAAAGAAAAACGCTTTATCGCCAAGGGTAATGTGCGGGTTATCGAAGTCGCCTACCGCGAGGGCGAAACCGAAGAAGAGGCCGCCGAAAACGAAAAAGAACCCGTCTCCGATCTCATCTGTGAGACACTTGAACTTTTCTCTGATGAAGACAAGGCAATCGCCCGCAACAACGTCGAAATCGTCACCGAAACCCTGCGCGCCACCGGCGACAAAGCAATTTACCTGAACAAGGAAAATCGCATGATCATCGTCGGGCATGCGCACGCCTTTCAGACTTCGAAGGAAGCCGGCACCAATGCAGAGCAGGTTTCTGAACTCTATGCCAATAAAATCATCTATTACCCGAACGAAGAACGCACCATTGCGGTCGGCAACGTTCACGCAACCGTCTACCCCGGCAGCGGCGGCATGAAGGACAAGGGTAAAGACAAGGAAAAAGACAAAAAGAAGAAAAAGAAAAAGAAGGGCAGAGCTGCCGATGATGACGCCGCAGAAGTCGCTGCCGACAATGAACTGGCCGGAGATCGCAGACTGACTGATTCAGACGATGACTCAACCGCTGTGCCACCCGGCATGCCGCCAGGAGACTACACAAAACTTGCGGGTGAAGATGGCGTCATTGAAGCCACAGCCGAAGAAGACTAACCATGAATACCCAGGAAACCAGTCAGATTCAACCAGCAGTTATACCGATCAACGCGCCGCTCGATGAGATTATCGTTCATTCGGTCTGTAAAACCTATAAGGGCCGCAAGGTCGTCGACAATGTTTCACTGAACATAAAGAAGGGCGAAATTGTCGGGCTGCTTGGCCCCAACGGTGCCGGTAAAACCACCACCTTTTACATGGTTGTCGGTCTGGTAAAGCCAGACAGCGGCAAAGTCACCTTCAACGACCGCGATATCACGCATAAGGCAATGTATCAGCGGGCCCGCATGGGCATCGGCTATCTGCCCCAGGAAGCCAGCGTCTTTCGCAAACTGACAGTGCGCGAGAATATCTGGCTGATACTCGAAGGTATCAACATCAGTGACAAGGAACGCAAGCAACGCCTTGACAAACTGCTGACAGAGCTAAATATCGGTCGCATTTCAGACAGTCTTGGCTATTCCCTCTCTGGTGGTGAACGCCGCCGTGTCGAGATTGCGAGAGCCCTGGCAGCTGAACCCAGTTTCATTCTGCTCGACGAACCGTTTGCCGGCGTCGATCCGATCGCAGTCCAGGACATTCAAAGCATCGTGCTCGAACTGCAGAAGAAGGGCCTCGGACTGCTGATAACCGACCACAATGTGCGCGAAACCCTCGCAATTGTTGACCGCGCCTACATTCTGAGCCTCGGCAAAATTCTCGTCTCTGGCACCGCTCAGCACGTCGCCCAGGACGAAACAGCCCGCAAATTCTACCTCGGAGACCGTTTCCAGCTCGACCAGATTGAGAAGTTCAGCCAATGACCTACATTTTTGTTCTGGTCGTAATCAGCGGCATCATCGCCTATGTCGGTGACTGGCTCGGAACGCTGGTCGGCAAAAAACGACTGACGATTTTTGGCCTGCGCCCCCGCATCACCGCCCTTGTTGTCGCCATATCAACAGGCATTCTCATTACTCTGCTGACGCTGGGCGTTGCGGCCGCTCTTTCTGAAGATGTGCGCACCGCGCTCTTTTCAATGGACACCATCCGTCAGGAAATCGACAAGCTGCAGGCCGAAACCCGCGGTCTGGTCGAATCACGCAACCGCCTCGAACAGGAAAAGAAAGCCCTGAGCGACGACGTTGCCAGGCTGACCTCGCAGGTGCGTATCAAGGAGACCGAAAGCGTCGTTTTCAGAAAGGACGAACCGCTGGCAGTCTGCGTTATCACTGCCGGCCGCCGGCCAGAAGAGGTGATGAAAGAGCTCACCAACCTGATTATAAGTCTTACCGACAAGGTCCGCCGACGCGGCATCAAGGTGAAAGACGAGATCGAATTCTTCACTGAAAACAAAGAGCAGCTTGGTCAGATGGCGAATCATATTGCGAGTTCGACTCAGGATCTCGTCGTCGGCGCGGTAGCGGCAGAAAACATCAACGCTGGCGAAGAGCTTGGCAACGTCAGGTTTCTGGTGCTGCCAAACAACCTGATTTTCACAAAAAATCAGGAAATTGCCTCGATCGAAATCGATGGCCGGGCCAAACGCGGCGAGATTGCCCTCAACCTGAAAAACTTCATGGATGAAATCAATCAGGAGGTCGTCAATCTCGGCATGATCGCCAACCCTCTCACCGGGCGTTTTGGCGACCTTTCGTCAGAATCGATGATTTCTTTTTACGACATGGTCAACCGCATCAGCGAATTGAACCGCAAAATTGTTCTCATAGCGGTTGTTCCCGAAGACACATACGCCATCGGGCCTCTCGACGTCTCTTTCAGATTCGAAGAACCAGGCGAAAATGACGATAAACCCGACAACGATCAATAATGGTTGCACCCGAAGCCCGGGCAGATTATTCTTGTCTGTAAACCATCAGGGAGTTTGCATTGAAAACCGGAAGATTTGACGTCGACATTCTCCACGAAGGGCAGATGCTCGTCGATGGCGGCATCGCCTTTTCCGGCATTCCGCGCAGCGAATGGGAAACCTTTGCGCCGCCTGACGAGCGCAACCGGGTGCGCTTCGGCCTGAATCAACTGCTCGTGCGCGGCGAAGGCATCAACCTGCTCATCGATACCGGTATGGGCAACAAAATGCGGCCACGCAAACGTGAAATAATGGGCCTTGGTTCGCCTTCAGCCTTATATGACAATCTGGCCCGTTTCGGCCTCAAGCCCGGCGATATCACACATGTGGTGTTCACGCACCTGCATTACGACCACTGCGGTGGTGCCACTGAAGCTGAAGGTGATGAAATAGTGCCGGCTTTTAAAAATGCCATGTATTTCGTACAAAGGGAAGAATGGGATGCGGCAATAAATCCGAATGAGATTTCGCGCAGCAGCTACTGCATTCACGATTTTCTGCCACTGCAGGAAAGCGGGCGACTGAAGCTTCTCAACGGTGATCTCGAAATTGCCGCAGGAGTTTATCTCGAAGTCAGCAGCGGTCATACAGCCGGTCATCAGATAGTCAGAATCATTGACCGCGAGTTGCGGGTCATTTTTCCCGGCGATATCTGCCCCACCCCGTTTCATCTGCCGCCAGACCGGCGGGAGGCCTTTGACCTTTTTCCGGCTGATACCATTGCCGCCCGGAAAATACTGCTCAAACGCAGCAGTCGCGCCGATACCCGCGTTGTTTTTTCGCATGCGGCCGAGGCCGGATTTTATCGGATAGAGCAGAAACAGAACGGCTTTGAAGCCATGCTGTGTCATGAAAACTGAAAAAATTTTCATTCTCGCCAACGCCGCCTCGCGCACTCTCAACCGCACCGAACTTGCGGCGGCGGCAGATCATATCAACCGCTTTCTACCATGTGAAACAATTTTTACCACCAGTATCGAAAATGCCTGTGAAACCGCCCAGCGACTTTCTGCCGACCCGGCTTGCCTGGTAGCAGCCTGTGGTGGCGATGGTACAATTCATACGGTTATCAACAGCGTCGTGCCAGAAGCGATAACCGGCATAATACCTGCAGGCACTGCCAATGTCATTGCCCGCGAACTCGGGATTCCGGTGCAGATGCGCGAAGCCGGAAAGCTGTTGCTGACCGGTGCGGCGCAAAAATGCGATCTTGGCAGCTGCAACGGCCGAAAATTTATTTTTGTTGCCGGCATCGGA
>Ga0116144_10002452_pt1 | contig 20026 bp, 16 predicted proteins | sample AD_UKC035_MetaG_FD_89746 | JGI IMG/M metagenome (GOLD analysis project Ga0116144, IMG submission 89746) | Active sludge microbial communities of municipal wastewater-treating anaerobic digesters from USA - AD_UKC035_MetaG | ecosystem: Engineered > Bioreactor > Anaerobic > Digestate | place: USA...
CCCGCGCCGACCCCGCTGTGGACCGGGGGCGAGGACAGGCGCATACTAACGACTCGGGGTCGCGAGGCGCACTTGCCGCGCCCGGTCGAACCGGGGTACACTCCAGGGCGAGTAGCTCAGTGGAAGAGCATCCGGCTTACATCCGGAAGGCCAGAGGTTCGATCCCTCTCTCGCCCAGTTCGTAGGTTCGGGGACGTGGTCTAGGCTGGACTAGGACACCGGATTGTCACTCCGGAGACCGCGGGTTCAAATCCCGTCGTCCCCGCCAGCAGTACGGTCGCACGTCAGTAAGTCCCAAGGCCACGGTCGGAGTTGACACGTGCGACAGGGTGCGGGCGAGGTAGCTCAGGTGGTAGAGCACACGGCTGAAAACCGTGGTGTCCCCAGTTCGACTCTGGGCCTCGCCACCACATCGGCCCGTTGAACTCCCGTGGCGGGCAAGGTAGGGTGACGGAGTCCATGGCGCATACCGCGGAGGAGATCTGGCAGAAGGCGAAAACCCTGCTCGTCAAGGAGATCCCCCCTGTGAACTTCGCGGCGTGGATCGCCGACGCCCGCGCCAAGACCGCCGATGAGGGAACGCTTGTCCTGGAAGTGCCGTCCGTCCTCGCCAAGGGAGGCATCGAGCGGCGCTACCGATCGCTCGTGGAGCGGGTGGTGGAGGACGTCGCCGGCCAGCCGCTGCAGCTCCGGGTCCTGGTCGCGGAGTCGCCGCCGGCCGCCCCTGCGCTCGACCCCCACCTCGCCCGCCGCTACCACGGGTCGCTCCCCCTCAACCCGGAGTACACGTTCGCCACGTTCGTCCAGGGGAAGAACTCCCAGCTCGCGTTCGCCGCAGCCCAGGCGGTGGCTGAGGCCCCGGCCCGCGCCTACAACCCCCTCTTCATCTACGGCAGCGTCGGCCTGGGGAAGACCCACCTCCTCCACGCCATCGGGGCCCATGTCCTCACCGCGCCCACCGATGCCTCAGTCGTGTACACGACCTCGGAGCGGTTCGCGATCGAACTGATCCAATCCATCGGCGCCAACACGACGGAAGGGTTCCGCGCCAAGTACCGGACGGTGGATGTGCTCCTCATTGACGACGTGCACTTCCTCAAGAACAAGGAGGGCACCCAGGAAGAGCTGTTCCACACGTTCAACGAACTCTACGGGAACGGGAAGCAGATCGTGCTCTCCTCGGATCGGTCCCCCGATGAGCTCCAGGGGCTCCAGGACCGCCTCGTGTCCCGATTCCGGTGGGGCCTCGTTGCCGATATCCAGGCCCCCGACTTCGAGACCCGGTCTGCGATCCTACGCGAAAAGGCGCGGCGGCGAGGGCTGGAGGTGCCCGATGAGGTGGTCGAGCTGATCGCGTCGCGGATCACGACGAACGTCCGCGACCTCGAGGGCGCGCTCATCCGCGCCCTGGCCTACGCTGAGCTGTGCCAGGGACCCGTCACCCCGGCCATGCTCGAGGAGATCCTCCCCAAGGAGGACCTCTCCCGAAAGCTCACCGTGGAGGCGATCAAGGCTGAGGTGGCGGCCGCGTACCGGATTCCGGTGAGCGATATTGAGAGCCCGTCACGGAAGAAGGAGCTCGTCCAGGCTCGCCAAATTGCGATCTACCTCGCCCGCGAACTCACCGAGACTTCGTTCCCCGCCCTGGGGAGGTCATTCGGAGGGCGCGATCACACCACGATCATGCACTCCTACCAAAAGATGCAGGAGCTCCTTCGCCAAATACCCCTCCTCCGCAGCGAGATCGAGTCCCTCCGCGCGACGATCCTGAAAAAGTACGGCCCATGAGGTTGTCCCCATCCGACCGGGGATTACCCTGTGGAAAAAGCATTACTCGCCTGGGGATAACCCCGTCCCGGCACGGGAAAAAACCTGCGGATGACCCAACAAGAATCCTTTCCCCAACAAGACTCCCCCGGACAAACGTCCTTTCCCCAGGTTTTCCCCAGCCCTCTCCCCACGGGCGGGCAGCCTTCCCGTGGAACGCCCCGCAGTTATCCCCAGAGATGGGGGTGTCCCTACTACAATAACAAGGGTTATGAATAAACAAGACATCTGGCAGTGGTTGGGTCCCCTCGCCCAGAGCTGGGGAGCGGAAGACGCGCTCCGGGCCCAATCCGCGGTGCTCCTCTGGCCCGCCACAGGCCTCACCGCGCTCGCCCGGCCCCTGTACGTAGACCGCGGCGTACTGCACCTCGCGGTGGCGAGCCACGTCGTGGCAGCGGAGCTCAACTTCCTCAAGGGGAAGCTCCTCGCCCGGCTGGAGGAGGTCGCCCCGCAGTGCGGGGTGGTGGACCTCCGGTTCCAGATACGGAGCGGGGAGACGTCGTTCCACCCGATTGTCGTTCCACCTCCCACCGCGGCCGACCTCCGCGAGGCGCGACGGGGACTCCCCCCGCGGCTCCCGCCGGAGCTACAGCGCGTGCTTGCGGAGGCAGTGGCGTGGGCTACGGCGCGGGATCGGGCGATCCTCGCCGCCGGCGGGTGGCGGTGCCCGGGGTGTGGGCTCGTCCTCGTGAAGGAGAAGGATGATTGCCCGGCGTGCGGCATTGAGCGGTTCGCAGCCCGTCGCTAGACTCAAGCGATGAGGATTGTGTCGAGCACCGTTCTCGCCGTTCGCTCTGCGGAGGGGCGGACCGCGGTCATGGCCTGCGACGGCCAGGCGACGATGGGGAGCCGGGTCGTGAAGACCGGGGCGCGCAAGGTGCACCGCATCCACGAGGGCCGCGTCCTGGTCGGGTTCTCCGGCGGCACTGCGGATGGGATGACGCTCCTCGAGCGGCTGGAGGCGGAGCTCGCCTCCCACGGGACCCTGCGCCGGGCAGCGGTGGAGCTATCGCGGGACTGGCGGACCGATCGCACCCTGCGCCGGCTGGAGGCGGTGGTGGTGGCCGTATCGGAGGAGGGCCTGTTCCTCCTCACCGGGGAAGGGGACGTGATCGAGCCGGACGATGGCCTGGTGGGGATCGGCTCCGGCGGCGGGTACGCGGTGAGCGCGGCGCGGGCGCTCCTGCGGCACGCCCACCTCCCCCTGCGCGAGGTCGCGGAGGAGGCGCTGCGGATCGCCTCCGAGATCGACATCTACACGAACGACTGTGTGACCCTGGAGACGGTGACCTGGTAGTCGGGGCAGGCGTTGTCGGCGAAGGGCGGACGGGGTAAGGTTCGGGACATCCTTTTCCTAACAGGAGGTGTGGGATGGCCACCGTGGTTTTGCCGAGCGGCGAGCTGGTCGAAGTCCGGGGAGGCGATCTCCTCGCGGTCCTCAAGGAGCGGGGGGAGACGGCCGTCGCGGTCCTCGTGGACGGGCAGCTCCAGGACCTGCGGGACCCTCTGCCCCCGGCAGGCGAGGCCCGCGCGGTCGGCTTGGACCACCCGGCAGCGCTCGAGGTGCTGCGGCACACGGCCTCCCACATCCTCGCCCACGCCGTGACCCGGCTCTACCCCGGGGCGAAGCTCGCCATCGGCCCAGCCATTGACGACGGGTTCTACTACGACATCCGGTTCCCGGAGCCGGTGAACCGCGACGATCTCCCCCGGATCGAGGCGGAGATGAGGAAGATCGTCGCCGAGAACCTCCCCATCGAACGGGTGTGGCTCTCGCGCGCGGAGGCGGAAGCGTTCCTCGCCGAGAAGGGCGAGGTGTACAAGCTCGAACTCCTCGCGGAGATCCCCGACGAGCGGATCTCGTTCTACCGCCAGGGGGAGTTCCTCGACCTCTGCCGCGGCCCCCACCTCCCCGCAACGGGGCTCGCCAAGCATCTGACGCTCCTCGACGTGGCCGGCGCCTACTGGCGGGGCGACTCCCGTCGCGACATGCTGACCCGCATCTACGGGACCGCGTTTCCCACCGCCGAGGCGCTCGCCGAGCACCTGAAGTGGCGGGAGGAGGCACGGAAGCGGGACCACCGCATCCTCGGCCCCGAGCTCGATCTCTTCTCGATCCAGAATGAAACGATCGGGGCGGGGCTCGTCCTGTGGCACCCGAAAGGGGCGCGGGTCCGCCACGAGATCGAGACCTTTTGGAAGGGGGAGCACTACAACGCTGGCTACCAGCTCGTGGCGAGCCCGCACATCGGACGGGCCCGACTGTGGGAGACCTCCGGCCACCTCGATTTCTACAAGGACGGGATGTACGCGCCGATGGATATCGAGGGCCAGGAGTTCTACCTGAAACCGATGAACTGCCCGTTCCACATCGCGATCTACAAGACCCGTACCCGCTCCTACCGCGACCTGCCCATCCGCTACGCCGAGCTCGGGACGGTGTACCGGTTCGAGCGGTCGGGCGTGCTGCACGGGCTTCTGCGGGTGCGGGGGTTCACCCAGGACGATGCCCACATCATCTGCCGCCCCGACCAGATCGAGGACGAGGTCCTGGGGTGCCTGGACCTGACCCTTCGCATCCTGGGGGCGTTCGGGTTCCGTGACTACAAGGTTGCCCTGTCGGTGCGCGATCCGGAGCACAGGGAGCACTACATCGGGAGCGACGCGATGTGGGACAAGGCGGAGATGTCCCTCGTGCGGGCCCTGGAGCGGAGGGGGCTCCCTCACACCCGGATGGAAGGGGAGGCCGTGTTCTACGGGCCGAAGATCGACCTCCATATCCTCGACTCCCTCAAACGTTCCTGGCAGCTCACGACGATCCAGTTCGACTTCAACGAGCCGGAGCGGTTCGACATGGCCTACATCGGCGACGATGGCCAGGCCCACCGGCCGTACATGGTCCACCGGGCGCTCCTCGGGTCGCTCGAACGGTTCTTCGGGATCCTGATCGAGCACTACGGAGGGGCGTTCCCGGCCTGGCTCGCGCCCGTCCAGGCGGTCGTCCTGCCGGTGACGGAGGCCGAGGTCCCCTACGCGGAGGGGGTGACGGACGAGCTGCGGGCGGCGGGGATCCGGGCCGAGGCGTGGACGAAGGAGCGGAAGACCCTGCGCTGGCTCATCCGCGAGGCCCAGGTGCAGAAGGTCCCGTACATGCTCGTGTGCGGGGCGCGGGAGGCGGCGGGAGGGGTGGTGGCAGTGCGGCTCCGCACCGGGGAGGACCTCGGTCTCCAGTCGGTGTCGGCCGTGGTGAGCCGGATCCGCGAGGCGGTGAGCTCGCGGGGAACGATGCTGTAGGGGAGGGGATCGTGCTCACGATCAGCGCCATCAAGGCGGACATCGGGAGCGTGGGCGGGCATACGTGCCCGTCGCCGCGGATGGTGGAGGAGGCGCGGGCCGCGCTGCGGGATGCCGTCGCGCGAGGGCTGCTTGTGGACTTTGCCGTCACCTACACCGGGGATGACGTCTGTCTCCTCATGACGCATCGGAACGGGAGCGGGCATCCCGACGTCCACAACCTGGCGTGGGACGTGTTCAAGCGGTGCACGGAGATCGCCCAGTCCGAGGGGTTGTACGCCGCCGGTCAGGACCTCCTTAAGGACGCTCCATCGGGGAACGTGCGGGGAGCTGGACCGGGCTCAGCGGAGATCACGTTCGACGAGCGTGCCCCCGAGCGCAGGGCAGAGGCGTTCCTCGTGTTCACCGCCGACAAATGCGGACCCGGCGCGTTCAACTTCCCCCTGTGGGCTGTATTTACAAGCCCGCTCTACAACGGGGGGCTCATGCTTCCAGCGATGAAGAAGGGGTTCAAGTTCCGCATCATCGACATGGAACATGCCCACGGTGATCGGGTGGTGGACCTCGTCTCCCCGGAGGAACACGTGGACCTGGCGATCCTCTTGCGCGATGAGAACCGTTTTGGGATCAAGTCCATCCACTCCCGCCTCCACCCCGGCCAGCAGGTGGTGGCCGTGTCCACGGACCGCCTGCACACGATCGCCGGCGAGTACAAGGGGAAGGACGATCCGGTGGCGATCGTGCGCACCCAGGGCGTCTTTCCGGCGCCGGAGGAGGCGGTGAGCCCGTTCGTGGTCGCCCCGTACGTGGCCGGTGGGGCGCGGGGGAGCCACACCATGCCCTTGATGCCAGTTCCCATCAATACCCCCGTCACCGGGCCGTACTGCCTGCCGCTCGTCGCGTGCGTCGCCTATTCCGTGAGCCACGAGGGGAAGCTCTCTCCAGGGGTGGACGTGTTCGGGAACCCAGTGTGGGATCACGTGCGCCTCAAGGCGCAGGAGAAGGGGGAGTGGATGCGGCAGCAGGGGTTCGTGGGGGCAGCGATGCTCCCCATGACCGAGCTCGAGTACAGCGCGTTCCGCCGATCCCTCACCGAGCTCGAGGGGAGGTTCCGCGACCTCGGGTGAGAGGGCCCGCGCGGTGGGTTAGGGGCCGCTAGCTCCGATCGCGTCCGCGACGTCGGGGAGGTCGAGGGCGGCCAGGAGCCCCTTGAGGGGCACGCCGTCCCGGCTCCACCCGCGGGCCTCGTAGTAGTCGTCGAGGAGGGCCTGGAGTTCTTCCGCACTCACCCGATCCCCCGCCGATGGCCCGTCCGGGATGGGGAGCTCCATCACCCGCGGCGGGAGGTGGTCGTCCTTGCGTGAGAACCCCTCCCGGACGTTGAACGCCCGGGCGAGGTTGTACGCCCTCTCCCCGACCGTGAGGAGCTCCGCCGCCGTCAGTGCGAGGCCCGTCTGGGCCGCGACCATCTCCGGCAGGCCCTCGAGGAAGTAGATGTGGCGTGTGAACTTGCACACGCCGAGGGTGTCGTACACCGCCATCAGGTCCTCGAGGAGTCGGACCTCGAATCCCTTCCCGCGAAGGGAGTGCCGGTCCGCGGTGAGCTTCCACCACGAACCCCCGTACTCCAGCCCGTACACGCCGCCGGTGAGGTGGTCTCCTCCCCGGAAGGAGACGGCGAACGCGAGCGCTACCCCCTTCGACCCGCGGATATCGTAGGCGGGGAGCTCCATCCCCTTGATGTGGATCGCGAACGAGGCGCCCTTGCCGAGCCGGTCACAGGCGGCCTTCGTCCCATCGGCGAGGAGCGCCCCTGTCTTCCCTTCCCGGCGCCCCATCTTTTCCAGCACGGCGAGCATCGCGTTGGCGTCGCCGAACTTGAGGTCGATCCCGTCGAGGTCCACCTTCGAGAGGAGCCCCCGCTCGACGGCTTCCATCGCCCACGCCACGGTCACCCCGGCCGAGATCGTGTCCAGCCCCAGGACGTCGCAGATCTCGTTCGCCTTGGCCACGGCCTCGATCGAGGCCACCTCCGGGGCACCCCCGAGCGAGTAGAGGGTCTCGTATTCCGGCCCGTCCACCTCCGTCCCGGCGTACTTCCCCTCCTTGACCTGGAACAGCTGCCCGCAGGGCTTGGTGCAGGTTGGGCAGGCGACATTCCGTGCCACGTACTTGGGGGCCCAGTAGTACGGGTCGAGCTCGATCTTCCCGTCCGCGGCGCGGGCGTAGGCGCTCTTGAAGTACCCCCATTGCCAGTTCTTGGACGGGAACGTGCCGGACTCCCGGTTCATCCAGTCGAGGAACTCCCCGCTCCCGTAGCTCATGTCCGCCTTCGTCACCGGGTGGTCGCGGATGATCCCCTGCCAGTGGGAGACGATCTCCTTCATCCGGCCGCGGTCGTGGACAGGGACCGGGCCCGTCCCCTTGACGAGGATCGCCTTCAGCTTCTTCGCCCCGAGCACCGCCCCGCCCCCGCCGCGGCCTGCCTGGCGGCCGTCGCATTCGATCGTGGAGATGAGGGACAGGTTTTCCCCCGCGGGGCCGATGGCCACCGTGCGGTACCCCTCGCCGAACCGGGTGCGGAGGGCCTTCGCCGTCGCGCGGAGGTCGAGCCCCCACAGGTCGCTCGCGTCCTCGAACCGCGCCTGGCCGTCCTCGATGATCAGGACGACGGGCGCCTTGCTCGCCCCGGTCAGGAGGAGGGCATCCCACCCCGCCTTGCGGAGCGCGATCCCCGCCCAGGCCCCGGCGACGGAGCGGGCGAGCGTGCCCGTGAGGGGGGAGCGGAAGGTGAACGTCGTCTTCGACGCGGTGGAGATCCCATCCCCGGTGAGGAGGCCGGGGACCATCGCCACCACGTTCTTCTCCCCGAGGGGATCGGCGCCCTTGGGGATCCGGGTCCAGGCGAGGTGCGCCCCCAACCCGAACCCGCCGAGGAACAGGCGGTACGCCTGGTCCGGCAGCGTCTCCACCGCTGTCTTCCTCTGCGAAAGGTCCGCGACCAGCATCTTCCCCGTCACACCGTTCATGTCTCCCCCCTTCGTGTCTATGGTCTGGCGCTCGGCTGTGCTCTGTCGGTCACCGCGCCCGCCCACAACCGTTCCGCGGCGAAGCCGCACCAGAGCCGAGTATAGCTCCACCCCTCCGTTCAGGCCCGACCGATATTCGCCGAGGTCAGGGCATGCGGCGGCGTAGAACCCTGGACTGGCTTGCGCGCGGATTGCTGCAGTGCCTCTAGCCGTGGAGGGAAGTTCCCGGTCTCCCGTTACCTTGGGTTCCTCTCCCCCCATCGGGGGGAGAGGCACGGAGAGGGGGGAACGTCCTCCGCGGTGAGAGCGTATGGGGTCAGCCTTTGATCAGCCGCTCCAGGTACTCGCGGATCTCCGCCAGGCCGTAGATCGTGCGCCGGGCCTCCAGGTCATCGAGCCACGCCTCGGCCACCGTCTCGTCGCGGATCACCTCGACGTCGTCCACGTCCAGGGCAGTGAGGAGCCGCCGCGCCTCCGCCTCGATCTCGCCGTCGTGGGCCCGCACCATGAACCTGCGCATCTCCGTCTTCTCCCAAGACGAGTGTAGCCGAACTTCGCTGGTGCGATCTAGCTAGGGGAGCCTCGCGGGATCGGCTCCCGTCCAGGGTACACTCCCCACGAGGAGGCCCTGTGGAGAGACTGCTCGTCGGAGCCCTGGTAGCGACAGTATCGGTGGTGGGCGTGGGGGAGCCACCGGCTGAGCTCTACACCTACCTCGCCGCTACGGCGGGGGAGGGGACGTGGGAGGTCCGGTCCATCCAACCGGTGGGTACGGGGCGGGTGACGGAGATCGGCCTCCGGTCCCAAACCTGGCGCGGGATCCCGTGGGATCACGTGCTGACCGTGTACGAGCCGGGAGAGGTCCTGGTGGAGGACGTTCTCGTGCTCTTCATCTCCGGGGATCCCGGGCCCGGGGACGTCCTCCTCGGGAGGACGGGGGCGGCCCTCTCCGGCCTCCGGTTCGCCATCCTCAGCGGGGTGCCCAACCAGCCCCTGTTCGGCCTACGCGAGGACGCCCTCATCGCCCATACGTTCGAGCGGTACCTGGTCGAGGGGGACCCGGACTGGCCCCTTCTCCTCCCAATGGTGCGCAGCGCCCACGCGGCGCTGGAGGCCCTGGATGCGCTCGCCCCCGGCCTGTGGGGCACGGAGCTGCGGGGGGTCGTGGTCGCCGGGGCGTCCAAGCGCGGCTGGACGGCCTACCTCACCGCGGCCACCGCGCCCGCGCGGGTGGTGGGGCTGGCCCCGATCGTGTTCGATTTCCTTAATATCCCGGCCCAGCTTCAGCACCAGGAGGAGGTGCTCGGTGGCCCGTCGCCGATGCTCGACGCCTACACGTCGCGCGGGCTCACCCGGGCGTTTGCGACCTCGGAGCGTGGGCTGCGGCTGGCGCAGATCGTGGACCCGTACACGTACCGGCATGCCCTCACGATGCCCAAGCTCATCATCGCGGGGTCGAACGATCCTTACTGGACCGTGGACGCGACGAGCCTCTACTGGCCAGGCCTCCCCGACCCGAAGCTCCTCCTCGTCGTCCCCAACGCCGGGCATGGGCTCCTCGACGTGTTCCGGGTGGTGAGCTCGGTCGGAGCGTTCGTGCGGCTCGTGGCGCGGGGGGAGATCATCCCGACGGTCCGGTTCACCTCGGACGGGGCACGGGTTGGGGTGGAGACCGATCGCGAACCGGATGAGGCGCGGCTGTGGGTCGCCGCGAGCGCGACGCGGGATTTCCGGTTCGCCCGCTGGGAGGAACGGGAGCTTAGGGGGGAGGATCGGGCGTGGGAAACGGTGGTTACCCCTCCCGACGCGGGGTACCTCGCGTTCTTCGCTGAGCTCGTGTTCCCGGTGGACGAGCTCAAGCTCTACGTCTCCTCCCCCCCGCAGGTCCTCGGCCCGTGACGGCCGGCGCTCGCCTGGTCCCCCCTATCCTCCGTCGCAAGGAGGAGAGCATGAGATGGAGGCTCGCGCTCCCCGGTACGCCGGAGCCCCCTAGCTCTGGCAGCGGGGGCAGGAGTAGGTGCCCCGCCCGCCGAGCAGCGAGCGCTCGATCCGGGCCCCGCACCGCGGGCATGGTTCCCCCTCCCGGCCGTAGACGGAGAGCTCGTACCGGAACTCGCCGTTCTCCCCGGTCGGCCCCCGGTAGAGGCCGTCCGCGAGGGTCGTTCCACCGGCGGCGATCGCCCGTTCGAGGACGGACGGGATCGCGTCCTCGAGCCGGGCGACCTCCTTCCGGGACAGGGAGCCCGCGGGTCGGGTGGGGGCGATGCCCGCCCGGAACAGGATCTCCGCCGCATAGATGTTCCCGATCCCCGCGATCTTTTTCTGGTCCATGAGCCACAGCTTGACCGGCATCCGGCTCCGCGCGAGGGCTGCGGGGAGCCAGGCGAGGTCCCCGAACGGCTCCGGGCCGAGCTCGTCCACGAACCGTTCCACGACCGCGGCGGTCCCCAGGCGGCGCGGATCCACGAGGTGGGCTCCCCCGTCGGGAAAGCGGAGGGACAGACGGACCTTCCCGGTGGGCTCCCTTGTTCCCCACGCGAGGCGGCCGCTCATCCGCAGGTGGAGGACGAGGGTTCGGTCCCCGAGGTCGAACAGGATGTGCTTCCCCCGCCGGGAGAGGGATGCCACGGTCGCGGGGAGGGCGAGCGTGGGGACGATAGGGGCGAGTTTCGGATCCCGCACTTGGACGGAAAGGATCTCCTTCCCCACCACGTGGGGCCGCAGCCCGCGGACCATCGTCTCCACCTCGGGGAGCTCAGGCAAGCGAGCCCGTCCCAGGGCGGGTGTAGATCGGTTCCCCAGCGAGGAACGTCAGATCCACCGCGAGCTCCCCCCACGGGGCCTGAGCCGGGTCCCGAGACAGGACGACGAGGTCCGCCCTCTTCCCCGGGGAGAGCGTCCCGAGGTCCGGTTCAGCGAACGCAGCGTAGGCCGCCCCTTCCGTGTAGGCGCGGATCGCCGCGGCGAGGGTGAGCTTCTGGGACCGGTGGGGAGGATCGAGGGCGAGGCCGATCCCGTACAGGGGGTCCATCGGCATCCCATCCGACCCGAACGCAAGGGGGATCCCTCGCTCGCTGACCCAGGCATGGGGGTCCATCCGCGCCTCCCGCTCCGGGCCCAGGCGGTCCTCGTACATCCTTCCCCGTCCCGACCACTGGAGGAAGTTCGGCTGCATCGAGGCCACGAGCCCGCGGGAGGCCACCCGGTCCAGCTGCTCAGGGGTGGGGAGTTCGAGGTGCTCGATCCGATGCCGGTCCAGGCGGCCCACCCCCGCGGCGTGGGCTGCGGCGAGGGCCTCCTCGATCGCCCGGTCACCGATGGCGTGGACGGCGAGCTGGAGCCCCGCTTCGCTCGCCTCCCGCCCCAGGCGGGCAAGCTCAGCCCGCTCGGTGAGGAGCTGTCCCAGGCCCGTTCCGTCCCGGTACGGCGTGCTGACCGCCGCGGTACGGGCCCCGATTGAGCCGTCGGCGAACGCCTTCACTCCCTGGATGGTGAGGAGGGGGGAGCCGAACCCATGGCTCACCTGGAGCTCCTCTAATGCCGGGAGGTCGCCCGCCGGGAGGTAGAGGAAGACCCGGGTCTGGAGGGTGCCCCGCCGCAGGGCGACCTGGTAGGCGGCGAGATCGCCAGGGCCGGCCATGTCACCAACTGCTGTCACCCCGAGCGAGGCGGCGTGGCGCGAGGCGACGGACACGGCCTCGGCGAGCGCCTCCGGATCGGGCTGTGCGGCGCGGATGAGGTCGGAGGCCGCGTCCTCGCGGAGGTGGCCCCGGTTGCGGTCCACGAACTCCCCGTTGGGGCGGGCGCAGTGGGCGAGGGCGAGGGTGTTGGCGGCCACGAGGTGCCCGTCCACCCGCACCGCGCAGCATGGCTGGTGGGGAACGGCCCGGTCGAGATCGGCCCGTTCCAGGTACCGCTTCTCCGGCCACCGCGACTCGTCCCACCCCCGGCCGACGATCCACCCCCCGGGGCGGGCCCGCGCTGTTTCCCGCAGCCGGTCCAGGGCTTCCCCGAGCGACCGCGCTGCCCCCAGCCCAACGTAGAACGTGTGCTCCAGGCCCACGCGGATGAAATGGGTGTGAGCGTCGAAGAACCCGGGGAGGACGGCCCGCCCGCGGAGGGAGATCAGGACCGTCTCCGGCCCCGTCAGGCGGAGGAGCTCGGGGGAAGCTCCCACGGCGGCGATCCGTCCGCACCGGACGGCGAGGGCATCCGCTCCGTTGGCCCCGAACAGTGGCCCCCCGTAGAGGATCAGATCCGCTCCCATCGCCGCGCCATTATCCCCCATCGGGGAGCCGGTCGGGACCGGGGGGCTTCCCTCGCCAGGGACGTGCGGTACGATTGAGGACGATGGAGACGCAGCTCCTCGCTCCGGATGAGGAAGGGATCGTCGCCGCCGCGGCCGTCATCCGCCGGCAGGGGATCGTGGCGTTCCCGACGGAGACGGTGTACGGCCTCGGGGCGGACGCCATGGTGGCGCGGGCCGTGGCGCGCGTGTTCGCGGCCAAGGAGCGGCCCCGGTTCGACCCCGTGATCGTCCACGTCGCCTCCCCCGAAGATGTTGGGACCCTGTGGACGGAGGTCCCGCCGCTCGCGCGGAGGCTCATGGAGACGTTCTGGCCGGGTCCCCTGACCCTCGTCCTCCCCCGCCGGCGGCGGGTCCCGGCGATCGTCACCGCCGGCCTGCCCACGGTGGCGGTGCGGATGCCGGACCATCCCGTGGCCCTCGCCCTCATCCGGGCGGCGGGGAGGCCGATCGCCGCTCCGAGCGCGAACCGGTTCGGACGCCTCTCCCCCACCCACCACGACGACGTCCTCTCCCAGCTCGCGGGGCAGGTGGACGCAGTCATCGCCGGTGGGCCGACCCCGGTTGGGATCGAGTCCACCGTGGTCTCGCTCGCGGAGGAGGTGCCGGTGGTGCTCCGCCCGGGGGGGACCCCGCTCGAGGCGCTGCGGGAGGTGATCCCCGAGCTGCGCACTGCCCCGCCCCTTGGCCCATCGGCCTCGCCGGGGACGCTCCCCCGCCACTACCTCCCCGCTACCCCCCTCTTCCTCCTCGATCACGGTCCTGTCCCGGAAAGGAGCGACCAGGTGGACCGGCTAGCGTGTGGGTTCCTCGCGTTCCGCGAGGAGTGGAGCGGGTTCGGGCGGGTGGAGGTCCTCTCCCCGGGGGGGGACCTCGTCGAGGCAGGGGCCCGGTTCTTCTCCACCCTCCATCGGCTCGATCGGGCGGGGCTCGCGGCGATCATCGCCGAGCCGATCCGCGAGGAGGGCCTCGGGGTGGCGATGATGGACCGGCTGCGGCGGGCCGCGGCGGGGCGGGCCTACCTGGGCGAGGGGCAGGTGTGGATGGCGCGTAACTGAAGACCGAAGGAGGGGCCGATGAGCGCGAAGGACAAACGGGTTGCAGTGCTGGTGGCGGACATGTACCAGGAATTGGAGTTCTGGTACCCCTACCTGCGACTGAAGGAGGAAGGGGCCTCGGTCGTGGCGGTGGGGCCGGAGAAGCGGGAGTACAAGAGCCGACTTGGCTACCCGGTCCCGGCTGAGCTCGCCGCGGCCCAGGTTCGCACGGCGGACTTCGAGGCAGTGGTCATCCCCGGCGGGTACGCCCCGGACTACATGCGCCGGAGCCCGGCCCTCGTCTCGTTCGTGCGCGAGATGGCGCAGGTGGGCAAGCCGGTGGCGGCGATCTGCCATGGGGGGGTGGATGCTCTGCTCGGCGCGGGTGGTGAAGGGGAAGCGGGTCACGAGCGTGGCCGCGATCCGGGACGACCTCGAGAACGCCGGGGCGACGTGGGTTGACGAGGAGGTCGTGCGCGACGGGAACCTCATCACGTCACGCGTCCCGAGCGACCTGCCCGCATTCCTGCGGGCGATCCTCGCCGCCCTCGGGTAGGGCTCCTACCGGCTCCCCGGGGGAAGCCGGGCCTCGACCCGGACCACGGCGGGGCCGATGAGGTCGAGGGCCTCCCCCTCGCGGACCGGGAGGGGAGTGCCTCCTGAGGCGAGGGGCAGGGCCATCCCCCGCCCGGCGAGCCAGTCCACTGCCCGGTGGATGGACACGGCGAACCCGACCTCCGGCCCGCCCTCCGCCGCCGCGCTGCCCGTGACGATCCCCACCACCTGCCCGGCCTCGTTCACGAGCGGGGCCCCGCTGTAGCCAGGCCGGAACGGGTCCTGGGTGGCGATGAGGTCGCGGAGGACCGTCGTCTCCGGCCCCACCGCCCACCACCCGACGCCGACGACGTGGGTGGGCAGGGGAAGCGGCTGGGCCGCCCCGGTGGGGTGCCCCACCGCCACAACGGCGTCCCCAACCTTCGGCCGATCCAGCGCCAGCGAAGCCACGGGGAGCGGCGGGGCGTTGTCCATCACGAGGAGGGCGAGGTCGTGGTCCGGACTGAGGGCGATCGCGGTCGCGCGGTGCCTCTGCCCTTCCCAGTACACGGCGATCTCGCTTGCCCCCCGCACGACGTGGGCGGCGGTGAGGACGTACCCGCCCGCGGCGATGCCAAATCCGGTTCCGGATCCCGTCCTCTCGCGGGGGAGGAGGCCGGGGATGAACGTGGCGAGGAGGGCGCCCGCGAGGAGGAGAGAGAGGAAAGGAACCCACCACCGCCGCGGGGGGAGGGGCTGCGGTTCCCCCTCGGGCTCGAGGGGGAGCTCGTCGGTCATCGCCGCTCCCGACGTGCGGTGAGCCGCTGGGCCCGAGCTACCGGCGATGCCTGCTGCGACCCCGTCGTTCCTCCCGACGTTCGGCCTGGAGGGGCTTCCTCTCCTGGCTCCCCGGGACAAGGAGCGATCGCAGGAGCCGGCGGTAGGCATTGGCTGCTCGTTCCAGGTCGGCCACGGGAACGTGCTCGTCGGTCTGGTGGGCGAGGGATTCGTCCCCCGGGCCGTAGCCGACGGTGGGGATCCCCCGCCGGGCGCACGACTCCACGCCATCGGTCGAGAACCGCCACACGCGCATCGGCGGCGAACCCAGTCCCTCCCAGGCCCGGCGGGCCCACGGCTGCTCGGGGTTCATCCACCACGCGGGGAAGAAGCACTCCGCCCCGAATTTCTCCCCCGTGTAGGCGACGAGCTCCAGGCGCTCGATCTTCGCCTCGACCTCGAGCCCTTCGTACGCGGCGAGGACGGACGCCGGCGTCTCGTCGCGGGAGATGCGGCGGTCGATGAGAACCCAGCACCGGTCGGGGACGACCGGGCCATCGGACGGCGTCCCGATCGCCACCGGTGTTGCTGTCTCCTCGCCGAGGAGGGGGTCGTCGGGGAACAGGGCGTCGAACGTGAGGGGAAGCGTTTCCACCATCCGCACGATCGCGTTGTCCCCGAGGTGCGGCATCGCGGCGTGGGACGCGCGGCCGTGGGCCTCCAGCCGGATCACCGCCCGGCCGCGGTGGCCGATCCCCAGGCGGAGGTCGGTCGGCTCGCCCAGCACCACGAGGTCCGGCCGTTCGACCTGGTCGAGGACCCGCGCCAGGACGACCCCTTCCGCGGTTTCCTCGTGGGGCACGTAGACGAGGAGGAGAGTTCCCTCGATCTCCTGGGAGAAGGTGGCTGCGGCCGCGACCTGGGCTGCGATCGCCCCCTTCATGTCCGCGGCCCCTCGTCCCCACAGCCTCCCGTCCGCGATCTCCCCGGAGAACGGCCCCCTGGTCCATCCTCCGCTCTCCCCCCCCGGCACCGTGTCGAGGTGCCCCTCCACCATCACCGTCGGGCCCTCCCCACGGGAGATCCTCGCCACGACCGATCCCAACGGCCCGCGCTCGACCTCGCAGAACCCTTTCAGGACCTGGATCAGTCGCTCGGCCACCTCTCCTTCCATCCCCGATGGGCTTGGGATACGTACCAGTTCTTGGGCCAGGCGCACGGGGTCAGTCATGAGAGGTGGATCTCCACGATGTCCTTGTCCTGAACCACGTGATCCTGCGGGGCATGCTGGCCCTCGAACCGGCCCGAGCCCCACAGGCGCACGTAGCGCAGCCGGCTCACGAAGTCCTTGTGAATCTGCTCGACGACGTTCAGCACCGTTGCTCCCTCCCTGATCGTGTACGGTTTCGATAGGTCGGGGGGGTGGCCCGGCTTCTTCGTGTACACCCGCACCACCCCCGAATGGCGAAAGATGAGGACCCGCACTTCCTCCAGCCCCTCTCCGGTCGCGGTGGAGGCGACCGCGGCCGGGTACCGGCCGTCGGCCCAGGCGAGGAACGCTGGGATGCGATCGCGTCCGAGGTCGGCCTTGAGCCCGAGGGCGACCGTCTGCCGCTCCACGACCCGCCAGTCCACCTGCCGGCTCGCGCCCTTCGTGAGCAGGGTGTGGTGCGCGGCGAGGAGGGCGATCGCTTCCTCCGTCTCGCGCTGCCAGCCAGGGCTCCCCAGGTCCACGCACAGCGCCACCGTGTCTGCGAGGCGGATCAGCCCGTACACCCATCCCTCGGTGTAGTCCCGGGTGATCGGTGGGAGGTCCACGAGCTGGATCTGGATGTCCTCAAACTCCATCATCCCCGGCTGCGGCCGGACGGTGGTCAGCGGGTAGGGGGCGATGTCCGGGGTGGCCCGGGTCAGGGCGGCGAGGAGGGACGACTTCCCGGCGTTGGGGACGCCAACGAGGGCCACCTGAGCCGCCCCCTCCCGCGGCACGTGGTAGCCGACCGCACCTCCCTTGCCGGATCGCCGCTGTTGTTCTGCCTTCTCCTTCAGCTTAGCGATCCGCCGCCGGATGTCAGCCTGCATCTTCTCCGTCCCCTTGTGCTTGGGGATGGTGGCGAGCATCTCCTGGAGCGCGTCCAGTCGCTCCTCATCCGTCTTGGACCGGTTGAGGCGGTCCCGGGCAGCGAGGAAGGCGGGGCTCAGGTTGGCGGGCATGTCCTCTGATTGTAGTGACCGGCTGAGTCCCCTTCTAGCGGAGCTCGGGACGGACCGGATATAGTACCGATGATGGTCTCCTCTGCGTCGGATGATGTGATCTCCGAGGTCGTGAACCCCCGCACCGGGCGGGACCTCGAGCTGGGGAAGGTCCTCGACGGGGTGGCGGCGTTCGCCGCTTCCACGCTCGGGGCCGAGGCGGTGCGCGCCCTCTCCCCGCGGTCCGACCGGGCCGCCCTGGAGCGGGAGTTCGCCCTCGTCGGGGAGATGGAGGAGGCCATCCGCGCGGGGTTCTCTCTCGGGGGAATCCACGATCTCTCCCCGCTCCTCGCCGCGGCCCGCGATCACGGGGCCCTGCCCCCGGACCGGTTCCTGACCGTCGCCGCCACCTTGACCGCGTGCGGTGAGGTGCGGCAGGCCCTGGCCGGATCGCGGCTCCTCGGGCTCAAGGCTTTGGGAGAGAGGATCTCCGACCAGACCGATCTCCTCCGCGCGGTCTGGCGAGCCGTGGATGAGCGGGGGGAGGTGCGACAGGACGCGACGCCTAAGCTGCGGGACCTCTATCGGGAGCGGCGGGGGCTTGTGGACCGGATCACCGACCTCCTCCGCCGGTACCTGGACCATAACCGCGACCTCGTCCAGGAGCCGGTGGTGACCCAGCGCGGCGGGAGGTTCGTGGTCCCGCTCAAGGCCGGGGCGCGGGGGGCATCGGTGGTGGTCCATGAGATGTCGGCGAGCGGCCAGACCCTGTTCGCCGAGCCGGCGGCGGCGGTTGAGCTCAACAACCGGCTGCGGGAGGCCGATGACGAGATCGAGCGCGAGGTGCACCGAATCCTGGCCGAGCTCACGGGGATGCTCCTCGAGGAGGAGGGCCACCTGCGGCGCGACCTGGCGACCGTGGCCCGGCTGGATGGCCTGTACGCCCGGGCGCGGTACGGCCAGGCGGTGCGGGGAGCGCTGCCGACCCTCGTCGAGGATGGGCGGATCGAGCTCGTGGAGGCCCGCCACCCCCTCCTCGGGGACCGGGCGGTGCCGGTCTCGATCGCGTTCGGGGGGACGAAGCGGGTGGCGGTGATCACCGGCCCCAACACGGGCGGGAAGACCGTCCTCCTGAAGACGATCGGCCTCCTTACGGTGATGGCCCAGAGCGGGATCCCGATCCCCGCCTCGTCGCGGACCGTGCTCTCCGTGTTCCCCAAGGTGCGGTCGGACATCGGGGAGGAGCAGTCGATCGAACAGAGCCTGTCCACCTTCTCCTCCCACATGACGAACATCGTGGGGATCCTCTGCGACGTCGATGAACGGTCCCTCGTCCTCCTCGACGAGCTGGGGGCAGGGACCGATCCTCAGGAGGGGGCTGCGCTCGGCCTGGCGATCCTGGAGCGGATCCTCGAGATCGGGGCCACCGCAGCGGTGGCGACCCACCTCACCCCCCTCAAGCACTTCTCCGTCTCCCATCCCGGCGTCCTCTCTTGCTCGATGGAGTTCGACCTGGAGACCCTCTCCCCCACCTACCGCGTCCAGGAGGGGGTGCCGGGGCGGTCGTGTGCCCTCGAGATCGCGGATCGCCTCGGGCTCCCCCGAGAGCTCATCGAGCGGGCGCGCGGCGTGTTCACGTCAGGCGAGATCCGCGCCGAGGAGATCATCGCCGAGCTCGAGCGGGAGCGGGGGGCGGCCCACCGGCTGCGGGCGAACCTCGAGCTGGAGCGGGAAACTCTGAGGAAGCTGCGGGCGGACTATGAGAAGAGGCTCCTCGCCCTCCAGGAGAAGAAGGCGGAGGCCATTGGCCAGGAACTGGCGCGGCTGGAGGGGGAGATCCGCGCGGCGCGCAAGGAACTCTCGGCGCTCATCGCCCAGGCCCGCGCCGCCGGTTCGGCCGAGGAGCGGAGGGCTGTTCTCAAGCGGGTGGAGGAGATCGCGGCTGAGGTCCCGGCGGCTCCTGGCCCCGTCCACCGCCCCCTCGCGGTGAGGGGGGGGATGGTCGTGCGCGTGCGCGCGACGGGGAAGGTGGGTACCGTGCTGTGGGTGGACGGGGACCGGGTCGGGGTCGAGGTGCACGGGCGGAGGGTCGAGCTCCCCCCCGAGGCGCTCGAACCAGCCGAAAGCGTGCCCGTACCGCGGGCGCCCGTGCCCACCCTCGGGCCGGTGAGGGAGGTGAGCCTGGAGCTCTCCGTGCGCGGGCTCTCCGTATCCGAGGCCGAACGCGAGGTCGAGGCCTGGCTCGATCGCCTGTTGCGGGCCGGGGTGTCCACGGGCCGCATCGTCCACGGCAAGGGGACGGGCGCGCTGCGGGAGGCCCTCCACGGCTACCTCCGCCGCGCCCCGTACGTGAAGCGGTTTCACCTCGCCCCCCCCGCCGAGGGCGGCGATGGGGTCACGATCGTCGAGCTGGGGTAGCCGCTAGCGGACCTCGACCCAGATCGGGTTTGTGTACGCCTGGTCTCCATCCGTGGCCACGACCCGCACCACGTACCAGCTCCCCGGGGTGGGGGCATCGGCGAAGGTGACCGTGGCCTCCGCCCTCCCGTCGAGCGGGAATTCGCGCACCACTTCACCGTTCTTGATCACCTGAGCGAGCGCGAGGCCTCGCGGTGCCTCACGCGGGGCGACGAACAGCTCGGCCTGGAGCCGGATCTCCTCCCCCCTGGCGAGGACGACGGTGTCCCCCGGTCGGGCGGCCCCATCCTGGGCGGTGAAGTCCACGAGGGGGCCGTAGGTGGCGAACGCCCGTCCCTTCCCCAGCGCCGCGAGCCACTTCTCCGCGGTGAGCTCGCCCTCCACGTACACGTAGGTGCGGGGGCGGCCGTAGATGTGGGTGGGATCCTGCCAATGGTGGGCATCGCTCCCTGCTACGGCCACGTAGCGCTTCCCTTCGTTCCAAAACGCGAACAGCTGTTCGACGGCGCGCTGATCCTCTTCATCGAACTCGCTGTTGGCGATCTCGATGAGGTCGAAGTTCGGGTCGAAGAAGTCCCGTCCCAGGGCCTCGAAGTAGGGCGCCCCCGACC